>LUMJ01000316.1_pt1 | contig 16450 bp, 18 predicted proteins | sample 729631 | NCBI WGS metagenome assembly LUMJ01 (sample SAMN03860266, study PRJNA289734) | marine metagenome | biome: seawater column; feature: ocean; material: water; isolation source: Red Sea water column Station 22 - depth 500m | place: Saudi Arabia: Red Sea | collected 2011-10-15 | depth 500 m | reverse complement strand
AATGCTGATTTTTACATGACAGGAAAAACTTATAATGGTTTAACTGCTCATGAGAAAAAATCACTAGAAGTTGCAGCAAATGCATCTTTATCAAAATCATTAAGCTACAGAATATATGAAAACGGTAAAGCTCTTGCTGAGTTAACAACTAAGCATGGTGTTATATTAGAAGACACTCCTTCAGATTATTTTAAGGAGTATATGGCAGCAGCTAAAGCTACTTTAAACAAAAATGCAGCAGAAAATGCATTTTTCAAAAAAGTTTGGGACTCTCAAAAAGCTTTTGCTGATATAGCTGTTCCATTCTGGAGTGGCGCTCAAATGTCTAATGCTAAGTTAGGAATGGCTCACGCAGCGACTTTGAAGTAAAATAATTTAAATTTTTAATAAAGCGGGCAACAATGCCCGCTTTATTTTTTTTAAAAATTATGTCCGAAAATCCAAAAAAAATAGATATTTCAGATGAAATGATAGCTGAAAGAAGAGGAGGTACGGGCAAGATGCCTGATGATATGCCCTCCTGGATGGCTAAATCAATTGTTACAATAGATAAATTTAGTAAATTGATCGGAAATATAGTTTGTTGGATAACTGTACCACTTATCCTAGGTATGGTTTATGAAGTCTTAGCAAGAAAATTTTTCCTAGCACCTACTATTTGGGCATATGACATCAGTCGTTTTCTTTATGGTGCTTTATTTATGTTAGGAGCAGGTTATGCTCTTTCAAAAGGTGTTCACATAAGAGCAGATTTTTTATACAGAAATTTTAAAGTTAAAAATCAAGGAAGGGTAGATTTTATTCTTTATTTATTTTTCTATTTTCCAGGTTTATTAGTATTTTTATATATGACAACTGGTTTTCTCCAGGAGTCAATAATGAGAGGCGAAAGAGGCATGGATACTACTTGGATGCCTTACATGTGGCCAATAAAAACTTGTTTATGGTTAGGAATAATTTTTTTACTCATTCAAGGAGTTTCCGAATTATTTAAAAGTTACTATGCTGCTATTAAAGGAAAGTGGCCAGGTTCAAAATGATTTCGCATCTAATTGACCCAGCTATATTAGGTTTTATTTTAATTGGAGTAATGCTGTTCTCTATATTTGTAGGCTTTCCAATTTCATTCACATTAATATTTCTTGGCTTTGTATTTGGATACCTAGGCTTTGGGAAACTTGTATTTTATTTAATGACTTTGCAATTCTCTATGGTCATGACTGAACAAACTCTTGCCGCTGTACCATTATTTATTTTTATGGGCATTATGATGGAACAAGCTGGACTAATGGAAAGATTATTTTCCGCATTTCAATTGATGTTAGCTAGAGTTAGAGGATCTCTTTATTATGCGGTTCTTTTTGTTTCTGTGATATTTGCTGCTGCAACAGGCATTGTTGGAGCATCAGTAACAATTTTGGGAATTATGGCTGCTAAATCTATGAACAAATCTAATTATAATGTTCGATTGGCCGCAGGAACTATAACTGCAGGAGGAACTTTAGGAATATTAATCCCTCCAAGCATCATGCTTGTTGTAATGGGACCTATAATGGAAATTCCTGTAATTGATTTATTCGCAGCTGCCATTATTCCTGGAATTCTTCTTGCCAGTCTGTATGCCGCATATACGACACTAAGATGTTGGATGGATCCTAAACTTGGACCTCCTTTACCTGAAGATATGAGAGCAAAGAGTATGAAAGTTGTTTGGATCGAATTCTTTTTAGGATTAGTTCCGCCTGCAGCTTTAGTTTTTACAGCACTTGGAAGCATTTTGTTTGGATTTGCGACACCAACAGAAGCAGCTGGCTGCGGTGCTATGGGAGCTTTATTGTTAGCTCTTGCATACAACAAATTAACATTTCCTAAATTACAAGAAGCTTTAATAAAAACATTAGAAATTTCTGCTTTAATAATGGTTTTAGTAGCTGCTTCAAATTTTTTTGGAGCAGTTTTTGCTAGACTTGGTACACCGATGCTTCTTACTGATTTTTTATTAGCTCTTGAAATGAATAAATACTTAATTTTAGGAATAGTGATGGCTGTAATTTTTCTTTTGGGTTGGCCTTTAGAATGGGTTCCTATTGTTATGATTATTGTTCCAATTATCTTGCCTTTAATTGAAGCTCTAGGTTTTAATTTAACCTGGTTTGCTATATTAGTTGCCGTTAACCTTCAAACCGCCTGGTTATCACCTCCGGTTGCCCTTTCAGCCTATTTTTTAAAAGGTGTAGTACCAGAATGGGATCTAAAAGATATTTATATTGGAATGATGCAGTTTATGGTTTTACAAATTTTTGGATTAATTCTAATTATTGTATTTCCAAAACTTGTTCTATGGTTGCCAACTTTACTTTACGGTCAATAAGATAAAAATTTTTTAATATTCTAGAAAAATTTTATCCTTTTCAAATTTGTGAATAATTAGATTTTCACCATTTCCTTTTCTATCAATTACAAGAAAGTTTGTATTTTCAGTAGAAATTAAAGGGAAATGCCAAATACCAGGCTTATAATTAACTCCCATTTTTGGAGGGATAATAAATGATTGTATTTTATTTATTTCCGGAGCTTTTCCGGCTGGGGCCACAAAAGATAAGAAAGTTGTTTCTTTCATAGGCACAAATGCCTGACTACCCAAAGGATGTTTTTCCATCATGTCAATTTTCATAGGGAAAGTTCTCTTTAGGGCAGAAAATATGCTTACTATAGTTTTTCCACCATCTTTTAAGGTATCTAGATCAGCTAAATTATCAAAGCGTTTTGCATATCCTTCGTTTATATCCATAGGGTTAATATCGTTAGTAGATATTAAGTCACCGTATGTAGCAAAGTTTAATCTGTTTATCTTTATAGGCTTAATGATTTTTTCCATTATTCTGCTCTACCTAAAAGTCTGATTCTTGAAATACCACCATCAGGGTAAATATTTATTCTTATGTAATTAATTTTTTTATTTTTCATTAACTTATTATTAAAATTATGTTTTTTATGAGCATGAAGTTTAACTTTACTTAACAGCAATTTCCAATTTTTTGATTTTTGAACAATGATTTTAGATGAGTTTCGACCATTTAAGTATGCGGCTTGTACAGAACATTTGTCAGGATAATTGCCTTTGAAGTGATGAGTGTCAATTTGAATTTTATTTATTTTGCCCGCAGTTGCGCACTTTAAAATTAACCAATCAAAATTTTTTCCTCTACTTCTTCTTGTTTCCCAGCCATCACCCATATTTTTCCCCATTCCTGGAGCTAAGATATTTTCTGCTCTTCCGAAATGTTCATTATTACATGCGATTGGTGTCGCTCCACTTAATATAGAAGCGAGGTTTATCACCTTTTTTCCAAATTTTTTATCAATCTTCATTTCTCCATAAATTCTAATTCTTGCGATGCCACCGTCAGGGTAGATGTTTAATTTTACATGAGTAAAAATAGATTTATTTTTTATATTAAAAAAATGATGACTGTTGGGTTTAGTGGGGGTTTTTTTTAAAATATTTATCCATTTGGAATTTTTATTAGGTAATTTATTTTCACTGTAACAGGCATCAAGAGAAACTTTGCTAGGCTGGTTTCCATTAAAATAGGATGTATCAATATCTACTTTGTATATTTTGCCAGGCTTACCTAATTTTAAAATTAAATAGTCATGACCTTTGGTTCTTTTTCTTCTTGTTTCCCAACCATCCATCCATTTACCATGTTTGTCAAAGACTCCCTCTTTAAATACTGGTGGCCATGGATTTATGATTCTTTTAGCTGGTGCAAAAAATTCATCAGATTTATATACAATTTTTGATCCTAAGCGTGATTGCGCTAAGTCAATTAATCCGTTTAAAAAAATATTTTTATTTTTACCCATCAAAAAATTATATATTTGAATAATTTTTAATCCAATGTTTGGCAATTTCTATTCTTTTGCAAATCCAAACATCATCATGCTTTGCAACATAATCTAAAAATTTCTTTAATGATTTAATTCGTCCAGGTCTTCCTATTAATCTGCAGTGTAATCCTACAGACATCATTTTGGGATTTTTATTTCCTTCTTCATACAGAGTATCAAAACTGTCTTTTAAATAAGTGAAAAATTGATCTCCACTATTAAAACCCTGATTTGTTGCAAATCTCATATCATTATTATCAAGAGTATACGGAATTATTAATTGCCTTTTATTACCTCTGGTTTCCCAATATGGAATATCATCACTGTATGAGTCGCTGTCGTAAAGAAATCCTCCTTCTTTCATAACTAGATCTCTAGTGTTAGGGCTGCAGCGACCCGTGTACCAACCCAAAGGTCTTTCACCGAAAATTTTTTTTATAGATTGTATAGCTAATTGCATATGTTTTTTTTCAGTAGCTTTTGGTATGTTTTGATAATCAATCCATCTCCAACCATGCGAAGCAATTTCATAATTAGCTTCTTTGATTGCATTACATACATCTTTATTTCTTTCTAAAGCCATTCCTACGCCAAAAATTGTTATTGGAATTTTTCTTTCTTGGAAAAGCTCATGAAGCCTCCAAAAACCTCTTTTTGATCCAAATTCATAAAAGGATTCCATATTAATATGTCTACCCTTTATTGGTTGAGCTCCAATTATTTCTGATAAAAATGTTTCCGAACTTTTATCTCCATGTAAAACACAATTTTCTGAACCTTCTTCATAATTTAAAACTATTTGAAGAGCTAATTTTGCGTCATTTGGCCATTTTACGATAGGTGTTTTCGACCCAAAACCTATCATATTTCTTGGATAATTCTTTTTCATAGATTAAAGTATTTATATACTAAATTAAAAATACATTCATAACAATTCAAACTTGTAAGTAATTTATGGCGATTAAATATTTAAAAAAGGCAATCAAGACTCCATCAACGGATGATTCCAAAACAAGAACCACCGTTCAAAACATTTTGAATGATATAGAAAAAAGAAGAGAAGAAGGAATAAAGGAAATAACAAAAAAATTTGACAATTATGATGGTGAAATTATTTTATCAAAAGAAAAGATCGAGGAAGCAATAAACAAGATTGATCAAAAAACAAAAGATGATGTTCAGTTTGCTTATGAGAGAATTAAGAAATTTGCTGAGCATCAGCTAAAGAGTATGAACAATGAATTTGAGGTAGAGCTTTCAAAAGGATTATTTGCAGGTCAAAGACTTATTCCGGTTAATACAACAGGCTGCTATATACCCGGAGGTCGTTATGCTCATATCTCATCAGCAACAATGGCTATAACTCCAGCAAAGGTTGCTGGTGTCAAAACTATAATTTGTGCAAGCCCACCAAAAGATAAGAATGGAGCGCATCCTGGAATTGTTTATGCAGCTAATCTTTGTGGAGCTGATGTAATTTTAAATTTAGGAGGAATTGCTGCGATTGCATCTATGGCATATGGATGTTTTAATAATCCTGCAGTTGATTTTTTAGTCGGCGCTGGAAATCAATATGTAGCTGAAGCAAAACGTATTTTGTTTGGAAAGGTTGGTATTGATCTTTTTGCAGGCCCAACCGAAATTGCAATAATAGCTGACAAATCTGCAGACAAAGAAATTGTTGCAGCTGATATAGTTGGTCAGGCTGAACATGGATATAATTCACCAGGCTGGGTTTTTACAACCGATAAATCTTTAGCAAATTATGTAATAAAAAGAATACCAGAGCTAATTACTGAATTACCAGAGGGACCTCGAGCTAGCGCTGAACCTGCTTGGAGGGATTACGGAGAAGTAATACTTTGCGATAGCAATGAAGACATGGCAAGTGTAAGTGATAAATATGCTGCCGAACATCTAGAAGTACATGCAGCAAATTTAGACTGGTGGTTAAAAAGACTTAAAAATTATGGATCTTTATTTTTAGGGGAAGAAACAACCGTAGCCTATGGAGATAAATGTTCTGGACCTAATCATATTTTACCTACAAAAGGAGCAGGAAAATATACTGGTGGTTTGTATGTTGGAAAATTTATAAAATGTTTAACATTTCAAAGAATGACCAAAGAAGCTAACAAAATTGTAGGAGCAACTGCAGCTAGGTTAGGTAGAGCTGAGGGAATGGAGGCCCATGCAAGAACTGGAGATATAAGATTAAAAAAATATGGTCATAGCAATTAAACATGCAAGCTTTAGTTTATACGGATACAGAAAAATTAATTTATAGAGAAGAGAAAAATCCAAAATTAATAAATGGAGAAAGTATAATTAAAGTTGCAGCTTCAGGTATATGTGGTTCAGATATGCATGCATATCACGGTAAAGATAACAGAAGAATTCCTCCTCTAATACTAGGTCACGAAATAAGCGGTGTCATTGATCAAGGAAAAGAAATTGGAAAAAAAGTAGTGCTTAATCCTCTAATTACATGTGGTTCATGTGATTACTGTAAAAATGGAAGAGAACATTTATGTGTCAAAAGAATTATTCTAGGTATGAATAAACCAATTGAAAGACAAGGCGGGTTTGCAGAATACGTTTCGATTCCAGATAAAAACATATATGAATTACCAAAAAATCTTAAAATGGATGAAGCGCCTATAGCAGAACCATGCGCTGTGTCTTTACATGCTGTTGAAATTGGGGAAAAACAACTTTTAAAGCCTATAAAAAATAATAAAATTTTAGTTATAGGTGCTGGAGCTATAGGATTACTTTGTGGATTAATTTTATCAAAAGTTAAAAATTGTAAAAATATAATCATCGTGGATCCAAATGATAACAGGCTAAAAGAATGTCTAAAATATTTGGATGCTGATGGCTTTAAACCAAATAGCAAAAATATAATTACCGACCATTTTGATATTGTTTTCGATACAGCTGGATTAGAGACTACAAGGCAGCAAGCCATAAGGTGTATTAAACCAGGAGGAATTATTATTCACATTGGTCTTACCCAGCCCAGTGGAGCTTTTGATTTTAGAAAAGCAACACTTCAAGAAATTACATTCATAGGTACTTATTGTTATACAAATAAAGATTTTGAAAAAACATTGGATATTTTAGAAAACAAAGAAATAGGTAGCTTAGATTGGATTGAATTTAGAAAGCTTAAAGAGGGAACTTTAGCATTTAAAGAAATACACAATGGTTCTTGTGCAGCACCTAAAATAATTTTGTTAATATAGTTATTGATGAATAAAAGTAAAAAAATATATGAAGATTAAAGAAGGAGATAAACTTCCTGAAGCAAAAGTATTCATAATAGATATGAACAAGGAGTATGAACATAAGGAAATATCTACAAGTGAAATTTTCAATAAAGATAAAATAATTTTATTTGGATTACCAGGAGCGTTTACACCCGGTTGTTCAAAAAAACATTTACCAAGCTTTCTTCAATCTACTGAAAAAATAAAGGAGAAAAATATAAAAAAAGTTTTTTGTATTTCTATTAACGATCCATTTGTAATGGAAGCCTGGGGTAAAAATTATAATTTAAAAGACGAATTAACTTTGTTGGCAGATGTGAAAGGTGATTTTACTAAAGCTATAGAAGCTGAATTTAATTGGAGAGGTTGGGGATCAAGATCGAAGCGGTATACAATGTTATTAGAATCTGGAGTTGTGAGAAAACTAGTAGTCGAAGAAGGAAAATGCGAGCTAACAGCTGCAGAAAATTTTCTAAAAGAAATTAAATAATTCTACTTCACTTCAATATATTTAAAAAAGTTTGTTTAACAGGTTTTATGCTATTAACAAATCTTAACATAAATTGTCTAGTAAGTTTAGCTGGCAAAATATTGGAAGTGTATAAATTAATTATACTATTTGTGGTAAAATAAATAGGAGCAGCAGCTCGATGTAATTTAGATTGATAATTATCAAGAACATCAGTTAATCCAATATCATTTTTATTTTTTGTGGCTGTTTTAATCTCATTAATTAAAATATCCAATCCCTTTAAACCTAAATTGAAACCATGAGCGGTTACTGGATGCATACCTACAGCAGCATCACCAATTACAGCGAACCTATGTGATATAAATTTTTTCGTGTAGGTAGTTATCATGGGATAAGAATAGCGCTTTCCTACCAATTTCATTTTACCAAAAAAATTATTAAAACTATTTTCCATTTCGTTATTAAATTTTCTTTTATTCATTTTCATTAAGTCTGACGTTAAATTTTTATCGCCAGTAGTAACAATTCCTGATTGATTTTTAATATATGGTAATGTTGCCTGTGTCTGATTATAACGAAAAAATTCATACGCAATATTTTTATGAGATTTTTCATGTTTCATTCTACAAACAATCATATTTTTTTTAAAATCATGGGTAAATGCAGAAATACCCATTTTAGAACGTATTTTTGAAAATCTACTATCAGCAGCTACCACCAAAGAAGTTTTTATTTTTTCTCCATTTGACAAAGAAATCGAAGCATACTGGTTGCCAGTATTAATTGATAAGCATTCAGCTTTATTTATAAAAGTAATATTAGAAAAATTTTTTGATCTTTTATAAAGATTCTTTTTAATTATATAGTTTGGAATTAAATACCCTAAACAATCTTTTTGAATTTCCTGATGATCAAAATTTAAAAAGTAATTAGAATCGCCATCCAGGACTCTGGCTTCTTTAATTACAGATATTAAATTATTGGAAATATAACGCCATACATTTAGTTTTTTTAATATTTTTACTGAATGATGAGTTAAGGCAATTTCTCTACCATCTATTTTTGGATTAGCAATAATCTCTATTGGCAATTTATCAATAATTGCTACCTTAATATTAGTTCCAGCGAATCCACATGCAAAGGCGATTCCTGTGGGGCCAGCTCCAATAACAGCAATATCAAATTTTGTATTTTTTTTACTTTTATGAATCATATTTTAAAATGGCATTTAAAATATATTTTACACATATTTATATTTTAATATATTGGGTTTGTTCAATATTATTGAGACAATTTAACTCTTGTATCTTTTTTCAATCTCTAGGATAGTCGTAGAACATGAATTTAGAGTTTTTTATTTTAGACGGTTATGGTCAATATGTATGGCCTGCATTTATTTTTACTTTTATAAGTTTTGCAACTCTTTATAGAATAACTAAAAAAGAATTACAGAAACATGAAAAAATGTTTTTGAGCGAATATAAGAAATTTTATACTGCAAAGATCAAATCTACAGAAGCAAATAAAACTACAAAAGAAGTTTTGTCTGGTAGCTCAATTTAAGCTCCATAAATCATTAAAAACGTTAAATGCTTACCAAAAAAGTTAAATCAAGAATTTTTTTCTTGTCAGTGGTGATTGTTTTAGCTGCGCTAGTCATTTTCGTTATACTTAAATCTCTAGAAGAAAATGTTGTTTATTTTTTTTCACCAACAGAAATTTATAATAAAGCAGACATCTCTTTTGATAAAAAAATTCGAATAGGAGGTTTAGTAAAAAAGAATTCTGTAAGCAAAAAAGATACATCAATTAATTTTATTATTACTGATTTAAAAAAAGAAATTGTAGTATCTTATAATGGCATAGTTCCTAATTTATTTTCTGAGGGGAAAGGTGTAGTTGCAGAAGGTAAACTAAAAGATAAAAAATATTTTATTGCTGATAAGATTCTGGCAAAACATGATGAAAATTATATGCCACCAGAAGTTAGCGAGGCTTTGGAAAAGTCAAATAATTAGATAATATCAATTAAAATGTTAAAAAATTTTTTTCCAAATAAAATTCTTTCACTAAGTAACACAATAATAAATAGCCTTATTCTTTTGTTAGTAATTGTTGTAATTATTGGTCTTATATATTCTCTATTAATATCACCACCAGATTATATTCAAGGGGATTCTGTAAGAATTATGTACGTTCATGTCCCTTCATCTTTTATGGCTCTTGGTTGTTTTGGATTTATAGGTTTAGCTTCAATCTGTAATTTAATTTTTAAAATTAAATTTATGTCACTGCTCGCAAAAAGTTTAGCTCCAATTGGATTCATATTTGCATTAATTTCAATTGTAACTGGTTCACTTTGGGGAAAACCTACTTGGGGAGTGTGGTGGGTTTGGGATGCTCGATTAACTTCTATGACAATTTTACTTTTTTTTTACATAGCTTATATTTTAACTTGGAAGATGCTAAATAACTTTGATAAAGCAAACAACATATCTTCAATAATTGGAATTGCTGGTTTGCTTAATATACCGGTTATAAAATATTCTGTTGATTGGTGGAGTACGCTTCATCAACCATCAAGCATAACACTTACTTCAGCACCCACTATTCATTACTCAATGTTGGTTCCTTTAGTGATCATGTTCTTTGGAATGTTAATTTATACGTTAATAATTTTCTTAATGAGATATAAAACAGAAGTAATAAAATTTAAAATAGAAAAGAAAAAAAATTATAAATAAATATATTTTTTAATTTTGTTTAGATTTTTTATTGTGAAAAAAAATAATAAAAATACCAATTCCAAAAAAAATAAATGGAAAAAACCAAAGCACTAATGTGTTTAATTTAAAAGGAGGATTGAGAAGAATAAAATCACCATATCTATCCGTTAAAAATTCATAAATTTCATCGTTATTTTTTCCTTCTTTTATTTTTTCTCTAATTAAAATGCGCAAATCTTTAGCTAAAGGGGCATTCGATTCGTCTATAGACTGGTTTTGACAAACCATGCATCTGATGTTCTTTGATATATCTCTTGCTCGTAATTCTTGTTTTTGGTTTTTTAGAATTTCGTCGGGCTCTACTGCTTGAGAATTATTTGAAAAAAAATGAACTAAGCAAATAGATATGAATATAATAATTTTTTTTTTTATCATTATTCTATATCTTTAATTAATAAGTTAATTTTTTTATAAATTTTTTTTGTTACGGGACCTATATGTCGATATTTAATAATTCCATTTGAATTAATAACGAATGTTTCTGGAATCCCGTAAACACCCCAATCTATTGCTATTCTTCCATTTTTATCTACAGGAACGTCAGAATAGGGATTTCCCAATTTACGAAGCCATTCGACAGCTTTTTTTGGATTATCTTTATAATTTATTCCAATTATTCTTATTCCTTTTTCTTTTGAAAAACTTTTAATGTAAGCGTGTTCAGCGCGGCAAGGTTGGCACCATGTAGCAAAGAAGTTAACTAATATTTTTTCTTTACCAAATTCTTTAGAAGAAATAAATCTTTCATTTTTTAACAAAGATTCTGTTTCAAACTTTGGGATTTTTTTATCTAATAAATTAGATGGTAGTTCAGATGGATTTCTTTCAATTGTTAAAAGATAGAAGAAAGTTAATAAAATGAATAAAAAGATTATAAAAGGAATTATTAGTAGCTGTTTTTTCATTATGATAAAATTTTTAATTTTTTTAAATTAATATTTATTGAAGTAATACCACCTAAAAATATAACTAATGCGCCAATCCATATCCAAATCACTAAAGGATTATAATAAATTCTTACTACCCATCCATCATTCGAATTTCCTTCACCTAGGACAATATATAAATCTCTAAAGATGTTAGTATGTATCGATGCTTCAGTAGTAAAATTATTCTCAATTGGATAAAATCTATTTTCTGGTTTCAGTTTTGTAACGATATTTTTTTTATCATCGTAAACAAAAAAAATTCCTTGCAAAGCAACATAATTTGGTCCTCTGATTTCGTTAATTTTATCAAAAACAATATTATATTTCTCAATTTTTGTTTTTTCATCAATCTTCATTTTTGTAATTTTTTCCTTCTGCCAGACACTAGAGCCTGTAATTCCTAATATTAATAAACCAATACCTAGATGTGCAATAATCATACTTATAGAATATTTTCTATTTTTTTTAATTAGCATTAGCAGGTTATTAAAAATTATCCAGAATGCTAATATTATTCCAGCAAATCCAATCACACTATACGATTTATAAATTAGAAAAATAAAAAAAGTCATTAGAATGGTAAGTAAAATGTTAGGAAGAATTTTTTTAAAAACTTTCGATTTATTTTCCTTCCCCCAACTTAACATTGGTCCCACACCCATAATTAAAATTGCTGGTATCATTATTGGAATTACAGTTGAGTTATAATAAGGTTCGCCAACAGAAATTTTACTATTGGTAAGGGCTTCTACCAATAATGGATATATAGTACCCAAAAATACTGTGGCACACACAACTATCATAAGTATATTGTTTACAAGTATTGAACCTTCTTTACTAAAAAAGGTAAAATAATTATTGTCAAAATATTTTTTTGATTTCGATCCAAATAATGTTAGAGAATATACACCAATCAATGCGGTAAATATCAGTATGTATATACCTCTTGAAGGGTCTAAAGCAAAAGTGTGAACGCTCGTTAATATTCCTGATCTTACTAGAAAAGTTCCCAATACACTTAAAAGAAAAGCAAGTATTGCTAATAATAAAACCCATGTTTGCAAAGATTTTCTTTTTTCAACAACAATGAGAGAATGTAATAATGCAGTACCAAGTAGCCATGGCATAAAAGATGCATTTTCAACAGGATCCCAAAACCACCATCCGCCCCATCCTAATTCGTAATAAGCCCATATAGAACCAAGAGCTATTCCCACAGTTAAAAAAGTCCAAGCAGCTACTACGAAGGGTTTCATATAATTATACCAAGGAATTTTTTCGCTATTGTTTAAAGACAAAGTTGCCACGCTTAAAGAAAATGCGGCCGAGAAACCCACATAACCGATGTATAATAGAGGGGGATGGATAGCTAATGCAGGATCTTGTAAAATTGGGTTAAATCCTAAGCCATCTGCTTGTGCAGGAATCATTCTTTCAAAAGGATTTGATGTAAGAACAGTAAATAATATAAAACCAATTGTGATAAATGCCTGAACTTCTAAAGTTTTTAAAATAAAAATTGAATTTTTTTTATTAAATAATTTAAATATGAAGTAATTAAATAAAGTTAAAACAAGTATCCACAACAACATTGAACCTTCATGATTACCCCAAACACCAGAAATTTTGTAGAGTAATGGTTTTGTTGTATGTGAATTTTGAAAAACATTTAATACAGAAAAATCTGAGACGATATGTGAGTACATTAATAAAAAAAAGGAAATTAAGGAAGAAATAAGCAATCCAGCGACACTTATGGAAATAAATTTTAGATTTTTATTTTTTCTTGAAACCACAAATTGAGAAATAGCGAAAAGTAGTGATAACCAAAGCGCGAGATTTCCGAAGGATGGTGCCATAAGTTAAATATTGATATTACTACTTTTTAAGCAGACTAACCAAGGGCAACTATTGAAGCAGCTATAGAAGCCAATCTTGCCTCTGCTTCGTCAGAACGACTTGTAATTACTACGGGAGCTTTTCCACCTAAAACCACACCAGCTGCACAGGCACCCATGAAATAAATCATCATTTTAACTAGTGCATTTCCAGTCTCTACATTGGGAACAAGCAATATATCTGTATTTCCAGCTACTTCATTTTTAATTTTTTTAATTGCCGCAGATTTTTTTGATACAGAATTATCAAAAGCTAACGGACCAAAAACATCTGCACTAATGCTTTCTTCTTTGGCTTTTTTAGTAATGAGATTCGCTTCAATTGAACTTGGGATACTTTCTATTACTTCTTCTGTTGCAGATAACACGGAAACTTTGGGTCTGGAAATTCCAATTTTATTAGCAAAATCTACTGCGTTTCTAAGGATGTGCATTTTTACTTCAAGTTTGGGCAACACATTAACAACACCATCGGTGATGATAAATGGTTTATCATCTTTATCTAAAGTCATATGCCAAACATGACTTAATCTTTTTTTACCAATTAAATTTAAATCTCTTTTTAGAACAGCCTTCATTAAAACATCAGTATGGATATGTCCTTTAACAATAATTTTAACCTTACCTTCACCAGCTAATTTTGCTGCTATTGGTGCAGTGCTATTTTCATTCTGTTCATTAATAATTTTATATTTTGATATGTTCCACTTTAATTTTTCTGCATATTTTTTAATTTCATTTTCGTTACCAATGAATATTGGATTAATTAAATTATGTTGAACTGCTTTATGAACAGATTCCATTGGAAATATTTCGCCAGCGTTTACAATGGCTGCGTCAATTGTACCTTTTTTTTTCGCTACATTAATTAAATTATTTGGACAGATTATTTTTTTATTTGATAACATAAACTAAAATGCCCATTCATAAGCTGAAAGGGAAACTGCACCACCAGTGTGTATAAAGAGTATATTATCATTTTTTGTGAATTTTTTATTTTTAATTAAGCCCATTAAACCTGCAAATCCTTTACCAGAATACACTGGATCTAATAAAATTCCCTCTGCTTCTATCATAGCATCACTAGGTTCTCCGTAACCTGATCCAATATATTCATCATATACAACCACTTCAGATTTATCTAAAACTCTGCACTGAAGTCTCTCACAAGTTTTTTTTGCTTCCGCATAAACTCTATTAACTTGAGTTGCTTTGTCATATCTAATGCAGATTCCGATTACAGGAATGCTGCAATTAAAATATTTTCTACCAGCCAACAAACCGGCTTGTGTTCCAGCACTTCCTGTTGCATGCACAATTTGTGAAAAATTATATTTATTATTTTCTTTTATTATTTCACTTAAACACTCTACATATCCTAGGGCACCAATTGAATTTGATCCACCTCCCGGTATAAAATAAACATTAATTCCTTTTGATTTTAAATCTTGTATTATTTTTTCAGAGTACTTTAAAAAATTTTCATTTTTAGGACATATTTTTATATCCGCTCCATATAGCTTATCTAAAAAAACATTTCCGGATTTCATATAAACATCTGGCGGATCTTTGACTCTTTGTTCTAAAATAATAAGGCATTTTAAACCCATTATTGTGCAAGCAGCCGCTGTTTGTCTTGCATGATTAGATTGTACAGCTCCAACAGTTACAACTAATTCAGCTTTATTTTTAATGGCGTCTGGTATTAAAAATTCTAATTTTCTGGTCTTATTTCCACCAGTAGCTAAACCCGTGCAATCATCTCTTTTTATGAAAATATTTGGACCTCCTAAATATTTAGATATATTTTTTAGATGTTCTATAGGTGTTGGAAAATGTCCTAATTTAATTCTTTCAAATTTTTCTAACATAGTTATTTATTTATGATATTAAATAAAATATGCAAGATATATATATTGGTGACGAAGGCAAAGGATTTCCTCTAGTTTTAATTCATGGATTTTTGGGCTCATCAAGAATGTGGGAACCGCAAATTGATTTTTTTAAAGAATATTTTAGAGTAATAACACCAGATCTCCCAGGCTATGGCAAAAGTAACAACATAACATCACACAATAGCATTCAATCAATGGCTAATTTATTATTGGACTGTCTTGAAGAGAAAAAAATAGATAAATTTTATTTATTGGGTCATTCAATGGGCGGTATGATTGTTCAAGAAATAGCAAAAAAAAGTGGAAATAAAATTTCAAAGCTAGTTTGTTATAGCACTGGTCCTAGAGGTGAAATGCCAGGACGATTTGAAACAATAGAACAATCTAGAGAAAATCTTAAAAATAAGGGATTAGAAATTGCAGCAAAAAATATTGCAAAGACTTGGTTTGTAAAAAGTGAAGATGCAAAATATTTTGATATTTGTATTGAGGCAGGAAAACAAACTTCTTTGGAAACTGCTGACAATTCACTAGTTGCTATTAAAAAATGGAATGGCGTAGATAGTTTAAAAGATATTAAAAACGAAACATTAATTATATGGGGTGATCAGGACAAGTCTTACAATTTAGAACAAATCCAAACTTTAGAAAATAATATTAAAAACAGTAAATTAATAATATTTAAAAATTGTGCTCATAACGTTCATTTAGAACAACCTGATCAATTCAATAAAACTATTAAGAATTTTCTATTATAAATTTATTAGCTAACGCAATGTTCGAGCAAATGCTCTTATATCATCAACTAATAAATCTGGTTGTTCTAAAGCAGCAAAGTGCCCACCTTTTGACATCTTGGTCCAACGCTTAATATTATACATTCGTTCAGCATATGATCTAGGTGGCCATGCTAACATTTCAGCTGGAAACAATGCGGCTGCAGTTGGTATTTCAATACGATGAAAATCTTTTGGGAGAAAACGACCACCTTCTTCACGCCTTCCATAATAAATCCAAGAGGCAGTATTAAAAGTTTTCGTTACTATATAAACCATAATATTTGCTAACAAAGTATCTTTTGAATAAACACTTTCAATATCATTGTTTTTAAGATCTGACCAAAAATAAAATTTTTCTATTATCCAAGCAGCAATCCCTACGGGGCTATCCATCATTCCGTAGCTCAAAGTTTGAGGTTTGGTAGCCTGTTGTGTTCTATAACCTTCTTGCATTAACTGATCTTTTTTAAATTTACTTTCCCAATCTTTTTCTTCTTTAGTTTGAGGACCATTAGGATGTCGCAT
>LUMJ01000252.1_pt1 | contig 16457 bp, 9 predicted proteins | sample 729631 | NCBI WGS metagenome assembly LUMJ01 (sample SAMN03860266, study PRJNA289734) | marine metagenome | biome: seawater column; feature: ocean; material: water; isolation source: Red Sea water column Station 22 - depth 500m | place: Saudi Arabia: Red Sea | collected 2011-10-15 | depth 500 m | reverse complement strand
GGGCGTCTGGACATAAGGCATTCCTTTCAATTGGTTTTTTGCTACATAACCAATTATAAACGATATGCCAATTTTTCGTATTTCTAGTGAACCAAGACACATCAATTCATTCTAATTCAATTAAATTTCAATTATATCTGTAAGACGAAAATCAATTAATTACATCTAGTTTTGTTTGACAGATAACTAAATAAAATACCCCTACTACATAACTAATAAGGAGAACAACACATGACTAATATTATTGAGCACGCATACACAGCACTGGCTAATACAGGTGAACTGCACTTAACAGAAAAGGATTACAGCACCAATTACTTGGGAAGATGTAAGAGCTATTATGCTTATTTGAAGAGCACAGGAAAGCAACCAAGTACAGAAGTACTGCTTCAATTATGGGCACAACTGAGGCTTGCTGAGAAACAAGAAAAGACAAAAACAAAAACAAGCACTCCTTCTTCAAAAAACGCCAACCAAACCAATTCCAAAAAACAACACGTGAGATGAGCAATAAGGTACTTGATGAGTTGCTTGCGCGTAGCACAGTCATTTGCACACCACCAAATCCGTCCTGCAACCAGCTAAATTAATTGGGGATATAACGAAGTGATGGACTGAAAATCCGTGTGTCGGTGGTTCAATTCCACCTCTGGCCACCAGCAATACCAAGGGATTAGGATATTTAAGAAAATTATAATTTAAGCCTTAGTGTCCATATAAGTGTCCCAGAATATTCTCTCCTGAAATTAACTAGATTTTAGAGGCAATGACACTCGTCTGTCATGCTGGGACAATTTTGGATATGGTTTGAGAGTATTTTTGACCGCAGGACCACCCTCCAAGTAAAATCCTCGATTCTTGTATATTACCCCTAACAATAAAAAGAAACATCTTCTCATCTGTAATTTTCTATATTTTATTTGCTATTTCAACCAAATTCATGTCTGGATCTCTAATATACAAAGACATAATAGGTCCTGTAGCATCAGTCTTTTTAACAGGTCCATCTTCTATTTCAATCCCTTTTTTTATGAAGATTGATTGCTATTTCTGAAATGGTGTTGAACTAAGAAAACAAATGTCAGTAGTTCCAGACAAAGGGTTTTTTGAATGAGGGTTAAAAGGAGATTTAACATGATGTAGATTTATCTTTTGATTACCAAAAGATATTAAATCTTTCCTGATAAAATCAATTCTTAGCCACGCGTTTGTTAAAGGCAGTTTATTTTCCTGGGGTTCATACTGCTCTGCTATAGATATAGATGCTTTGGTAATTTCTTGACTGAAATTATTGAGCAACAGAGGTCAGCATTCTGGCTTTGAGCCTTAGTCCATCTGGATCAGAGTCATCGTCATCCGGGATCCATGGATTGAGGCATGCTAAACTCTTTACACACGGGTCGGTAAGAGTTAAGAGGAAGCTCGAGATGTCGATAACCTGCGGGTCTGTTAATTTTATGTTCCGAATGGTGGGCAGTCCAGCTTCGCGATTTTCTTCAAGTTTGGATAAAGCCCTCTCAGTATTAAAGGGTAGAAATTGTGTCTGGACTGCTGGGTCGAGTTGAGTGACATCGTACTCATCCAACGCCATAGACGGATTCAGATGATGTTTGATGATCCCTTCTAGTGTGGTGTATGCCCCATCATGGCCGTAAGGTCCAGTCACTTCAACGTTGAGAAGGGTTGGTGTGCGGAATGCATAAAGATCATTAGGGTTCCCGCTCTCTCGAAAGCGACCGAAGTCATCGTGGAACCGTCCATCTTCTTTGCCAGGTCCAACCTGTGGAAGGGCTAATACATGGAACTTCTCATCAGTGAAGAAATCACCGCTATGGCAGGCGGCACAGCCTGCACCTCCGTCAACCACCGACTTGAAGAATAGAAGCGCACCCCGCTTTGAGGACGAATTGATTGCATCTTCGTTCCCCCGAACATAAGCTCGCCAGGGTGAATTTAAGAAAACCTGTGATCGCTGATAGGCACTGAGAGCTTCTGCGATATTTTTCTCATTAATCAATTTTCTTGGGTTACTGGATTTTCCAAATACTGTTTGAAACTCTGCCTGCCACATATTTCGTTGCAGTTCACCGCGACCTTCTCCATAATCTCCTAACCGGGCACTGATGTGACGCCGCGCAAATCTGCCGGGTCTGTGTGCCTCGAATTCGAAACCACGCATTTCATCAAGCATTGTTAGTGGGAATCTACTTTGAGCTCCCACTAAATCAGCACCCGCATTTGGATCAGCCTGGCCGAAAAGTGAATCTGGAGTACGAATACTATTCTGTAATGTAGATTGACTTTGATCGTGAAAATTATAAAGGTCAGGCAGCGTGCTCAGTTTTTCAAAACGCCCATCGTGAGTAAGGACATGTTTAAAAAATGCCACATTAAATGTAGTTGGAGCATTGCGCGAAACAGTTGGGCCTTCTGGATGTGTTCTTGCGGAACCCAGCAGATCCTGATCGTGAGCACCTACACCGATTGAGACCGAAAGAGCATCTCCTCCTCCTAAAAGGGGATGGTGACAACTCGCACAGGCTGAATCCATATCACCACCCAAGGCTTTACTGAAAAACAGTTTTTTGCCTAATTGAGCCAATGGGTCTTCAATGGAAGGAAGATCATGGACATTTCCCGGATCACCAGTCAGCCCATGTTGGGCGATTATTTTTCGTAATTGTTGGTTAAACTTTTCTTTGTAAACTATATTTAATACCTTCGAGCACTTCCTCTGGCTATTTGGTTCATCACAATTAATTTTTGGTTGATAAGTTTGATTTGTTTTTCTTTCTGTTTCTTCCATATTTTGATCAGCAACCGAGTCCTTTTGCGGTATCCTTAAATTTCTGAAAAATCCGGATTGACGTCTGATTTTTAGCAACGTCTTTGGAGATAAATCCTTCACTATTGAAACGACATTATCAGGCCAGTGAATTTCAAGAGAATAAAGTGAAGTGCCAGCAGGAAACCCGAAATGTAAACGTGGTGGATCACCTGAAAGATAACCGCTGGCAGCACGAACATCACGAGTTAAATTTCCTGAACTGGTTTTTAGATGGACAACTGCTCCAATTGCTAGAGTGTTTCTAGTTTTGACTATATGAGGTTGAAAAGAAGAGGGCGAGTCGTTATTCCATTGCAAATCGACTTGCAAGCTTTCTCCACCACAAAGACGGTTCTCTAGGAGTTGAGCAGGGCCTCGTAAATTGTTAACTACTATGTCAAGATCACCATCACCGTCCATGTCACCCATGCTCATGCCACGTCCTCCGAAAGTTGATCCAACTTTCCATTCAGGCACCGGCTTGAAATAGCCATTACCAACGTTGCGAAAGACTTGGTTAGCTTCTATCAGTTCGTGATTGTCTAAATGAGCAAATATGGTTGACTCAGCCATTCCATTTACGACATACAAATCTAGAAGACCGTCCTGATCTAAATCACCGAACTTGGCTGACCAGCTCCAGCCTGTGGCGTCAAGTCCTCTGGGCCGAGCAGCATCTTGATAGCCAACTACTCCAGTATTAACGAGGAGAACATTGGCCATTATCTGAGGATCTCCTGAATTTCTCTCATGATCCATGTCGGCCATCAAGGGCTCGTAGGCTGCCACAGTGTTAATCGTTTCATCGTAGGGCATCATGTCAGTAGAGTATAGTTCCGAAATTTGGTCATTATCTACGTCACCAATATCCAGGCTCATGGTACTGTAACTTGTGGTATCAAAAGAAGTTGGTATCCAACCTTTGACTTGAAGACTCCATGGGAACTCTAATATTTTGTCTTTATTATTAATATTTACTGAAGAGGCGTTCGATGCCAATCGCAACCAAGCGTAATCAGGTACAGCAAAATCGTTTCCAACAACGATATCTTTTAATTTGTCCCGATTTATATCAAAAAAAGCGATAGCCATAGCCTGTGCCTTTTCTGCAAGACGATTGGGGACAAACTTACCTTCCTGGTTGGTGTATATAAAAACACCTGCCCCATTACCTATCAGGAAATCGTTGCCCTGATTCTCCAATAGACTAGCATCGTATGATCCGGTAACTAAGTCCAGATCTCCGTCAAGGTCAAGATCAGCCCAGTTCATGGCATAGGCTGGCCAGGCAATTCCCGGCAAAACCTGATGAACAAAACTAGTTTCAGTCACTCTTTTAATGCCGCTGAGACTTTGCTCTGAAATAGTTTGGGGTGTGTTTCTTAAGTAGTTAAATGCACCGTTACGGCGGGTCATGACGATATCAAGTCTTCCGTCGGCGTCCACATCTACCAGGTTGACTGCTCTTGTATTACCAAAGGGCATGTGTTCACTTAAAAAATTTGGAAATAAACCTTCATCCAAGTTTTGAGCAGCCTGGTTCCAAAGTATAGTGTTAGTACCTGAGTCATTACCTAGAACTATATCAAGGTCGCTGTCGCCATCAAGATCCCCCAAGGCAACACCTGCACCATTAGCTTCAAACTGGTCCACAGTGTCTCCTTCTACAGATGTGTAGTGATCCAGGTTGTGTGTGATGAATTCCTCAGAACAGGATAACTTTGGTTTGGACAGTTTTTCCGACAATACACTAACCCTCCCAGTTCCGGGAAGGTCAGTAGATTGCAGATTTAGCCGACCATCAGATTCGTTTGGTCTTGCTAACAAGAAACAAATTACCAAAACTAATCCACTAATGCTAATTCCTCTGATCAACATTTTATTCCTATTCTTTCGGTTTTACTTAATTACAGTCACCCATAAAGTGATAACCGAAGCTTAATGTGGTCAATTGGATCTAAATGTTGTAGATGTCTTTCAAGTTATCAAATCAAAAAATCCACTGTAATAAGCTATAATTTTGAAACTTTAACCATTTTTCCTGAATATTGTTAGCCTAATCCATCAAACAGATCATTCAATCGATTAGCTGGGAATCCTCCACGAGCACCCCCAAGCACAAAGGATTCGAACTTAAAAAAGTTGGGGCGCCCATCGAGCAATTCGTTAATGTGTTCTTCCGTTCCAAACTGAGACCGATGTGCATAAACACCTAAACGTTTGTGATCAGCATAACCAGAAATATCAATTTTGGCACAGATTGAGTCATCAGATACTCCGAATATTTTAGGGTCAAGATCGGAGTTTGAAGAACCTGTAAATCTCCTTTGCATTTCTTCCACCTGAGTGATAGTTCTAACAGGATAATACAACCTTTGTGGTGCTGGCTGCATCACGCTTCCCGCTGACCAGAAGGCCGCAAGAGCAGCACGATGAATTGTGATGTGATCGATATGGCCATACATACCATGAGGATCAAAGGTAATGATGATTTCCGGATTAATAGAACCAATGCGATCCAGTATTTTTTCCTCAATTTTAAAAATATCTGCGTTCATGAAGGCTTGAGGATTCTTCAAACCAACTTCAATTGGGAAGCCTGAATCTTGATAATCCAAGAAAATTGGAGGGGAGATACCTAAAGCTTTGCAAGTAGCCGCAAGTTCATCAACACGCAATTTACCCCGTTTCGGACCTTTTGGGTAACTATTGGGATCTATGTCTGGGTGGACTATTTCACCCTCTTCTCCACGTGTGGCACAGATTAGGCTGACCTGATGGCCTTCATCAGCATATCTGGCAAGAGTTCCTCCGCATGAGAAAACCTCGTCATCGGGATGTGCAAAAATAGCAAGTAATTTCATATTCAATCAATATTTTTTGTACATTAATCTGCTTTGACAATCTTTGTTTATTTTTAATTTGGTTGAGACACTTTGAATGTAGCATCTGAATACATTCAAGTGTTAAACAATATTACCGGATAAGAAATAATTTATCGACCCCCCATTCCAGAAATAGTAACACCACGAATAATCCATTTTTGTGCAAAAAGATAGATAACTACTATCGGTAATAAAGCAATGACTGCTGCTGACATAAGAAGTTCCCATTGAACACTGTACTGACCCTGAAAAAAACTCAGTCCAACTGGAATCGTACGCATCTCTGCCCTGTTGGTCACCACCAACGGCCACAGAAACTCATTCCAATTCCCCAAAAAGGTGAAAATCCCCAGTGCTGCAGTCACGGGACCTGCATTTGGCATAATCACATTCCACCAGATGCGCCATGAAGATGCCCCATCTATTCGTGCAGCATCATCGAGTTCCGGGGGGATACCCCTGAAGGCTTGTCGGTAGAGAAATGTAGCGACTGCCGAAAAAGCAGGTGGCAGAATGAGGGCTGCATAGGTATCATGCCAGCCAAATTCACGAACGATCAGGAAGTTGGGAATGAGCAGAACAGGAAATGGTATCATCAAGGTTGCAAGATAAGTGATAAATAAAATCTCTCGCCCACGAAACTTAAGTCTCGAAAAAGCATAAGCAGCTAAAGAAGATGTAAGAAGAACAATACATGTCACAGACAGAGCTACCAGGATACTGTTGAAATAGTAGCGGCCAAATGGTACAGCATTAAATGCATCAAAATAATTCTCCCAACGGATCTTGCTGGGGATCCAGATAGGTGGATAAGTAAAAATTTCATTTGGGAATTTTAAGGATGTACTTAACATCCAAAGAAAAGGCGTCAGCATGATGAAGCTAACAATCATCAGAAAAAGATGTAAAAGTCCTCTTTGGAGCTTTCTGTCCATCTTGACTGCCTTAGGACTTTTTTGAGTTTCAAGTGTCTTAAGATTCATAGTGAACCCATCGTCGCTGTAACCAAAATTGCACTAGTGTCATGAACAGGATTACCACAAAAAGCAGCCATGCAATAGCAGCTGCCTTTCCCATCAGGCCATATTCAAAGGCATTCTGATAAATATATTGCACTATGGATAAAGAAGATTGTGCCGGACCACCTCTAGTAAGAACATAGGGTTCAGCAAACAATTGAAACGCACCAATCATTTGTATGATTAGCAGGAAAAAAGTGGTTGGACTTACCATAGGGAGGGTGATATGAAAAAAACTTTGCCAATTCCCAGCTCCATCAACACGTGCAGCATCATATAATGAGTCAGGTACCGACTGGAGGCCAGCCAAGTAAATCATCATCGAAAAACCAACGTTTTTCCAAACAGTCAGCATAGCAACCGCTACTTTTGAAAGCTCTTGACTGTTCAACCAATCAGGCGGTGCAACAGGCCAGCCAGTCGCATCGGCAATCTGCCAGATCCAGCCACTGGCAATCCCAAAATCTCGGTTTAGAAAAAACTGGAACACAATCGCCACTGCCACAATATTTGTTATAACCGGCATAAAGATTACAAGCCGGTAGCAAAGAATTCCACGAAGAGACTGATTCAAGGCTACCGCCAGAATCAGCCCTAACAGAAGTTGTCCCGGAACAATTAAGATTACGTAAATTAGCGTATTGCCGGCTACTTTCAAAAAAATACGATCAGCTGTCAGCAACTCGTAATAGTTCCCAAAACCTGCAAAACTTACAGGTCGGATTAAATCCCATTCAGTAAAACTCAGAGCTAACGAAATTAGTATTGGAATTATTACGAAGGTAGAAAACCCAAACAAACTTGGGAGCAAGAAAAGATATCCCTCGCTCTGCTGTTGGGGATTCCAATGTTTCCATTGGGAATCAATGCGCTGGGGTTTTGCCATCGGGGAAATAAGTGAAGATAGTGTTCATTCATTGACAGATAAGAACCCTTCTCCGGCAAGCTTGAAAAACAATTAAGACTTTCATAGACTACCAAAATTAAAATAACAGTGAGATGTCATATCTGCAAATCTGCCAGCAATTGAAGTTCTGAAAAACAATCATGTTAATTTAAACCAAGTGTTTAGATTGACCTAATCAAATATAATTGAATGTTTCTTCCTGTTGGTTGTTTCTCATTGGTCAGTAACTTTGTTGAATCATCCCATAAATCAGTGTAGCATTCAGTAATTTAAGTTGCTTTGTTTCACAAATATATCTTTAAGAAAACAATCTTTAATGTGGGTTCCCCGTTAAAGACGAACCCACATAAATGTGATTCAACTAGAAGCCCAGCCCCTTGCTCTGAAGAAAAGCATCGACGTCATTACAGAGTTGCTTGAGTACAGTCTCCACCGGATCTGCTCCAGACCAGATTCGACTTAGATTTGGATTAATTATTTTCCCGTTAAGAGTGCCCCAGTTGGGGAAGTATCCACTGCGTCCTATTTTTGTGTTATTTCCTTCAAGAATGAACGCAACACGGTTAGCCGGAGGTGCATTGATTCCAAGGAAAGCGTCTGACACTGCAGTTGAGCGGAGAGCAGGTAAAATCTCACCCGAAGCTGTGTATATCGCCTGCCCACCATTAGTACTTTGCAACCATGAAAGAAATGTCCATGCGGTCTCTTTATCGTCACTGTGCTTGCTCATCGTCCAGGCAGCGCCACCGGCCGCCCCAGCACGCTGACCGTCTGCAGGGATTGGTACTGTGGCTACATCGTAGTTCATATTTGCTGCATTGAATGCCGAGATTCGACTGGCATTCTGAATGATCATAGCAGCCTGTCCACTCTGAAACACACCGGCATCACCGCCAGATTGACTCAACGCAGAAGGTCGAATTGCCAACTTGGCATCCATCAACCCCGAAAAGAACTTAATGGCTTCAACTGCGGCCGGTTTGGTCAAAGTACAAGCTGTTGGATTAACCATATCATCGAGGATACTACCCCTATTCTGTCCGACAAATAACTGATACTTACCACCTTCTGCTCCCAGAGCATAGCGCTGTACCCGACCACTGGTTGTGATTTTTGAAAGCTTCTTGGTAGCAGCTTTCAGGTCATCCCATGTCCAAAAATTGGTTGGGTAGGCAACACCTGCTTCGTCAAAGATGTCCTTGTTGTAATAAAGAACCTCAAGTCCGATGTCACGAGGTAAACCATAAATCGTTCCCTTTAATATCCCGAATTGTAAAAGCGAGGGCCAGTAATCCGACGTGTCATAACCAGAAGCTTTAATGAACGGGTCCAATGGCTCAAGCACACCCTGTCCCGCATAAGTCACAACTGGTGAGAGAAAAAGTACATCTGGTATGCCTTCCTTGTCACCTGCCGCCCAGAGTGTCTTGAGCTTGGTAAAATAATCTCCCCATGGTTGTCCCCAGATGATAACTTCTATATCGGGGTGAGACACCATGAAGGCATCCGCCACCCTTTGATGGGTTTTAATTTCTGCAGGGCTGCCCCACATACCCCAAGTCACTGTTTTTTTGGCTTGAGCAATGCCGACACAAACAAGTAGTCCGCAGGCAACTCCTATCAGCGTTTTCATCAGACTACCTGCAATTTTCATTTGTGCCTCCTTACCACTTCCAGCGACAGCGGCAGTTGTGTTAAATTCGTGCCGATTCGATATATTATTTTGAACTTCTATATTTTCTTTATTCATAGTACTCTCCGTCTTAGGTGTTGGAGGAAAATCTTTTTGCAAAGCATTTATCCTCAAAATTCCTGCGTAATTATTGACGCCGGGTTGTTGGGAAAATCACAACTTGATCATAGAAAATCATGTTATGTAAAGACTATATATAAAAAAATTCTAATTGTTTATCAAGAAAAAAATAAGAATTATTAAATGTTTGCTATTTACTCACTACGTTTTGACGGCACGTGGTTATCCTTTTTAGTATCAGTGAGATTTAAGAATGTGTTTCAGATTGAGGAGGTTAGTTGCCTAAATATCTAACGTAAACGAAACTGGAACAACCCATATCAACTCACCAATTCTTGATATCATCTTTCTCGATTATAAGAAAATCCGCATTTGATGGTTCAAATTTAGATTATTATAATTAATTCTTGCATTTACAAATAAATTGTGAAAATTTATGAATTTTCAATAAAAACTCCATCATTTCAGTAGTAGCCTAGTTTAAGTCGAAATAAACTTAGCTACTTGACAGGAGCCAGAAGTAGTTGGAGCATGTGTCAATTTAATCTACTACGAAACTATTACCGGAGCTCATCTTCCACACCATTTTGCAATCGCGAAGGGAATTCCAGTTGGCTTTGCTAGATGTGTCCTCCCAACAGTAAGTACAAGTGGTCCACAAGCTCAACAGAAGACTTATGAAGTGATATGGATTTAAGACTCCCTTTGAGGACTTCAGTCAGTTTGACGGTGTTGATGATGAAAATTTCTGGGTTATGCACTTATAACATGAATACATCCTATCGAATTTCGATACAACCGCTTGTATTTTCAGACTTGAAAGGTGTTCCTTGATTCTTGACAGCCAGAAAAAGTTATACCTGACCAAGATCAATCAATTTATAAAGCGTCTGGAAGCACTCATCCTTAGTCAGTTCGAGTTGTTGGAGGCAAAATTCGCCAACAGTAAGGATCCGGTTCCTTTTGGAGAGAGGCTTCGACTACAGTACCAGCGGATTGAAGAAGGTCAGGAATGGGGTCAAGCTTGGGAAAGCGCATGGTTTCATCTGCAAGGCCGAATTCCAGAAAAATGGCAGGAGCAGGAGGTGGTGGCCCACCTGGATTTCAATGGCGAGGCCCTTATCTTTTCACCACAAGGAGATCCCATTCAAGGACTGACCAACGGCAGTGCTTTTGGCAATGTCACCCGCCACACATTCATTCTCACTACCAAAGCCCAGGGTGGCGAGCCTGTAGATCTCTGGGTAGAAGGTGCTGCTAACTCCATCATGGGAATCAACCAACCCAGTGATCCTCCTCGCGGAAGTGTTGATCGGCAGGGTAACTACCTTGGAAAAGTCAATCGGATGCGCATAGCTCGCTTCCATCGTGAACTCTATTCACTCCGGCTGGATATGGAACTGCTGAATGGTTTGCTCGATACAGTTCCTGAGTTCAGTACCCGTCATGCTCGTATCCTCAAGAGTCTGGTAGAATCCACCAACGAATTCCGGGACGATCCCGATCGTGCAGGGATTTGCCGGGAGATCCTTGCACCGTTGCTTACTCAGCCGGCTCATTCAAGCGCACCTACAATGATTACCGTTGGACATGCTCATATCGATACCGGTTTTCTTTGGCCTGTAAGGGAAACCATCCGTAAATCAGCACGCACCTTCGCCAACCAACTTGATCTGATTAAACGCTATCCTGATTACGTCTTTGGAGCTTCACAGCCTCAGCACTATCAGTTCGTCAAGGAAAACTATCCCAACCTCTTTGTACGCATCAAAAAAGAAGTGGCCGATGGACGCTGGGAACTCCAGGGAGGCATGTGGGTAGAGCCAGACTGCAACCTGATCAGCGGTGAATCAATGGTGCGTCAGTTGATACACGGTAAGAACTACTTCATGGACGAATTCGGTGTAGAAGTAACCAACTGTTGGATTCCGGACGTTTTCGGGTACTCTGCTTCCATGCCACAGATACTTAAGCTCGCGGGAATACATTATTTGATGACACAGAAGATAAGCTGGAGTCAGTTCAACCGGTTTCCCTATACCACATTCCGCTGGCGTGGAATTGAAGGCACAGAAGTGCTTACTCATTTTCCTCCGGAAGACAACTACAACAGTGATCTCCAACCCTGCGGACTACAAAAGGCGGAACAACAGTTTGTTGAAAAATCGATTTTGAATGAAATGCTATGCCCGTTTGGAGTGGGTGATGGCGGCGGCGGTCCCACTGCCGAAATGATTGAACGCGGACTTCGTCAACAAAACTTGGAAGGAGTACCCAAGGTTAAATTCGGGCGAGCGGATCATTACTTTGCAGGGATTGCGAAGCAACTGGATCAACTACCCGTGTGGTCGGGAGAACTTTATCTAGAGATGCACAGAGGAACATACACCACTCAGGCTAGAACCAAGCGCGGGAATCGACTATTAGAACAGAGTCTTAGGGAAACAGAATACTTCCTAGCCCTGGGTGAACTTAAGGATTATCCTATCAAGAGACTGGACGGCATCTGGAAAAAACTGCTTATAAATCAATTTCATGACATCCTACCGGGTTCCAGTATCAGAGGTGTTTATGAGGTGACAGAACGCGAGCATGCAGAGGCACTAATAGCCTGCTCCAAGATCCGAGCCGAGACAGCTGACAAAGTCCTGCATCAAGATGTAGAAGCACTGACTGTTATCAACACACTGAATGTACCATACACCCGTGAAATCCAACTCCCTGAAGATTGGCAAGGTGGACTGGTGGATGATTCAGGCAACCCTATTGATATGCAACAGGACAGCGATGGTGCGATTACAACACAGCTGGAAATGGATCCTCAAGCCATCTGTACACTGTATCGAGAAGGAGGTATACCCTTAGCAGAATCAGTCGAGTCACTGGTTATGGAAAATGATCTGGTCCGCTACGAATTCAACGAGAACGGTCAGCTGCTGAGTGCCTTCGACAAGGACATGCAACTTGAAATGATTGTAGCAGGAGAGCCAGGGAACAATTTGACCCTCTATGAAGACCGTCCTCACAACTGGGATGCTTGGGAAGTGGACATCAGCTATGAAGAAATGGCACTGGAAACCGCCCAAGGCAAACGATGGTCCAGTACAGGCCAAGGAGTGATTCGCCAAGGTCTCAAGTTCGAGCTCAGCATAGGTCAATCAACTATCACTCAAAAAATCACACTCAGTAAAAAAAGCAAGGCACTGGAGTTTTACACGCTGGTTGAGTGGCAGGAGTGCCATCGTATGCTGCGAACGTCTTTCCCCGTAAACATCCAGGCCGACACTGCCACGTTTGACATTCAATATGGATATGTGCGACGTCCCACCCACCGTAACACAAGTTGGGACATGGCACGTTTCGAAGTTGTAGGCCAAAAATATGTTGACCTATCCAGCATTGATAGAGGAATTGCATTGATTAACAATTGTAAATATGGACATAAGGTCCATGAAAATATTCTTGATCTAAACTTGCTCCGTTCCCCCACTTATCCAGATTCTGATGCTGATTTGGGTTGTCATGAATTCAGTTACTGCCTCTTTATACATCAACATGATTTAATGCAATCTGAAGTGATAGCAAAGGCCCTGCAATACAATCAGCCTCCCTTGTTGTATCCAGGAAAGGCAGCTGAAGAATTGCACCCACCTGTAAATATATACAGCAAAAGCGTAGGCCTAGAGGCACTCAAACGTGCTGAAAAAGAAAATTGTTGGGTCTTTCGACTTGTGGAACGCTTTGGACGGTCAGGCGTTGCACAGATAGAACTGATGGAACCTGAAGCACGACTTCAGGAGACTAATCTGCTGGAATGGGAAGACATAGGGGAATTACACGCATCTCCACTCTCTTTGAACTTTAAACCCTTTGAAATTCGCACCTTTAAAATACGTTAAGATCTTACAAAAGAACCTTCCTGATCATTGTGGAGAGCTATTGTGTGCAAGTTGTTATTTCTTCTTTGAACCTATCCTATTCTTGAAAAAAGAATCTAATGATGATATACCTTGTGTCCACCTCTGTCAGGGATTAAAGCTTGTCAATTGAAGTCTGTACTCTAGATAAGAAAAGTTCAGTAAAACCTTAAAATAATTTTTGAATACAAAGATTATTACCTTTGGTTAATAAACACTTGACTGCTTGAAATTTTAAGATGGGATAATTTTTTTATACAACACTAATGAATGAGTAAAAAGATAACAAATTTAATAAAGCCATTGTTAAGACTAAGATTGGTTTCAAAATAACGAACATAATGAGTTAATCTTGATACCAAATTTTCCTGAAACAGGTAATCCAGAAGTAAAAGCCGACACCTAACATGCAAGGAAGTTCCATAATTAAAGAGGCTCGTAAAAGAGCTCTTGATGTGTTGTATGACTGCATCACTCCGCATGGTTTTCGTGCTTCATCTTTAACTACGGGATATCCACAGATATGGGCACGAGATAGCATGATAATATCTTTGGGAGCGACCACTTCCGGGGATCCTGATCTGCTTGCAACCATCCGTTCTTCTTTGGAAACAATGGGAACACACCAATCTTCACGTGGACTTATTCATCTTAATGTTAATCCGGATTCAGGTTACGTCAGTTCGGAAAATGCAGGTGCTGCAGATTCGAATCTTTGGTACATACTCGGACATTTTCTCTACCAGCAAGCCTCCAATGATATCGATTTTTTGAAGTCTAGCTGGACTCAGATTAAAAGGGCAATGATCTGGTTAAGCTACCAGGATATAAATGAGTGTGGTCTTTTAGAAGTTCCAGAGGCAGGTAACTGGATGGATTTGTTTGCTGTCCGCTATAACACTCTGTACGACAACGTATTGTATTATGCAGCCAGTTTAGCATACGAAGAAATGCCTACTAAAATGACTCTTAAAGCAGATGTGCAAAACCTGATTGAACCTGCAGATATTCATCAACGCATAAACTTATTAATGTGGATAGAAAGAACTTGGAATACCCAAAAATTTGCAGAACATTTAGAAAAACTAAAGTCCTTTCACTTAGAATGGTTTATGCTTTACCACAACATGGGAACCATCTCAAGTCGACCCTATTATTTTCCTTGGGTTGCCTTTCGTGAGTATGGTGATTGGTGTGACAGTTTGGGAAATCTTCTGGCAATCTTAACAGGAGTTGCTGACTATAATCGATCTGAAAAAATACTAAGCTACATGCGGCAGGTTGACATGACTATGCCCTTCCCTACTAAAGCAATTCACCCTCCGATTTATCCAGGTGACACTAACTGGAGAGAGTATTATCGCAGCAGGAATCTGAACCTTCCAGATCAATATCATAACGGAGGCATTTGGCCAATGATTGGTGGTTTCCATATTGCGGCACTTGTAAAACATGGGTGCAACAAACAGGCTGAGTCCATGCTGGCTTCGCTGGCTGAGGCTAATCTAAAAGGCATTTCAGAAGGTTTAGAATTCAACGAGTGGATACACGGTAAAAGCGGACAACCTATGGGATATGCACGACAAGCCTGGTCTGCTTCTATGTTTCTTTATGCTGACTATGCAGTTCATTCTGACAATTTTCCACTCTTCGATGCAATCCTGGCAGCAAAACCTAAAGCTGCACGTGACAGTGAAGTAAATGAAGTTATGTATTCTGGAGGGGGAGGACCCGTATAAATTAAATAATTATGTTGAGATTGTTTTAATAAATTTACTTTTTCAAGAGTGTGGGAGTTTACTTGGAGGGTGTTTGACTTTGAAGAATTAGTGGGGAGTAATACCAACTTGCTTCATCCTCTCAATTCTCCTCAACCATCAGTGTAGCCAGGTTAGTTGACAGCTCCTTTAGCAACCTTCTCCTGTAGTGACTCTCCCGTTACTAAACCAGACATCAATTCCACCTCTGGCCACCAGCAATACCAACGGTTTACGGGATTTGCAATTTTTGGAAAAACCATTTGTACGTAAATTTGTACGCAAATTATCCATACAGCTTCTTGGATATGGCTGCTCCAGTTTCCAAAGTTTCTTCCTCACTAAGGTGCGAATAACGCTCTGTACTGGCAGAAGATTGTTCTCCAAGTGACACATTCATTCCCTGTGATTAACACCCTCTAATTCTTCAAAGTCAAACACCCTCCAAGTAAATTTCAAATATTTTTGAAAAAACTCCCAAATTCTTGTATATATTGAGTTCTCATAAACCACCAATAGGAAACCAAGTGAAACATATTCTCATCATCCTCTCCATACTTTCCCTTTCTTCTCCTCTGTTTGGAGATAAGCATAAGGGGGAAATACTTTACAAATGGAAAACTTCTTCTGGTGATGTATGGATGGGTTTTGGGGATAAAGACACCCACCCAAATTATAATGGTCAAGTAGAGAACGGGGAACCAAGTGGTCTGGGTGTTATATATTATCCTAATGGAAATATGTATATAGGGGAATGGAAGGAAGGGAAACGAAATGGTCAAGGGACTTACACTTTTCATGAGGGAAGTAAGTATAAAGGAGAATGGAAGGATGGGAAATATAATGGTCAAGGAACATACACTCTTATTGATGGAAACAGGTTTGAAGGGGAATGGAAGGATGGAAAACCATGGAACCTCACAATAGCCGACAAAAACGGAAACATCATAAGAAAGTGGAACAATGGAGTAGAACAGGAAGAAACTCCCTAAAACCAACCCCATCATTCACCCACAAATTCTTCACAGTCAGAAACCCTTACAAACCAACCTTGTATATTTTACGAATGATTATATATATAGTTAATCATATTATTCATGGTATTGACCGCAAGAAAAAACCACTACAATCACGCACGTGGGCAGAATTTTTGTGGCAATTTTGTACCACTAGCTTACAAAAACAGGCCATAAATGGGGAAATTTGGCAATAGTTAAGAGCTGTTATCATACTGATATTATTATCCTTGTTTATTGCAGTCTATCCCTGTTTACACAGTACATCAGTCTTCTAATCAGTAGGTTCGGGGTTCGAGTCCCTGCTGGTGCGCCACTGATACCAAAGGATTGCAGATTATGTGACACATCAGGATATCACCTTAGTGTCCATATA
>LUMJ01000314.1_pt1 | contig 16523 bp, 16 predicted proteins | sample 729631 | NCBI WGS metagenome assembly LUMJ01 (sample SAMN03860266, study PRJNA289734) | marine metagenome | biome: seawater column; feature: ocean; material: water; isolation source: Red Sea water column Station 22 - depth 500m | place: Saudi Arabia: Red Sea | collected 2011-10-15 | depth 500 m | reverse complement strand
GCGCAAAAATCACTGAAGCACCTTGTGGACCAAGTAGAGGATTATCAACATCGCAGGCGACCTCAAAGCGAATACCTTGAAGACGAGAGTCTATTTCGCTAGAGTCAATACTACTAAGAGAGCTCAAACTACCAACACCTCGGTTCAGTTGGTTTCCTGAAAAATCAAGAAGACGAAAACCTAGAGCTTGCAACATACCTGCACCGCCATCATTACAAGCACTTCCACCTAAACCAACAATGATGTGATTTGCTCCGTTATCCACTGCTGCCAATATGAGTTCTCCTAACCCATAGCTGGTTGCAATCATTGGGTTACGATTTTCTATAGGCACCAAGCTCAAACCGCAAGCTTTGGCAACTTCAACGACAGCCGTCTGTGAATTTCCAAGCATACCCCAACTTGCATCAATGGCCTCTCCCATTGGGCCCATCACTGATGTCGAAAAATAACGACCTTGGGTAGCAGATATAAGCGCATCAGTTGAACCTTCACCACCATCTGCAACGGGCAATTTGAATATTTCAGCGTTTGGGAAGACGTAAACAAATCCTGCTTCTATGGCATCAGCAACTTCGCTTGCTGAAAGGCTTTCCTTGAAGGAATCTGGTGCTATGACTATTTTCATATCAAAGTATTCACTTAACTATCAAAATAGAATTTTCTTTTAATTTTTCGGCATGTCCTCTGGGTCAATACCGGGAACAAAAGTAATTCCTGCTTGTTGTTTCCAGTCATGCGGATAGGCGGCATAGAATATGACGCACTTTTCATCACACTCGTATGCGATTGAATTGTCCCTAGGTATATACAAAACATCGCCAGGAGTACAAACATATGACTCTCCATCACAGGTCAATCTAAATGTACCCTCCATGCAATAAATAATTTCATCACAAGTTAATTCCCAAGGTACCGACACTTGATTTAAAAAATTGAGACCACCACACATCGTGTCACTGACAGCACTGGTGACAAATGGCTTGATATAGGTTTGTCCTGGCTCCAAAGTATGCAAACGGTGCTCTATATCACTGAATTTATAGAGTTTCGGTTTATTATCTTCCATCATTTTCCTTATTGAGTTAAGTCAAGTTTTTCATTCAATTCAACAACATAGCCGTCCGGATCTTCTATAAATGCAAGGATACGTGTTCCAGCATTCATCGGTTTAGCTGGACTGATAATCTTTGCTCCTTGTGCCTCAAGGTCTTCGACTATAAACATCAGGTGTTTCGATACAGATATGGCCCCAGCCATTACCCTTGTCATAATGCTCCTTTTGACCCCAGTTATGTGTCAACTCCAATGCTGGAAATTCAGTTTCGGGGCCATAGCCCACAAATGCATTGGTGTAGCTACCACCAGGATAATCAGTTCTCCTCAAGACTTGCATACCCAGAATGTCGCAATAAAAATGAATTGATTTTTCTAGGTCTAGCACTCTAATCATTGTGTGAGCTAATCTATAGCCATTATCATTACTTTCAGTAGACATATGTCCTCCTTTAAATGTTTTTTGATGTATTCATTACGGCTTCTGCGATCATTGTTTGGAATGCACGAACGCTATCCTCCCAATAAGGCGACAGAAAGCCACCTTCCTTTGCTACTGGTGAGGAACGACCGAGTTGCATTCTTTCGCAAATTGCATGGTCTTCTTTATGAACATCCCACCATAATTTTTTCACTGCATCGACTTCGTCTTTTGACAGAGTTTGTCCCTCAGTCGTATAAATAACTCTTTTCTGTTGGGTGTGTCCTGAGTCAACTGGAACATTTAAGTAGACCCCAATCTGGTCAGGGAAATATCGACCAATAATAAAGTTGGGAAATAGTGTGAGATAGCGCGAGCTGACAGAAAGGCTGCCTTTCACTTTGTCTCCTTCATCCAGGTCAATAGCGCTTCCTAGACAAACATCATCAACGATAGTGTAATGGTCTTTGAGTGGTTGATTTGTTGTCGTACGATGAACAAACTGAACATGGTAAGGTTCAATAAAGTTTTCCATCAAAAACTTCCAATTAGTTGAAATTTCACCAAAATCAAGTGTCGCAACTGCTTTAACTTTTTCAAAGTTGATATCATGAAAATACTTGACCAAGGGAGCTGAATACTGTTCAAATTCTGGCGCTTCGCCACTCAGATTAATGAAAATCCAGTCATGCCAGATAGATAGTCTTGCTGGTTTGAGCCCATTTTCAGATAACTCAAAACCCTCAACCTGATGTTCTTCTCCAGCAAAAAATGGAGTTGCAATAAGTTCACCATCCAAACTATAGGTCCAAGAATGATACGGGCAACGCAACTTAGTTCCCACATTTTTTGGTTCATCAACCAATTTCAGGCAGCGGTGTTTACAGGCATTATGAAAGGCGTTGATTTCACCAAGATCATTCTTAATAAGAATCAAGGGTTGGCCGGCAACCGAACATGTAACAACGTCACCAGGCTTTTCGAGTTCATGAACAAATCCCACAAAAACCCAATTCTGAGTAAATACGGTTTCAGATTCTACTTTCCAAAATTCAGAATCATTATAAGCCGCAGCAGGAAGTCCATGAGCAGGAATACTGTTTTCCATAAAATTTGATAATAAAATGTCTATTCTTTCACTCATGACACCTTAAATTTAATCATATTTTTTACCCCATCGCTCAAGAGAAATTGTAGCTAACAAAATTATAAGCATGCCTAGCCACTGAGAATATCCGAGAACATTTTGCAATAACATAACGCCAAGAATGATTGTAAACACTGGCTCCAAGTACATCACATTAGCCGTTCGAACGGGACCGATTTTTGCAATAGAGTGAAAGAAAAAGTAAAAACCGCCACTCATACCGATAGCTGAAGCAATGCTCCACATTAACATCGGAGCAGTCACCGATGCTATGGGTGCTGCAGTAGTCATAAAATATGTTAATACAAAAACCGTCATAGGCAAAACCATAATATATTTAATTAAACCCCATCCTGGATCTACACTCTCGTGACGAGATAGAATGTTGACAAAAACCTGTGCAACTGATGCAAACAAGCCCCAAAATACACCCCACAAATTCCAGTCACTGGTATCACTCTGAACCATCACCCATATACCCAGCAAAGAAGCCAGTAGAGCGAAAACCGACAATATATCAAATGACCTACTCTTAATTAATGAATTAGCGAAAAAGGTAATAATTGGAAACGTGTAAATTACCACCACTGCCAAACTTAATGGGATCAGCTTGATAGAGTACATGTATGAGCCAACAAATATTGCTTGAAATATACTTATTAAAACTAACCTTACTCGAGTTTCCTTAGTTCTTCGTTTTTTGGTTGACTTATCTAAAACGCTCGACAGAGATAGGGTGAAAATATAGCGCACAGCAAGTAACAAGAAAACGCTACCCCCTACTTTGTAAAAGTATGGTACGGCTGCCGCTGCTAGCGAGAAGCTAAAAGCTGATATTATGGCTGCAAGGACATTTGTAGAGAATTTATTGCTCATTTAAATACAAATTTGCCTTGAAATGAAAGCCTGCATTTTATAACCCATTAAGAGTTATCGTCAAGAAGTATATTTATTTGAAAGCTGTTGCTTTAAATAACCTGGCTTGTTTGTTGTAATTGAAGTCGCCCCCCACTTCAATAATTGTTCAGCAGTTTGTATGTCATCAATAGTCCATGAGTGGTACTCAAAACCAGCTTTGGTGATACTGTTGACAAGTTCTTGAGAGTTTTTATTGTTTGAGCTAAGACCGTCGGCCTTGATATCTCTTAAAACACCTAGCAACTCGTCGCTACTCACCGTCTCATTCATGTCATATAACCAGTACGCTTTAATATGAGGCGCAATTGATTTAAAGGCTCGAATCACTTGATTATCAAATGCTATTATTGAAATTTGCTCCTTTCGAAGATTCGAATCTACTATCCGGTTGATCAGAGTAGGAACGATTTCAGGACCACATTTAACCTCGATATAAATACCTTTATTGTCAGGTATTGTTTTAAAGACTTCGCCAAGTAAAGGGATTGACTGTGGAGCTAAATCACCTTTAAAGTTTGCAGATGCATTAAGCTGACTTAATTCAGCATAAGTGCTTTCTGCAACAATCAGTTTTTCATCACAGGTGCGGAAGGTATCCTCATCATGAATACAGACAATCTGCCCATCTTTGGTAAGACGGAAATCTCCCTCAATAAAATCAGCGTCGTGTAACCAAGCCAAGCGGAATGCCTCAAGAGTATTTTCTGGTGCATCATCGGAAGCACCTCTGTGCGCAACAATCATTTATCAATATCTACAAATAATTTCATTATAAACTCTGTGATTTATAGTTGATTCTTAACGCGCTCCTAAACTATTTAGGCAATTTGCCTGATAATGCTTGATTAATTAAAACAAGGAAATGGCTAACTCCATCCAGTAGCTTGGCATCAAACCAAGAACTAGAATCAAAACTCCATTGATGGAAAGAATAATACGCATGTCTATGGGTGCTGATACTGTAACTTCTTTTTCAGCATCATCAAAGTACATTGATTTGATGATTTGAAGGTAGTAATATGCACTGATTACAGCAAACACAACTGCTGCAATCGCTAAATAAACATAGCCTGCTGAAATGACTTGCTGAAGAATAAACAGCTTTGAATAGAAGCCAATGAATGGAGGCACGCCAGCCATTGAAAGCATAACAAATAGCATTATCAAAGCAAACCAAGGTGAGTGTTTGCTCAAGCCTCTAAAATCAACAATTTGATCTGCTTCAAATCCTTGTTTGTTGAAAACAATAATAATGCCAAAAGCTGTCAAACTCATCAATACATAAGCCAAAACATAAAACACTGCGGCACCATAGCCTTCAACGACACCAGTTACAAAACCAAGCATAACAAAACCAATATGTGAAATAGTTGAATACGCCAACAAGCGTTTTATATTTGTCTGCATCAAGGCGACTAATGAACCTAAGCCGATAGAAAGAATTGCAAGAATAATGAACAAATCTGCCCAATAAGCTTGCAGCGCACCTAACCCATCGATGAGCAGGCGAACCAACATAGCGGTTGCTGCGATCTTGGGTACAGTGGATAAAAACATAGTGACTGAAGTTGGTGCACCCTGGTAAACATCTGGCACCCACATATGAAATGGAACAGCACCGAATTTGAAAGCAACACCAATGACTAAGAACACTAACCCAAAATTGAGAATAAGTACTTGCTCAGAGTTCAAGTTTGCACTTGTTGCAAATGCCGCAATTTGGCCAATATCTAGACTACCAGTAATACCATAAATCATCGACATACCATAAAGTAGCAAGCCTGACGCGATTGCACCAAGAACGAAATACTTTAATGCCGCTTCTACCGCGACCGCTCTCTCTCTAGCCATCGCTATAAGTGTGTACAAAGATAACGACATAATCTCTAAACCTAAATAAATCGTCAGCATACTATGGGCAGAAACCATAACCATCATGCCAAGCACTGAGAGCAGAGATAGAATAAAGTATTCAGCTTTCAATAAATTATGTGCCCTTAGATAATGTCGAGAATAAACTAACGCCACTATGCTAAAGACCATCATAAAGACCTTAAAATAAGAGCCAATCGTATCAAGCACAAAAGTTCCATCAAAAATAACAGCTGATTCGCCAATTAGATTAAAGGCAAGGTAGCCAGTGATTGCCAGCGTGGATTGAGTGAGGTAATAAGTGAGATTTTGGAAGCGCTCCGAGACAAACAGATCAAGTAGTAATATTAAAGCAATAGCAGCTACCATAAACAATTCTGGAAGCGCAAAAAATAAGTCGGTGGTATTGAATTGATAATCCATCATGATACCACCGGTAGTTTGGTTGTGAGTGCCTGCTCAAGCAGGTTAACCATAGAGACATGCATCACCTCAATCAAGGGTTGAGGATAAACACCAACAGCTAAGACAGCTAATGCCAGAACCGCTAAAACAAAAAACTCTCGAGTATTAATGTCACTCAACGTACTAACATCTGAATTCACAATAGGACCCCAGAAAACTCTCTTCACCATCCACAATGTATACGCTGCGCCTACTATTAAAATCATTGCCGCAAAAAAGGCGTACCAGAAATTTGCTTGAAGTGAACCTAGAATAACCATAAACTCTCCCACAAAGCCTGAAGTACCTGGAAGACCTGCATTTGCGAGGGCAAAGAGGACTGCAAAGCCAGTAAATTTTGGCATTGAATTAATCACACCGCCGTAGCTAGAAATTTCTCTTGAATGTAATCTTTCATAAAGAACACCGACAACCAAAAACAGCGCTGCTGAAATAAAACCGTGAGATATCATTTGAATCATTGCGCCTTCAAGACCAAGATAAACACTCTCAAGGCTACCACCCGCTATTGAGTGGATCTGACCGTCAATACCCATCTTAACAACTGAGAATAATGTAAACACACCTAACGTTACAAAGCCCATATGCGAAATAGAGGAATAAGCAATAAGTTTCTTCATGTCTTTCTGCACGAGTGCAACAAATCCAATATAGACAATTGCAATCAATGAAAGAGCGATCACTATCGTTGCAAACTCTGATGAAGCGTCAGGTGTTATGGGCAGCGAGAAACGGAAGAAACCGTAGCCACCCATCTTCAACATTATCGCTGCTAGAATGACCGATCCACCGGTTGGTGCTTGAACGTGAGCATCAGGCAACCAAGTGTGCACTGGAAACATTGGTACTTTGACTGCAAATGCTAAGAAGAATGCCCAAAAAATCCAACTTTGCTCAACGAGCGACAATGGTAAATCATATAATGCATCCAGGGAGAACGAGCCGCCTTGAATGTACATGTAGATTAGTGACACCAGCATGAATACCGAACCTAGGAAAGTATAAAGGAAAAACTTGATGGCAGCGTAAACACGGTTCTGACCACCCCAAATACCAACAATGAGTAGCATTGGTATGAGAGATGCTTCCCAAAAAACATAGAACAGTATTGCATCCAGCGATGAGAATACACCAATAATTAGACCTTCCATGATCAAAAATGCTGCCATATAGTCGGCCGCCCTATTTTGAATAACTTCCCAACCGGCAATGATGACCAAGAAAGTTGATAAAGTCGTCAATAAAATAAGAGGCATCGAAATACCGTCAATGCCAATATGGTAGTTGATATTGAACTGAGATATCCAGGCAGTGTTTTCAACAAACTGCATATCTTGAGTTGAGGTGTCAAAGCCGACCCAAAGATTCAATGACAACGCAAACACAATAATGGAAACTGCGATACTCACCCAGCGGGCTAAATCGCTGCGATTGTTACCAATAAATAGGATTGAGGCACCTCCCAGTATTGGCAACCAAATTAACAAACTAAGCAGTGATTGCATACTATGACCCTAATTGAATAATCGGGTTTTCAGTAACAACAAGAACCCAAGTTAAAACAAGCATTAGGCTGATAATCATAAAAAAGGCGTAATGATAAAGATAGCCAGTTTGAACTGGCCGAATGACCGAACCCATGAAACGCATTAATCTTGCGCTGCCATTTACCACAATCTGGTCAATGATTGTCATGTCCGAAATACGCCATAAAAATTCACCTAGCTTTCTGGAACCCTTGACAAAGACAATATCGTTCAAACGGTCAAAGCCATAAAGCGATTCCAGTACATAGTTTGTGCGATGGAAACGTTCTTGAATTTTCTTTGCCCAATCTGTTCGATAAAGCGAAAATAACCACGCAGCCAAACTACCACCAACCATCATCCAGAAAGGAACGGTGACAATTGCATGAAGCATCAAGCTAAAGGCCGAATGAAAATACTCCTTCAGAGCAACTAAAGATCCATGCGCACTAGCGTTAATATGAATAGAGTTGTCCAACCAGCCTGTGAACAACATCGGTTCAATTGTTAAATATCCAATAATTACAGAAGGTATTGCCAAAACAATTAATGGCACGGTAATCGATAGCGAAGTTTCGTGCACATGCTCTTCTGCATGTTGATCAAGACGAGATTCGCCATGGAATACAATAAAAAACATACGTAATGAATAGAAAGCAGTGATAAACACACCAAAAACGACTGCGTAATAAACCCAATCGGCAAAAGGCAAATTGGAGAAATGAACCGCTTCAATAATCATATCTTTTGAATAAAAACCTGCAAAACCCGGGAAACCAATCAACGCCAGCGTTCCTATCAAAGCCGTAATATAGGTAATTGGCATTTTCTTTCTGAGTGCGCCCATTTTTCGGATATCTTGTTCGTGATGCAAGGCAACAATCACTGAACCTGCAGCTAAGAACAATAAAGCCTTAAAGAAAGCATGTGTCATCAGGTGAAAAATAGCGACTGAGTAGGCACTAACTCCTAAGGCTACCGTCATGTACCCTAACTGAGAAAGTGTTGAGTAAGCAACAACACGCTTGATATCATTCTGAACGATACCCAGTAGACCCATAAATATTGCCGTAATCGCTCCAACCAACATCACAACGGTCAAGGCCACATCGCTGAATTCGAAAATGGGCGACATACGTGAGACCATAAAAATACCAGCAGTTACCATTGTCGCTGCATGGATCAGTGCTGAAATAGGTGTCGGACCTTCCATTGAACCCGGCAACCAGACGTGCAATGGAACTTGAGCTGATTTGCCCATAGCGCCTACAAATAAAAGCAGACAAATAACAGTAATCACTGAAATATCACCAAAGATTGTTTGCCCGTTTACTTGATTAACTAGTGAAAATACTTCTAAATAATCCAAGGTACCGAAAAACATTAGCAAAACCGCCAACCCTAATAGGAAACCGAAATCCCCTACTCTATTAACTAGGAAGGCTTTGAGGCTTGCTTCAACTGCTGATTCTTTATGGTGCCAAAAACCAATTAATAGATAAGAGACAAGACCTACAGCTTCCCAACCAAAAAATAACTGCATAAAGTTGTTGGAGATCACTAGCATAAACATTGCAAAAGTGAACAGAGATATATAGCTAAAAAACTTGGTGTAGCCTTCGTCTTCTCGCATATAGCCAATGGTATAAATGTGCACCATTAAAGATACGAATGAAACTACAAGCAACATCACCGAAGTAAGATTGTCTACGAGAAATCCAACACTCAGATTAAGTCCACCGATCTGCATCCAGGTGTAGATGTTTTCATTAAATACTTCAGCTCCCTTCAGTACATGATGATTGAAAACATAAAGTGCCAAAACCGTTGAAACTGTAACACCTAAAATGGTAATAGAATGAGATAAGGTTCGACCCAATCGGTGACCAGCAAGACCAACTACGATTGCACCAATAAGCGGCGCTAGAACAATTGTTAAATAGGTACTTTCCATAACTAGCCTTTCAAACTATTGGTCACATCAACATCAATCGAGCCACGATTTCTGTACATCAATGTCAGAATAGCCAGACCAATAGCAACTTCCGCTGCTGCAACCGTCAAAATAAAGAAGACAAATATCTGACCCGCTACATCTGAGGAGTAATAAGAAAATGCAATAAAGTTTGTGTTGACTGCTGCAAGGATTAATTCAACACACATCAGCAACATAATGATATTAGTCCTGTTGATAAAAATACCCGCCAAACCAATACAAAAAACAATGGCACTCAGAATCAGATAATCAGATAGTGCGATCATTTAGTCTCCTTAGACTTGGTTGATGAAATAGAAGCCAAATGCACCCTATCTGATGCCTGGACACTGACTTGCTCAGAAATATTTTGCCTCTTGCTTCTACTCTCTTTACGGTGCACAAGGGTAATCGCGGCGATAATCGCAATTAATAATAAGACAGCTGCAAGCTCAAATGGATAGACATAGGTGGTATATAAATCGCTTGCCAACTCAGTGATATTACTATAGCCAGCAATATGTCTAGTAGGCTCCTCAACAATTTCAAGATCAAATTGTCCAGCACTTAAAACAAGTACTATTTGAGCAATAACAATCACTGAAACAAAGATTCCAAGCGGCAAGTATGTAGTAAATTTTGCTCGAATCGTTGACTGGTCAATGTTGAGCATTTTTATTACAAATAAGAAAAGCACCATGACAGCCCCTACATAGACTAGGATCAATGTGATCGCTAAAAACTCAGCTTCTAACAATAGCCATAAACTTGCCACACTGAAAAAAGACAAAATCAAAAGCATTGCTGCCTTCAGGGTATTTCTTGCGACCACCAACATCGCCGAACTTGCAACGAAGCAGAAACCAAACACATAAAACAAAATTGATGAAAATTCCATAATCAGCCTTTATCTGTATTTCGAGTCCTCTTGTCTGGCTTTACTGATAGCCTTTTCGTGCTTATCACCTATCTCCATCAAACCTTTTTTGTCGATGATACTACCCTCTCTAGTCTCAAATGCGTAGTCGAAGATGTGGGTCCCAACGATGGCATCTACGGGACAAGCCTCTTCACAAAAACCGCAGAAAATGCACTTAAATAAATCAATATCATATTGTGTTGTTCTGCGCGTTCCATCGTCCCTCATCTCGGACTCAATGGTAATGGCGTTTGCAGGACACACCGCCTCACACAATTTACAAGCGATACAACGCTCTTCACCATTAGGATAACGACGCAACGCAAGTAAACCTCTAAACCTAGGCGAAATTGGTGTGCGTTCTTCAGGAAATTGAACGGTAATTTTGTCATTGGTTAACTGTTTTCCAGTAATCTTCATCCCTGCACGAATCTCACCTAATCCAAAGTTTTTAATAATTTTTTTAATTTTATTGATCATTACTTATCTGCTCCTTAGAACCAAGGCCCTAAATGAAGTTGAGTCATCAATGCCACAACCATAATCCAAACAATAGTGAACGGTAAAAACACTTTCCAACATAGACGCATAATTTGATCATAGCGATATCTTGGAAAGGTTGCCCTAATCCATAAATAAAGAAAAAGGAAAAAGCTCATTTTCACAAGCAACCACATTATGTCTGGCACAAATGCAAAGAATTCTTGTAAATATGGAACACCTTCAAATGGTGAATGCCAACCTCCAAAAAACATCAATACAGCAAGCGCTGCCATCATAATCATGTTGATATATTCGGCCATAAAAAATAATCCAAAACACATTCCTGAATATTCAACATGAGTACCACCCACAATTTCTGATTCACCTTCGACGACATCGAATGGAGCACGGTTTGTTTCTGTTAATGCAGAAATCCAGAAAACAATCATCATTGGGAATAATGGGATCCAGTACCAATTCCAAATACCGCCAGCCTGGCTTGAGACGATTTCATTTAAATTTACAGAACTTGCTGCCATCACCACAGTAACGGCTACAAATCCAATCACAATTTCGTATGAGACCAGCAATGAGGCACTTCTTAATGCACCCAATAATGGGTATTTTGAATTAGAAGCCCATCCTGCTAAGATGATGCCATAGACACCGACAGAGCCAATCGCTAGAACATAAAGTAGACTGATATCCAGATTGGTGATGTAGAAGTCTTGCCCCAGAGGTATAACCGCCCAGATTGCAATTGCAGGTACAAAAGCTAGTATTGGCGCCAATACAAACAAATAAATATTGGCCTTGGATGGAAAGATGATTTCTTTAAACATCAATTTAAATACGTCAGCAAATGGCTGTAATAGACCTATTGGGCCGACTCGGTTTGGACCGATTCTCAGCTGCATATAGCCAATAACCTTGCGTTCAGCATAAGTCATATAAGCCATCATGATAATGAGTGGCAATAATAGTGCGACGCCCTTAATCAGAATGATAATTACAACTGCTAGACCACCATCAAACCATGGTAGCAATTGATGAACAAAATCTACAAAACCTTGCCACATAATCTATACCGCTCCTAACTGTCTTGGAAGATGAGTGTGAACAAACACGCAACCTTCTGCTACTGATTCGTTAATATTGACTGGGACACCCTTATAAAAGTCACCTTCTGAGAGTTTTAGTAATTTTGCGGTTGCCTTGCAAACCGAAGCCTCGCTCATCCGGCCAATCCGTGTTTGTTGTAATGAGGACGCATGACGAACCACTACATCACTGGCATAGGGGGTATATTGCCAAACAGTAGTGATACTCGGCATTTCAGAATTGCTAATAGGAACTTCTATCTCGGAGATACTAGGGGTTAAAGATAACGCCTCATCAGCAATCTGGGGGGAATCTGTAAAGTCAAAACCTTCTAGATTTAGTAAATCTGCTAAAACTTTAATGACCTTCCAGCCTGGTTTCGATTCTCCAGCACTCTTAACTGAAGCACTATAGGACTGAGCAATATTATCTACATTGATGTGTGTACCAGAAGTTTCATAGAAACTCGCAATCGGTAGAATTACGTTTGCAAAACTCAAAATTGATTCATCGGCAAAACTATTCATGGAGACAACAAATGCATCATCACGACTCAAATGTTCGATTGCATTTTTTGATTCAATACAGTCAAAATTCGGGTAAACATCGAACAAAATAAATCCAGTCAAATCAGATGAAAGTATTTGTAGCGCATTTTTACCGTTTTCGGGCTTAAAATTTACTCTTTCTGCAGAATGAGCATTGCCTGTTAAACTTGCATTTAGAGTTTTTGCATCCGTAGCTTTAGCGATTTCAGAAACCAGTTTAGAAACCTGGTCCGAACTTCTATTACCATTAACATGCTCTCCAAGAACAACTACTGGATGCTCGGCATTTAAAAGCGCATTAGCAATATCAATATGGGTTTGATGAACAGTCACAGTCTTTAGATAGTCGGGCGAGGTTTGTGAACTTTTATCAAGCACCGCTTTTAAGACACCTGAAAGAGTAGCTACAGTATTTTGAGGGGATGTCAATACAGAGTGACTAATGCGATAATTGAAATTGAAAGCCTTCGCATTGATAGTTGAAATGCTTGCACCATTTAAAGTCGCCTTTCTAATGCGATGATTGATCATTGGCTGCTCTAAACGTAAATATGAATTTACAATAAGCGCATGATCGATTGTCTCTAATTCGGTTAAAGAAATATTTGATTCTAATACCTTGGCATTACACGGATTAGAAGTATCTAGTCGATAATCAAGATTATCTGACCCCAGACCTCTTGTAAATTTTTGTAACAAATATAGCTCTTCAAGAGTTGCGTTTTTAGATGCAAGAGTGCCAAATTTTAAGCCCTCTTTGGCATTCTTTTTGATGCCGTTTTTTGCAAAATCCAGTGCATCACTCCACGAAGCATCTTTCCATTCACCTTTGATTTTAAGCTTAGGAATCAAAACACGATTTTCACTATCAAGCCCTTGGTATGAAAAACGGTCTCTGTCTGAAATCCAAGTCTCATTGATGCTTTCATTTTCTCTGGCAACTACACGCTTGACCTTACTTTTGTGCGTTTGAGTAAAGATATTTGAACCCACTAGGTCGTGACGCGCAATGGTCTGAATCGAGTTCATTTGCCAAGACCTGACTTCGTAACGGAAAGGCTTAGAAGTTAGTGCACCGACCGGACATACATCGATCATATTGCCAGAAAGTTCTGACTGAATCCCTTCTGATAAAAATGGTTCGATCTTCAAATCTTCGCCTCGACCTGTAGCACCCATTTCAACTATGCCTCCAACTTCTGCTCCAAATCGAACACAACGTGTACAGTGAATGCATCGCGTCATATCGGTTTGAATCAAGGCGCCTATCCCCTTATCATCAACAATACGCTTACCTTCAGTAAACCTTGATATGTCAGAACCATATTCCATAGCAACATCTTGAAGCTCACATTCACCACCTTGGTCACAAATTGGACAATCCAGTGGGTGGTTGATTAACAAAAACTCCATGACAGCCTTTTGTGCAGTTTTAGCCTTTTCATTTTTGGTATGAACTTTCATGCCAGCAGAGCTTGGTGTTGAGCATGCAGGTTGCGGTTTCGGATTGCCCTCTATATCCACCAAACACATCCTGCAGTTTGCCGCAACAGATAGTTTTTTGTGGTAACAGAATCGAGGAATGTCGATACCTTCTCTATCCGCAATTGAAATCACAGTCTCGCCTGAATATCCGTGCACCACTTTACCGTCGATTTCGATTTCAATATCAGCCATCGTTTTTCACCATACTTTTTCCGTGCTTGATGTAGTACTCAAACTCTTCTCTAAAATGTGTAATAAAACTCTCAACGGGCATCGCAGCACCATCAGCCAATGCGCAGATCGTATTGCCTAACATCTTATCCTGCACAGAAAGTAAAAGATTCAAGTCCTCACTCTTACCCTTTCCATCCATAATCCGTTTTAGGACTCGATACATCCATCCTGTACCTTCTCTGCATGGAGTGCACTGACCGCAAGATTCATCGTAATAAAAGTGCGTCAGGCGCGTCAAAGCCTTCACCATACAGGTTGTATCGTCCATCACGATAACTGATCCGGCGCCAAGCATTGATCCTGCCTTTTCAATGGAATCATAATCCATGGTCATTTTCATCGCCTTTGCTGCAGGAATTAATGGGGTTGATGAACCTCCAGGAATGACTCCTTTAAGAGTTCTACCTTTTCGTAAACCACCGGCTAATTTCAACAAATCAATAAAAGGTGTTCCCATTGAAACTTCAAAATTAGCAGGTTTTCTGACATTGCCGGTCACCGAAAAACACTTGGTGCCGCCTGAATTTGTCACGCCTAGGTCTGCAAACCATTGCCCACCTCGAGAAAGGATGTCGGGCACCGATGCAAAACTTTCGGTGTTATTGATGGTTGTTGGTTTACCATAAAGGCCTACATTTGCTGGAAATGGTGGCTTAAATCTCGGTTGACCTTTTTTCCCCTCAAGTGACTCCAATAATGCTGTTTCCTCACCACAAATATAAGCACCAGCGCCGAGATGAGAATAAAGATCGAAACACACCTTGCTGCCATTAATGTTCCTACCCAACAAGCCAGCGTCATAAGCCTCTTTCAAGGCTTCTTCGAAACGGTAATAAGGCTCCATGAACTCACCACGAATATAGTTATAACCTACCGTTGCATTCATCACATAGCCTGCAATTGCCATCCCTTCTATGACTGAGTGTGGATTAAATCTTAAAATGTCACGATCGTGACAAGTACCTGGCTCGCCTTCGTCAGAATTACAAACTACGTACTTCTGTCCCTCTTGATTTCGCGGCATAAAACTCCATTTTAAGCCCGTTGGAAAACCAGCACCACCTCGTCCCCTTAGGCCTGAAGTCTTTAACTCTTCAAGAATTTTCTCAGGTGATAGCTCGCCATGAAGAATTTTGCGCCAGACTTTATAGCCACCCATGTTTTCATAAGTCACAAGACTTGAAGGGTTTTCTTTATCCATGGTTTTCAAACAAATGTTATTCACAGCATGCAAGATATATTGTGACAAAAACGAATCACATGTTTTCCTACCGGCTTGTCGTTGTAGTTCTCATAAAAGGTGGCTACCTCTTGAACGCTGATTGCTGGCATTTCAAGGTAATCCGCAACAGCGAGTATTAAGTCATTTGTCAAATTCCCGCCGTTTTCCTTTTGGACAATCGTCAATGCTTGCATAACAGCAGAGCTTTTTTTTCCTTCTGGGTATTTTGCTACCCAAATGTCAATTTCTTTTCTCGCCTGGTTCGAAATCATCTATCAATTTCTCCAAAAACAATGTCCTGTGTGCCAATAATTGTGACAACATCTGAAAGCATGTGGCCTTTGGCCATCTCGTCTATGGAGGCTAAATGAGGAAAGCCAGGAGCTCGCATTTTGATACGGTATGGTTTGTTGGCACCATCAGAAACTAAGTAGACGCCAAATTCACCTTTGGGAGCCTCAACAGCTGAATACACTTCACCCTCGGGTAGGCAGTACCCTTCGGTGAAAAGTTTAAAGTGGTGAATCAATGACTCCATATCATCTTTCATATCACCCCGGCTAGGGGGAGATACTTTATGGTCTTCAGACATAACAAGGCCAGAGTTAGATTTTAACCATCTCACACACTGTTTAATGAGGCGACATGACTGACGCATTTCTTCCATACGCACCAAGTAACGGTCATAGCAGTCGCCCGTGACACCGACAGGGATGTCAAACTCCAATTGATCATAAACCGCATAAGGTTGGTTTTTTCGGAGATCCCACTCAACGCCCGAACCACGCAGCATAGGTCCAGTAAAGCCGAGCTGCTTTGCACGATCTGCATTAACAACGCCAATATTGACAAGTCGCTGCTTCCAAATCCTATTATCTGTCAAGAGGCCAGAATACTGGTCAATGCTCTCAGGAAAATTTTCAGAAAAATCTGAGATAAAATCGAGCAAAGACCCTTGACGATTTTTATTCATCTCCATCAGTTCCTCTTTTTTGCGTAATTTTGACTCAAGGTATTGAGGCATCTTATCTGGCAAATCGCGATAAACACCACCTGGACGATAATAAGTTGCATGCATTCTTGAACCACTGACCGCTTCATAACAGTCAATTAACTTCTCACGCTCTCTAAAGGCATAAAGGAAGACACTC
>LUMJ01000487.1_pt1 | contig 16623 bp, 18 predicted proteins | sample 729631 | NCBI WGS metagenome assembly LUMJ01 (sample SAMN03860266, study PRJNA289734) | marine metagenome | biome: seawater column; feature: ocean; material: water; isolation source: Red Sea water column Station 22 - depth 500m | place: Saudi Arabia: Red Sea | collected 2011-10-15 | depth 500 m | reverse complement strand
GCTTTTGGATCTTCAATGGAATCGATCAATTCCAAGTCAATACCGTTATTTTCAGAATATAATTTGTCAATAATATCACTTGAAAAATTCTCTATGGTTCTGACGCCAGAATAGATTTTTTCAATGCTCTCAACCTTATCAGTGGTATAGTCTTCGGATGAGATCTTTAACGATCGGGCTTTTAACCTCATATTTGTATCTTTTGAAACAAGGATCACATCTCTATCCGGATTATCCTCTGCTAGTTTATATGCGCAATTGAGGATCCGATGATCTGGGTTATCTTCCTGAAACGATGCTTCAACATCCGGATGCCAGTGATGATTGACAACTACTTTTACAGTCCCTTTTTGACTTCCTAATGAATCATCTTCACCATCTACATTATCATTGGATAACGTATCTAATCTTCGTAGGAATTGCCGTGCGTTATAATGGATCTGCTCATTTCCCCGTTTGAATTGATCTAATTCTTCCAGAACAGAAATAGGGATCACAATGTCGTTATCATCAAAATTGTACAGACAATCTGCATCATGAAGAATGACGTTTGTGTCTAGGATGAAGAGTTTGGATCGAGGTTTTTCTTTAGGCACTGGTTGTTATTGGTCGTGGTTTATTCTATTTTCTAAATACATATAATAGACAAAAATATAGTCAGATGACTTCCAGCAATACAAGCCTATCTATAATATCTATTGTTGTCATTTTTTGCATTAATTGTTCATATTCTATGAATACCAATCAAGACAAACTCACTTTTGAATCCACTGGTGATGGAAGGGAATTGGCAGTGTGTTCACACCAAAATGATAATAATTCGTTATTATTTTTTATCCATGATGCTGGAACTCCAACGGCAATAGAAAAGATCGGCCCCTGGAATCTTCCACCATTTATTTTGGAATAGATACGACCGATGTTCAGTAACTATTTTGCTGATAAAGCATTTCATTCTGACGGATTGACTCCTTTAAGTGGGGCAAAAGAATTAAATGAACTGCTTGTAAATTCTGAATTGCTAATCGTTAAAAATGCTTCACATTTGGTTATGATTGAAAAACCAGATGAAATAAATAATTTGATAAGTGAATTCATAAAAGAGAGATAACAATGTTTAGAGAAGACCTATTAAAGGGGAAGACCATTCTAGTTACTGGTGGCGGCACAGGCCTTGGGAGATCCATGGCAGAACGATTTGGTGAATTAGGAGCAAACCTTATTATTGCAAGTCGAAGAGAAAATGTGATTGCTGAAGCATCAGAAGACCTTAAAAAAACAGGTGCAGAGGTTTTAGGTTTAACATGTGATGTCCGAGATATTGATAGCGTAAGATCTATGGTTGAAGAATCAAAAAAGACTTTTGGCAAAATTGATGTTCTATTAAACAATGCTGCTGGAAATTTTATCAGTCCTACAGAAAATCTTTCTGCAAATGGGTTTAAAGTTGTGGTGGATATTGTATTGAATGGAACGTTCAATTGTACACATACAGTGGGAAAAGAAATGATCAATGATGGTGGAGGAACTATTTTAAATATAGTTACAACATATGCATGGACAGGTTCGGGTTATGTGGTCCCTTCCGCAGCCGCAAAGGCAGGTGTATTGGCTATAACACGTTCCTTGGCTGTGGAGTGGGCAAAATATGGGATCCGTTCAAATGCCATTGCCCCGGGACCATTTCCAACTGAAGGCGCTTGGAGTCGTTTAGCTCCACCTGGATTGGGTATTGAGAAAAAAATGAAAGATCGGATTCCCCTTAAGCGATTTGGAGAAAGAGAAGAACTGGCAAATTTGGCTTCTTATTTGATCAGTGATGAAGCAGGATATATCAACGGTGAAGTTGTTACCATTGATGGCGGTGAATGGCTGAAAGGGGCAGGGGAGTTCAATGACTTGGATAAAGTTCCCAAGATGGCTTGGAAAGCCATGGCTGCTATGCGTAAAAAATCTAAAAAGTAGATCTGATTAGATCTGTTAAATAGATCCCAATAATTCTATATAATATGATCGTATAAGGGATAGCCACAGCAAAAAATACAAATGGGCTTGTACGAAACTCTTCTGCGTAAGGGCTTTGATTTGTTCGTTCAACAAGTCTCCGAAATCCTTTCATTGTAAGGTGGCTCAACCATCCGCTGATAGCAAACATGAGCAAAATGACCACATTATCAACCCATGTCAATGAATTTAGCCAATGGCCAAAACTCATGATATGTCCATCAATACTTGTTTGAATTCTGATAAGATCATGGCTGTTGCTCCCCAGACTTTTTTACCATCTAATAAAAAATAAGGAATTTCCACTTCAAATCCTCTTAATTCTCTTTTTTCCTTTTTTTCAACAGCATCATCCATCAAATCTAATAATCTAACTGAAAAAGCTGCCTCTACTTCGTTTTCAGCAATGACGATGTCAAAGTGTTGTGTAATGGATCCTATAAAAGGATAGATCAAAAAACCTGTCACTGGAACAAAAAGAGGAGACAGTTCACCAATGACGTTTACATGTGAAGGATCTATACCAATTTCTTCATGTGTTTCCCGCTTTGCTGTCTGTGAAAGAACTTCATCATCTTCTTGAGCCCCACCGGGTAAAGAAATCTGCCCCTTATGAGAATCAACTGTTTGGGTTCGTTCAGTTAAAATAAAATGAAGTTCTCCATCTTTTTCATAAAGCAAAATAAGCACTGCAGAAGGTATTGCTTCTTTTTCTGTATTATTAAAATTATACGGCTGATTGGCTTTAACACGAAATTTGAATTGAGAATTCTTTCCCGGGAGATCTGTTTCCAGTCTCTCCTCAAGTTTTTGAGTAAGCATTGACAGTTCCATATAGTATAAAGTTATCGTTTTTTTCAATAATCTACCCCATGTTTACGGCTATTTATGGATATAAAACACATTATTTGGGATTGGAACGGAACACTACTGGATTTGTTTTCCAGTAGAAAAATATTATCAAAAATTAGGATTTGATTTTGAAAAAGAACCGTTCACCGTTTCTGGCTCGGAATTTATTTCCAATTATAATTCACGATTTCATGAACCTGATTTGCAAAAAGGGGTAAGGGAGATCTTGGCCAGCATACATAATGCCAATGTCAGCCAATCTGTTTTATCAGCAGGAAAGCAGGAATATGTGGATGATTGGGTTCAGTTTCATGGTTTGAGAGATTATTTTATAAATGTCTTGGGAATAGATAATCACTATGCATCAGGAAAAAAGGATATTGGGAAACAATGGATCAATGAAATGGAATGTGATCCAAATAATGTATTATTGATTGGAGATACGTTACATGATCATGAAGTAGCCAGTGAGATGGGCGTTCATTGTGTTTTGATCGCCAACGGTCATACAAGTTATGATCGGTTAAAAAATACTGGTGAAATGGTTTTTAAAGACCTAAATGAACTCCACGATCATTTGAAAGAAATTCTACCAGTCAACTGATGTTCGTGTCCCGAGCCCCGGGCCGTAAAACATAGCATTCAATAGCAATCGTTCTGCACCTCTAAAATACCCTCTAAAATTGGGTTGAGTAGCAAACAAGATAACCTGGCCATTTCCCACACGTTCCTGGGTTGCCCAGGACCCTTTTGCAATTCGTTCTTTTGCTTCCGGCCACAATAATCCTCCTAGACGAAGATCATCAGCTTCTGCCAGCCGTGCCGGAGTATTGTTTGGATAGCGGGTCATGAGAATAGTGGATGTATTAAAAAGAACGGGAACCATTTCGCCAGTTCATCTCGTGTCTTTAATTCTTCAAATCTACTGCGGTCTTCATCGGTTTCATCCGATTCAGCAGATGATGAATGTCCTTCCCATAATTGCAAACTGTCAACTTTAGTGTTTGATGCAGATTCATATTGGTCAAGGTTATATGTGTAATGTTTTAGGTCTTTAAGAATATGTCTTTTCTTTCGGACACTGCTTATCCCAGATGATGAATCGGCAAGAAAATTGGCAGCTCCACCAACGGCGATCAATGTACCTCCATCCTTAACCCAGTCTTTAATTTTCTTAATTCCGCTTTTACCCAGCACTTGTTTATAGGCGCTACCCCAAGAAGAAGGGAGGACCAGAACATTGTATTTTCGCAGATCGGTTCTGCTGACATCCATAAAATTCAATAGAGTTGTTCTGCGTTGAACTCTGGAATCCAATAGATGCCATATGGAACCAAAACTGTATGCGCTTGTTGGCGGTCCACCAATTAATGCAATCCGTGATTCTTGAAGTAAATTCACTTTACTTCCACCCAAATCAGGCCCTTTTTGTGCCAATGCAGTGTTGATACCAATGATATCCACACGACTTTCTTTTGCTACAGACTTGAGTTGTGAAAAATCCAGTCCTGGGTTGGATTGATTTCGTATCAGGATGCTTCCCGGTATGAACGTATGTCCATCAATTGTGACGGATTCTTCTATGGCATACATCTTCACTCCCAAATCCATCAAGCGGGACATGGCAATATAAATACCGTCTTTTGCTCCATTTAAAACAAATCCATAATCTGGATTATCATTCACGACTACCCCTTTTGTAGAAAGAGGAGAATATGCATTCATGCTCACACGTGGAAGTTTAGTTGTATAATAACCCTCTATTCCAAATGCTAAAGGCAATGACCATGCTGTTACATCATACAAAGTAGATCCTTCGTCCTTCAAAATCGTTTTTCTCTCTTTTTCCATGGATTTTGTATCAAAACGAATATCAAAATGGAGGAGATTTTGAATGAGAGCCCGGAGTGGTTGATTCAGCTTAACGATCAATGCTCCTCCTTCAACATTCACATTTTTCACATTTGTGTTATCATGGGATTTAGCAGAAGAAAGTTTCAGATCATTTCCTGTCATATGGACTTCAATATTCTGTCTTTGGAGTGTTTCTACAAATGCATCGAGTCTGTCTGTATTTGCACTGATTGGGAAAACAAACGCCTCAGATGTACTGCCTTCAACGCTTTTCTTCCTGATATCGTAATAATCTTGTAGCAATTCTTGGCGATTTTCAGCTACAGTGGACAGGTTCGCCATAGAGCTGACAAACTGATGATGAACGGCTTCACGAAAAGATGTTTCTGACCCATCAGGCCTTTTTACATTTTGACCGGATGTTCTAGACTGTTCATAAAGAATTCCAACGACACCAATATATATTCCCCAGGAACTCCCGTATCCCGGGTAGATCTCCTCGTTCCAGTCTCGTGTATAATAGCTCCACCCATATTGATCGAATGCACTGGCTTGATCAGTTGCGATCTTTTTCCACCATTTATGTATAACTGGATGGTAGTAGGGATTGAATGGTTTACGTGGAGGATTAAAGAGATACGTATCATATGCACCCATTTCGTGGGAATCCACCAGGAATTGAGGTTTCCAATCCAGTATCGCTTGTACTTTTCCACGGGTTTCTGGATGCACTGTAGCAAACCAATCTCTATTGAGATCGAATAAATAATGATTGGTTCTTCCCCAGGGCCACATTCCCCCGTGATTCAAACTTTGAAGGTCAGAATTGGGAACAACACCTCGCCATTGCTGGAGTTGTGATAAAATACGCTCACGACCATCAGGATTTTCAATAGGATCGATCCCAACCACAACATTATCTCTTATAAATTGAGAGTTCTTATCTTTTCCTGCCGCTAATTGATACGCTAACTGCAACGCAGCATCAGCGCTGGAGATCTCGTCCCCATGTATCGCATAAGCCATCCACGCAACGGCTGGGGAATTTTTAATAATATCTTTTGGTTTATCAGTATTGGTCAACGTTCGTGGATCTGAAAGTTTACTAATGTTATCACGAATTTGGTCAATATTATCATGGTTTTCTTTACTCGTAACTATGAGATAGATCAACTCACGTCCTTCATAAGTTTTTCCATAACTGTATAAAGATACATGTTCAACGGTTGCATCCAAATATTCAAAATAAGTTTTTGATTCCCAATGCCTAACAGGCCGGGCACCTAATTCAAATCCCAAGAATTCTGAAGGAGATTGAATATTCTCATCATATTCTCCATTGGATACAAAGGGAAGATCATAATTAGTTAAACCAGACGCATCATTTGTCCTCATGGCCTGTTGACCATAGATCACGACACAAACCGCCGATAGGATCACACAATTTTTAATCATTATTTATTCCTTATTTATGGATCAGAATGAAAAAGTAAGTCCGATGGAAACAGTATAATCCTCCGGCTTATAAAATTCACTCGCTTTTAAAATATCTCCATCACTATCTACTGAATACAGAAAGTCGGGATCCATTCCATAGAAATCTTGATATTCTTCCAAATTGTAATACCACCCTAATGAATCATCATATGAATAATTATAACTCTTGGCTACTTTTTCGAGATCATACCTGGAATTATATTCATATTCATAGTTGATATCCAGCGTGAGCGCTTCATGAAATGTTTGAAATGAAAATACAATTATATTTTTTAATAAGTATTTTGTATTGTCATCAAACCGTGGTTTATAAAAGATTTGCCAATCTATGAATAAACCTAGATTTTCATAATATCGTTTATATTTAGGTCTTAGTGAATGCCGATAGAGGGTGGCTGACGTATCTACATTTGAATATGCCTCCTCTTCAAATAATGCCGCATAGCTGACAGAAAAATACGGTCCAAATCGATATTTACCTCCTAGTCCGATATTTGCTCGACTTTCCAACGCATAGAGAGAATCAAATTCCCACTCCGCAAAGACAAATGGAGAGAACTTTTGGTTTGCAAAAAGATCCACTTTTAAGATAGCGCTACCATCATCTTCATATGGATTACCATCATAAGTTGATTTTGCTCTGTCTCCGGCTAACAGGAATTCAGTATCCGGAAGGGAAAGCCCTCCCAGTTTCATTGTTCCATATTTTGATACAGAAAATGAACCATCATAATAATGATAATCAAGATTTCCTCTTCTTCCGTAATAGGAGCCGGAAAGTTTTAAGTAAATTGGATCAGCAAAAATGAAGTTGATGAGCCAAAATGTAATGATAAATCTCTTCATAATTTCCTCTTAAGCAGATGAAAGTGTTCTCCTTGATTGGTTGTAATTTATAAATCTCTGTAAAAAAAAACAGGGTAGAAGAACTACCCTGTTTTTTTAGATAATAATTGTAAAAATTATTATTTAACGGCCACCGCCCTGTCCTTTTTCCTCTTGTCCTTTTTCAGTAGGAGCATTTTGCGCAGATCCCCTGCTTGAACTTACGGAAGAACCTTTAGAGCTACTTTTTCCACCTTTTTTGGAAGAACCGCCACGTGAAGATGCTGCTGATTTACTAGAATGACCTTCAGGTGCTGATTTACCACCAAATAATTTACCGAAAAATGAACTCTTTCCTTTTACGGCTTCATCATTTCCAGCATCTTTTGTTGGAGCATCTGTATCGTCAGCGAGACGACTAGCAGAGGATCCTTTTGCATCTTTTGTATTTGATGATTTAGCTTTTACTGTCTCATCTTTTGATTTGTCAACCGGACCTTGTGCGAAAAGGACGCTGACAGAAGAGATCAAAAAAGTGACCATTAGTAATTTGACTAGATGTTTCATTCGAAACCTCCTTTGTTTTAAGATTATCTTACCTGAACCAGAAAGTTTATTAAGGCTATCAGTTGGTGTAATAATAGGGTGGTATTTGGTTAAAAACAATACCCTTTTTTACAGACTTGACCTACATCACATTTCACTATAAAATACCTGTTTTGAGTATGTCATGAATGTGAATAATTCCTTCGGGAACGTCTTTCTTTTCCCCTGAAAATACGAATAAACTGGTAATATTGTGATCTTCCATTACTTCCAGCGCATTTATTGCTAGTGTTGATTCTTCGATCCATTTATAATCTTTTGTCTGAATGAAACCAGATGTTTCATCAAAGATCTTGTTCCCATATCGTTCCAATCCTCTTCGTACATCTCCGTCGGTAATGATCCCAGTTAAAGCTCCATTTTCATTTATAACACCAGTCATACCCAATCCTTTTTCTGTCATGATTAAAAGCGCTTCACTCATAGGAGATGATTCTGGTATAAGTGGGATTTGATCTCCTGAATGCATGATCTCTTTAACAGTAAGTAATAATCGTTTACCTAATGTTCCTCCTGGATGTAGCAAAGCAAACTCTTCCGCTTTGAAACCACGATTTTCTAATAATGCTATAGCCAAAGCATCTCCCATAGCCAAAGTAGCTGTTGTACTGGCAGTGGGGGCCAATTCCAAAGAATCTGCCTCTTGCTCGACGGAAGTATCTATATATATATCTGCAGATCGTGTTAAAGTGGAATTCTGTCTACCTATCAATGCTATAATTTTTACACCCAAACGTTTAAATGCTGGAATGATCTGGTTCAATTCATAGGTTTCGCCACTATTGCTTATAGCGAGTATAATATCGTCTTTTGTTACCATTCCAAGATCTCCATGACTCGCTTCAGCGGGATGCATAAAATGAGATGGGGTTCCCGTACTGGAGAGTGTTGCTGCGATCTTTTGAGAAATAAGTCCAGATTTACCCATTCCTGTGACAATAACTCTTCCTCGACATTTTTTCATCTCATTGACAGCTTGATCGAAATTTTCATCTATCTTATTGATCAATCCACTCACAGCATTTGCTTCGATCTTTAATACTTCTTTAGCGACGGATATATTATCTTTTTTGGTCATTGGGTAATGTTTTGTTTTATATGACTTTTGATTTCTTCTGCTTTATGAAGAATTGTTCTCCTATAGTGCATTCGAGGCTCGGGAATTTCTCCCCAAATTGCTTCAAGACCAAATAGTACTGTTGCATCCCATAATATATCTCCCTCGTACTCTGTGGTTACAAATTCTTTAAACCATTTACCGATCTTTTCTTGTTTATCCCAATAGTGTATTGCTTGCGGATCTGCATTAAATTTATGTTTTAATTGATTGAAGTCAGCTTGTTCATATTGTTTGGTAGTAGCGCTTAATAACACATGAATAAATGTTATATAAAAAATAATCTGTTTCATTGTTCCATCTCAGGTTCCAGATCAACTCCCAATCCATCAGCAATCCGATTTATATAGTTAAAATAACCCACAACCTGCGCAGCATCACTGATGGCAGTTTGAGAAAAGCCAGATCGTTCCAAGACTTTCACATCTTCTAGATTCATTTCTCCAGGAGTCAAAGTCAGTTTTTCTGCCCAAGAACATAGAGCTTTATCTGATTCTGACAGTGAAGCAGTTTTCCAATTGTGTTTCAAATGGTCAGTTAGCTCTTTATCTCCGACTTCATCCCGGAAGTCATCCCCGTGGGATTCCGTTCAGTAAAAGCAATCATTTATTTTTGAGACCACTGTTGCCAACATTTCTCGTTGACCACGTGATAATTCAGATTCTCCTCTCATAATTGCGAGATATAATTTCATCGATTCTTTAAGTGCGTTGGGACTTTGACTCATGATCTTCAATATATTAAATACTCTGCCAGCTCTGCGACGTCCTTTTTCGTATTCCTGAGCAATGATACCATCAGCATTTTCTTCAGAGATTGTGTCTATGTAAGCCATGTGGATCAATCCAACAAATGATAGTCTTGTTCCATACATGCAATATAATCAAACCCATCCTTTTTTCCATGATATCTACCAATTAGATAGAGAGAAGTACCTATAGCCAAACCAATGATCGTAAAGTAAAAAACTCCTTCAATGGTCATTAATAAAAAATATCCCATTGGAACAGCTGACATTATGCCAACAAGGTACAGCAGCCATCTGGGTAACTGTACTTGAGCCGAATTATACAACCGTTTGTTTACCGTTGGTAATGCCATCAGGGCGATACCTTGAAAGCAATAAATGATAAATATACCGATCAAACCTGCATTCATAAGATAAGTAGCGGATTGATTCCAGATCAATAAAATGCAAATTATTGCACTTATAATCAAACTGACATAAGGTGTTCGCCATTTTGGATGAATTTTAGCAAGAATTTTTGGCATTAATCTATCTTCGCTGAACACAAACAGCATTCTAGATGGAACCAGTATCGAGCCATTGATACTTGTTAAAAAAGCGCTCATTGCACCAATGGCTACAATCGTGGATCCCCAGGGTGGTAAGTATTGGGCAGCAGCATCAGCCATAGCAGAACTGGATGAAGCCAAGGTGGATGCAGGAAGAACACCAAATGCAACAAAGGACATTATAAAAAAGATAAATACAGAAGCCAATACGCCTTTGATAAAGATCATCGGCAATGTTTTTGTCGGGTCCTTTGTTTCACCTGCTACTTGTGCAAGTGTTTCAAATCCCGCATAACTGAAGAACAACATAGGCATGGCAGCAAACAATCCCTCAAAACCTTTTGGAAGTATAGGGTCATAGTAAGAGTAGTCGATGGCAGGAATGCCGGGGACCACTAAAATCAATATGCTGATGATCAACACCACAAGCATGGCTGTTTGTATTTGTCCATAATATCGAATTCCCACAATATTTATCCCATAAAAGAACAATAATACGATAGAAGCCCAAATTCGTGGATCGTGGCTGGGCAAGAAAAAGGTCATATACTCGCCAAAGCTAGTGGACATGAACGAGATAGCTCCCACAAATGCGACCAGTTTCATCCACATGGCAATGAATCCAAGATAATAGTTCCCAAATGTCCTTGAAATGTGGATATATGCCCCACCAGGCCGCATCCCTAATGGTGTGGACATAAATACGCTATAGGCAATGGCAGTAGATAAAACTATAGGAGCAAAGAGAAGATAAGCCAATGGAACCGCTGATCCAGCAACTGCTCCTGCTTCACCAGTAACTCGAAATATACCGGCTCCTACCAATATACCAATTATGGTGGCATACCCAGAGATTATGCCCAGATCTCGTTTGAGTGTGTCTTTACGTGTTGTAGTCATATAAAAGAGGAGGGAAAGATAGGTTTCAGATCTGACGGATGTCAATAAACAAAGAACCCCGCAAAAGCGGGGTTCTTTGATAGGTTAATCAGAAGAAAATTTTAGTCATCATCTCCTTCATCGTGATGCTCTTCATCTTCATGAATGTGTCCCATTTCAGCTGCATGATCATCCATTTCTTCTTCTGTATCAAAATGAATATCACAAATTTGACAATACCAGCCCCCATCGTGATGCTCTTCATCATCATGCTCTTCTTCTCCGCCAAAGACAATCTCTAATGCCATAAAATAGGCATCGTGGGGATCAACGTCGTCCCCGATCAACTGATCGAAAGCTTCAGCGATTGCAGCACCATCAGCATTGAACTGTTCTTCAGGCACGTCGCCTTCTTCAACTTCTAGTTGATAGGCAACTGCTTCAGCAGCAGCTAACGCATCTTGAGGAGAAGCACCATTATCCAATGCTTCAAAATAAGCTTCATCGATCGGGCTACCCATATCACCTTCATCATGATCCATATCATCATGGTCCATATCATCTGGAGGTGCAGTGGCATCCATGAATTCACCTTCATCAACTACACCATCACCATTCAGGTCATTTTCTGCAAAAATCTCTTGTGATTCATCACTATCGCCCCAGACAACAGCAGCTTCACCATAATCAATGGCACCGTCATCGTTGGCATCAATAGCATGATAAAAGTCTACAAAGACCTGTTCACAGAATGGATCTGGATAGGAAGCATATTCATCTTCACCTATCCAATAGGAAGGTGCTCCAGATGAAACAGCTTCGCAATTTCTCCATGTATGTTCACCATACATATCATAGACTTGATCAATGGGGTGCATGTCGCCCATATCACCTTCATCATGGTCCATTTCCATCCCAAGTTCATCCATGATCATATGATATTCGTATTCTCTATCTTCTTCTCCAACACTCATCACACGATCATAATGTCCTTGATCACCTTCTAACTGATATGCTTCATCAGCCCAATATGTATCACCATCTCCACCACCATCATCCATGTCCATGTCTTCTGGAGGTGCAGTGGCATCCATAAATTCGCCTTCATCAACCACGCCGTCACCATTCAGATCATTTTCTGCAAAAATCTCTTGAGATTCATCATCATCACCCCAGACAACTGCAGCTTCGCCAAAATCAATGGCACCGTCATCATTGGCATCAATAGCGTGATAAAAGTCTATAAAGACCTGTTCACAAAGTGGATCAGGATAAGCACCATATTCCATATCGCCTATCCAATAAGAAGGGGCACCGAATGAGACTGCTTCGCAATTTAGCCATGTATGTTCTCCATACATATCGAAGACCTGATCGATGGGGTGCACATCACCACCATAATTTCCGCCTTCTTCACCTTCGTCATCTAAATCATCTGCCGCAGCCATTGCAGCTCCAAATGCTTCATCAGGTGACGCTCCACCTTCCAACGCTTCATGAAACGTTTCTGAAACATGATCTAGACCATCTTGATATTCTTCTTCAGTCATTTCACCATGTTCAACTTCCAGTTCATAAACGACATCTGTAGCAGCAGCAAATGCGTCTTCTGGACTGGCCCCGTCATCCAATGCCATAAAATATGCATCAGCAACAGGATCAGTTTCACCTTCAGGGGGTTCATCGTAACAAGGTTCGCCATAGTCAAAGGCGCCATTCTCATTACAATCTGTATAGTCGATACATCCTGGTTCACCTTCACCAGGTGCATAGAATTCCACATCATTGGGACAATCATCTTGTGCAAATAAAAGTCCAAACGAAAGTGTAAATGATATGAGGATTAGTCGGATCGGTTTATTCATGATCTCTCCTTCTATTAAATCGTTGATAGTTTAGTATAGCAACAATATATAGTATAAATCAAAACAATTATATATTACACGTCACATTTTTTTGTAACGATTATTTTATGATCAGATCGACAAATGCAGAGGTTTCGCGATTGTACACATCTTCAAAAGCGCCATAATAATCATTCACTTCATAGAAATATTTTGCTGCATCTCGATCTACAATATGGGTATCCTTTATTAGAACTTCTGGAGATGGGAATAGAATCTCAATTCCTGGTTTGAAATAATCCAATGTCAATGAGAGGTCTGGATTAAGCTCAAGCACTTTTTTCATCACCAAGACCTCATAGAGTCTACGTTCATGTTTCTCTTCACCGATCAAGATCGTGAAATCATCATCGGTAGAGTTATTATCCTTTTTGTTTTTCAATCGCAAGTTTTGTTTATAATTATATCCTTCAAGCAGATCATCATATGCGATCAATGCTGTTGGCCTAACAAATGGTTTTTCAAAAGATGCCTTATCGCGGATGGAATAAGATAGCCGTAATAATTTATCATCTTTTATTCCAGCAATGTAACGAGCCAATGGCTCCACTTTAAACCCAGCCGGATCTTCCTGTTCATCTAAAAAGAACATGACCTTTGTTGGGTCAATATGATTGTGGTAACCCATTTTTTCTATGATCTCATAGATCATTCGACGAACGAGAATATCTTCTCCAAAAACTCTGCCTTCCAATACACTTTTATGAGGCTCTTCTACATATTTTGTATTGTCTTTCATAGCCGCTTTTTCAACGGCTTCTTTGATCTGAATGTAAATAGGGCTTGAGTAGATAAAGCTCAAATCAAATACATCTGTATTTTGGACCCTATAACTATTGGGAAAAGAACGATTCCCAAATGCATTGAACAATTCTGAATCCTGTGGAATAACTCGACTGAAATTATTTTCAGACTCCTGTATAATATGTGGAGTGATCACAACGATTACTTCTTTTTTGATCTGTCGTTCATTTGATACAGAGAATAATTTGCCCAATACAGGAAGATCTTTTAAAAATGGTATCCCACCTTCGCTTTGTGATCTTTTATTGGCAATGAGTCCACCAATGATAAATGGAGTATTATTTGCCACACGCACAAATGATTGCACACGGCGGTTATTGATCACGGGTGCCTCCAAGACACCACCGCTGGATGAAGCACCAATACGTTCTTCTGTCTCACTGATGATGGTCTCTACTTGGATCGTAATGCGTGTATCATCTTCATTGATCCTTGGGCGAAGGTTCAGCACGATCCCCACCGGAATATAATCAACAGATTTTGTTTGTGAGATCTCTGTATCAGTGGTCTTTACAATTGGGATCTGTTGTCCAACTTGGATCCGTGCCTGACGTCCATCCAATACCAATACAGATGGTTTTGAAAGGATCTCTGCAGCTTTTGTGCTTATAAGGGCTTCAACATTAGATTGAAATGTATTTGCATTTCCAAGGAGCGTTCTGTCAAGAACCAAAGTGAAAGGATTGATATCACCTGTTTCAGAATCCGGGGAAGGAAAGGTGGCAGCAAACCCAGATCCAGTTCCGCTGTAATCGATTCCTAATTCTTCCAGCTTATCTGAATCCAACTCAATGACCAATGCTTCGATCAATATTTGAGATGCCGGTACATCTATCTTATTTTGGATCAGATTCAGTAATTGTGCGACCTTTTCGAATTCACCCTCTCTGTAACCCACCAGTAGACGCTGCATCTCTTCTCCATCCGTGGTTTTATCCAATAAAATCCCGTCCAAGCTGACTCCCAGCTCTGTGGTTTTTTTGGAAGACTTGGAAGTCTTCTCTTCTTTGACCAACGTGACGGTTTCAGTTTCTGGGATCTTAATTATAACGGGTAGATCTTCTGACTTAATATTACCAAGATCGATCTTTTGAGACTGTTTGGGTGTATATTGACGTTCTCCTCCGGGCTGATCTTTCCCAGGATCAAATTCAATGACTATATAGCCTATGGATTTTAATATGGCGACTGCTCTGTCTGTTCGGATATAACTTAATTTTATGATCTCAAAATTCAGGTCCCTAAGAGCATTTGACGATGAAAAGTTAGACCTTGAAGCAGGAGGCGGTGTTTTTTTTGGAGGCGGCTTTTGTCGTTTTGATTGTTGAGGGTATAGAAAAGATATACCAATGATTACATACAATAAATAACGGAACACTCGCTTCATCAGTCTGAAATTATATATATTGATATTGAAACGATCAGATCATTGAATTGTGCAGAAATATAACCATTAGATCCTGCACTTGAACTTGGTTCAAAGAAACAGATGGCCTTGTATTCGTCTCCTTTACCATGACCGATCTCTACCTCGAACGTTTTGTATTCAGAGCCAGAAGTGGAATTCAACACATAAATGTCGCCACCCAATGCGGAAACAATCAGATCCATATCAAGACTTTCAAAAGACGGATCGTATGAACTTGCATCGTCCTTTTTCTCAAAGGTGTATTGAACGCCATTTTCTGTTGTCCAGAACATAAAACCACCTTCAGGCACACTAGAACCGGGAGTATCAAATGTCACTGTAGATGTTTCTGTTTCGTTGTTCAAGATCGTAGTGACAGATAGTTGGTCATTGGTTTCTGAAAATAGCCACCCACCATGATAAGCAGCAGTGGAATCATCAGGAGAACTGAATGTGCTGGATGACCCTGTTTTTTGAAGGATCACACTTCTGGAATTATCTCCCGCCCAATACATATATCCATTGGTGGGGATGGTGGCAATATCCAGGTCAAAGGTCGCTGAAAATACTTCAGTTTCTCCTCCGGGTACATCATAGTATCGAATAGTGACCGTTTTTACAGAATCCTGAACATATTCCCAAAGTCCGTATCTTTCAACTGTTGTACTGTCTGATGAAGTAGTGGTGTCTCTGGTCGTTGATGTATACTCAAAAGAATTGCCGGTTGTGTCATCCCAAGTTATGACCGTATCTGTTTCTGTGACTGTTATTTTATTATATATGATCTTGTCAGTATGGGACAATCCATAGTCATTTGAAAATGTGTACCCAAATGCCCGGGTAGAGTCCACATGAATAATATCACGTGTATTTACCACATAATTAGAATCACCATAGGTCCAGTTTCCTATATTCACATCGGCAGTGGTAGTTGTGTCAAATCCATGATCCAGTTGATATTCCGAGTCGCTGTATACATTCCACTGGCCCAGCACCTGCGAACCAAGGGACATATTATTGAAGGAGAATGTTTTGCTTAGTTCGAAAGTGCTATCAGCCAGGAATTCGTATTCAATGTTTATTGAGTCTTCAGAAAGTCCAACGCCGTCGATCTCCCGTAAATACCATTCACCCAAAACTTTGCTTGGGAGGAAATAGGGAGAGTTGATACTCCGTTCCAAAGAGACATCGATCTTGATATTTCCATCTTCATGTACAATATCATCCGACAGGGTCAGTTTCAGTACAAAATTGTCATTGTTGACAGATTTTGTGACAGATGGATCCAGCAGGTCTTCCTGAAAGCTAAAAATAAATAGCAAACAAAAAATAAACAGAGAGGATTTTGTCATATAGGTATGTTTCTTGTTAATCATATTAACTATTCTATATCAAATTAAACTATACGAATAATCATGATTCAAGTAAAATAACTCTAATTTGATTAATGGGGGTAAAAATAATTGGAATTGTATACCTTCGTTCCAACTTCGGACAGGGAATTTCAACATATAAAGAAAAGTGGCTCGGGCCGGAATCGAACCAGCGACACATGGATTTTCAGTCCACTGCTCTAC
>LUMJ01000910.1_pt1 | contig 16698 bp, 14 predicted proteins | sample 729631 | NCBI WGS metagenome assembly LUMJ01 (sample SAMN03860266, study PRJNA289734) | marine metagenome | biome: seawater column; feature: ocean; material: water; isolation source: Red Sea water column Station 22 - depth 500m | place: Saudi Arabia: Red Sea | collected 2011-10-15 | depth 500 m | reverse complement strand
AACAATAATGCTTTATAAAAAAATATCGCGATCGCAGCCTTCGGCTGCTAGAAAAAATAAACCCCTCCGAAAAAAGAGGGGTTTATCATCAATCTGACGGGGCTATAAGCCCCGTTTTTTGTTTCTGAGCGTCTGAGCACGCTTTATGCTGCTTTGCTCGGCGCTCATTTAGGCGAGCTAAACCACGCTTCTCGCGCATTGCCTAAAGCGCGCTCAGATACTCAGAAGAAAGATACACGCTTTATGCTGCTTTGCTCGGCGCTCATTTAGGCAAGCTAAACCACGCTTCTCGCGCATTGCTAAACTTAACGTTTCTCTGCGTTAAATCGGCTTTTTCTCAAATCTCATCTGTGGTAAAATCCGCGCAAATTTTAATCAGCGCTTTTCTTTTTCTTAAATGTCGCTCAAGACATAGTCGAATCGCTGGTTTTTACACCATATTCAGCAGTTAGAGGGGCATCCCTCGAAGGTAAAAGGGTCATCTTATTCATGGCAAAAACTAACTTATTAAACTTAAATCGCGAAGGCTTGCGCAATTTCTTTAAAGAAATGGGCGAGAAACCGTTTCGTGCCGATCAGGTGATGAAATGGATTTACCAGCACGGTATTAGCGATTTCGAGGAAATGAGTAACCTCAATAAAAACCTTCGCGCGATGCTCATTGAAAATTGCGAAATTAAAGCGCCTGAAATTGCATACTTTCAAGAAGCGAGCGACGGCACTATTAAGTTTGCACTTACCCTTGAAGGTGGTCAGGAAGTTGAATCTGTTTGGATCCCAGAAACTGACCGTGCAACGCTATGCGTGTCATCACAGGTAGGTTGCGCCCTAGAGTGTACTTTCTGTTCAACGGCGCAACAGGGTTTTAACCGTAACTTAAGCGTGAGTGAAATTATTGGTCAGGTATGGCGTGTAGCTACTTTCCTTGGTTTGTCAAAAGACTCAAGCAAACGTCCTATCACCAACGTAGTAATGATGGGCATGGGCGAGCCTTTGCTTAACCTTAAAAACGTTGTACCAGCAATGGATATTATGCTGGACGATTTTGGTTTCGGTCTGTCTAAGCGCCGCGTTACGCTAAGTACATCGGGCGTGGTTCCAGCGCTAGATATGTTGGGTGACCAAATAGACGTAGCATTAGCTATTTCATTGCACGCTCCTACCGATGAGTTGCGTAACGAGATTGTGCCTATCAATAAGAAATACAATATCGAAGCCTTCTTGGCGGGAGTCCGTCGCTACCTGGCTAAGTCTAAAGCGAACCAAGGCCGTGTGACGGTAGAGTACGTTATGCTTTCAAATATCAACGACAGCACTGAGCAAGCGCACCAGTTGGCAAAGGTATTGAAAGACACACCTAGTAAAATAAACTTAATACCATTTAATCCATACCCGGGTTCGCCTTATACATGTTCAAGCAATTCGCGTATCGATAGATTCGCAAAAGTGCTTATGGAATATGGGTTTACCACTGTTGTACGTAAAACACGAGGCGATGATATTGACGCAGCGTGCGGCCAATTAGTGGGTGATGTGGTAGATAGAACGAAAAGAATGTTAAAAAAACAGGTGAAGGGCGAAGCAATTTCAGTAAAAATGGCCCAATAATCATTAAGATATTAGGGTAAGACTATGGTTGCAGGATTGCGAGCCTCACTGAGAATTGGTTTATTAAGTGCGGTTATTTTAACATCGGGCTGTGTGAGTAATAATCAGCCAGGAATGTATGGCGGTAACTTTGATCACGAAGAAGCCGCTAGGACACGCATGTCTCTTGGGCTTACCTATCTTCAAAATAACAATTACACGCAGGCTAAAAAGAACCTCGACAAAGCGCTCGAGTTCAACCCTCGCTCTGCAGATGTTCAGTTCGCGATGGCCTATTACTATCAGCTGGTTGGGGATAACCTTCGAGCGGAAGAGTACTATGAAACTGCTATCGACCTTGCGCCTAACAATGGCGATATTGCCAACAGTTATGGCGCGTTTAAGTGCCAGAACGGCGAATACGAAAAAGCTAAAGCGTATTTCTTTGATGCCATTAACAACCGTCTTTACGCTAACGCAGCGCAAACCTATGAGAACCTTGCTTTGTGCGCGCAAAGCCAAGGCAAGCTAGATGAAGCCATTGGTTATTTCCAGGACGTCTACGTTACGAAAATACGAACGTGTTGCCAAAGTTACGCCAGATTCATTGTGGTTAGCTTATGAAATAGCCAAAGGGAAAGGGGACCTAGAGACTGCAACGGGTTATGGCGAAATGATGATGTCATTGTTCCCTGAAAGTGAGCTTACCAATCGTTACTTAGTGCAACGTGAAAGTATGCAAAACAGAGTAGTAAAAACTGTCAAATCATCTAAGACGATTGAAGCCGAAAATCATAGTAACGCAAGCAATTCCAATAATAACGAGGTTGCGAAAGGCACATCTACTGGAAATGTAAGCGAGAAATCGGTAAATCAAGATGGCAAGGTTCAAGGTGAGTTGCAGAGCAATAATGTTAACAATACTCCTAAGGTTGAATCCACCACGGCAGATAAAAAGCAAAATACTGAATTATCTGAGTATGCAGGAGGAATAAGGTTTAATGGTGTCGGAAGAAAAAGCGAATCAAGAAGTAACTTCGCAACAACAAGAAAACACGCCAAGTCCAGGGGCAATGCTTAAAGCGCGCCGTGAAACGCTAGGTTTGTCTCAACAAGATATTGCTGATAAATTGTTTTTGAAAGCTAAACAAATCAATGATTTAGAGAATGACATCATTGATGAAAAGTCTTCAGTAACTTTTACAAAAGGATACGTGAGAAATTATGCCAAGCAATTAGGTATGAATTCTCAAGAAGTAATTGAAGCATTTGAGCGTTTTCACAATCAAACTTCAGTACCGTCTTCTGAGAAGCTGCAAAGTTTTTCAAAGCGTGTCGCAAAACAGACACACGATGACAGATGGATGATGGTAACGTACGTTATTTTGCTTTTAATCATCGCTGCGGTTGTTGTGTGGTGGTACCAGCAACCAAGTGACGACACGGTCGCCGAGTTGCCATTAAGCGAAGCAGTTAAGCGAGAGGCAGCAAATACGCCTATCCCATCAGCTAGTAATGGTTCAGACAACTCTGTTACTAATAGTCGCTCAGACGAAGAAGATACAATTGGAAGCAATCAGTCTAGTGAGTTCGAGAACAATAGTACAAGCTCAGTTTCTGCTGGCGAATTCAATGATCAAGACACAGGTTTTAATCAAGATGGCAGCTTAAACGATGGCGCAATTTCAGCGCCAGATAGTGCGGTCAATGATAGCAATAACCTTACAGCTTTGGTTAACGCTACAAGCAGTAACGAACCCCAACCAAGCCTTAATGTAAACAGTCAGTCTGAAGCAGCGCCAATTGCTATGGTTTTCACATTTGACGAGTTATGGAAATTCAAGGCGTTCCTCCTGTTGAAGTTACGCTCGGTGCACCGGATAATGTGCGCATATCAGTTAACGGCGAGTCTGTTGATATTTCTTCATTCCAAAACGGTAAAACAGCTCGTTTCGCACTTCCTTTATAGGTAATTAGATGTTTGCAGAAAGCCCTATTAAACGCAGAAAGTCTACGCGTATTAATGTAGGTAACGTCCCCATTGGTGATGGTGCTCCCATTGCTGTTCAATCTATGACGAATACGCGCACCACAGATGTGGCTGCCACTGTCGATCAAATAAACCGTATTGTTGCTGTAGGTGGTGAGATCGTTCGTGTATCTGTACCTACCATGGAAGCGGCTGAAGCATTTAAAGAGATTAAAAAGCAGGTGAGTGTGCCACTAGTGGCCGACATTCACTTTGATTACCGCATTGCACTTAAGGTTGCCGAATACGGTGTAGATTGCCTGCGCATCAACCCAGGTAATATCGGTAATATGGAACGTGTGCGCTCTGTCGTTGATTGTGCAAAAGACAAAAACATTCCCATTCGTATTGGTGTTAACGGCGGTTCGTTAGAAAAAGATTTACAGGAAAAGTACGGTGAGCCAACGCCAGAAGCCCTTGTGGAATCTGCTATGCGCCACGTCGACATTCTTGACAAACTCAACTTTGACCAGTTTAAGGTTAGCGTAAAAGCGTCAGATGTGTTCTTAGCCGTTGGCGCCTATCGTTTATTAGCACAAAAGATAGATCAACCGCTTCACTTAGGAATTACCGAAGCTGGTGGTCAGCGCGCAGGCGCCGTGAAGAGTGCAGTTGGCTTAGGTATGCTATTGGCTGAAGGTATTGGTGATACGTTGCGCGTATCATTAGCCGCTGACCCGGTGGAAGAAATCAAGGTAGGCTTTGATATTTTGAAGTCACTGCGTATTCGTTCGCGCGGTATAAACTTTATTGCTTGCCCGAGTTGTTCACGACAAGAGTTCGATGTAATCGGCACAGTGAATGCCCTTGAGCAGCGATTGGAAGATATTCTCACGCCAATGGATGTCTCTATTATCGGTTGCGTGGTTAACGGTCCAGGCGAAGCAGAAGTGTCTGATTTAGGCCTTACTGGCGCACGTAATATGAGTGGTCTATATGAAGATGGCAAACGCGTTAAAGAGCGTCTGCCTAACGATGATCTTGTCGATAAGCTTGAAGCAAAAATTCGCGCCAAAGCATCGCGTATGAGTGAACAAAATAAAATTCAGGTATCAGTTAAAGACTAAGACATTTTTTGTTCATTGTTGTTTACTCCCAAAGCCCCTATAATGCGGGGCTTTTCACTATTTAGCAGTATGAGAATTTCACGTGGCTAAGACTATTCAGGCAATTCGAGGCATGAATGACTGCCTACCGGAGATTTCCGGTACATGGCAAAAGGTAGAATCTGTACTTCGTCAGGTTGTGGCGAATTATGGTTACCAAGAAATACGTACTCCCATTGTTGAAAGCACAGACTTGTTTAAACGCTCTATCGGTGAGGTTACCGATATCGTTGAAAAAGAAATGTATACCTTCGAAGATAGAAATGGCGACAGCCTAACGCTGCGTCCGGAAGGTACGGCAAGTTGTGTGCGTGCGGGTAACGAACACGGTTTATTGTACAACCAGCAACAACGTCTGTGGTACATGGGGCCGATGTTCCGTCATGAACGTCCACAAAAAGGGCGCTATCGCCAGTTCCACCAGTTCGGTATAGAGACCTACGGTATGGACGGCCCTGACATCGACTTAGAAGTGATTCTCCTTAGTGCACGTTTTTGGAAGGCTTTCGGTATCCAGCAGCACGTAAAACTTCAAATCAATACCTTAGGTTCAAACGAAGCTCGCGCTGCATATCGCGATACGCTAGTTGAGTTCTTAAAAGAGCGTGCGGACCAGCTAGATGAAGATTCACTGCGCCGTCTTGAAACAAATCCACTTCGTGTACTCGATTCAAAGAATCCTGATGTACAAGCTGCTATTGCCGATGCGCCAGCCCTTATCGATCACCTTGATGAAGAATCTAAAGTACACTTTGAAACCTTATGCGCACGCTTAACGCAAGCAGGCATTGAGTTTGAAATAAATCCTCGTTTAGTGCGCGGATTAGATTACTACAACCGCACAGTGTTCGAGTGGGTGACAGATAGCCTGGGAGCCCAAGGTACAGTTTGTGCTGGGGGCCGTTACGATGGCTTGGTAGAGCAGCTGGGTGGCAAAGCAACGCCAGCAGTTGGTTTTGCTATGGGCATTGAACGTCTGGTACTGTTGCTAACTACATTAACTGAAGAAGGTCAGGACCTGAGCTTCGCTGACGTATACGTCACAGCGATGGGCGATGAGGCACAGTCTTACGCTATTGAAGTAGCTGAACACCTTCGAAATACGCTTCCTAATACACGCATAATGATGCACTGTGGCGGTGGCAACTTTAAAAAACAACTGAAGCGTGCAGATAAAACAGGTGCACGTTTAGCGCTGCTTTTAGGTAATGACGAAATGCAGTCTCGTGAAGTAGGTGTTAAACCACTACGCGATGGTCAAGAACAAGTTACAGTCAGCTTCGATACCTTATCTGATAAGGTTGCAGAGATGCTGAGCGCAAAATAAAAAGAGGACATCATGGAACAGTTCGCAACAGAAGAACAACAAGTAGAAGCGATTAAACGTTTTTGGAAAGAGCACGGTACGGCGATTATCGTGGGTGCAGCACTTGGTCTAGGTGGACTTTGGGGCTGGAGAGCGTATTCAGAAGCGCAAATTGAAAGTAAAGAAGCAGCATCTGTCGCTTATCAAAATGCCGTAGAGACTTTTGGTACCGAAGGCAGTGACGCAAAAATTAAGGCTTTCATCGAAGAAAATAAAGATAGTGGTTATGCAAGCATCGCTAGTCTTCTTGCTGCCAAGCAAGCGGTAGATGCGGGTGATTTAGATGCGGCAGCATCACACCTTAATCACGTTGTTACCTTTGCCGAAAATGATGAATTAAAGGTACTTGCTTCACTTCGTTTGTCTCGTGTGCAAATTGAAATGAACCAGCTGGACGCGGCGTTGTCTACGCTTAGCAACGTAACAAATGACGCATTTTCAGCAGAAGTTTCTGAATTAAAAGGCGTAATAAAGAGGTACGCAATTTGTTTCACAACACGTGTGGCCGTAAAGGTCGATTTGCTCGCACGATAGGTATGGCACTCGCGGTGTCTATCACAATGTCAGGCTGTTCTACTATTTCAGACTGGTTTGCTGATGAAGAAGAGTTGGAAATTCGCCATCTCAAACCAATTGAAGCTAAGTTCACCCCACAACTTGTGTGGGAACGAGACATTGGTGACGGTGTTAACCATTATTTTTCTCGCCTCCGCCCAGTTTATGCCTATGACAAGCTCTATGCTGCTGACCGCCATGGAGCTGTTGTCGCAATGGATCCTGAAACGGGAAAAGTGTTGTGGGAGAAAGATTTCGCACAGTTTCGTTCAGAGGGCATGCTGAGCTCGGTCACTAATTTATGGCGTAGTGGTGAGACTGCACGTATTGGCGGAATCGCAGTAGCAGACAGACATGTATTTATTGGTACTGAAAACGGTTATGTAGCTGCAATGGACGCGGAAACTGGTGAGCTTGTTTGGGATGCATCTGTTCCAGGTGAGATTTTAGCGGCTCCGGCTGCTGATGAAGGTATCTTAGTGGTTAACACGGGCGCTGGTAGCTTGTTTGGCTTTAGTACACGTACCGGAGAGCAGCTGTGGAGGCACGAAGGCGATACACCTCCACTAACACTACGTGGCATCTCTGGCCCAATTGCATCAAACGGTGGTGCTATCATCGGCACACCAACAGGTAAGATTCAGGTTAATCTTATCGAAACGGGCGTACTTGCGTGGGAAACCGTCATCGCCACGCCTTCTGGTGCAACAGAGCTTGAACGTATTGTAGATATTGATACCACACCCGTTTTATTTGGTGGCACGGTTTATACAGTTTCTTATAACGGAACATTGGCTGCGGTGGAGCTGCGCTCAGGTCGTGTTATCTGGAAGCGTGAATATGCATCATTTCGCAATTTGAATATCGACGGCAACAAAATTTTTGTTGTAGATAACAACTCCAACGTTTATGCCCTTGATAGACGAAACGGTGTAGAGCTTTGGTCTCAGGGTTCACTTAAGCATCGTTCATTAACAGCGGCAACACCGGTAGGTGAACACGTTGTTGTTGGTGACAATTGGGGCTTTTTGCACTGGATTGAGCAAGAAACAGGTAAAGTCGTTGCTCGCTTAGATGTAGGCGGCGATGATGAGGATGATTCAATCTTTGCTGCGCCATTAAAAGTAGAAGAGAGCATTATTGCGGTAACTCGAAACGGTGTAGTTGCCTCGGTGCGAGTTCCTAAATAGCCACAAGTTGTAGATAACTGCTGAATATCAAAGGCATTTCAAGTTTGACTTGAGATGCCTTTTTTACATCAACTAATTTTCGCAGTGCCCGGATACATCCTTTTTCAACAGGCAAAGCCTTCTTCATCCTTGTTATTGAACGCCATTGGTATTAGGTAGTGAACAAGGTATAATGCGCCCATTCTTAAAAGCCTCATAGTAATCCACCAATCGTTAGAGACTACTTCTCCCAAACGTTACTTGTAATGGGTGGCATATGTGGCTTGTGCTTATTAGCTTTCATGACCCTTAGGATCTGAATAAATGTTACCCGTTGTTGCTTTGGTTGGCCGCCCTAATGTCGGTAAATCAACCTTGTTTAATCGCCTTACAAATACCCGTGATGCACTTGTTGCTGACTACCCGGGGTTAACTCGCGACCGTAAGTACGGCCAAGCGAAATTTGAAAAGCGCCAGTTCATCGTAGTGGATACCGGCGGTATTACAGGCGATGAGGAGGGCATTGATGCTGAAATGGCGCAGCAATCTTTGTTGGCTATTGAAGAAGCAGATGTAGTTTTATTCTTGGTTGATGCTCGAGCAGGTATGCTTCCTGCTGACCAAGGGATTGCTGACCACCTTCGACGCATAAACAAAAAAGTGTTTGTTGTGGCGAACAAGGTTGACGGAATCGACGGCGATAGCGAAAGTGCGGAATTCTACTCGTTAGGCTTAGGTGATATTAAGCAAATTGCTGCTGCACACGGTCGCGGTGTAAGCCAATTGTTGCAGGACGCCTTAAAGCCACTTGAATCCGACTTCCCAGACATGGAAATTGTTGATGAAGAGCCTGAAGAAGAAGAGGATGCTGAAACCCAGCGTCAGCGCTTACAAGAGTTGCCTATCAAACTTGCTATCGTAGGTAAGCCCAACGTTGGCAAGTCGACACTGACAAATCGCATCTTAGGTGAAGAGCGCGTCGTAGTATTCGACATGCCTGGCACCACCCGTGATAGTGTGTACATTCCAATGGAAAGGGATGAGCGAGAATACATTCTAATTGACACTGCGGGCGTAAGAAAGCGCAAAAAAATCAGCGAAGCCGTAGAGAAGTTCTCTATTGTAAAAACCCTTCAGGCTATTGAAGAAGCTAACGTAGTGTTATTGGTCATTGATGCCAGAGAAGGTATTTCCGACCAAGATCTTAGCTTATTAGGCTTTGTACTTAATTCAGGGCGTTCTTTAGTGGTTGCTGTGAACAAGTGGGACGGTTTAAGCACAGATGTTAAAGATGACATAAAGCGCGAAATGGACCGCCGCCTAGGCTTTATTGATTTCGCGAGAATTCACTTTATCTCTGCACTTCATGGCTCAGGTGTGGGTAACTTATTTGAGTCTGTACAAGAAGCATATATGAGCGCGACCAAGCGTATTAATACCGCTCTGCTTACTCAAATTATGGAAATGGCGCAGGATGACCATCAACCTCCACTCGTACGCGGCCGCCGCGTTAAGATGAAGTATGCTCACGCAGGTGGTTACAACCCACCGGTTATTGTTATTCACGGTAATCAAGTGGATGACTTACCCAGTTCGTATAAGCGCTTTTTGATGAATTACTTTAGAAAAGCGCTAGAAATTATGGGCACGCCCATCAAGATAGAATTCAGAGAGGGTAATAACCCATTTGAAGGTAAGAAAACTAATTTGACCTTGGCGCAGCAGCGCAAGCGCCGTCGAATGATGTCTTATTACAAAGATAAGAAATAGCACACCGAAGACCAGCGCTACGTTTAAAAGCGTAGCGTTTTTGTTAATGAGTCAAGCTGGCTAAGCTCAATTGTGCTTCGAAATTACATCTTTTTATTACTGATATTTCAAGCTACCACTTGCCCAATTTCGGAAAGCTTCCTCACAATCTGTTTTTCCTGATTATGTACTGTTGTGGCAAAACGAACACTTCGCAGCATTCATTGCATCGTTTGTTTTGCATCGCTTGTGCCAATAAGTAACGGATCAGTCATAATTACAACTAAAGTGTAATATTTTCCGAGTTTAAAAAAATTTTAATTTTTGCTTAAAAATTAAAAATTCAACCAACCCAGACTGCATGCGGTATTGCGCATAAAACAATCTATGGTTCTGTTCTTGCAAATAAAGATTGCCCCTTCGGCCGTTGGGGTAATTCTAACTCTATGATCAGGATGAATTTATGAAGAAGCGAATTATTGCCGCTGCCATCGTTGCAGCGACTACAATGCCAATAAAAGCCGCAATTATTACGCAAGAAGTATCCTTTGGTGAACAAGGAAGTCCTTTCGATGTGGCTGATGTCTCGCCCCTATCTGAAAGCGTGTTTATTGATGCATTCGATCAAACACTGGGTACATTGAATGCTGTTAACATAATGGTCTATGGACAGATAGACAGCGAAGGGCGATCAGTCAATGGAAGTTCAGAGCCAGGGCGAACAGATGTTAATATCTTTCTCGCATCAAATTGGCAAGTTTCCAGTAGCGTAGCTGATACGTTTATATTTGAACCAGCAAACTTTATAAATCCTCTTGTCTCAGCGCAAAGTTCGCCTGAGGGGACATTTACAATGATCCCAGGAGAAGACTCCGCTGAGTTCGAATTCGACGTTACAACAGGCGAACGTTCAGGAATGTTATCTAACGTTGACTTGTCAGCATTTTTGGCAGGAACACCCATTGAGTTTTTATTTTCTACTGATGCTAGAACAAACGTGTTTAACCAAGTTGAAGGTGGCTCAGGTAGTTTTACCAACGAGTTCTCCACAGGTTCTTGGGGTAAAGTGTTCGTAGAATTTGATTACTCGCCGACTGCTACAAGCGTCTCAGAGCCAGCAGCATTTAGCTTATTCGGTGCAGGTCTATTTTTCCTTCTTTCAAATAGAAGAAAAGCACTGAAGAAGTGAGTGTGACGGTTTTCGTAGCTTAGAAGACGACCGTATTTAATCCACGTTAAGGAAGAGTTATGTCAGTGGAAAAATTGCACTCAGTATCACAACCGCTTCAAAAAGACCAAGTTTATAACTGGTTTGACAGATACAAACCCAAAGAACAGGCGAAAGTTCACTTTCTAAGTAGTAACGTGAAGCGTAAGTCGAACAGTCTTATGAAGCGCTTTATCGAAAAATAAAGTCAGGGACGGTTCGCTCGGTACAGTGGTTCTTAGCTAAGAAAGGGTCTAGACCTTTTCAGCATTAAACCCTCAATACTTGCTTTCTAAGAGCAATGAGCGGACCTTTTTCATCATATTCGACTCTTCGGGCACTTCAACATTAACAATTAACTGATTGACGATGTTGTCTGAAAAGTCGGGGGGGAAGGTTGTAGACACTTTCACGATCTTATCTTGCTGTCTGAAAACGTAAGTCGTAGCGTAAATTGTCGGTGAAGTGTCTGACGTCGCGCTTAGTCCCAACTTCCATCCAACCAGTGAGCCATTTACCTCGTAACGGGAAGCTGGACTAACCTGAGACAAGTTGAGATGTTGTAAGTTGGCCGCAGTGTTAGCTTTCTGAAGGTCACTTTCTAACTGCTTCGGTAACAACTCGCTCTCTTCTTGCGATAGTTGAGCTAAAAACGGATACACGGTCACGTCAACTAAGGCATCCTCATAATCCGGATGAGTATAACGAGTAATCGAACCGCTAAACGGGTCGGCAAAAAGTTGTGTATCTAATTTAGTAAACTCGCCTACTGTTTCTGGCACGCGTAAACCAATTTCATAATTACTGGCTTCTAGGGCAGTAAACAAAAACTGACTGGTAAATAACCCAGTATGTTTGGCGTATTGGAGCCAGCGATTAATTAGCGATTGAACTTGCTGGTTATCAATACTCGTTTGTTCGGCTTTTTCATCGCTGTTATCTATATCAGAATCAAATGAAGAAGAATCTATTTCTATTCCTCGCCACTGAAGAGTGAACTCCGCGAACTGCTTTGAATGGCCTAGATGTATACTTGGCGCTGAACCAACGTTCGCAATCAGTAGCTCGTAATCGTTACCTTCGCCATAAGGAAGCAGGTTACTAAATTCTCCGGATTCGAGAAGAACCTTGATGAAGCTATCAGGTGAGATAGCATCTTCAAAGCAGTGTTCGGCAATAGCGGTTGAGTTGATATCTGATTCGTTCAATTTTTGTTGTGCGTCACAAGCCTTAATTAAGGTTTCGCTAGGGTAGGTAGAGAACACAGAGACAGGCTGGTTTACCATAGATGCAAAGGAGAAGATAGGTGCAAGCGCCAAAATGCACACACATAAAGGTGACATAATCTTCGCGATTATTAATTGGCGCGATATTAGGCCCCAAATTGTATTGGCCCGCCGGCGAAAACTGAAAATTGAAAATGCGTTTACATGAACGAGCATTATACTAAAGGCTACCTATTGCCGCTGAATACCTGTCACTCTACTGGTTATTTCACCGTCAGTCACTCGAGATTTAATCTCATCGCCTACATTTACTTTATTCACACTGTTTATGGCTGTTTGGTCGGTAAATGTGATGCTGTAACCGCGGGCTAACGTTGAAAGAGGACTTACAGACTGTAAGAGGCTGACCTTAGCGCCAAGTTCACTTTTTTTACTTTTAATAAGCGCATTCATACTTGATAAAAGCTTTGTTCTAGCATAGTTCAATTTGTCTTGTGCTCGTGCCACACCTGCCGATGGTGACTGTTGGTTTAGCCTGTACTCAAGAGCATGTAGTTGCTTCTCTGCTTTTGCCAAATCGCTTTGCATCTTATGCGCTAAACGAAGTTGTAGCCTGTCTAATGTTTGCCACTGTGACTGGATGCGACTTTGTGGATGCAATGCATTTAGCCGTTGTTTCTTTAAAACAAGCTGCTGTTTACTAGCTTGAAGGTATTGATGTATTGCCCTTGCTAAGCGTTGTTTTTGCTGATGCAAGGTTTGATGCAGAGCTGTAGAGTCCTGACTTAAGATTTCTGCCGCAGCGGATGGGGTGGGGGCGCGAACATCAGCGACGAAGTCACTTATCGTGAAATCCACTTCATGACCCACGGCGCTAACAATAGGCAGATTACTTGCGGCGATTTCTCTTGCCAAACTCTCATCATTAAAACACCACAAGTCTTCTAAAGAACCTCCGCCTCGCGTAAGTAATAGCACATCGACTTCAGCGCGTCTGTTAGCCGTTTTCAATGCATTAATTAACTGTAAAGGGGCGGTCTCACCTTGAACCATTGACGGATAAACAATGATTTCAGTTTGCGGGCTTCGTCGCTTTAATACACTTAATACATCGTGCAGCGCTGCGCCGCTTGATGAAGTTATTACGCCTATGCGATTAATACGTTCAGGTAAAGGGCGCTTTTTGGTAGCGTCGAACAAACCTTCGTTATTGAGTTTGAACTTCAGTGCTTCGAATGCTTGCTTAAGCGCACCTTCACCATCACTTTCCATGTGTTCAACGACGAGTTGATAGTCACCGCGCGCTTCATATAGGCCTACTGATGCTCGCACTAAAATTTTATCGCCTTCTTTCGGGCGAATGCGAACATTGCGGTTTGATCCTTTGAACATAGCCGCGCGCACCTGAGCTTTGTTGTCTTTTAAGGTGAAATACCAATGGCCTGATGCTGCCGCCACAAAGTTAGATATTTCAGCCGATAGCCAAATAAGGCCAATTTCGCCCTCCAACACGGTTCTGGCTAAGCGATTTAGCTTGGTAACTGTTAAAATTTGTCGAGACGTAGATGGCGAATTTGTAAACATAAAAAAAATCACTGGGTTTAATACATTTAGAGTTTACCTGAAAACTAAAAAACACTACAATTGCGCCGCAATTAACCCTCAACTGAATAGGTGTTGTTGCATGCTACGTATCATCCAAGAAGCCCTGGGGTGGTATTGGTTTCATTCATAAAAACATGAAACCTGAAGAGCAAGCCAAACACGTACGTGAAGTTAAGAAATACGAAAGTGGTGTGGTATCTGACCCAGTAACGGTGGAAGAAAATGCGACCATCGGAGAAGTTATCGCGCTGTCTAAACGTCTAGGCTATTCTGGCTTCCCGGTAACTGACAAAGACAATAACCTAATCGGTATTGTGACAGGCCGTGACCTTCGTTTTGAAAAGCGTTTAAACCTTCCTATTAGTAACGTTATGACCGGCAAGGATGATCTGGTAACTGTTAAAGAAGGTGCAAGTTCTGAAGTTGTGTTAGACCTTATGCACGAACACCGCATTGAAAAAATTCTTGTGGTTGACGATGCGTTTAAGCTTACGGGCCTTATCACCGTTAAAGACTTCCAAAAAGCAGAAAATAAGCCAAATGCATGTAAAGACTCGCTTGGTCGCCTTCGCGTAGGTGCAGCGGTAAGCGTCGGTCCAGGTACTGACGAACGTATTGCACTACTTGTAGATGCAGGCGTTGACGTTCTACTTATCGATACCTCTCACGGTCACTCACAGGGCGTTATTGACCGCGTTAAGAAAGTGCGTGCTGACTACCCTGATGTACAAATTATTGCGGGTAATGTTGCGACGGGCGATGGCGCGAAAGCTCTTGCCGAAGCTGGTGTAGATGCTGTTAAAGTAGGTATTGGCCCTGGTTCAATTTGTACTACCCGTATCGTAACCGGTTGCGGTGTGCCTCAAATTACTGCGGTATCAGATGCAGTAGAAGCGCTGAAAGATACTGACATTCCAGTTATCGCTGACGGCGGTATACGTTTCTCGGGTGACATTGCTAAGGCGTTGGCCGCTGGCGCAAGCTGCGTAATGGTTGGCAGCATGTTGGCAGGTACTGAAGAAGCGCCAGGGGAAGTGGAACTTTTCCAAGGCCGTTATTACAAGTCATATCGCGGTATGGGTTCACTAGGCGCTATGGATCAAAGCCACGGTTCGTCAGACCGTTACTTCCAAGATTCTGATAACGCAGAGAAATTAGTACCAGAAGGTATTGAAGGCCGCGTAGCGTACAAAGGTCCAATTGCTAATATTATCCATCAGCAAATGGGCGGCTTGCGCTCAGCCATGGGCTTAACGGGCTGCGCAACGATTGAAGAGCTCAATACCAAGGCCCAATTTGTGCGCGTAACTTCAGCCGGAATGGGCGAGAGCCACGTTCACGATGTAAGCATTACTTTGTTCTTTTATTTAACGGGTAAAAATAAAACATGACCACAAATATCCACGACCAACGCATACTTATTTTGGATTTTGGCTCGCAATACACGCAGTTGATAGCACGTCGTGTTCGCGAAATTGGCGTTTACTGTGAGCTTTGGGCTTGGGATGTAACCGAAGAGCAAATTCGCGAATTTAATCCACAAGGGATTATTCTGTCAGGTGGCCCAGAGTCAGTCACCGAAGAAGGCTCGCCACGTGCGCCCGAGTACGTATTTGAAGCTGGCGTGCCAGTGCTAGGCGTATGCTATGGCATGCAAACCATGGCACAACAGCTAGGTGGTGGCGTACTAGGTTCTGACAAGCGTGAATTTGGTTATGCACAAGTAGAAGTAATTAAGCCAAGCCCGCTTTTGGATAAAATTGAAGATGCCATTGGCGATAACGGCGCGGCGCTGCTTGACGTATGGATGAGCCACGGCGATAAAGTGGCGGCTATTCCTGAAGGTTTTGAAACTATCGCGCAAACCGCTTCATGTCCGCATGCTGCAATGTACAACGCAGAGAAGCAATTCTATGGTGTGCAGTTCCACCCTGAAGTGACTCACACTCGCCAAGGCATGCGTCTATTGACTCACTTTGTAATGGACATCTGTAAATGTGAAAAGCTGTGGACAGCTGGCGCAATTATCGACGATGCCATTGAACGCATAAAAGAAAAAGTGGGCGATGAAGAAGTTATCCTTGGCCTTTCAGGCGGCGTAGATTCTTCAGTAACAGCCATGCTGCTTCACCGCGCAATCGGTGACAAACTTACCTGTGTGTTTGTAGACAATGGCCTGCTTCGCTTAAATGAAGCTGATCAGGTAATGGAAATGTTTGGTGACCATTTCGGCCTTAACATTATCCGTGTAGACGCTGAAGAGCGTTTCCTTGATCGCCTAAAAGGCATTGAAGACCCGGAGCTTAAACGTAAAGCTATTGGTAATGAGTTCGTTCGTGTATTTGACGAAGAAGCGGGTAAGCGTGAAAACGCGAAGTGGTTAGCGCAAGGTACTATTTACCCAGACGTTATTGAATCAGCGGGTTCAGCAACCGGTAAGGCGCATGTAATTAAGTCGCACCACAATGTGGGCGGTCTTCCCGAAGATATGGAGCTGGGTCTTGTTGAGCCACTGCGTGAACTATTTAAAGACGAAGTACGCAAAATCGGCCTTGAGCTAGGTTTACCGTACGACATGCTTTACCGTCACCCGTTCCCTGGTCCGGGCCTAGGTGTTCGTGTACTTGGTGAAATTAAGAAAGAATATTGTGACTTACTACGTCGTGCAGACGCTATCTTTATTGAAGAGCTATATGCAGCTGATTTGTATCAAAAAGTAAGCCAAGCGTTTACCGTATTTCTTCCTGTGCGCTCAGTCGGCGTAATGGGTGATGCGCGTAAATACGACTGGGTTGTTAGCCTTCGTGCAGTAGAGACCATCGACTTCATGACAGCTCACTGGGCACACTTGCCATACGACTTCCTAGGTAAAGTGTCTAATCGCATTATCAATGAAATCGACGGCATTAGCCGTGTAGTTTACGATATTTCTGGTAAGCCGCCTGCTACGATTGAGTGGGAGTAATACTTAGATAACAAAAAAACCGGCAAATTGCCGGTTTCAGACTGTTGAAAAAGCCCTAGACGAAAGTCTGGGGCTTTGATCTAATAGGCATAGTGAAATTCGGAGTGTTCACCATGTTAACCCCAAAATCCCCA
>LUMJ01000889.1_pt1 | contig 16708 bp, 21 predicted proteins | sample 729631 | NCBI WGS metagenome assembly LUMJ01 (sample SAMN03860266, study PRJNA289734) | marine metagenome | biome: seawater column; feature: ocean; material: water; isolation source: Red Sea water column Station 22 - depth 500m | place: Saudi Arabia: Red Sea | collected 2011-10-15 | depth 500 m | reverse complement strand
TCAGTATACCGTATAGTACGGTACATTTATAATCGATTAGGAAAATATTTGGATATGAAGAAAACATGCCACATATGTGGCACGACTAATCTAGACTGGAGTCAGTCATATCACCGATTGACTGGTAAATGGAAGCTTGAGAGCCATGAAAAATGTTCTAATATTTATCGGTTGTAGCAGTATAGTAATCTCGACTACACTCAAAAATCGTCATGTCAGGTTATTTCAACATTTTAAGAAAATTACTTGGGATCAGTTGTTGCACCGTTAGCAGCAGAACCAACTAGAAATGCGTATTTAGCTAACGCACCTGATTTATAGTTAGGTTTAGGCATTTTCCACTCTTTACTTCTTTTTTCAAGTTCCACTTTTGAAACTTGTAGATTAATACTATTGTCCTCAATATTGATACTTATCTCATCACCGTTTTTGACAAGGGCAATTGGCCCACCAACAAATGCCTCAGGTGCAACATGACCAACCATAAATCCGCGTGTTCCGCCAGAGAATCTACCATCTGTTACCATTGCAACTTTTTTACCTAATCCCTGTCCCACAATAGCTGCTGTGGTAGACAACATTTCTCTCATTCCGGGACCGCCTTTTGGCCCCTCATATCTAATAACTATTACATCACCATCCTCAATTTCACCATTTGCAACGGAGTCAAATGCGGATTCTTCACCGTCAAATACCCTTGCTTTACCAGTAAATTCTGTCATTTCTACACCTGCGGTTTTAATTACTGCACCATCAGGAGCCAAAGTTCCCTTCAGTATTACAGCAGTTCCAACTCCATGTAACGGATTTTCAATATCTCTTACAATTTGTTGCTTAGCAGTACTTGATATTTTATATTGTCTGATATTTTCTTCGATTGTTTTTCCAGTCACAGTTAGAGAATTACCATGAATTAGACTATTATCTAATAATTTTTTCATTATCAATGGTATTCCACCTATTTTATCAAGACTATTCATAACATAATCACCGCCAGGTTTCATGTCAGCTATATGTGGTGTTTTTTTTCTTATTCTTTCAAAGTCATCATATGTTAATTTTATTCTTGCTTCACTTGCTAATGCAAGTAAATGTAAAATACCATTAGTAGAACCACCAACAGCATTTAACATTGTAATAGCATTTTCAAATGATTCAAATGTTAAGATATCACGTGGTTTGATATTTTGCGCTAGTAATTCTGTGCATGCCATACCTGTATCATATACCATTTTTTGCCTCCTATCATCTTCAGCCGGAGGGCTTGCACTTCCAGGTAATGCAATACCAATTGCCTCAGAAATTGAAGCCATAGTATTCGCTGTGAACATCCCACCACAGGAACCAGCGTTTGGACATGCAGTATTTTCAATATTTTTTAATTCCTCTAATGAAATTTTACCAGCATCATAAGCACCTACTGCCTCATAAACATCAACAACTGTTAGTTCCTTTCCGTCTAACATTCCAGGCATAATTGTTCCGCCATAAACAAAAACGGAAGGAATATTCAGTCTTGCCATAGCCATCATAGTACCTGGTAAACTCTTATCACATCCAGCAATCCCAACTAATGCATCATATTGATGGGCTCTTACCATTAGTTCGATCGAATCCGCAATAATTTCTCTACTAACTAATGATGATTTCATTCCTTCATGCCCCATTGCGATTCCATCGCTAACGGCGATTGTGCTAAATTCCCTTGGTGTTGCACCCGCATTTTTTACACCATCTTTTGCTTTTTGCGCAAGCTCAGGTAAATGTATGTTACAAGGAGTAGCTTCATTTCCAGTATGACAAACACCAATGAAAGGCTTAGCAAGGTCTTCATCAGATAAACCCATAGCCTTATACATTGCACGATGAGGTGCTCTTGACGTTCCTTCGACTACATTTCTGCTAGATATATCCATTCTAAACATCTTCAAGATACATTACTATAATTTAAATTCTAAAAATGTAAATTTCATAAACAAGTAACAATTACAAAAATCATGAATTCTGATGAAATCAAAAATTTCTTGCATGATGTTAAAGATGATCTTGTTAATTTAGATGGATTAGTTCATTATTATGATTTTTTGGGAAACCATAATATTCGAACAATTGTCTTCAACCCTGAAAATGCTCAGAGTTTCTTTGAAGGTGCAGTAGTTGCAATATTAGAGCAAAGATATCGAGAATTTTTTCGTAGTAAATTTAATGTTGAGATGAATGAAATTATTAGACTGGATTTACTGGAGTTAATTAGATCATATATGCCAAATATTCAAAAAATATTTGATGACTAGATTTTGTAAGGATTTATGCATTTACTCTCTGATTATTTGTGAATCAAGCTCTTTCAGTTGTTCAGTAATCTGCTCTTGGGTTTCATTTCCATATGAGACTAAGATTCTATCCTGATCTTCGAAAACATAATCATTAATACTTCTTACAGATTGATGGTTAATGTAGTACTTGAGTGAATAGTCTTCGTTGGTACAGAATTGTCTACCATCAGAAAATATGAAACAGTCTTCATTAACTATCATATTCAAGTTCTCAAACAGATAACCAACAGTTACTCCAGATGCATGTCTATGAATAGTGTTACCATCACTTGATTCAAAATGTATCCATGCACTTTTAACTTGATAAGCTGGTGCAGAGAAATCAAATTTATCACCAAAAATTCTTACTAACATTGAAGCATGCTCATGCTCATCACCAAGCTTTCCAGCACCAGGTGGAATTCCAGGGCCGGTAGCTTCCATTGTTATGAACGTATAAGATGCGTAGCCTATGATAACTGCAATTATTGCAAGAATACCAGCAGCTAAAAGTGCATTTTTTCGTTTTATGTTTGAACGCTTAGTAACAAAATCTTCCCGTTTTTGGCGACGTTCCTCTCTGTTTCTCCTGCCCATTTACAATGGAATTCAAATTTAGACCATATATAATATATGAAATTTGTAATACGTAATACTGAATTTAAATTGAAACCGCCTGTATATGCTATTTGATAAACTTTCTGCTAATTTTAAAAATTATTTATTAGAATTAGTTATAACGCAAGTTTAATTTCAATCTACTGTAATGTCTAACTCAAACCATAAATGACCCTTAGCCATTTCATACTTGTAATTTTTTTTCTTGATGCTAGTTTTTATCAGTTCAAAAAGTTGTTCAGGTATATCTTCCCAATAATCATCTTCTGTCTCAACTTTTAAGATATCATTTTTTTGTATATTCAATAACCAATTATATATTTCAGCCTCAGTTAAAGAATCAGTTGAATCATACCTATCACCAATTAAAGCTTCAATCCTAAATCTCATATTTTTCAACTGTTATTACTGATGTCAATATATTAATGGAGTCATATACATTAATGACGTTGACGGATTGCATATTTTGTGATATTATAAACAAAAAACTACCATGTCACTTAATCTATAATGATAATAATCAAATAGCAATTTTAGACAAGTATCCTATAGATATTGGTCACACACTAATTATTACAAAAAAACCACATGAAAAACTAACTGATATGAGTATTGATGAAATAACTGAACTGTTTTCTAGAATCCCAAAAATTGTAAATGCGATAATAAAAGCGACAAAAGCTGATGCGTTTAGCATTGCACAAAATAATGGTAAAGCTGCCAAACAAATAGTACCACACGTCCATGTTCATATAATACCTAGATACAATGCAACTGGAACATTATGGACGCAAAGAAAAATTATGAAAGATAGTGAGTTGAATGAGCTTGCGCAAAAAATTCGAAATTTTATAGAGTAATGTTCTAAGTAGAATAATTTGGATTGTATCGTAAAATTGCACCAATTTTACCCAAGCTTGTTAGCATTGAACCAGATTCTGTAGTACCTAAAATAACTTCTATACTTGTTCCGACTTTTGTTGCTAGTAATGCAAGATAATCGATGATATCCTGGTCTGATACTATAATATCCTTTGATTTACATGAAGAACAAGGTAAGTTTTGAAATTCTGTTTTAGTCTTTATCACTATTGATTGTTCTACAATTTTATCATCAATATGAAAACATCTGTTACATTTGACTTCTATTCTAAAGAGTTCAATATTATCAGTAACAATTATCATATCCACAACATTATTTTTTAGATAATTGATAACATCATCAAGACCGTAAACTCCTAATCCAGAATGACTGTTTATTTGTTTGAACAATTTATCAACGAATTGTTTTTCTTCAACCATTCTAAAATTGGAAAGAATATCTGTTGATTTTGTAAAAGCCTCTCTTATTCCTTCTGAGCCAGAATATGATGCATCGATAGTTCCGATTATCATGTCTTGTAATCTATATTCCAAATAATTTTGATTAACAAATTCCTCTTTTGTTGGTCCTGGACCAGAAACTATCAATCCTTTGATAGGGTAAATATCAATAAAATATTCTCTAGTGGTGTTAGCCACTCTGGTAAAATAATAGCTTATTTCCATCTCTCTTAATTTTTGAAATCTTTTTGCAGATTGACCTCCCTGTCTGTGCTTACCGGCAACACCAGAACTAGTTTCCTTTAAAACCTCAATTTTATCTCCATGTAATAATCCCCACCCAGCATCTTTTGCATCTATTGCTAAAAAACCAATTAGATTATCATCCTTTAGCATATCTTTCAGAATATCAACATGAAAATGATCATCACACCTGTACAAAAATGTCTTAAGGTCTTTTGGAGGATCAATCTCAAAACTTTTCACAACTTCACTACCTGGAGGTCCACCTTCTTCCCTTGGCAGTGCACCGCAAAATATAGCCAAACCACTTTCAGGGGTTTTTTTGTATAACTTCAACCTTTGAATAACTCTTGATAATGAATCAACTACATGAGTCCTAGTTAGATCTGACTTTATGTTATCAGCAGTTCCTTGCTCCTCTCTCAAATTAGTTATTACTTCGTGTAACTGCTTCCCCTTTGGAATATACACTGTAATTAATTCAGTGCCTCTGCCTGTTATTTTTGATAACTCTTGTAAAGTTTTTCTTATCTTGTAAAGCTTAACTGAATCTTTCTTTTCAACATCAATCTTTTTCATTTAATATGATCTCAGTTTTTATTCTACCATAACTTAAATACGTCTTTTTGATTTGTGGATATGTGACAAATAATAAACAGATCACAAGATCTTTGAATTCAACTCCATTTTTTGCGATAACTGTTCTTGCTTTTGTTTTTGTCTTTGGTTTATTTATTGTTGGATACGATCAGGGACATATCTTTAGTCTTTTACAGGGTGAACAAAGTTTTATCGATCAATTTCTGCATGAATTTACTCATGATTTAAGACATGCCGCAGGATTTCCTTGTCATTAATTGAAACTATTCTTTGGCTTTAATCCTTAATGGGTAAAGTGTCACTTCAGACTTATCACCATTAACAGAAATATGTGCATTCTTAATTTTACTTCTATAATATTTGATTTTTTTTCCTTCGTTTGAAAACTCAAACTTTTCGATTCTCACTAATGTAAGCTTTCTAAGATTGGATAATGTTTTGTAAACTGTTGATAAGGACAACTGTAATTCTTGGGATATTTTTACTGCATCTTTTGCTTCGCCCACAATTGAAAATAATACCGCATGTGAACAAACTGTTGTTAATGCTTCTATAATGCGCTGATTGATATCGTATTCATCCAGTTCCAATAATGTGGGTTTTGGTAGTATTCCTTTCATTATTCTCAGTTTGCTGATAATGAAACTATTGGTTCTGGCTTTTTTATAATTATTTCAGCCTTGCTAATCCTACTACGATAAACCTTAAATTTTCTACCTTTATCAGACATAAAATATTTTTCAACTTTTACCAATGTCAGATATTCCAAATCTGATAATTTTTTATAAACTGAGCTTAATGGGATGCGCAAGGAGTTAGAAAGGTCATTTGCTGTTTTACCTCTACGAATAATAGAAAAAATAATTGATCTGGATTCAGCATCCGATAATGCCTCAATAACTTTCTGAGTTATATCATATTTTTTTAATTCGGGTAAGGTGATTTTATGACGCAATTATTTTTGATTAACATTTAGTTATAAAAGAATATTGTTCATTATTCTAAGAATAGAGAATATGTAATAAATTAAATTTGTTAGTAGTATATCAGTGAGTTCAAAATTATGTTACAATATTTTTTAATTTATTTTCGGTCTTAGCTTGTTTAATTTCTCTGGCGATTCGGCGACCCATACTCATTGGTTCATCATAAATTAATGTGGTGTATGGTGAACCAGTCATGAAAATATTTGTTCCTGCTACAATTCTAGCTGAAAATTCAAACGTATGAAAATGACCATTTTCATCGTATACACCCTCTATACAGAACGGACCATTCATCCCTGGTGGAACAAGTTTTCCTGATGCCTCAATAAAATTTTCGCCCATCCTATAAACATCATCAAGTAATGACTCACGTAGAACAAGTGGGCTATTAGCAATAACATTAAAGGACGACATCTTATCAGTTGCAAGTTGGTTTTGTGCCGGAATTCTTGCTAATGCGTCAATATCTGACTCGTGTCTTTTATCAACTCCAAAAAATTCAAGTTCATTTTTTAGTGGAGAATAAAAAAATTGCAGATAAGCTAAAACTCCGTACGAGTATTCTTGAATATACAAATCGTTATCACCAGAAATTAATCCTTGCTTAACTAATTTATCACGTTTTTTATTATACTCCTCTTCGCTGGAAGCAAGAAAATAACCTTTGCCACCAGCCGCGCCGTGCCTTTTTGCAATGACAAGACTATTGATTTGTTTAGAATCAGGAATGGATTTTGGAACGTTAAGTTTTGCCTCCTTCATTAGCTGTTCTTTTAATGCCCTGTCAGATTCCCAACGTAAAATATACTTGTTACCAAACACAGGTGTTTTAATAGATTCAATTTGCTCTGAACTCATTTGTGCTACTAGTGTGCCATGAGGAATTAGTATAGAATTATTTTCTTGTAACATGGATTCACATTTTTTTTCAAGCAGATCTAGAAATGAATCCATAAGAAATATTTTGTCGATAAACCCAAAGCGTCTATAAAGATGCTCCCTTTTTTTCTCACATAACAAAACTGTTTTGAATCCCTCATCTTTGGCACCTTTTAAAACTTGTAATGCACAATGTGAGCCCAAAGTTAAAATACACAATATGAAACTATGTATCTAAGCTGGGCAAAACCGGCTACAAATATACTAGTGTTTTTGTAACACCAAACCTGAATTTTACCATAAAGTGACAAATTCTAAAAAAATCATAATAAATAGTCAATCAGAAAAACCACATTATGATAGAAACTGAATTAGGAGAATGGAGGAGAACTCATTATTCGAGTGAACTTGGTCATAATTTAGACAAATCAGATGTAACTGTTATGGGATGGATTTCAAGTGTTAGAGGACATGGAAATATTTTGTTTGTTACGATTGTTGATAAAATGGGAGAAATTCAAATTGTTGCAAAAAAGGATTCGTGCCCAGATGATGTATTTGAAAATATTTCTAAATTAAAACCACATTCTTGTATAGGGTTAAAGGGAGGAGTTAAGGCTTCTGAAAAATCACCTACTGGTGTTGAAATTATACCCAAAGAACTCAAAATATTTTCTAGCGTTGAAAAAATCCCTCCGTTCGATCCAAACGCAAAAACTGTAAAAAACATTGACACCAGATTAGAAATTAGGGCTGTTGATCTGCGTAGAAGTTCCCTCCAAAAAATTTTTCGAGTGCGTAATGAAGTACTTAAATCAATACGGAACTATCTTTCTGAACAAAGTTTTACTGAAATCAATACACCGAAGATGATTGCTACTGCTACTGAAGGTGGTGCTGCATTGTTTCCAATTTTTTATTACAATAAAGAAGCATTTCTTGCCCAAAGCCCACAATTGTACAAAGAACAGCTAACAATGAGTTTTGAAAAAGTATTTGAAATTGCACCTATTTTTCGAGCTGAGCCATCAAGAACTAATCGCCATCTGTCTGAAGCAATATCAATTGATTTTGAGGAAGCATATGTTGATTATAATGATGTAATGAAAAGGATTGAAGAAATTATAAAACAGTCAATTTTGGCAGTACAAAAATTCTCAACTAACAATTCTGGAACTGAATTCACAATTCCTGATATACCAAATACTATTCCGCAGTATACATATGCTGAACTTCTAGAAAAGATACAATCCACTGGTGCGAAAAGCCAATGGGGAGATGATTTGTACCCTGCACAATTAAACAAGATTGGAATAAGTGGATTTTATTTTATTAAAGATTGGCCAATTGGTCCAAAACCATTCTATGTGAAAGTAAGTAAGACTGATCCAAAAATATCAGAATCATTTGACTTGATGTACGGAGATTTGGAACTTTCATCTGGTAGCACTAGGATTGAAAAGAAATCAGAACTAGAAGATAGAATGAAAAATAAGGGCATGAAAATTGAAGCATTTGGATACCACCTAAACGTCTTTGAATATGGCGTGCCACCACATGCAGGCTGTGGAATTGGTCTTGAAAGATTAATGATGGCATTAACTGGTACTGAAAACATACGTGATACAACATTTTATCCGAGAGATGTTGATAGGTTAACACCATAGGTGAAAAATTTGGTTACTGAAGAAGAAATTGCACGTGTTGCAAAGTTAATGAAAATTGAACTTGAGGATCATAGTGAACATGTAATTAGAGTTCAAAAAATGCTGGAATATTTTGATATTTTGGATGAAGCCAATGTTGAATCTGAAGAAATACTAGTTCAAGAAACCGATATTGGTGAACTTAGAGATGATAAACATGTTCCATATGATCAAAAATTACTGAAGTTTCTGAAAGTCTATAAGGAAAGACACATCAAGGCTCCAAAGTTGAGTTAATTTGGATCTGTCAATTTCTGCATTAGATTATCAAAAAGGCATAAAAAACGGAGATTTTACTGTTGAGGAATTTATTTCAAAATCACTTGAGAGAATAGAGTCAGTAGACAAAAATCTTCATGCATTCTTGAAACTCAATGATTTAGCATTAGAAAACGCAAAGGAAATTGACCGTAAGATAAAATCAAACCAAAATGTTGGAAAATGTCTTGGTATGCCAATATCTGTAAAAGATAATATCTGTATAGCTGGTTCAAGAACTACATGTGGTTCAAAAGCTTTAGAGCATTTCAAAGCACCATATACTGCTACTGTTGTTGACAAACTAAATTCGGAAGACGCGATTATAATTGGAAAAACAAACCTTGACGAGTTTGCTATGGGTCTTAGCACTGAATTTAGCGCTTATGGTGAAAGTAAAAATCCCTGGAATACAGATTATGTTCCAGGTGGCTCATCTGGCGGAAGTGCAGTGTCCGTCTCTGCAAACGAGTGCATAGCATCATTAGGTTCAGATACAGGTGGTTCAATTAGAAACCCTGCAAGCTTCTGCTCAGTCATCGGCTTAAAACCTACATATGGACTCGTAAGCCGCTATGGTCTTGTTTCGTATTCCAATAGTATAGAACAAATTGGACCGTTAACAAAAACAGTTAAAGATTCAGCATTCCTGCTTAACATAATTTCTGGAGTTGATTCTAACGATAACACTACAATAGATAACAAAAATCAGGATTATCTAAAAGATCTTGATGCTGGTATAGAAGGTAAAAAAATTGGAATTATATCTGAAATGACCAACAGTAATGGATTAAGTGATAATGTTCTTAATTCTACTAACGATGCAATCAAAACGTTTGAAAAGATTGGAGCAAACTGTGAATATGTATCATTACAGATGGTCCGTTATGCTGTCGCTGCATATTATACGATAACATCAACTGAGGCGGGAAGTAATCTTGCTAGATATGATAACATAAGATATGGCTATGAGTTTGATTCTGAAGGTTTTGAATTTAATTCATACATATCACAGGCAAGAAATATGCTTGGCCCTGAAGTTAAAAGAAGAATGATCCTTGGCGGATTTGTACCATCTGCTGGGCATGCAGGAAAATACTTCTTGAAGGCATTAAAAGTAAAATCTAAACTAATATCTGAAATAAAACGTATTTTTGAAAAATTTGATTTTCTAATTTCCCCTACTGTTCCTGTTCAACCATTCAAATTCGGTGAAAAAATTCTAGATCCTAATCGCCAAATCGATTTTATGATGGTTGACTTTAACACTGTTACTGCTAATCTAACTGGAATTCCAGCAATATCAGTACCATACAAAATCACAAACGGATTACCTATAGGAATACAAATAATGGCAAAACATCAAGAGGAACATTCACTGTTACAGGCTGCACATGCATTAGAAAAAACTGTAGAATTACCTGAGGTACCAATCTAATGACAAAAATTGGTCTTGAGATACATTGCCAGCTAACAAAACTTGAAAGTAAATTATTTTGTAGCTGCAAAGCGGATTATAGAGAATTTGAGCCAAACACAAACGTATGCCCAATCTGTATGGGAATTCCTGGTTCATTACCATTACTGAATAAAACTGCCGTTGAAAAAGCCACACTGATTGCCATGGCGCTTGATTGTAAAACCCCTCAAAAAATTGCATTTTTTAGAAAAAACTACTTTTATCCTGACCTGCCAAAAAATTTCCAAATTACACAGCTAAATGCAGATGGATATGGAAATAGAAGTATTGGCTGGGAAGGCAAAGTTATTGTTGATAACAAGAAAATACGAATAAGAAGAATCCAGCTGGAAGAAGATCCAGGTAGGCTGATTTACGAGGGTGCAACTGAAAGAACCAAAGTAACTCTAGTCGACTACAACAGAGCAGGCACACCGTTAGTTGAAATTGTAACAGAGCCAGATTTTGAAAACCCACACCATGTTAGAAACTTCTTGAATATACTTTCAGACTTGTTAGAAAACTTGGGTGTTTCAGATCCTGGACTTGAAGGTGCGATGCGTGCTGATGCTAACGTTTCAATTGAAGGTGGGTCAAAGGTTGAGATTAAAAATATTGGTTCATTTCATGATTTAGAAAAGGCTGTACATTTTGAGTTAACAAGACAACAAAGTCTTGCCGAAAGGGAAATTGAAATCATTCAGGAAACTAGACACTGGGATGACAGACGAAAAATTACTGTTTCAGCAAGAACTAAAGAGGAGGAGGGGGAATATAGATATCATCTTGAAGCTGATGTACCTTGGGTTAACATAGATAGCAATACAAAAAACCAATTACAAATCCATATGCCCGAGAATATTAGCTCAAAAAAAGAACGATATGTTTCAAAATACAATATTGCACCACAGGTAGCTGATATCTTAGCATCAGACAAATATTTTTCTGAACTATTTGAAAAGACAAACAATGAAACCAATGCAAAAGACATTGCAAACATGATCACCACGGATCTTATGGGATTAGTTGACACACGTGAAAAACGCGAACAGTCAAAATTGCAGCCAACGCACCTTGCAGATTTAATTCAATGTATAAAATCAAACAAGATTACTAGAACGTCTGCAAAATCAGCCCTTGAAGAAATTGTAAAAACTGGTAAGGCCTTACCGCAAATCATTGAAGAACTTGACTTGGGTAATGTTTCAGATGAATCTACGTTATCTGACATTATAGTACAAATCTTAAATGAAGAGGTAAAAGCGGTAGAAAATGCAAAACAAAATCCTGAAATTGTTAATTTCTTAGTAGGAAAAATCATGCAAAAAACACACGGAAAGGCAGACCCAGAATTAACGTTAACCCTTTTGAAAAAAAATCTTGATATTGACTAAAAAACGAATTTTGATTTTAGGTGGTGGGTTTGCTGGAGTTGACTGTACTAGAAAATTGGAAAGTTATTTTCAATCTAATTATAATATTGAAATAACGCTAGTAAGCGACGATAATTTTCTACTCTTTACACCTATGCTACCACAGGTAGCCTCTGGAACAATCACACCAAGGCATATCGTAATGCCACTTAGAGGGCTGTGTAAAAAGGCAAGAATATACGAATCAGCTGTAAGGGATATTGATCCAATACAAAAACATGTTACACTAGAGGGTACTCCTGAAAAAAGAGGCGTTAGAATACATTATGATTATTTAGTATAGAATACATTATGATTATTTAGTAATTGCTCTGGGAAGCCAAACTAATTTTTTTGGATTAAGAGATGTTGAAAAATATTCATTTACTATGAAAACACTTGCGGATGCACTGTCATTAAGAAACAGAATAATTGACATGCTGGAGCAAGCGGAAAATGAAACTGATAAAAAGATCAGGCAACGTTTGTTAACCTTTGTTATAGTTGGAGGTGGTTTTGCAGGGATTGAAACAGGAGGAGAAGTTAACGATTTTCTGCATGATGCACTAGATTATTACCATAATATCAAAAAAGAAGATATCAGTGTTATAGTGATTGAAGCACTGCCCAGTATTTTACCTGGATTTAATGAAAAATTAGTGGAGTTTGCACATAAAAAATTAGAGGAAAAGGGAATTAAAATACTGCTTAATACCACAGTGACATCTTTTGATGGAAAAAATGTAATCATAAATAAATTAATAAAATCCACATCATCTATTAAATCTAAAACTGTTCTTACCTCACACACACTTGTTTGGACTGCTGGTGTTACTCCAGTTGAAATTATTAAAAACTCGCTATTCAAAACTAACAAGGGTCAAATAATTGTAAATGAATTTTTAGAGATAGATAATTTTTCTGGTGTATTTGCCATAGGAGATTGTTCACAATTTAACGAAGCAGTTAGTAAACGTTATCCACCTACTGCTCAATTAGCAGAAGCTCACGCAAAATTAGCGGCATACAACATTAAACAAATGATTAACAGTGATGAAAAAAAGAAATTTGATTATAGATGGAAAGGTCAAAGTGCAATCATTGGAAAACGTTCTGGAATTGCAGATACTATTGTTGGCAAGGTGACAGGCTATTTGGCATGGCTGATATGGATAAATTATTATCTTACAAAGATACCTAATTTCGAAAAAAGGTTAAGGGTTTGGTTAGATTGGAATATAGATCTGTTTTTCAAAAGAGATATTTCTAGATACGGCTTCAAGAGAGAAATGTTAAAGGAATATCGTGAGCTTGATGAAGTTGATGATGTATGGTGATGTATTAAAGTTTTTCAACCAACTTTAAAATTTTAAATGAAATTTTTTCAAATTGAGTTTTTCTTTCCATTGTTACCATTAAGATATCATTTTTTATTGGAAAGCTCATCACGATAAGTTTTTCACGAAACGACATAGAAAATTTTACTTTACCTAACTCTTCATCAAATTCGCTACGCATTTTAACTCTTAACGCTAATTCCATGAAAAGCATTTCATCCTTTTTCTCATCTTCTAATGCCTTTTTACTGGCAACCATGCCACCAGCAATGAGCCTGCCTCTGGAGTTAATTACGCCTGCAAACCTAACTCTCGAATCAACTTTTTTAGCCAACTCACACAGTCCGTCATAATCCATAATTAACAATGATATGCGATCTATTTATTCGACATGATTATGAATAATTATATGGAAAATGAATCTAGCATCACTGAATATTATAAAAAAACAGCAATGTTTTGGTCTGATATGATAGCTATGATGTCATCTAAACCTACTACACTTTCTGCTGTTGGACCGCTTCGTACACTTTCATCTAATTTGAAGAAAATCACAAACGAGCTGACTGAGGCAAATAAGGAGATTGTGGGATTTAATAATTTTTTAATCGAATACTATAAACAATTAGCGGATACATGGTCTGCCGCTCAAAAAGATGTTACATCAAAGGTATCTAAATTATCACCAAATGAAGAAGGTACTGAGGCTTACAAAAGAATCTGGATAGACATTTTTGAAAATAACTTTACTGGCCTGTTTGATTCTAAAAAATTCTCAGAAAACTATAACAAACTTATTTCGACAGAACTTGATCTTCTGAAAAGGTGGAATGCAATAACAGATGTAATGTTAAAATCCGCTAACTTGCCAACCAAGCAAGAGATAGATGAAATATACGAGGAGCTCCACACCCTAAAGAATCGAATTTCAGAATTAGAGTCATTTAAAAAAAATGCTAAAAAAAATGATACAGAATAAATTTGATCCAAAAGTTATTGGGAAATTTCTAAACTTTAGTCGTAACTTAGCAGAGGCACCTATGAAGGCCTCTGTTCCGCATGAGGTTAGTATTGGTTCAACACAATTTGATGTTGCATACAAAGAGGATAAAATGCGCTTATTGCATTTTAAACCACTTACAGCAAAACAAGTTCGAACGCCATTACTTATTTCATATGCAATTGTAAATAGATATCATATTTTTGATATTGATCCAAAGAAAAGTTGGATAAAAAACTTGCTTGAACAGGGATTTGATGTTTACTTGATTGATTGGGGAACGCCAACTAAGATTGATAAATTTCTAGGATTTCATGAATACGTAAATGGTTACATGGATAACTGTATGGATTTTATTTGTGATGAATCTTCTGTGGATAAAGTATCAATTCAAGGTTATTGTACAGGTGGAACATTAGCTACTGTATATTCATCACTTCACCCAGAAAGGGTTAAAAATTTAATTGCAACAGCACCAGTGATTGATGGTTGGAAAGATACAACAGTAGTAAGTAATATTGCAAAATTTTTTGATGTTGACAAATTAGTGGATTCGGTTGGAAATATGCCACCAGAGTTTATTTACTTTTGTTTTTCAATTTTAAAACCATTTGAGCAGGGTGTTGAAAAATACATAAAATTTTTGAATAATATTGATAATAAAAAATTTGTTGACAGTTTTCTTAAAATTGAAAAATGGTTAGATGAGACTCCGCCTATTCCTGGCGAGCTTTTCAGACAATGGATAAAGGGTATTTATCAAGATAATTTATTGATTCAAAACAAGATGTATGTCAAGAATAAGCTTGTTTCATTAAAAAATCTTAAAATGCCAGTTTTTACCCAAGTTGCTGTTGGCGATCATTTAGTTTCACCAGAATGTAGCATGCCATTACATTATGCAGTTTCAAGCACTGATAAGATATTAAAATTATATCCAACTGGACATGTTGGAATGATAGCCAGTTCATTTAGTCAAAAAACTGTTTTGCCTGAACTTAGCCAATGGCTCAAAGAAAGGTCATAAATAAAAAAGGAAGCAGTCACACTAGTATCTAGGTGTGAATGCGGTTATCCAAGACTGCATTACACTTTTGTTGAGTTCAGCAAAAGCTTTAGCATTCTCGTTGAAGGTTTTGATATTCTGACGGGTAGCATCGATTGTTGCTAGTGCTATCTTGTTTTGAACATCTTGAACCTTACTAATCTGTTCGTTTGATTTGCGTACAGCATTTTCTGTTGCTTCTGGAAGACCAGTGTTGATTCCAGTCTTGTTTGCAAAATCTCTTTGCAAAGTAATAGTGGATTCCACAATGTTCTTGAATGCTTCAGTGTATTCTTGCTGTAAGCTTGTAACAGATGTTTGATAGTTTGGGAATGATTTCTTCAACAGTTGCTTCTACAGTTGAGAAAACATCTTTCTTGGTTGATTCGTTACTCATGATGTGTTGTAATTGGCACCTTTATATATACTTAGTGGTAATAAATACCATTTACTACCACTTATTACCATTTTCAGTTATTTTTAGGGGTGACTGGAATTACAATGACCTGCACTAAATCACCTTCATCCATACTAAGAGCCTGCCTTTCTGCCTCAGGAATTGATATTCTTCCATTGCTACCAACAGTAGTCTTGAAAGCACTCCATGAGAGAAAGTTTGGCATCATATTTTGTAGATTGAATGGATTTTGGAAATTTGTTTGAAACGGATTCATATTCTTCGAGAAATCCTGCATCTTAGATGCATTTTCTAGCCACTGCCTGTATAGTTCAGCTGGATCGTATGGGTTTTTCTTTCCTTCCATTACCATTAGTAGGTATATTACCTTATAAAATGATCGCTAATTAAGAAAATCTGACACAATTTGAAAAAATGCCTTTGGTTTTTCCACATATGGTGTATGTGCGCAGTCTAGCATCTTGTAAAATCTACAATCATTGATTCCTGAAACAAAAGACTGCGCATATTCAATAGGGATTACAGGATCATTCTCACCCCAAATAATTAGTGTCGGAATGGTAATTAACTGCAATTTTTTAGTGATTACTCTGGAATTACTCAATCCTAGAAGAGTCGACATAAAAGCCATCTTTGCATTTGGCAATTGCATTCTTTCTATGAACCCAAAAACAATTCTTTCATCTATCTCCTTCCTACCAGACATAACTTGGAACGCGTTTAAAGCAGAATCAGGGCTCGGGTATAACGCAGCTGAAATGTACGCATTTAATGCGGGAGTTGAATGCTTCATGACACCAGACGGTGAAACAAGAACAAGTTTTCTCACATTCACATTATGATTTATGATAGATTCAGCCGCAATTTGACCTCCAAGCGAGGAGCCAATCATATTAGGTTCCTCAATTCCAATTTCGGCTACAAATTTGGATACAAATTCTGCAAAGTAATCTGTCGTATAATCAACCATTGGCTTGTCACTATATCCAAAGCCAATAAGGTCAGGAACAATAACCCTGTATTTTTTAGCAAAAAGAGGTATTACATCTTCCCATCTTTCCGCAGAAGCCCCCAACCCATGAAGCAAAAGAAGTGTATCTTTAGAAATT
>LUMJ01000457.1_pt1 | contig 16718 bp, 18 predicted proteins | sample 729631 | NCBI WGS metagenome assembly LUMJ01 (sample SAMN03860266, study PRJNA289734) | marine metagenome | biome: seawater column; feature: ocean; material: water; isolation source: Red Sea water column Station 22 - depth 500m | place: Saudi Arabia: Red Sea | collected 2011-10-15 | depth 500 m | reverse complement strand
CATCTGCGATAATCAGAAATTGTTTTACGGATGAAATGTTAGAGGTTAGAAAAAGTGCACTTGATGCATTTTTCAAGATTGGTGGAAAAATTTTTTCTAGCGAGGCTAAGCAATTGACTAAAGATGCCGATGATGAATTAGTATCACTAGTTAAAAAAATTTCAAAATACAAGTAATAAACTGGTAGTAGCATTAATCGTCAAAGAAAAGACCATTGAAAGTTATCTCTTTTGGCATACTACTAAAAACCAATGATAGTTATATCCAAAACAATCATCGTCTATAGAACCAAAAATAAAATTTTTAAATTTTGTTGAAAATACTTTCATTATCTCCTCTTTGTTTTTGAAACTCCGTAATACTTCTCCATTTCTAAGTTTCCAGGGATCATTTTTTATGATATAGTATCCATTTTTCAATTTTTTACATTCTTTAAAATAAGGAAAAGTTTCTTTAGGAATAGACATTACAAGATAACCATTTTTTTTTAACACTCTTGCGTATTCATTTACATGTAAATTAAAATCAAGATTATTACCCATATAATAACAAGAATTCCACGAAAGCAAATAATCAAAATAGTCAGAATCAAAGGGAAGATGTGAATTATTTCCAACTTTTATGATTGATTTAATTCCTAATTGTTTCAAATTTTCTTTTGTGTGCTTAACAATTTCTTTAGTTATATCAGTTCCATAAACATCAAATCCACATTCATCAAGCAAAACAATGTTTCTACCATCACCACAACTTATATCGCATATTTTTTTTCTAGAAAATGACTTTTTAGATAACTGTAATTTCGGGTAATTTCCTTTAAAAATCCTAATAACATATTCAGCAGGATATGCAAGAGATTTCCGTTTAAGTAACCGTTTGTTCCACTCCTTTTGAGCATTATATTTTTTCATTTACCTGATTGATAATATGATAAATAATAGTTTTTAGAAACATAAAAAATGATAATAAAGATCGATCATATCACAATCTGCTCTACTGATTTTGAATCAGATTTAAATTATTTTTCAAATTTGGGGTTTAAACCAAGTATATTAAATCGAAAATTAAAGAATCTGAAAATAAAAAATGTATTGATGAAAAGCTTCTGTAAATATCAAAAATTTGCACTACTCGAATCAAATAACAATTTGGATGTGGAGATACTGGGTTATGATAATGTGAATAGTGGTACACCGTATATTGAGCCTGAATTTATAAATTCTGAAAAATGTTTAAACAATTTTTCTGAATTTAAAAATCATTTCCAAAAGAATCAAATTCCAATAAAATTTTCAAACGACAAAAAGTTCACTGGTTTTAGATTCGGGAAAATCAAAATTTACACTAGATCAGTTAATGACAGTCAAATTTTTTGGGAAAAATTAGGTTTTAAAACTATTTCACAAAAAAATAATAAACATGCAAAGATGATGTTTAATGCTTTAACTAATAATCAAAGTTTAGAATTAAACTTAGAATACGCTGAAATAAAAAACACCCATTATTTAGATGATAGAGGATTCAACTGTATTGCTTTTATTACTAATTCATCTGTTAACGAAAAGGAATTTTTTGATAAACAGAATTATCAGACTACCAATATTGAAAGTTTTGAAGTTAATAAAAAGAAAATGGCCATATTTTTTTGCAAGAGCCCACAAGGCGAAATTATTGAACTAATATCATTAAGAAAATAGTTATTTATGCTTCATCTTTTTTAATTAAAAAATTAGGATTGGTAACTATTTCATTTTTTATTAAATCAAAAGTATTTTTAGCGGAAACACAAACAATTTGTCCTTTCCCTAAATTAGATATTTTTACTTTTTTTAATTCAATTGCTTTTTTATGAAATTTTTCAAAGTCTGGACCATTTTCTGGCTTTTCTTTATCGTAAACATAATGTACAAAAACTTTTTCTACATATTTATTATCGAGTTTAAGAAATCCTCTAAATTCCTTATCATATCTGTATGAAACATCAAGTATTTTTTCTACATAATGAAAAAATGTTGATCCTGAATCAAAATTAAAATTACAGAATTTTCCATTTTTTTTAAGGTATCTTTCCCAAAATGAATCTTTTCCAAATGAATGTGATTGACAGTCTTGTGTAAAATATTCTGCACTTTCACCAATTGCGGAAATTGAAAAATTAGGATCATTTGATCTTTTTGATTGAGCATCATTTCGGATATACTCTGAAAACATTCCACACACACTTGGTGTTGATGAAACATTAAACCTAGTACCGTTACAAAATGAATAAGAAAAAGCTGGTACTACTAAAGTACCCGCATTTCCAATTATTTTAAAAATTGCATCCCTAAATGCAGCACAATAATCCTCTGATGTTTCAGTATTTTTTAATTTTCCAAAAAACCCTAAATTACTATACGTGAAAATACTATCACCCTTCTTTAACCCAACTTGTTTTAGTGAGTCAAGAATATTTTGTATAGTGTAATCGTATTTGTTCATTTTTTCCCTGTAATAATTTCTCTTAACCCATTAACAGTAGCAAATTTTCTATTTTGAAATTCATCATTAGAAAACAAGATATCAAATTCCTGTTCAACATCATTAATTAACTCAATAAATTTTAACGAGTCTAACCACCCATTATCAAAATAATTTTCACCTAATTTTTTTGAGATTTCGTATTTTTTTGCAGGTGTGTTTTTTTCGAACCAATCAAAAAGCCAATTTTCTACATCCAATTAAATAACTGATACATACTAATATCTATTTTTTACGAGGTTTGCTTAACAAGTCATGTTTCAAATTATATAGTCGACGCTAAAATTCTGATAAATGAATGAATTAAGAACTTTATTGATTAATGCTGTTCAACAGGAGATAAATGATGAAAATGTAGCCATATTTTTTAGTGGTGGAACAGACTCTCTAACTTGTTTATTTTGCTGTTTAGAATTAAATATCAAACCAAAATTATATACTTTTCATCTGGAAGATTATATTTCTGAAGATGTAAAAATATCAAAAAAAGTTGCAAGATATTTTGGATTAGATGTTCAGATTGTTCCGATAAAAAAGAACAAAAATAGACTAGTTAGTGATATCAAAGATTTGATTAAGAATTATGATATTCATAACAAACTAAAGTTACAAATTTTATACCCGTTTCCATATATTTTAGAAAATATTAATGAAAAATTTATACTTACAGGGTTAACTGCAGATACACTATATGGAACGAACTATCACACAAACATGACATCATCGACGGAATTTAACAAATTAAGAAAACAGGCAATTCTCATGGATGAAGTAGATGGTTATAATGCTTTAAAAAAAATGGTTAACAATGCAGAAAAAAAATTGGTAGCACCGTATAGGAATCAACAAGTAATTGACTATTTTTTAAAATTTTCTTGGAATGAATTAAACAAACCATTCCAAAAACAGAAATCTATAAACGCATTTAATAATTATTTTGAACAACTATCGGTATACAGAGAAAGTAGCAGTTTGTCTATAAATTCTAAAATTGTTGATTGGCATCAAACATTACTTTCATCTGAGCTGAACAAAAATAATAGGAATAATATAGATGATATAATAGAAGACGTACATCTTAATAGAATTTAAAATATACGAGTTAACGTATTTTAGAATTGGATAAACAAGAAATGGAATTACAAATTAAAACCGGTAATTTGATAAAAGATATTTTTAGAAATAATTGGGAAGAGACGTTTATTTTTGATTCTATTAATTCGAAAGATTACACTTATCAAGAGTTTTTTGAATTAGTTTTAGAAATTAAGCAAAATTTAGAAAAAAGAAATATAAAAAAAGACGAGGCAATATGTTTAATTCTCCCAAAAAAAATTTGGACATAAATAAAAAATTTGAGCCAATTTCAAATTTGATAAGAAATAAAATCTTTAATTCGGTAGATAAAAATGCATTAGACATTTTTGTTGGCTTAAATTATAATTCTCTATTTACAATTACATTTACTTCAGGCTCAACTGGAATTCCAAAGGGAGTAATGCATTCTTTTAATAATTTTGTTAAAAGTTCTCTTCTTTTTAAAAACAGATTCGAGTTCTCTAAAAACGATATTTTTTATCATAATTTACCGCTTAGCTATATTGGAGGTCTTCTAAATCTTCTAATTCTTCCATTTGTTTCAGAAAGTAAGATTGTTTTAGGTCAACAATTTAGTATTTCAAACATACCAAATTTTTGGGATATCCCAATAAAATATTCAGTTACTACATTTTGGTTTATTCCAACAATAATTGGATTGTTACTAAAACTAGATCGAGGTAATGAAGGAATAGAGTTTACCACGAAAAATAAAATCATTGGTTTAGTAGGAACTGCAGCATTACGAGGAGGCATAAAAAGAGACTTTGAAAAAAAATATCATATCAAGTTGTTTGAAAGTTACTGTTTATCGGAGACATTTTTTGTTACAACTAATTATGAAGGTAATGATCGAAAAAACAGAGTTGGTAAATTAATAGATGAAGCTAAAATATCGTTTGATAAAGACAATGAAATTCTAATAGAAACACCTTCAATGTTTCTTGGATATGTAGGTCTTGATAATAACCAGTTTTTTGATAACAAAGGCAGATATTTTTCGGGAGATTTGGGTATACTAGACACTGATGGTTTTTTACAAATTACTGGAAGGAAAAAAGATTTGATTATTAGGGGTGGATTTAATATCAGTCCAAAAAAAATTGAAGATTTTATCATGGATTTAGGTTTTCTTGAACAAGTAGTGGTTTTAGGTTTTGACGATCTCTATATGGGTGAAAAAATAGTTTGTTTTTTTACAACTAAAAAAATAAACTATAACGATGACCTAAAGGCAATAAACAAACAAATCATTACTAGATTAGGTCAAGACTACAAAATTGATGAATTTAAAAAATTGGATTCCATTCCTAGAACAACAAGTGGAAAGGTTGATAAACCGATCATTAGAGATTATTATAAAAATAAATTTGGATAGATGATTTTTTATAAACCCAAATCCGATCCAGTATCAAATTAAAATGGAAAATATGTTGGAAAATCTATTCTAGGTGAGTTAACAAATTTTCTCTTTGGGAAAAAGAATTTTCTTTTTGCCCACTCATCATCCTCAAGATCATTAATTCTGAGTTGTAAAGAAAATCGTATATCATCACTTCGATTTTTACCCGAACGATGGACCAGAAATTGTGAGAATACTAATGCTTCACCTAGTTTCATTGTAATTGATGTAAATTCAGAGTCGTTGATTGATTTTCCCTGATCATTGATGGAACCATTTTTGTGTGATCCCTTAACAACGTCTAACGGACCAATTTGTGAGTCAATATCTTGAAATGGTATCCAAACAATCAATGAATTCATTGAACCTTGAAAATAATCAGAATCTTGATGTGTTTCACTACGCCACTGATCATCATATGGCATATCTCCTCTAAGAACAATTTCATCAACTACAGGAAATTTAATTCCACATTTTTTTATGTTTTTGAGAATAATTTGCTCATTAGAAATCGCTAAAACTTCTGGCAAAAATCGTAATTGATCATATGATGAAACCCATAACTCATGATTTGTTTTTGAAAACTTGGCAACATCTTTATCATTTTTTATCGGATCTAAACCATTCATTCTAGCGGAATTATCAAAAATTTTCGTAAACTTTGCTCTAATATTCCTAAGATTTTAGAGTTCTAATTTACAAGTAATAAACCGTTCATATTATTTAGTGGACCGGGAGGGATTTGAACCCTCGATCTCACCCATGCCAAGGGCGTATCCTACCAGTCTAGACGACCGGCCCATAAAAAACTGAGATATGCTTGTCCCTTTTAGGATTTCTAACTATGCTTTTACTAATGGTTCTGAGCTAAGTTGTTTCATTGTTGCCTGTATAATTGGCAATTCTTCTTTTATCAATTCTTCTGCAGCAGAAATAGCACTTTTTCTAGCTTTGGTACTATCTTCTATCATCTCAGCAATTTGTTCTGGATTCACTAATTTAATTCCAGGAATAGTAGCAACTTTTTCATCAACTGTTCTAGGTTCTGATAAATCCATCATCAGAGTGCCTTTCTTTTTCTTTTTCATTACTTTGTTTATTTTGTCAAAAGTAATTAGGAAAGCATCCGCAGTAGTCGCAACAAAAATTATATCAAATTTATCTAATCCCGGTAAAACACCTTCAAATTCTATTGGGTTTCCACCTAATATTTTAGAAAAACCTGTGGCTCGTTCGATTGTCATACTCGTAACATCAAACGCATAGCCTTTTTTATTAAGGGATTTTGCAACCAAGCCAGCTATTTCGCCTGTACCTATAAGCAGGATATGTTTTGTTTCAACATTACCCATACTCTCTTCAGCAATTTTGACTGCCTTATCACCAACTGTTTCCACTCCTGTATCAATTCCGCTAGAATCCCTAATACTAGTGGCGATTCGTATACAAGTATCAAATAATTTATCCAATATCTTACCGGATGTTTTTACTTCTTGTGCAACTGAAATTGCCTTTTTTAGTTCCACAAGGATTTCTTCCTTTCCTACAACTAATGATTCCAAGCCGCATGCCAGTCTTATCAAGTGTTCATATGCATCATCATTCTTGTAAATCTCAAGAGTTTGGTCCCAATGGTCAAGATCAAATTGGTCCAGTTCTGCAAGTGATGACCAAGTTGCAAGAATTTTACTTACATCGAGTTTTTTACCCTCAGCTCTTCTCGCATCAGGTATTTCACCAGTATGTACACCACTAACAGTAAAAACCTCAATTCTGCTAGAAGTTTGAACTATTATGCATTCCGAAGATCCAGCATTTTCATTAAAAGATTTACATGCAGCAGATATATCCTTGAATGAAAAATTTGCTAACTTATAAAGTGGCATATTTCTAAAAGTAACTCTTGCATTCATGATTTGAAAATTATTTTTACTCACTCTGTCCACCACTCAGTCTAGAAGTTTTTCCCTGCCACCTTTTGCGGTTCTAAATACATTCATTCCCAAGTTATAATTTTCAAACAAATAATTTAATTTCTTAAGTGCAAGTTTCGTAAGTTCAATTTCTTGCGGATTAGCCTCAGGATCATTTAAAAGCTGATCCAGTTTCTGTCTAGTCTCATCTATCAAATCTTGTATTCCAGATTCATAATTAGTACCACCACTGAATTCAGGACTAAGTATGTGTTCCGGATTATATTTTGGAGTTTGGTTCTTCGGGATCAACACTTGCCTTGAAATCGTCTCTATCTCATCCCCAGTAAGTATAGGTTTTACTGGACCTTTGTGCATTAAGAAGAATTCTGGTTCTCCCATCTCTCGTCTGAATATTCGCTCTTGTTTGCGTTTGTTAGTAAATAATTGACCCGCTTGATCTATTTCCCCTACTTGTGCTTTGGCTGCTTCATAATCTGCCTTCCATGCTGCCTCTGATGCTGCCCTTGCAGACTTTAATTTTTCCTTTGTCAGTTGATACGCCGTTTCTGCTCTGGTGACTGCCTCTGATGCCACTACTGCATCTGAGATCGTTGTCTGTCTTAACGCACCATCTTCAGGTTTAGCGTCTTCTGCTTCTGCTTTGGCTGCTTCAAATTCCGCTTTTGCCACAGCTGCTTCTGCTTCAGCTTCTGAAAGTGTTACAGGTTCTGTTTTTTCATCTTCAGACATGAAATTTATCTAAAATGCTTAAATTTTAAGATTTAGCAGAGGAAATTTTTTCATAACCGAGTTTTTGTATGAATCAAACGAATTTTGCTCCTGCTCACATTTTTTACAGATGCATAGTTGTGAAACAGCCTGCAGATCACATTCTTTAATAAATTCGCATCTAATACATCCTGCTGAACCATCACATATAACACATCTTAACTCTTCTTTTACTTCAGCACATTTTTCGTGTTTAACACCAATACCCTTAGACCACAATCCAGTGTCCTTTGCTCTGACTTTTTGATTACATACAAGACAAGTGCCATCAAATTTCATTGTTATTTTTATCCAGCTCATTTCATCAAATCAATCTCCTTTTGAATAATTTCCTCCAACGTTTTATCTAGCTCTAAATCTATCTTTTCATTTTTTATGCATAATAATAGAAACCGAAAATAAATAGATGAGAAAGTACTTTTTGAAACATGCATATTTTTTACCAATGAATCCAGCAAAGATTTGATTTTTGCACCGTCCCACCTTATTCTATTCAGGATTGGCCATGAAAGATTATATTTTGAATAGCGAATTGGAAGATTTTTTCTGTACAATCCTAAAAGTATAGCATCAAGATAACGTAAGAGTCGCCATTGCTGGGTTTTCATAATTTTTCCATACAGCATATCAGCTGTGGAAATTATCTGCAAAAATTTTTGCATATCATCAGTAGAGATGTTGCTTGTTATGATGCTTGAATAAAACGCGTTAATCTTCTCTCTTGGATCTATTCTAAGCGAGTATATAACGGATCTTGCTTCATCAACTGAATTTGATTTGTAAAACGCGTTGACACCTTCTTCAACATCTAGGATTTCGAAGGATTTTTCAGTTGGGGGATTAAACCCAGTAACTAAAGCCTGGGCGAAATTAATCATAGAACGTATATCACCCTTTGATTCTGTGACAAGTTTAATCAAAGAATCTGAACTGATTTTTGCGTCCTCTAATTGTAATATTTTATCCAGATAAAACCGTAGTAGTCTTGGAGGTAATGGTCTAAACTGAATTGTTTGTACAGCTTTTTTAATACTTTTCATTTTATTAGACAAATCAGAATTTGCAGCAAGAACTATGGGTACAGTGGCTTCTTTTAAAATCTTAATTACTACCTCACCACCACCATAATCTGCTCTTCCATGTATGCCGTCTACCTCGTCTATGAAAATCATTGGTTTACCAAAGATAGTTTGATTTCCCAAAACTGGGCTTAAAATTTCATGAATGTTTTGTTTGTTTCTTACATCACTTGCATTAACACTAATTAGGTCATAGCCGAATTGCTGTGCTACAAGATTAGCTAATGTTGTTTTACCAATACCAGGAGGACCAATTAAGAGAATTGGCTTTGTACCCCTTTTCCATTTTGTAAACCATTCCACTAATATTTTTCTAGCCTCTTCATTACCAATTAAATCAAGAATATTTTTTGGGCGATATTTTTCTGACCACATCATGTAAAATCACTTTGGTAGATTAGCAGCAAGATCTGACCAGATATCTGCTTTCTCTAATTTCTTGAACCAAAACTCGTTGTAATGTTCCACTGTTAAGAATAAAAATTCTAAAAAACTCCTATGAGAAAAGTTTTCAGGCATATTGTTAAGTGCCTTTCTAGCATCAGTTAGATAAGCGTCACTTTTTTTCATAGTAAGATTAAATCCTTTTCTTACATCATTTTCCGATAAACTGTAATACAGAGGCCATGATGGAATTTTTACAGCTTTGTCTCTAATAGAATCTTCAATTTCATTTCCACATCCAACTGATTCTGAAGCCTTACCCATTCCAATTTGAAATATTTCACCAAGTGGTTTCCTTAAAAGTGCCATATTACAACCTGCCGTACCCATCACAGATCGATATTTTTTGTAGCTTTCATCAAGTTCTTTTTCTGTAATTGAAGTGGGGTTTTGTTTTAACTTAGTATCAAGGTATTGCCCATCTCTAGCGTCTTTGAACCCAGCCTCGAATTGTTTTAAGACATCCTCTCCACCTTTTGCAATTTTGTCACGAGCTAATTTTAGAATGTATGGATTCATGAGCTTGTAATCATCAAGATAGTCCAAGTCTTCATCTTTGTCAACAATTCTGTCCATTGGTTCACTGAGATCAATTGCAATTATATGCCCCTCAACAACATCCTCTCTGAGTTTTGGATCTTTTTTATCCTGAAAATATTCCGCTGACCCATCAAACAACGCATTGAATACAGGGAAAGTCATTTTTACAAAATTAGAGTTCAGAATCCTTAAAACCCTATCATTTAGCACATCAAAACTTTCCAGTTTTGATTTTATTGGATCAATTTGTGACGAGTCTAAAATGATTTCAGTCGAGCCAACTTCCTCTCCAAATTTCTGTTGTGTAGTATTAGGTGAAGTGTCATCTTTAATTTGTTGTAACATGTCATTTGTAAATCGTTTAGCAAATTCAGGAAAGTTTGTTTCATATTCCTCTTTGTATTGGTTAAATTGTCTATATCCTTTAGATTTGAATAAGGCTTGCTTCATAATCTTCTTTCCAGATTTTGTTCCCATTAGAGAATTTCTGCTAGTAACAGACTCGTCTTTCCCACTCACATAACGACATCTCTAAATTGATATTTATGCCTTCAAAAAATTTTCACTTAAATTACGTTTTGTTTGAGAGTATTTATGGAGACAATTGAAATTCTTCGTACCGTTTCGAAACTTGTATATGAAAATGTCAAGGATCTGGCGGGAACCAAGGAATCTATTGCCGGTGATTTTGGAAGGGGTGCAGGAGGAGATATTTCAAGAAATATCGACATTATTGCTGAAAAGACAGTAATCGATTATCTAAAGGAGGTTAATTTTGATTGTGTAGTGCTTGGGGAAGAGTGTGGTAGAGTTGCATTATCTACAAATCCTAAGGGTTTTGTGATAATGGATGCAATTGATGGAACTACAAATGCTGTAAGAGGACTACCAATTTTTTGCTGCTCGCTTGCATTTGCCACAGATGAAAGAATAGACTCTATTACTGATGCTGCAATTACCAATCTTTCAAATGGAGATATTTATTGGGCATCAAAAGGAAAAGGGTCTTTTTTAAATGAAAAACCAATTTCCGTCCACAAGGAAAAGCCTGTATACAAGGTTGTTGGAATTAATATTTCAGCTTCACCGCCAGAATTAATTCATAGGTTTATTCCCATTTTTGAAAAGCATCATCATGTGAGGCATTTAGGGGCAAATGCCTTGGAGATGGCTTTCTTTGCACAAGGATCAATTGATGTTTTCATTGATTTCAGAAAAAAGATTAGAATTCAAGATATGGCAGCAGGATATCTTTTGATAAAAGAGGCTGGCGGTCTTTTATTTGATGAAAATTTGGAACCATTAGATTCAGACATTAGCTATGAAGCGCGATTATCTTTCGTTGCAGCTGCAAGTAAAGAAATTCTGAATGAAATTCTTTCTTTGATAAAATAATGGCGCCCTCGGCGGGATTTGAACACGCGTCTCAGCCGTGACAGGGCCGAATTCTAGACCGGGCTATACTACAAGGGCTAATTATCCGACAAAATCTGTCAATTTTAAAGTTTCCAGTTTTTATCAATCTGTAAAAGACTAAATTATACAATCTTGACATCTTGCTCGGGGTCTATAGCGCAGCCAGGTAGCGCACTGGCCTTTTAAGCCAGCTGTCGTGGGTTCGAATCCCACTAGACCCGTGGAACTTTTCTAACTAACTTTGATTATCCCTACTTTAATTAGATATTGTATCCCTGAAACGAATGTTTTATCATCTATTTCTCCTCCAGCCCACCAACCTGCATTATTTTTCACCCATACTGGAACTATCTGTTTCACTTCAGTGTCAGATGATTTTTCTGTCTGTGGGATCATCATAATTTTTTCTTGAATAAGATATTGTATTCCCTGTAAGAAAGATAAGTTGTCAATTTCATTTGCCGCCCACCATCCAGCGTTGTTTTTAATCCAGTCTGGTATTGAAGTCTCATTAACGTTTATTCTGTTCACAACAACTGGAAGAAATCCATTAGCAAGTTCATTGCCACTCAAGTTTTCAAACTGTAATGTTATTGGACCAGTAATAAAATCTGGAATTATAAATTCTATAGTGTTAGGTTTAGTTTTTGAATCTGTGCTAAAGCCACTTTTTTGAAAAAGTTTCTCACCATCATGAATAATGGATACATCATAACTGACTGAAACAGGCCTATCTAACAAAAATATATCCATAATATCAAACATGAATATAGTTTTAGAACCAGACTCTATATTTTGAGGATCCCAACTCAAGTTTATTCTAAATTGTCCATTTCCAGTTACCGTACTCAGAGGCAAGTTTTCCTCTGTTGGCATTATTGCAAACTCCATTTTGCTATTTGAATTTTGCAATTTCTCAGATATCAGTAATAATTCTTTTTGACTTAATACGAGATGTACTATTCTATATTCAGATGAAAAATCATCTATAGTGATTACATTATCTGGTACAGGTAAGCTATTGATATTTGCCGACAAACTTTTCACCATTAGATCACCAAAAGTTTTTGGAATTATCAGTTCTTGATGCATTACAGATGTCTGTTCTATGTTTTCTTTGGACCAATTGAATGGTATCGAGTAACTAGATTTCTTCATAATAGGGTCGTAGTTGAAATCATCATTGATTAGATCATAGTATGTGATGACGCTTAGTTGTTGTTGACCAAAATTAACGTCGCTTATATCATGATATGTTCTATCAGGAATTGATATCCCAACATCATAATCAATCGCTGGAGAAATGATATTTGAATAACTTTCGGCAGTGGTTATTATTACCTTAAAATTATAAAGACCACCTGAATCAAACGAGCTACCTTTTACATTAATAATTTCATTTGGACCAGAAATAGAATTAAAAAAACTAGTGCTTTCCTGTTCAACAGAAATTTGATCGGATTCTGTTGGGATAAAATGCATTAAAAGAATACCGTCATCTCTTTGAAATGTTCCCTCAAATAATAATTCATTACTTTTTTCTGCCATAATGAAATATGTAACATCTTTCAGAGTGATTCCAGTATCCAGGTTAAATAAATTGAAAGAGATTTCTCTTATTTGTGTATCAGGAATTTGGCTTGAGGATACTTCAAGTGTGACAAATTTAGAACCCAGTATTACGGGAAGCATAATTTCAGATCCTAAGCCATGTCCAAAGGCATTTGTAGTTCCCATGGAAAGTATTATTCCTAAAACGAAGAACAAAAGAAAAATTTTTGAAAAATGCATTTGTAAAAGATGAACATTCTACTAATTTATCACTATTCCGAGTAATTGTATACTTAATGACTACATTTACAGGCAATCATCTTGGTGTTAAACGAACAGTCATGTGGCTCATTTGATTTGATATCAACTGGAATGGTTTTCATGCATTCAGAATGTCTTCCTTTTTTACAAAACCAACAAACTTCTCGATTTGAATCATTTACTGGGCGTGGTTTCATGATTTATTATTGTATTAATTTAGTAAAAAACTTACTCTAGATATATCGTAACCAAGAAGTAAATCTATCATCATTGTTCATTACAACATCTATAAACGATTTTTGTAATGTTTTTGTAATTATTCCTACCTTCCCATTTCCAATTGATGTTTTATTGATTTTTGTTACAGATTTTACTTCCGCAGCAGTTCCGGTCATAAAAACTTCATCAGCTTTTAACAACTCCTTCAGTGATATGTTCTTTTGAATTAATTTAATTCCGTCAGCCTTAATCAATCGAATTACACTATCTCTAGTAATTCCGTTTAAGATGTCAGCATTCAACGGAGGAGTTTTAATTATTCCATTTTTCACGATGAAAATATTTTCAGCACTTCCCTCTGCAACTTTGCCATTATTGTTGAGCATTATCGCCTCATCATATCCGCTTTTCAGTGCTTCAACGCGTGCTAAAGCAGCATTGGAGTAGTTAGCAGCAGATTTTGCTTGCATTGGTTGGGATCTGGAATCTATTCTAATCCATTTTGAAATCTTACATTTTGCTCCTGAAAATTTACCAGCTTTTGATTCACCCATTTTCCATTCCCAGCATGAAATAGAAACATCTACTTTGTTTAGCGTTGGTGTAAGTCCCATGGTACCATATCCATAGTAAGCTATTGGTCTAATGTAGCATTCTTTCAAACCACTTGCTTTAACCGTCTTTATTATTGCATCCGTGATTTGCTTTTTTGTGTAACGCATTTTCATACCATATAGCTTTGCAGAATTAAAAAATCTATCAACATGTTCTGGTAATCGGAAGATTGCAGAGCCGTTGGAAGTATTATAGCATCTTATTCCCTCAAAAACAGCAGTTGAATAATGTAATGCGTGAGTAAGGATATGCACTTTTGCATTATTGAATGGAACTAGTTTTCCATTCATCCAAATCTTTCCAACTTCCTTCATATGATGGAATTCAATTTTGGTAATTTAAAGAATTGTTCCTTATTTGAATTTGATATTAGCGCGTTCTTCATGAATTGTACTTATTGCGTTTTCAATATTATTACCAGAATCTTCCACAACAACTATTATTCTTGATGTCTCCTCTTGTGCATCTATATTTAGTATATTTATACCGGATTCACCTATTTTTGCGCTAGTTTTTGAAACGATTTGTTGGACGCGCCACATTTCATCTCCAATTAACGTTATGACTCCTCTATTGTATGTGATAGTTGCAAGTGCATCAAATCCTAAAACATATTTTTCATTTCTTTTGATATAATCACCATCAAGGAACAATATTCTGGTAAATTTTATTCCATCCTTAGTAAATGGTGATAGTATAACAAACTCACTGTATCTCTTTTTGTTTTCAAGAGAATCTAAAAGTTTATGTGCTGATTCATCCTCCATTCTTAAAATTGCACAATTCTTTTTTCCAGTAATGATTTTTATCGGGTGACCATTTTTATTGGTTGATTTTCTTTCAATTGTTGTAATCTTTTCTGGGTTTCTTATATCTGTGATAACTATTGGCATGGAAACCCCATTTTCTAAAATTTCTTTAATAGCTATAGGATCAAGAATGTTCATTCCAAACATTCCAGCTAACCTTGCTTCGTTATATGATAGATTTTCCACATCAGTTAATCCATCACTAATTATTTTAGGATCCGCAGAAACAACAGAACTGTCTTTCTCTAAATCAATTTTTACATTAAATTTCTTATGCAACAAAATTCCCAAATCTGCAGCTGTTCTATCAGAACCCCCTCTCTCGTATGTTGTTATAACCCCATCTTTTGTACGACCTATAAAACCTCCAATTGTTACAACCTGATTTTCATCAAATAACTTTTCGAGAAATTCAACCTTTTTGTTAGATTCTGATACAAGGAAGTTTGTAGATTCAATATTACTATCAGTTATTATTGGCCAATTATCCAGACCGACAACTTTTGATTTCATTCCATGACTCTGTAGGATGTATTCCATTATGCACGACATCAAAATTTCACCAGAAAACGCGAGAGTTTTTGAACGAACCTCATCAGCAAATTCCTTCTTTTCCTTAGCTTTTTTTAATTCAATCCTAACTTTGTCCAAACAGTCATCAATTATGGTTCTACACTGATCCTGAAATTCTGAACTTACTAACTCCAAAATTTTTTCATACGTTTTTCTTAAAATGATTAAATCAGACACTTTTCCCTCTTCAGCTCTTTTTCCAAGCTCTAACACAACATCTGTTAATGATCTGCGTTTTCCTTCAACAGTAGTTAATGGAGCAGAAAAAACAGCTATGACTTTGGACTTGTTACTTAGGGAGTTAATCCTTTGAATTATTACCGGTATGGATATTCCATCGACTCCAATTGTACTTCCTCCAAATTTTGCAATTACTACCGAATTCATTATGCTATGTGAAAGAATTTACGTTATTATTCGTTAGTTTATTTTGTTATTTTTTATGATAATATTTTCCTAGTTATAATCAAAAACGACTACTCAAAGTTTAAATGGTTTTCAGCTAGGACATTTTTTGGGTCCATGGTCTAGGTCGGTTATGACGTCGCCCTTACACGGCGAAAATCCAGGGTTCAAATCCCTGTGGACCCATTTTTAAAAGGCTCTAAACCCTTCAGGTCTAGCGTTTTCAGGATGTTCTTTTAGCCAAGTGATTTTTTCAAGCATTGTCTTTTTTTCGTCTGGAAAGGTTCCAGCAATGTTGTATGCATTAGAGCCGTGATTTGCTCTAAATATCATTTTTTCTTTAACATCAATTTGCTGAACCAAATCATGCAGTTCAATCAAGGCTTCATCATCATCTATTGGATAAAATTTCTCCCCAAACTTCGTTAGAAATTCTTCTTTGACACCAGTTTCTAAAATTAAAGTTAATGTGCCAAGATAATGCGGGGATGCAGCGTTAACAACACGTGCTGTACCTTTGATGTGTTCCTTAGTGTAAGTTTTCCCTCCTAACCCTAAAATTATAATACACGATAGAATAAATCCGGTTTCTATTGCTTTTCTACAAGCTCTTATGATCGTTTCAGATGTGGCACCCTTTGTAATCTTCTTTAAAATAATATCAGAGCCGCTTTCTATTCCAAGGTATAACATATTCAAACCTGCCTGATTCATTTTTTTCAATTCATCTGGAGTCTTTTTGAGTAAATTCATAGGCATTGCATAACAAGATACTCTTTCCAATTTTTGAAAACTACTGTAAAGATATTCTACTGTCTTAACCATGTAATCCGTTGATAAATTCAGTGCATCTCCATCTGCAAGAAAAATTCTAGTTGTTTCTGGAAGCTGTTTTGCCATCAAGTCAATTTCAGTTTTGACTTCATCCCACAGTCTTTCACTATATTCCTTATTTCTATACATATCACAAAATGAACATTCGTTGAATGAACAACCAATTGTGACTTGAAAGATTAGTGATTTCGCCTCAGATGGTGGTCTATAAACTGGTTCGGCGTAATTTAACATCATGATTTAGACT
>LUMJ01000660.1_pt1 | contig 16726 bp, 15 predicted proteins | sample 729631 | NCBI WGS metagenome assembly LUMJ01 (sample SAMN03860266, study PRJNA289734) | marine metagenome | biome: seawater column; feature: ocean; material: water; isolation source: Red Sea water column Station 22 - depth 500m | place: Saudi Arabia: Red Sea | collected 2011-10-15 | depth 500 m | reverse complement strand
TTAATGAATTAACTTTATTCTTTAGTTCGTCAACACTTAATTTTTTAATCTCTTTATATTTCATATTTACTAATATCTTTTAATAAATTTTGTTTTAATTGGTAATTTAGTAGAAGCTTTATATAATGCTTCTCTTGCAACACTTTCACTCACTCCATCAACTTCAAAAATTATTCTGCCAGGTTTTACCCTGCACGCCCAATATTCAGGTGATCCCTTTCCCTTCCCCATACGTACTTCAGTAGGTTTTTTTGAAACTGGTATATTTGGAAAAATTCTTAACCAAACCTTGCCTGATCTTTTCATAAATCTTGTTAGTGCCACCCTTGCTGCCTCAATCTGTTTAGATATAATTCTGTCTGGTTCCATAGCTTTGAGTCCATAACTACCATAATTTAAAATTTCTCCTCTAGTAGCATATCCATGAATTCTTCCTTTGTGAGCTTTTCTATATTTTGTTCTTGTTGGTTGTAACATTTTAATTCTCTTTATTATTTAATTTATTTTTTTCTTTAGAAAAAACCTCTCCTTTATAAATCCAAACTTTAACTCCAATTATACCATATGTAGTTAGGGCCTCAGCTTCAGCATAATCAACATCAGCTCTAAAAGTATGAAGAGGAACGCTTCCTTCTCTTAGCCATTCTGTCCTAGCAATTTCATTTCCTGCAAGTCTTCCAGCTAAACAAACCCTAATACCTTTTGCTCCCAATCTTAATGCTGATTGCATAGCTCTTTTCATTGCTCTTCTGTACGCAATTCTTTTAACTAATTGTTGAGCTATATTTTCGGCAACAAGATATGAATTTAATTCGGGTTTTTTTACTTCCTTGATATTTAAACTCACTTCAGCGCTTGATATTTTAGATAAATTTTTCTTTATTTTCTCTATATCAGAACCTTTTTTCCCAATAACAAAACCAGGTCTAGATGTATAAATTGATATAATACATTTTTTAGATGTACGTTCTATTATAACTTGCGAAATTCCAGAATTAACAATATTTTTTTTAATGAATTCTCTAATCTTATAATCTTCAATTAAAAGCTTCCCATATTCTTTCTTATTAGCAAACCATATAGAATCCCATCCTCTGGTAATTCCTAATCTTAAGCCAATTGGATTAACTTTTTGTCCCATGAATCTCCTTTTCCTTACTTTTTTTCTCTGCAAGTATAATTGTAATATTGGTATAAGGTTTTTTTATACCGCTAGCTCTACCTTTCGCTCTAGCACGAAATCTTTTTAGTACTATCGACTTACCAACATAAGCCTCTTTTACAAACAAATTATCAATATCATATTGAAAATTATTTTCGGCATTTGCGATTGCCGATTGAACAGTTTTTTTAATATCAAAAGCAATTCTTTGTCTAGCAAATGACAAGTCTCTTATTACAGCATCGGCTTTTTTTCCTCGAATACTTTTTAGCAAAAGATTTATTTTTCTAGAACCGGATCTAACATTTCTATTTACCGCTTTTATTGTTGGATCATTTTTTTGCATTTTTAGGTACCTCTTTTACAACTCCTGATGCCGTTGCAGGTTTTGGTGTGGCAACACCAGGTTTAGTTGATGTTGTCGAAGTTGAAGCTTCTGACGCTACTTGAGCTGCTTTTTTATCTGCTGGAGTATGTCCAGAAAATTGTCTAGTAGGGGAAAATTCACCTAATTTATGACCAACCATTTCTTCAGAAATCTTAATTGGTATAAATTTTTTTCCATTATAAATTAAAAAACTGTAGCCAACAAATTCTGGAATAATTGTTGATTTTCTCGACCAAGTTTTAATTGGTTGTTTAGTACTTTGATCTTTTAATTTTTCAACCTTTTTAAGCAGACTTGGATCAACAAACGGCCCTTTCCACACAGATCTAGACATTATTTAATTTACTTCCTTTTCTTTCTTCTTGAAATTATATATTTATCAGTGTTCTTATTTTTTCGTGTTTTTAATCCTTTTGCTGATTGACCCCATGGTGATACTGGGCTTCTACCTCCAGAAGTTTTTCCTTCACCTCCTCCATGAGGATGATCAACAGGATTCATAGCTACACCTCTTACTGATGGTCTTTTTCCTCTCCATCTATTTCTTCCCGCTTTGCCAATCTTAATATTTTGGTTGTCAGGATTTGACACGGAGCCGATGGTAGCTCTTGCAGAATTAATTACTTTTCTTATCTCTCCGGATGCTAATTTAATTATACAATAATTTTCATCTACTCCAGAAATTTTAGCTGAGGTACCAGCTGAACGAGCAAGTTTAGCTCCACCATTAGGTGCTAATTCAATATTATGTATATCTGTACCTGCTGGAATATCACTCAAAGGCATAGAGTTGCCAATTTTAATTTCTTTATTTTTTCCTGAGATAATTTTATCACCAATTTTAATTTTGTTAGGCGCTACTATGTAATTCTTTACTCCATCATCATATTTTACTAAAGCTATATAAGATGTTCTGTTGGGATCGTACTCAATTCTTTCAACGGTAGCTTTTATATCATCTTTTTTTCTGTAAAAATCTATCGATCTAAATTTGTTCTTGTGACCTGAGCCTTTAGATCTTGAGGTAATTCTTCCTAAATTATTTCTTCCACCAGAAGAAATCTTTCCATATGTTAATGATTTTATAGATTTGCCCTTCCATAATTTTGTCTTATCAATTAAGACGGTGCCACGAGTAGATTTTGTATACGATTTGAATGTTTTTAATGACATAAAATTAAATTCCAGTTGATAAATCAATAGATTGACCTTTTTGTAGAGTAATTATTGCTTTCTTGTAGCCAGACTTAAATATTTTTTTTCCTCTCACTAATTTACTTTTTCCTTTTAAATTAATTGTATTTACTTTAACAACTTTAACTTTAAATATTTTTTCTATACTTTTTTTAATTGAATCTTTGTTTGCGCCTTTGTGCACCTTAAAAACAACCTTATTTTGTTCTGATAAAAAGGTAGCCTTTTCTGTTATACTTGGAGAAACAATTGTATCCAATATATTAAATTTGCTCATCTTTGAACCTATCTTGTAATGATTTAAGAGATGTTTTGGTGAATATCACATTTTTATATTTTAAAAGGTCATAAATATTTGCGCCTTCTTGTTCAACAATTTTTATATTAGGAATGTTTCTAACTGATTTGATTATTTTTAATTTTGAATTTTTGTCCACAATTATTAACGAATTCTTTAATTTATATTTTTCTAGAAATTGATTAAATTGCTTAGTTTTAACAACTTCACTTTTAAAGTCCTCAACAACAAAAAGTGAATTTTCTTTATTTTTGTGTGACAGAAGATGAAGTAAGCCAATTTTTTTAACTTTCTTATTAATTTTTTTAAATCTATAAACCGCTCCTTTAGGTCCGTGAGCTATTCCACCACCCACAAATATAGGTGCCTTTCTACTGCTATGTCTTGCTCCACCTGTTCCCTTTTGAGCGTATATTTTAGCCGTAGAACCTTTTATTTCATTTCGCTGCTTCGTTTTAGCTGTTCTCGGTTTAAAATGGTTTAGCTGCCAATCAACAATCGATTGTATAATATTTATATTTGGTTTTAGTGAAAAAATTTTGTCTGATATTTCAATATCACTAGTGCTTTTTCCCCCAAAATCTATTACGTGAAGTTTCATCTATTTTTTTTTCTCAGTTAGTTTTTTGTCCTTTGGATTGCTTGCAGCTTCTGGCGCTTTTTTGGGTTGTTTGTCTTCTTTCTTCTTTGTGCCAATTTTTGCTACATCTGTTTGAAACTTCTTGATTTTTTCTAAAGTAGTAAATCTCTTTATAATATTCTTCTTATTTTTCTGTATAAAAACAATAGTATTTTTAGCGCCTGGAACAGAACCTTTGACAAACATAAGGCTGTTTTCTAAATCAGATTTAATAATTTCAAGATTTTGAATAGTTCTTAATTTATTTCCCATATGTCCAGCCATTTTTTTTCCTTTAAAAACTTTTCCTGGGTCCTGATTTTGTCCTGTCGAACCATGAGCTCTGTGGGATACCGAAACTCCATGAGAAGCTCTGAGTCCAGAAAAGTTATATTTTTTCATGACACCTGCAAAACCTTTACCTATAGTTTTAGATGTTATGTCTACAAATTTTTGATCTTTAAAAAGTTCTAGGCCAATTTCATTACCTTCTTTATAGTTTGCTACATCATTTACTCTAAATTCTCTTAATATTTTTCTTGGTTCGGTGCTTTTCTTTTTAAAAAAACCTTTCATTTGATTAGTTAATTTTGAATTTTTTATTTTTCCAAAACCAACTTGAATAGCATTATATCCTCTCTTTTCATTAGTAATTACATCCAGTATTCTTCCTCTTTCAACAAATAAGACTGTAACTGGTATAGAAGCACCAGAATCTAGAAATTCTCTTGTCATGCCAATTTTTTTTCCTATTAATCCTATTTCCATAAAATACCTAAAGTTTAATTTGTATATCTACACCAGAAGCTAAATCTAATTTCATAAGAGCTTCAACGGTCTGGGGTGTAGGTTCTAATATATCAATTAATCTTTTGTGTGTTCTTGTTTCAAATTGTTCTCTGCTTTTTTTATCAATATGAGGTGATCGTAATACAGTATAAATTTCTTTTTTAGTAGGTAGTGGAATAGGACCCTTTACTTGAGCTCCGGTTCTTTTAGCAGTATTAACAATTTCTATTGTTGATAAATCTAAAACCCTGTGATCGTACGCTCTTAAATGTATTCTTATATTTTGCTTGTCCATAAATTTATGCCAATTTTTTTGTTACTTCATCTTGAATGTTTTGAGGTACTTTTTCATAATGATCAAAAAACATTGAATATTGAGCTCTACCTTGAGACATTGACCTAAGATTATTTATATATCCAAACATATTTGCTAATGGAACCATTGCACTTATTACTGTAGCATTTCCTCTTTTGTCGGTTGTCGAAACTTGCCCTCTTCTACTATTTAGATCACCAATCACATCTCCCATATAATCCTCGGGAGTTACAACTTCGACTCTCATCATTGGTTCCAAAAGTTTGAGAGAAGCTTTAGTACAAACGTCCTTAAAACAATGTCTTGATGCTATTTCAAATGCTAATACACTTGAATCTACATCATGGTGTAAGCCATCTACAATAGTGACTTTATAATCTATTAAAGGAAAGCCAGCTAATATTCCGCTATCAGCAACACTCTCAATACCTTTTTCAACACCAGGAATAAATTCTTTTGGAATAGCTCCGCCTTTGATTTTGTTTTCAATTTCTCTACCTTTTCCAGCGGGTAACGGTTCAACACTTAATTCGACTTTTGCAAATTGACCAGCTCCACCGCTTTGTTTCTTGTGTATATAAGTATTTTCGGCTGATTTTAAAATTGTTTCTCTATATGCGACCTGTGGAGCACCAATATTTGCTTCAACTTTAAATTCTCTTTTCATTCTATCAACAATAATATCTAGATGCAGCTCTCCCATACCCTTTATTATCGTTTGACCAGACTCCTCGTCTGAAGTTACCCTAAAAGATGGATCTTCCCTTGCAAGTCTACCTAAAGCTTCACCCATTTTTTCCTGATCTCCTTTAGTTTTAGGCTCAACTGCAATTTCAAGGACAGGATCAGGAAACTCCATAGGTTCTAAAACAATTGGGTTATCTTCATCAGATAAAGTGTGACCTGTTATTGTATATTTTAATCCTGCCAAAGCCACAATATCACCTGTATTTGCCTCTTTAACGTCCTCTCTACTGTTGGCGTGCATTAGTAACATTCTGCCAACTCTTTCTTCTTTATCTTTAGTTGTGTTATAAATTCCAGTAGCGGTTTTTAGTGTACCCGAATATATTCTTATAAAGGTTAATGTCCCCACAAAAGGATCTGTAGCAACCTTAAATGCTAAAGCCGAAAAAGATTCCTTATCTTCAAATTTTCTCACTATTTCATCTTTGGAATCAGGCTTGGTTCCTTTGATGGAGCCTATGTCTAGAGGACTTGGTAAAAAATCTACAACCGCATCTAATAAAGGTTGTACACCTTTATTTTTGAAAGCGGATCCAGTCAACACAGGAACAAAATCGAATTTTAAGCATCCTTTTCTAACACAATTTATAATATCAGCTTCGGATATATTTTTTCCATTTAAGTAATCATCCATTAATTTTTCATCCTGTTCTACTGCAGTTTCAATTAATTCTTTTCTGTACTTTTCTGCTTGAGTTTTTAAATCTGCAGGAATTTCAGTGTATTCAAATTCCGCTCCTAGTTTTTCCTCTTTCCATAAAACAGCTTTCATTTTAATCAAATCAACTACTCCCTTGAAAGAATTTTCTATACCTACAGGCACCTGCATTACTAATGGTTTTGCTCCAAGTCTATCTTTAATCATGTCAACACACATAAAAAAATCTGCTCCGGTTCTGTCTAATTTATTTACAAAACAAACTCTAGGAACTTTATATTTGTCGGCCTGTCTCCAAACAGTTTCTGATTGAGGCTCAACTCCTGCTACCCCATCAAAGACAGCAACAGCTCCATCTAAAACTTTTAATGATCTTTCAACCTCGATTGTGAAATCAACATGACCCGGTGTATCTATAATATTTATTCTGTGCTCTCTCCAAAAACATGTAGTTGCAGCTGATGTAATTGTAATTCCTCTTTCTTGTTCTTGTTCCATCCAATCCATAGTAGCTGCTCCATCATGCACCTCACCAATTTTGTGGCTTTTGCCCGTATAATACAAAATTCTTTCTGTGGTAGTAGTTTTGCCCGCATCTATATGAGCCATGATACCTATATTTCTATATTTTTGTAAATTATGAGTTCTGGACATTTTTACCACCTATAATGAGCGAAGGCCTTATTAGATTCCGCCATTCTATGTGTATCCTCGCGCTTTTTAATTGCTGAACCTTTTTTTTGAGAAGCATCCATTAACTCATTAAATATTTTATCAGACATAGTTTTATTTTTTCTTTTTCTAGAAGCTTCCAATAACCATTTTAGAGCTAAAGTTTGTGATCTTTTAGTTTTTACTTCAACAGGTACTTGATATGTCGCTCCTCCAACCCTTCTAGATCTAACTTCAAGATTAGGTCTTATGTTATAGATTGCATCATTAAAAATTTTAATTGGATCTTGTTTTGTTTTTTTTTCTATTTGATCCAACGCTGTATAAATTATTTTTTCTGCTTTTGATTTATTTCCATCATACATAATAAAATTAATAAATTTAGATAAAATTAATGACTGATATTTAGAATCAGGATAATGAATTCGTTCAGGTGCTTTATTTTTTCTTGACATAAAATTATTTAGGTTTTTTTGCTCCGTACTTAGATCTTTGTTGTTTTCTTGCAGTAACGCCTTGGGTGTCTAAATTACCTCTCAATATATGATAACGAACTCCTGGTAAATCTTTAACTCTTCCTCCTCTAATTAAAACTACAGAATGTTCTTGTAAATTGTGTCCTTCTCCAGGAATATAACAAGTAACTTCATGACCATTTGATAATCTTACCCTAGCAACTTTCCTTAAGGCTGAATTTGGTTTTTTTGGTGTTGTTGTGTACACTTTAGTACAAACACCTCTTTTTTGAGGTGAGCGTTCCAAAGCGGGAACCTTGCTTCTCATTTTCGGTTTTACTCTCGATCTTTTAATCAACTGATTAATAGTTGGCATATTTTCTCTTTATAATTAGATTGGAAAAAGAAGCAGTAACGATCTCGTTGAACGAAACTCATTCAGTTAGTGTTTAAGGTAATAACTACCTCACTTCCAACCATCAAAATTGCGCTAAACTACTAATTGAAAATTTAAAAGTCAACAATCAAATAATTCAAAAAATAAAAATTCTAAATAGAAAATAGCCTAATAATCAGGCTTTTTTAAAGAGTCGTGCTCGGTATGTCTTTTAATACTTCTGATTTTTCCTGCGGTAAGGAAGCCATATCTCTTTCTTCTGCAATTTTAGTCCATTTATCCTTTGTATGTCCAGTGCCTGCTGGAATTAATCGTCCAACAATTACATTTTCTTTTAATCCTACAAGCTTATCCACTTTTCCTTTTATCGCGGCATCTGTTAGCACTCTTGTTGTTTCTTGAAATGAAGCTGCTGAAATAAATGAATTTGTTTGTAGTGAAGCTTTTGTTATACCTAGCAACATTCTTTCTGCAAGGATAGGTTTCTTTTTTTCTTTTTTGAGAATTTTATTTATATTATCAAGTTCATTTTTTTCAATTACTTCACCTAATAAGTAATTTGAATCTCCTGGATTTTTAATTTCAACTTTTTTTAACATTTGTCTTAATATCGTTTCTATATGTTTGTCATTTATTACAACTCCTTGTAAACGATAAACTTCTTGAACTTGATTTACATAATAGTCTGTTAAAGCTTCTATACCTAAAATTCTTAATATGTCATGAGGAGCTGGACTGCCATCTAACAAATATTCGCCTTTTTTGATTTTTTCACCTTGATTGAAATTTATATGTTTGCCTTTAGGTATTAAATTTTCTGCTATAATAGCGCTATCTTTTGGTCTTCGAGCTTCAAATAGTTCAGCTACACGTGGTAAACCTCCGGTGATATCTTTTGTTTTTGAAGTTTCTTTTGGCAATCTAGCAAGGACATCACCTGCAGAAACTTTCTGTCCATCTTGTACTGATAAAATTGAATCGGGAACTAAATAATATCTAGCTTCATTATCATCAGCTTTTTTTATAACGTTACCTTTCTCATCTCTTAAAGTAATCCGTGGTTTTAATTCAGTATTTTTTGACTGAGATCTCCAATCTAAAACTGATTTTGAAGATATCCCTGTCGCATCATCAATTGTTTCTGCTAGAGAAATGCCATCAACCAAATCCATGAAATTTGCTATACCATTTTTTTCAGCAATTACTGGCAAAGTATAAGGATCCCATTCACATATCTTTTTCCCCTTTTTTACATTTTCATTATTGTCACAATAAAGTTTAGAGCCATAAGGCACTCTATATATAGCAAGTTGTCTTCCATTTTCATCTTCAATAGAAATTTGTGTGTTTCTTCCCATTATAATTTTATTCTTTTTTGAGTCCTCAATAAGATTTTTATTTATAATTTTTATTATACCATTTGTTTGTGAAACTACTGTAGACTCCTCCTTAATTTGTGCAGTTCCTCCTACGTGAAATGTTCTCATCGTAAGTTGTGTTCCAGGTTCTCCAATTGATTGCGCGGCTATCATACCAATCGCTTCACCAATATTAACTATTTTACCTCTAGAAAGATCTCTGCCATAAGAGAGAGCACAAACTCCATTTTGAGATTCACAGGTTATAACTGAATAAACTTTTATTGACTTTACTCCCGCAGAGTCTATTTTTTCGCAAGATTCTTCATCGATCATTTCTTTCTTTTTGACTAAAATTTCACCACTTATTGGATGTTTTATATCTTCAGCAGCAGATCTTCCTAAAACACGCTCTGATAAACTAACAATAATATTACCTCCTTCAATAATTTCTGACAAAGTAATAAAATTTTTAGTTTTACAATCGCATTCTGTCTTAGTAATAGAAATGTCCTGAGCAACATCACAAAGTCTTCTAGTTAAATAACCAGAGTTGGCAGTTTTCAAAGCAGTGTCAGCCAATCCCTTTCTTGCACCGTGCGTTGAATTAAAATATTCTAAAGCTGTTAATCCTTCTTTAAAATTCGCAGTTATAGGAGTTTCTATGATTTCCCCTGATGGTTTTGCAATAAGACCTCTCATACCAGCTAATTGTTTCATTTGTGCCGCTGAACCTCTGGCTCCGGAATTGGACATCATGAAAACAGAATTAGTTTCTATTCTTCCATTAGGCATGATTTTGGTAGCAGCTGAGATTTCTTTCATCATTTCATTTGCAACCAAATCAGTACATTTTGACCAAACATCAACAACTTTATTATATTTTTCACCTCTGGTAATTAAACCCTCAGAATATTGAGTTTCATAATCTTCAATTTGCTTTTTCGCTTCGTTAACAAGTTTTTGTTTTGTTTTAGGAATAATTAGATCATCTTTACCAAATGAAATTGCTGCCTTAAACGCATGTTTAAAACCAAGTGTTTTAATTTTATCACAAAAAATTACTGTTTCCTTCTGACCGCAGTAGCGAAATACAATATCTATAATTTCTGAAACATGCTTCTTGGATAAAATTCTATCAATGAATGAAAATTTTATTTTATGATGTTTTGGTAAAACGCTAGATAAAATAAATCTACCGGCTGTACTTTTATATTTTTCAAAAATTTTATTACCTTTTTCATCTACTGTTTCAAATCTACTGATTATTTTTGAATGTAAGCTAATACTCTTCATTTCCACTGCTTGTTCAATTTCTTCAACACTGATAAAATAACGCATTTTTTCCTTATCAGTTTGTGTATCTACTGACTGGGATAAATAATAAATTCCCAAAACCATATCTTGGCTTGGCACAATTATGGGTTTTCCATGAGACGGACTTAAAATATTGTTTGTAGACATCATTAACACTCGCGCTTCTAACTGTGCTTCTAAACTTAATGGAATGTGAACTGCCATTTGATCTCCATCAAAATCTGCATTAAAAGCTGCACAGACTAGCGGATGTAATTCTATAGCATTACCTTCTATTAATTTTGCTTCAAATGCTTGTACTCCAAGTCGATGTAATGTTGGTGCCCTGTTTAAAATAACTGGATGTTCTCTAATAATTGTTTCTAAAGCATCCCAAACTTCACTCTTTTCTTTTTCAACCATTCTTTTTGCTTGTTTTATAGTTGTGGCCAATCCAAGCTTATCTAATCTGGCGTACAGAAATGGTTTAAACAACTCTACAGCCATTTTTTTTGGTAAACCACATTGATGAAGTTTTAATTCGGGACCCGCTACAATCACTGATCTACCAGAATAATCTACTCTTTTACCTAATAGATTTTGTCTAAATCTTCCCTGTTTACCCTTAAGCATTTCTGCTAATGATTTAAGAGGTCGTTTACCAGTACCGGTTATAACTCTTCCTCTACGTCCATTGTCGAAAAGAGCATCGACTGACTCCTGAAGCATTCTCTTTTCATTTCTTACAATTATGTCAGGTGCTTTTAAATCAATTAATCTTTTTAACCTATTATTTCTGTTTATTACTCTTCTATATAGGTCATTCAGATCAGAGGTAGCAAATCGTCCACCATCTAGAGGAACTAAAGGACGAAGTTCGGGTGGAATAACAGGAATTGTTGTTAAAATCATCCATTCAGGTTTATTACCAGACAAAATAAAGGATTCTATCAATTTTAATCTTTTTATAGCTCTTTCTTCGGCTACTTTTGATTTAACCTCGGATAACAATAGTCTTAATTTTTCTTTCTCAGATTTTAAATTTAAATTTATTAATAGCTCTCTTATAGCTTCAGCTCCAATTCCAGCAGTAAAAGCAGATTCTCCAAATTCTTCTTGTGCTTTAACATATTCCTCTTCTGTAAGAAGCTGTTTCATCTTTAATTTAGTTAAACCCGGCTCTGTCACAATAAAACTTTCAAAATACAAAACCTTTTCAACCTCTTTAAGTTTCAAATCAACAGCTAATGATATTCTGCTTGGTAGGGATTTTAAAAACCATATATGAGAAACTGGGCAAGCTAACTCAACATGTCCCATTCTTTCTCTTCTTACATTTGCTCTTGTAACTTCAACACCACATTTTTCGCAAATGATTCCTCTAAATTTCATTCGTTTATATTTTCCACATAAACATTCATAATCTTTAATGGGACCAAAAATTCTTGAGCAAAAAAGACCATCTTTTTCTGGTTTAAAAGTTCTATAATTAATTGTCTCAGGCTTTTTTATTTCACCAAATGACCACGATTTAATTTTTTCTGGGCTTGCTAAAGTAATTTTTATTTTACTAAATCTTTTTTCGTCTAAACTTGATTTAAATAATTTATCTATAGCTTTATTCATAATTTTTTAATTTAATTCAATATTCAAACCTAGAGCCTTAATTTCCTTAACCAAAACATTAAACGATTCTGGTACACCAGATTCAAAACTATCATCACCTTTTACAATAGTTTCATAAACTTTAGTTCTGCCAGCTACATCATCAGACTTTACCGTCAAAATTTCCTGTAGAGTGTAAGAGGCTCCATAAGCTTCCAAAGCCCAAACTTCCATTTCTCCAAATCTTTGACCTCCAAGCTGGGCTTTTCCACCCAATGGTTGTTGCGTAACTAAACTGTATGGACCTGTAGATCGTGCATGAATCTTATCCTCAACCAAATGATGTAATTTAAGCATATAGATAGTTCCCACTGTTACTTTCCTGTCGAATTGTTCACCACTTCGTCCATCCCATAAAGTTGTTTGACCTGATGTTGGTAAATCTGCTAAATCAAGAAGTTTGGCCCATCCTAAATGAGTTTCTAATATTTGTCCCACATTCATCCTACTTGGTACACCAAGAGGATTAAGAACTACATCAACAGGTCTACCATCTTCCCTGTAGGGCATGTCTTCTATTGGAACGATTTTACTAATTACTCCTTTATTTCCATGTCTTCCTGCCATTTTATCACCAGGTTTTAGGCTTCTTTTTACAGCAACAAAAACCTTAACCATTTTTAAAACATTTGGTAGTAGATCATCACCTTGTTGAATTTTATCAACTTTATCCTCAAATCTTTCCTTAATATCCTGTTTTACTTCAGTATATTGCCCTTTAAGAATTTGTAGATCTTTATTTGCTTTATCGTCATCAAAATTAATCTTCCAATAATCATTTAAATTCAATTCTTCTAGATCTTTGGAGATAATTTTGCTTCCCGATTTCCAAGTTTTAAAATTAGCACATAATTTTTTATTATTTATTATTTCTTGGGCTCTAATTTTAATATTCCTTTCTAAAATTTCTTCTTCCACAATTTTATCTTCTTGAATAGATTCAATTTCAGATCTTTCAATAGCTATTGACCTTTCGTCCTTCTCTATTCCATGTCGATTAAAAACTCTAACATCTACAACTATTCCATTGCTTCCTGGTGGCATTTTTAAAGACGAATCTCTGACATCGGTCGCTTTTTCACCAAAAATTGACCTTAATAATTTTTCCTCTGGGTTAGATGGAGTGTCTCCTTTGGGGGTAATTTTTCCGACTAATATATCTCCTGGTTTTACTTCAGCGCCTATATAAACAATCCCTGACTCATCTAAATTTCTTAAAGACTCTTCACTAATATTTGGTATATCCCTAGTTATCTCTTCTGTTCCGAGCTTTGTATCTCTAGCCATTAATTCATACTCTTCAATATGGACTGATGTAAAGACATCGTCTGTAACACATCTTTCAGAAATTAAAATTGAATCTTCAAAATTGTAGCCAAGCCAGGGCATAAAAGCCACAGTAATATTTTTTCCCAGAGCCAACTCTCCCAATTTAGTAGATGGACCATCAGCAATAATATCACCCTTTTTTATTTGATCTCCAATTTTTACTAAAGGTCTTTGATTAATACATGTATTTTGGTTTGATTTTTGAAATTTAAGTAAATTATAAATATCTACACCTGATTTAGAAAGATCTTTTTCTGTAGCTTTTACAACTATTCTTTTTCCATCAATCTTATCGACGATTCCATCTCTCTTAGATATAATTGTAACTCCTGAATCAAGAGCAACATCTTGTTCAATTCCTGTTCCAACTAAAGGTGACTCAGGTTTTATTAATGGAACGGCTTGACGCATCATATTTGATCCCATTAAAGCTCTATTCGCATCATCATTTTCTAAAAATGGAATTAATGAAGCCGCAACTGATACTAATTGTTTTGGGGAGACATCAACGTATTCAATTGATTCTGGTTTAGCGAGAATAAAATTGAGAGCATGTCTGCTAGAAACAAGTTCTTCTTTAAAAGAACCATCTTCACCTATTATTGAGTTAGCTTGAGCTATAGTATATTTGGTTTCCTCAATAGCAGATAAGTATTCTATTTTATTTGTGACCTTTCCATCTATAACTTTTCTATACGGGCTTTCAATAAAACCATATTTGTTTACTCTAGAGTAAGTAGCCAAACTATTTATTAATCCAATATTAGGACCTTCTGGAGTTTCGATTGGACAAATACGTCCATAATGAGTTGGATGAACATCTCTTACTTCAAATCCCGCTCGTTCTCTAGTAAGACCTCCTGGTCCCAGCGCAGATACTCTTCTTTTATGAGTAATTTCGGATAATGGATTTGTTTGATCCATAAATTGAGACAGTTGAGATGTAGCAAAGAAATCCTTCATAGCTGCAGTTATTGGTCTTGGGTTAATTAAATCTTGAGGCATAGCAGATTCTACTTCTAAAAGAGTAGACATTTTTTCTTTAATAACTCTTTCTATTCTCAAAATACCGATTCTAAACTGATTTTCTACTAGTTCACCTACAGATCTAACTCTTCTATTCCCTAAGTGGTCAATATCATCAACTTCACCTTTGCCATCTCTTAAATCTAACATATGTTTGATAATAGCTATTATGTCATCATTTCTTAAAATAGTAATTGAATCACTTGAATCAATTTTTAATTTACTGTTCAATTTTACTCTTCCAACATCAGAAAGGTCATAACGATTTGAAGTAAAAAATAAATTTTTAAAGATTTCAGCAGCAACTTCAAAAGACGGAGGCTCACCAGGTCTCAGAACTTTATAAATATCATTGATTGATTCTTCTTTAGAATTGTTTTTATCAATATTTAATGTATCAATTAAGTATGGGCCTTTGTTTATTGGGTCTATATCTGCAATTGTGATTGAAGTGATGTTAGACTCCTTTATTGTGTCTAGGTTTTCTTGTGATATCGACGAACCAGATTTTAAAAATACATCTCCTGAAGATCCGATGGACAAATTATTTTTTACATATTTGCCTAAAAAAAATTCTGATGGAAACAAAACATTTTTTAAACCTTGTTCATGAAGTTTTTTTGCTATCACTATATTAATTTTTGATCCAATTCTTAATACTTTTTTCTCATCAGCAGTATTTATAAGATCGTGTCTCAATTTAATCGGACGTCTGTAATCATCTGGGTTAAATTTCGTTTTCCATTTTTTTGTAGCTTTATCAAAATTATAAGTTTTGAAATCATAAAATAATTCCAAAATTTCTTCTCTTTTATACCCTAACGCATAAAGCAATGTTGTAACTGGTAATTTTCTTTTTCTGTCTATCCTAAAATATAAAATATCTTTTACATCGTACTCAAAATCGAGCCAAGATCCTCTATTCGGGATTACTCTGCAATTAAAAAGTAATTTACCGCTGGCATGTGTTTTTCCCTTATCATGATCAAAGAACACGCCTGGACTTCTATGCATTTGATTTACTACGACTCTCTCCACACCATTAATTACAAAAGTTCCGCTTGGTGTCATTAAAGGTATGTCACCCATATAAACTTCCTGTTCTTTTGCTGAAAGGACTTGTTTAGTGTTAGTTTCTGGATCTATGTCATAAACTACTAATCGTAAGGTAGGTTTTAAAGCAGAAGCATACGTTAAATCCCTCTGTCTACATTCCTCAACATCATATTTTGGCTTTTCTAAACGAAAAGATAAATATTCTAAAGTTGCCTTGTCAGATAATTCCTCTATAGGAAAAATGCTCTTAAATACTTTTACTAAACCTTTCTGTAGATTAGCTTCGGATGCATTTTGCGAAGATAAAAACTGATTATAGGATTGTTTTTGAACTTCAATTAAATTAGGAATAGATAACGTTTCATTAAGCTTTCCAAAATTTCTTCTGATACTTTTTTTTTCAGTAAAAGATAATTCCATGCACAAATTTACATTTAAAAATGTAAACTAAAAATTTAAATTTAAAAAAATACTACTTTAATTCTACTTTAGCGCCAGCAGCTTCGAGTTTTTTCTTGACCTCTTCAGCATCTTTTTTTGACACTCCTGTCTTTACTTCTTTAGGTGCTGCTTCAACTAAATCTTTTGCTTCTTTTAAACCCAATCCAGTAAATGCTCTTACTTCTTTTATAACATTAATCTTTTTGTCTCCTGCTGCTGCAAGAAAAACTGTAAATTCTGATTGTTCCTCTTTGGGTTTGGCTGCATCACCACCAGCAGACATAGCTGCTACTGGAGCAGTTGCTGTAACACCCCATTTTTTTTCAAGCTGCTTAGATAACTCTGCAGCCTCAACTACGGTTAACTTTGATAGTTCGTCAATAATTTTATTTAAATCTGCCATGATGAAAATTCTGGTTTAAGTTTTTTTACTCTTTGCGTGCGCCAAAATAGCAATTTTTGAGCCGGGTGCAAGTAAAATACTTATTATTTTTTGCGCAGGAGAAGCTAAAATAGCCGCAATTTTGGCTCTAGCTTCGTCTAATGTTGGTAATGTAGCAATTCTTTCCACATCTTCGATAGATAGGGGCTCTTTCTCCATAATTCCACCAATTATTTTTAAGTTGGAATTTTTTTTTGCAAACTTAGTCAGAATTTTTGCTGAGGTAATGGCGTCATTTGAGAATGCAACTGCTGTAGGTCCAGAAAATAAATTTTCTAGTTTTTTAAATTTACTTTCCTTAAGCGCTAGTTTTGTAATTCTATTTTTTGTAATTTTGAATAAAACTCCATGTTTTCTCATTTCATTTCTGAGTTCGTCAATTTGATTAACACTAAGTCCTTGATAATGAGTTATAAAT
>LUMJ01000370.1_pt1 | contig 16834 bp, 17 predicted proteins | sample 729631 | NCBI WGS metagenome assembly LUMJ01 (sample SAMN03860266, study PRJNA289734) | marine metagenome | biome: seawater column; feature: ocean; material: water; isolation source: Red Sea water column Station 22 - depth 500m | place: Saudi Arabia: Red Sea | collected 2011-10-15 | depth 500 m | reverse complement strand
GATTGAAGCTTACAGAAAAGAATCCTCTGAAGACTTGGGGATAACGCTTGAACATAAACATGACGGTGTAATTAGAGCAGAAGGTTCAAATTAAACCTTATCTCTTTATGCTTGTTATCTGAAAACTTTTAAATTACAATGACCGTTAATAAAGTCACGAACATTTTATAAACATTTTTATAAAGAGGTAAATATGCTTAGAAATTTAATCACTTACACATCAATATTTTTCTCAATTTTGACATTATCGGCCACTTCTGCTTTTTCGGGAAGTGATGAGTGGAAAGCAAAAATGATTGCAGACGCTCTGACAGCTGCACCACCAATAGTAACAAAGGATGCAACCATATATGCCTGGGACACGAATAGACAGATGATACTGCTTCGTAGTGGAAAGGGTTCTTACGTCTGCCTTGCCAGCGGTTTCTTCTCAACACGTCTTGGCAGACCTCCCCTTCCATACCCGGATCCAATGTGCGTTGATCAAAATGCCTGGAAATTTATGCGGCACTTCTTATCGCAAAAAAACCCTATGAAACCCTCAACTCCCTATCCGACCGAACCTGGTCTGTGCTGGATGCTGGCCGGAATGCCTGTTACAGGAGGTATGTTGGACATTGGTTCAGGAACGAAGTTTGAGGTAACTGTCGCCAAGTCCGGGGCCAAAGTAGTACGCATGACACCTCACCTTATGATTCTGCCGTTTCCGATCAACGAAAAAACGTCAGGAATGTCTACAAAGTATGATACGGACCATCCGAAAGCCAGTTGGGTGATGGCAGCAAAATCTCCAATAGAGCATTTGATGGTGCATTTTTCTGAGCAGGAAGTAAATGCCATGATGAACTCTAATTAGCAGTACAAATTGGAGTGCAAAGTATCTTTTAACATTAGTGCGAAGGCGTGGAACAGAAAATTTTTACAGTAAAATTCTGTTCTGCGCTTGGTATGGATTTATCCAGATCAAAAGTCCTTGACATACATGAAATGAGATTTAAGATGCTCATTTTTAACCATAACCCTTATTAAGGAGTTTATATGCCATATAAAATAATGATGACTGTAGCAGCAATAATACCTCTAGTTTTTGGGCTTGCTTTTCTTGCTGTACCACATTTTTTTATTTTAGGGACATACCCTGATGCAGAAGGTTTAGCTTTGGAAGTAGGAATAACTCAACGATATGTTATGGCCGGTATGTTATTCATCGTTTTGTGTCTTTTATTTCAATCCAGAAACGTTGAGAAAGTGGATGATCAAAAGGCAATTCTTTTGGGTGTTTCTATCGGTTTTGCTGTTATGTGTGCTGTCATAATTATATTGGAAGGTCCCGGTCGTGGTCTTCCGTTGCTCGTGCCCCCAGTTATAGCCACGGGAGCATTAGCCGTCCTTAGTTTCTGGTCACGTTCAAAACTGAACTAATATAGCTTAGGTCACATCCTGGGTATTAATTGCCCGAAAGAAAAATCACTACAGATCATCTTTTCTAAGCAGATCATTTGGTGGTAAAAATGTCAGAGAGAGGAAGTTCTTCAATAATATAAGTATATGTGGACGCCTCTCTCCGCTATCACTTAATTTTTTACCTTCCCACTAAATCCTAATAATCCTTGCCCAACTAAAGAAAATGCAAATTCAAAATAAAAATTTAGCAAAAAAAATTCTTATCAATGTAGCTTTAATAATTTTATCTACAACCCTGCTGGGTTGTGCTTCAAGACAAACTGAAATAATTATTCCAGCTTCACCTGACAAAATTTGGGCTGTACTAATTGATACTGATGGATACAAAGAATGGAATCCAGTCTTTGTACCCTTAAAAGGTAGACTTGAACAAGTAGAAGAAGGAGAAATTCTTACTTGGCTATATACCCAACGAGGTCAAGATCCTATAGAGACTGAAATGAAAGTTGTAAAATTCGTAGAAGACAAACAACTGAATCAACAAGGGGGCATCTGGGGTATTTTAAATGTTAATCACAATTGGTTTTTAGATCCTGTTCAAGAGGGAACACGAGTTACTAATCGTGAAGAGTGGTCTGGAATTGGTGTTTTATTTTGGGATTATAGTTGGGTAGAACCAACTTATAAGGAAATGAATGAAAATTTAAAAAAACAAGTACTGCGCACTCGCTAAAACAAGCAATGAGAGCATACTATAGAATATCTGCTTGTCTAAAGCCGATCATTTGGTGGTAAATTTGGTGGTAAAAATCGCTGAGTTATAAAATTCTTCAATAATATCAACATAAGTGGTGGACGCCACCTCCACCAGCATGCTATCTATCCTCCGATGAATTCAACGCCCAACATACCCATGGTTGACTTGTCGCCATGGTTTTGTAACGACCAAAGGGATCGCCGCCAGCTGGCAGACACGATCGGTAGGATATGTCATGAGACTGGTTTTTTCTACGTAGTTAATCACCAGATAGATAGCGACCTCTGTCGACGATATATGTCTGTGCTGAAGTCGTTCTTCGCTCTTCCAGAGGACGTGAAGATGACCATCCACAAAAAGCATTCCCGTCACTTTAGAGGCTGGGAAAGCCTGGGTTCAGAATTAACCAACAATCAAATTGACTACCGAGAGCAAGTTGATATCGGTCTGGAACAATTAGCCATTGAACCGGCTGAGCCCTATTACCTCGCTTTATTGGGTCCAAATCAATGGCTGCAGGAAGAACTACTGCCGGATTTTCGCAACACAGTTCTTGAATATATTGCCGCAATTTCAAAGTTATCTCGTCAACTGCTTGGCATGATGTCCCTCTCGTTGGGCCTTGAGCAAAATTGTATCGAGTCAATATTTGGTGAAAAGCCTGCACCTTATACCAAGTTAATTTGTTATCCCCAAACACGGCCAGGTAGCATGGGAGTTGGCGAGCACAAAGATTCAGGTTTTATTACCATACTTTTACAAGACTGTTTACCAGGTCTTGAGGCCAAGTCCACTACTGGTGAGTGGATGGCAGTAGACCCGGTATCTGATAGTTTGGTGGTAAATATAGGTGAGCTTATGCAGATGATGAGCGCTAACTATTTTGTTGCTGCCCCCCATCGTGTTCGAAATGTGTCTGACCAGGTACGCTATTCTTCTGCATTCTTTGATCATCCAGATTTACGTGCCAACATATCTCCGTTGCCAATAGCCGGTAAGTTAAAAGAAAGGGTTAAAGCAAGTAAGGTACATAGTAGTGCTGGCTTAATGCCTTCGGTAGCTGAGATGGCAAGTGGGGTAAAAAACATGCAAAGCGTTTCGAAGCCTACCAGCGTAGGTAAAAAATATTGGCGCCGGTGGGTAAGAAGTTATCCTGATATTGCACGCCACTATTATGGCGATAAATCTTTACTGCTTTGAATCATTTATTAAATTTAAATATCTCAAAACAAAAAAAATCTGAGAGCCTTTTATATATTGCGCTAACGGATTTTACCCCCCTTGATTCTCTTTTTCGGTAGAGGAAAAAATTTAAATAGATTCTAATGTTGTAGTTTGCCATCAAAAAAAGTGCGGTTCGCAATAGTAAATGGCTTTATGATTTAATATATAGTTATTCAATGTAAAATCAATGTTTGCTATTTATACTGAGATTACGAAAGATTGCGGTAATCTTTGCAACTGATGTTGTCGGTTACAGCAAATCTGTTGAGGTCAATGAGGAGCAGACCATTAAGAATTTCAGGGCCTGCAAGAAAATTCTTGAGGATCTTTTTTTAGAACACGACGGCAGAATTTTTAATACTGCAGGTGACTCTGTGCTAGCCGAATTTTCAAGTGCTGTTTCTGCAGTTATCTGTGCAACTGAGTTCCAGAGGCTATTAAAAGAAAGAAACGAATCAGAGACAACCGATCTGAAGATGGAATTCCGTATTGGTATTAATATGGGAGACGTCGTTGTTGAAGGAGATAACCTCTATGGTGATGGTGTTAACATTGCTGCACGCCTTGAGGCACTTGCTCAACCAAATGGAGTATGTATTTCAAGGAGTGTTCATGAGTTTATTAATAAAAAGCTGGAATTCTTGTTCAATGATTTGGGTGAGCAAACTAAGTGCTGCTATTCGCATCAATTGCTACAGCACTTATTATAGGACTTTTTGGTATTTATTATTTTACCAACACAACTGCAGAGAAATCCTCTATCAAAACCGATTCAACCACATCTTCAAAACCAAGTATACTTGTCGCTCCAATAAAAGCGTCTGGATTATCGGCCGACCAAGGATCTTTCGTAACTGGGATAACTGAAAGTATGATCTCGATGCTTTCCAAATATAAAGCGATAAGAGTTTTATCTAGTAGTACCAGTTTCCACGTCATAAAAACAGAAATGCTGGATGCAGAAATTCGAGACCAATACGGTGTTGATTTTTTGATTCGTGGCTCCATCCAAGTAATGGGAAACAATGCAAGGTTAAATCTTGAAATTACCGACTTGAAGCTAGAGGAAGTGACTGTTTCAAAAAAACGTGACTTTAATTTAAATGACATTTTTAAAGTACAAGACGAACTAAGTAATGAGATTTTGAATGAACTTCAGATAAACTTGGGGGTCGGAAGTAGTCAAGGAAAGAGGTGGGCTGCTGATTTTAAATCTATTGAAGATTTTACTAAATTCCTGAACTGGCGTGATAAATGGCGGACCTTTACAAAAGAAGGCCATATAAAATCTCAAAGTATGCTCGATGACTTAAAAGCCCTTTATCCGCAAGATAGTAGCATTATGTACGTGTTAGAAGCCTGGCAAATCTTCCAAAGAATTATAATGCAATTAAGTACAGATAAAGTAAAAGATTTAGAGAGACTTAAATTCTTAACGAACAAAGCTATTGAATTAAATCCGGAATCCCCAGATACATATGCTGCGAGAGCCTTAATTGGATTACAGCTTCTTAAAACAGGTTGTGAAGCAGCACTTAAAGATATGATTAAGTCAGAAGAAATCGGTAGTACCGTTGATACCCTCAGCATAGCTTCAGCGGTTTATGCTAATTGTGGTGATCTGAGGAAAGCTATAGATTCCAATAGAAGCGCTCTAAAACTACTACCTAATGACACAGGTTGGTTTGTCACAGCAAGGCTAGTTGTTTTACTATATGAAACTGGACAGATAGAGGAAATTTATAAACTTCTCGGTGAAAACATTGAAGCCAAAGACATGGAATATAGAGTTTTGGCGATATTAGCTTTGCTAGAACATCAAAAAGGGAATAAAGAGCTAGCTGAAGAATATCTTTCTCGTGCAAGAAACAATGGCTTTTCAAGAAGTAGCTTTCAATCTAATATACATAATAAAGAATTACGTGATAAAACGATAAAGGGGCTCTTGGAGATTGGAAGTTTAGAATAAACATGTCCCATTACACCTGTCCCATTAGCTATTTAAGTAGTCTAATTATATCTAATAATATTATATAGTTATAGACAATTTGGTGGCGCGGGTTCGATTCCCGCCACCTCCACCACCCTGCTGCTCCTACTTTAACAATTATAACTCTAAACCGTGTTATGTTGTTTATTGAACATGTTTATGTCAGTACATCAAATTCATTTTGATTCAGCAAAGTCATCCCTTTCTCAGTAAGTCTATATTTTTGCAACCTGCTATTTGGTTTTTCCGGGATAGTGTAAGCTGTACACTCATTCTCGAGTAATTCTCTGACTAACCTTTTGAAAGCACCTGTTTTGCTTTTCAATCCAAGTACTTGAATCAATTCGTTAACAGAGAGAGGCCTTTCTCCGAAGCAATGGATAACACTTCGGTCACCACCAACACGGATAACACAAGCTGTTTTGGATCATTAATGTTATCTTCAGACAATTTCAGTACTTGTATAAAGATGTCTTCATCGCCTTCCAGTTCAAATTCAGACAAGACATTTACAATTGACCCCTATGATAATATTTCAAATTCCACTTCATACAAAACCAGAGTTACAACTGGAGTTAAAGACACTGCAGGAAATACTTTAAGCAGACAGTATGAAACATCAACTGGATTCACAACTGCTGCTGCACCATGGGCAGGAACTAAGCAGCTTGGGTCATCAAATAATGATTATGCTTATGGAGTTGCCACTGATTCCCCCCTAAATTTCTATGCAGCGGGCTACACCAGTGGAGGACTTGATGGCAATACCAGTGCAGGAAGCTATGACCTCTTCGTAGTTAAATAAAACTCCAGTGGTACAAAGAAGTGAAATTGGAGGTTGGACACATCAGAAGGAATTGTTCTCAACGTGTATACCACCTTCCCCCGATCAGGTTGAGAGCTTTTTCTCAGCTTGATTGGGGTTTATCCTTCGTGGGAAGGATTACAGTTTACGTATTAGGAACTTCCCATGGATTCACTGTGAATAAATCTACAATATCTTCAAAATCCTTACTGTTTCTGGTGACAAGTATCAGCTTGTGAACAAGAGCAATCGCCGCAATCTGTGCATCTTCCACACTGATTGGTCGGCCGCTGTTAATACGTCGGGCTGACAAATTGCCGTAATACTCTGCTGCAAAATGATCAAAGCTCAGACAACGATCCGGCAGAAATTCCTGCATCATTTGATCAATAGCACTGGACAATATTTTTTTGCGTTTACCATCTGGCAAAAGAGCTAATCCCAGTCCAATTTCAGCTTTGGTGACTGAAGTTGTGAAAAGATTTTCAAGATTCTGTTCATCCATCCAGGAAATGACAGATTGAGCAGGTTTTGATTTCATCAATTCTGACAGCACATTTGTATCAAGCAGGTACATCAACTATCCTCGCCAAAATCAGGAAGATCACGATGAGTTGAACGTTCAGGAATTGGAATTTCTGAGTTTCCTGCTTTTGCAAATAGTTGATGGATAGCACTGCCAACTCCTTTCCGGATTCTACGATGAGCAAGGGAGCGTTTAAGTATCCTTCTCATTTCCTCCTCCATTGAATGTCCGTTTTTTGCTGCTTCAATACGCAGCTGCTGTTTTAAGGATTCATCCAAATTACGGATTGTGATTGTGGCCATAATGTTCTCCGGTTTATTTTCATGGGTCATTGCTGTTACACTTTTAATAAAAAACAGTCAAAGATTTTGTCATATGCATTCATTGTAATCAGTGCTATCAATGAATGCAAATTATTTCTTAATTTATAAATCATTTCCCAACGACCACAAATAGTTTTTTTCATTAATCTTCACTTGATATTTTAATGTCATCCCCGACTTGATCGGGGATCCAAAAGCTGTATCAGAGCCAGCCCCTCACCCTGCCTCTCCCATTGGGAGAGGGGGGACCTTGCCTCCACAAAACTTGTAAATCATTCCGATTGATGTTATAAGTTTATCTGCTTTAATTCAGAGACAGCATTTTGTAAAGGAAACAATGGATTCACAACCAAAGGTTGCTATTGTGACCGGTGCGGGAAGCGGCATCGGCAGGTGTACTGCTCAGGCGTTACTGGAGGAGGGATATTCGGTGGTACTGGCCGGGCGTCGCAGGGAACAGCTGGAAGTTTCCAAAACTGAAGCAGGAAATTCCGGAAAAAGGGCGCTTGTGGTGACGACTGACGTTGGAAATCCGGATTCGGTACGGTACCTTTTTTCAAAAACAAAAGAAAAATTCGGACGTCTTGATCTGCTTTTCAACAATGCCGGATTGGGCGCACCGGCGGTTCCGCTGGAAGAAATCAGCTATGAGCAGTGGAAAGCAGTGGTAGATGTAAACCTGACCGGCGCATTTCTCTGCACACAGCAGGCATTCCGGATGATGAAGGAGCAAAATCCAAAAGGCGGACGCATCATCAACAACGGCTCCATCTCCGCACATGTTCCCCGTCCCTTATCATCTCCGTACACAGCCACTAAGCACGCCATCACAGGTCTGACCCGCTCCACTTCCCTGGACGGGCGGGCTTATGACATTGCCTGCGGACAAATTGACATCGGCAATGCTGCCACCGAAATGACTGAACGCATGGCAGAAGGTATTTTGCAGGCAAACGGGAAAACAGCCGTGGAACCAAGGATGGCCGCGGAGAACGTGGCCAAAGCAGTTGTTTATATGGCAAGTCTGCCGCTTGATGCAAATGTGCTGTTCATGACTGTTACGGCCACAAAAATGCCTTTTGTCGGACGAGGTTAATTCCAATTATCAAATACCTTCCCTGACTGTGACATACAATCCCGGCCTAAAATAAACGTGCATATTTTTGATCCATTTGAATTGACTGGACTGAAACCGAATCATCTGGGTTTCGGCGGGCTGGACAGGGCCGCACCCGCCCGTGAACAAGAAAACCTGCTGGAGGAGATTTTAAGGCATCCGGGAACCCTCATAGTTCCAATCTGGCGCAATCTCAACCTGTTCAGTGAAACTGGAGGAAAAGACAGCAGACCAATTCCGGCTTTCATTTCAGCTGATCAGTCTTCAACGCTGATCGATATTGCGGAGAATTTTGTTTATCTTGGAAAAAGAAATGTTTCTGGAAATACTATCGCATATCTGGCTATTGACATTTCAGTTCTGGATGAAGAACAGTCTGCAATCCAACTGGCGGCATGGGGGCAATTTGCTGATTTGCGAAACATCAGTCCGTTGATTGACGGAGTAGATGGATCAATCCTGGCATACGCCAGAGCCATGCTTTACTGGCACAGCAGAAACGGATTCTGTGGTGTGTGCGGGGCGCAGACAAAAGCCTCAAAATGCGGGCATCAAAGGGACTGCACAAATAAGGAATGTGCCAGTCCGCATTTTCCGCGTACTGATTCTGCGGTGATTGTGCTGATTCATGATCAGGATCGTGTGCTGTTGGGACGACAGCATTTCTGGCCGGAAGGAATGTATTCCCTTTTAGCAGGTTATGTTGAGCCCGGAGAGACAATTGAACATGCTGTGGCACGTGAGGTTTTTGAAGAATCTGGAATAATTGTGAAAAACATCAAATATCAGCACTCCCAGCCATGGCCCTTCCCTGCCTCACTGATGCTGGGATTTACTGCAGAGGCAAGTACAAAAATTATCAATCACAATGGCGATGAAATAGAAGATGTTCAGTGGTTCACTAAAGATGAGCTGCTGAATTTTGGGACGCAGGAGAAATCTTTACCACGGGAATTATCAGTATCCAGGCGTCTGATCAATGACTGGCTTTCATCAGGGCGATGAAAATTTCAGACTGATTTGTTCTGCAGGAACAATCACAGTGCGCTTCTCTTTTCCGGCGTAAGACGCTGGAATGCTTCCACATATTTAGTATCTTTGTCGAAACCGGCATACCTTGCCTGATATGCTCTCTGTTCTGCACGTACTGTATAGTGCTCCTGCAGGTAACGCTGGGCGGCCATTGCCGACATGGCCTCAGATTTCTTGTGCCAGACTTTTGTTACGTCAACGAATGTATCCGGCTTGAATGAACACAAGTCCGGCTGGTGAGGTTCAAATGCGTACATCACAGGCGGCGGAATGGTCTCAAATGACGCGGGTACACCTCCTGCGCCTGTTGCCAAAAGACGTGCCTTCTGCGCTGCGGATGAGGCTACCGGATGATCCGGATTGAATGGATCTTCCGGTGCGTGCACCAGCACTACATCCGGTTTAGTTTCCACAAAAATGGAAGCAAGTTTTTGCAGTGATGCCCCGGAAACTTCAAGTGGATAATCACCAAGATCCATGGGGATAAAATCAGCACCAAGAGCGGACGATGCTGCGGATGCTTCAGCGTGTCGCTTTTTTTTAACGGCTTCAACAGTCTGTCCGGATTCAAGCCACAGGTCTCCGGATTCGCCATTTTCCCCGTATGAGAGCGAAACCACTTTTGCTTTTCCGCCATTCTCAGTGTGCAGTCCAATTGCTCCTCCCGCACGCCACACAAAATCAGCCGCGTGTGCGCTGATGATCAGCATTGATCTTGGTGTTCCCATTACTAATTTATCCTTTAGAATTTTAATTCATTCAGTGACTGGTCACATTGTACCGGACACTTTAAATAATCTTCTTGTCATTCCGGGCCCAGCGAAGCACAGACCCGGAATCCAGGGGAGTTGTTTTAATCTTCCCCGCACCCCGACCCTCTCCCCAGGGAGAGAGGGGACCGCACTCGGTGGGTGAGGGTCAGGTACTGATCTGATATCTGGATCCCGAATCATGCCGGGGATGACATCGTTCATTATATTATTGCTCAGAATTCGAAATCAACACTTAACCTGTATCCTTTTCCGGTTGATACCTGGATTTTTTTCTGCAGATAATTTGAGATTTTAGTTGTATTTAAAAATGTTTTTGAATCAATGTAACGCAGGCCGATTGATAAGCCTTTCTGTCCGCTGTAACTCCATAAAATTCCACTTGAGACCTGCTCGTCAGTTTTATTTTCAAAAATACCTTCGCCGGTTGAATAGTATTTGAAAGTCTTATTTACCCTGAGATGCAGGAAAAAAACCCAGTTATTCAGCATTGTCGGACTGAATTCCATATTCCTGATTTGTATTTCAGACCTGTCGTGCTCGTCCGTAACTTCCTTAGTGTTGGAAGATGAGTCGTAATCACCGGCTTCATTTATTGCTAAAGGTGAAAGGATGTAAGACCATTCAAGCCTGAATTTGGGTACGCCGGGTTTTGTGCTTTTGATGGAAAATCCGTAGTACCTGTCCATCCACTTGTTTCCAAGATACCTGTAATTTCTGTTTGATATATATGCTTCGCCGTCTGTGATTGAAGTCTGCTGTACTCCATAAGAAGCATAAAGAAGCTGCCAGAGGTTGTAGGTAATTCCAATTCCAAGGGTGGTTTTTTTGGTATTTACCGTATTTGTGTCTGCTACGCTTTCCCATTCAATGCAGTAGTTTGTGTAAACGGCGTGGTATTCCTTGCACTTTCCCGTGAATTGTAAAATCGATTTTTCCTCATCAATTCTGCCTGAAGAAAAACTTATTCCAATAAAATATCTGTGCGGATTACCACCAACAGGCTGTCCCAAGCCGATTGCAACATTGAATTTTGTTTCTTCAATTTTGGATTTTTCATCAAGATTATTGAATAAATTAGAGTAATTTTTATCTACATTTCTTGTTGATGAAAAACTCTCCTGGTAAATATTGTTTACCAATCTTGATGAAATCATGTAGCTCACATTATTGATATTTGAAACATTTGCGTCAAAATCAGTTTCTGTGTAAGTTTCCAATGAGCCGTTAAAATTAGTTTTGTCTCGCCATCCGGCAGTAGCTGGCATCAATGACAGTACACTCGCGTCAAGTGAGGGGGTAACTATTTGTCCGAAAACCTGACTGTTATAAAAAATTAATAAGAAAAATAGTAATTTAAGGAATTTCAATTTTATGCGATGAATCGGGAATTATTTCACTGTTTGTTATTCCAGCTTTCACAGAAATGGCAGCTTTTTAAGAGGCCGCCATCATTGATACCACTTTTGTGCGGATCGGCTATTTCAAAACAAAAAGGACTTGCAAAAGACTGTCCAATAAATCTCAACATTTTTGGCTATGAAATACACAGTCGCTTCAACCCTCTCCAAGAGGGAGACGGTTGAACCTTATGCGGAGGGTAAGGGAGCATCTGGAAACTATACCCCTGGATTCCGGTCCTTCACTGTGTTCGCCCGGAACTATATGAGATAAGGTTAATCAGGGGGGACAGCCTCAATTGGTTTAAGGAGAGATTTTCTTAAGCCGTTTCAATACTGAAGAGAGAAGTTGACGGGCAGCTTCTTGATCTTCAAGTTCGGAAGGATTCAGGGATTATGACAAAGCATTGCATAAGTAAGTTTGTAAGTTTTTTCAGTCTGTCTTATTGATGATCGCTCGTTCTTTCAGCAGTTCCATCACTTGCAGTACTGATTCCTGAATGGAAAGATGTTCGGTGTCAACAGTCAGTTCAGGTTTGAGGGGTTCTTCATAAGGAGAGTCGATACCGGTATAGTTTTTTATCTCGCCAGCACGGGCACGTTTGTAAAGCCCTTTCGCGTCACGTTTCTCGCAAATTTCAAGACTTGCCTTGCAGAATATTTCCAGGAAATCTCCATGCGGCATCAGGTTTCGCACTGCTTCACGGTCTTTACGAAACGGGCTGATGAATGCAGTCATGGCGATGGTTCCGGCCTCAAGCATCAGTTTTGCAATTTCGCCGATACGGCGGATGTTTTCCACACGATCTGCTTCTTCAAAGCCCAGGTCTGAACATAGACCATGGCGCACATTGTCGCCATCCAGCACAAATGTACGAAACTTAAGCTGATAAAGCTCCTCCTCAACTGCATGAGCAAGTGTTGATTTTCCTGCACCTGAAAGTCCGGTAAACCAGAGCACAACTGATTTGTGTCCGTTTTGCTGACTGCGGCGTTCGCGGGTGACTGTGGCTTTATGCCAGATTATATTTTTTTCTGAAGTCATTATGCTTTTTAAATTATTTAAGAATTATCGTTGTCATAACCATATTAAGCTGCAGTTAATCGATACTTATAAAGATGCTTGTAATGCGGCAGCATAATTTCATATATTTCTTTTACTCGATCAGGAAATCCGGAAATGTCCACAGGTTCACTTTGCTGAGCTTTCAGCCCATCAGAATTTCTCAGGTTGGCATGAAATGATCCACCGTCCCACCAGCTTACTTCATCTCGTGCTCCGGGCTCCCAGCTGAGCGCTTCTTCAAGAAACGGTATTCCCACCGCGCTGCACCAAATCTTAACCATTTGACGAGGGTTTGTCAGCAAATCATCGCTGTCAAACACCGGCGGATGGTTTCCGGTATTTTCCCGGAGTATGTCAAAAAGCTCTCTCTGTTCAGCAAAACCGGTTTCCTTGATATGGAAATCGGGCCAGTGTTTGTACATGGAAGAGATTGTTTTTGCAGGATCACGGATCAGAAAACTGTGGTTAAAATGTGAAAGGAATTCGCTGTTTTGTAAATGCATAATATAATGCGGAAATTCTTTTGAAAACACCGGCCCCTTGCTTGCCGCGTTACGGAGTTTTTTCCAGACACTTTCTATGGTCAGCCCCGGTGTGCGTTTGCTGTCTGCAGTAAGTCTGGGCCATAAAGGCGACTCCCCCTGGTACCATGCTTCTCCAAAAGGTTCATGGAAGCATTGCATGTCACCGCGCTGACGCATCATCCATTCGAACGCGGTGGAAGTGGAGCGCGGCACCGCCCAGAGAACAAGTATCTTATTCATTTCCGGTTTTGTTCTGAACAAGAGTTGAAAGCAGTTTCCCATGATTTCCCGAGGGTGAGATACCAATGGTTTTGAAAATTCTCCAGTAAAGCGCCGTGTCAGAGGAAACAATAGGTTTGCCTGTTTTTGATTCAAGCTCAACTTCAATAGAAACCATTCGCTCAGGCAGTCCCTTTGAATTGCGGAAATTAGGCATTCCGTTCACAACAATGGCTTCAGCAGTCGGGGCTTGCTCCATGACATATTGCATCGATTTTTCTGCCAGATCTCCCGGAAAAATCCAGCTTAATTCATTTACTTCCTGCTGTGTAGAGTAGTATCCCTGGTCCACAAAATTGCCGCAGTACAGTAGATCAAATCCGGCCTGCTTCAGAAACCTGGCAATTCCATCTCTCCAGTCCGTCCAATAGTAAACAGAATTTAAGGCAATCTTTTCTACATTCAGTTCGAGCAAACCTTCAACAAGGCACATGCCTGCCATGTGCAGAGGAGTCTCATATTTATCACTGACTTGCTCGCAGAACTGTTGAATATCTTTCGGAGTTTTACCTCCGGCATGAACCCAGTTTGTTCCCACTTGTCCGCACACGTCAACACCGTTATTGGACATGCATTCAACAAATTCTTCCAAAAGCTGAAAGTTATCAAATCGCTGATCCAGCCGATGATTGTATTCCGGAACATGCAGCATCCTGCCGTGAACGCCGACTGTTTGAGGTGAGATACGCAGGAAATCAGATGGAGCCGCGTCAAAATCATGAGGAGGACCTGTGAAGCCCACTTGATATGGAAAAAGCTTATTATTAGGATTTTTCCACTTTTCAGGTTTCATCTATCTTTGTTTTGAATTTGTTGGTATCGGCTCAATAACTTTGCCGTTTCTGATACGCTCAGCCATGCCGTCCCTGTTATTTATTCTTACTTCAAATTCAGCAGTTTCAGCAAGTTCCTCAAGCCTTAAGTTTCTAAATTTCGGAACCGGCAGTTCACAATCACTGATCCCGAGAAGCCTGTCATGCACGGCTTGTTTCAGTCTTACCTGATGAGGCTGGAAGTTGTCCATGTCGCGAAAATCAATTTCTTCAGTAATTACAAGTACTCCGGAATCAACTGCCTGCTCCAGCAAATCAAGTCCGGAAGAGGTGCGGGCAAGAATGCCGTTGAATCCGTCATCTTCACCACTAGGACCTCCTCCAGGCCATACGTCCGAAACGGCGATATCGGCCAGTTCTCCAATTGAGTCCGGACAGATTTTGCAGCGGTTCTGAAGCCGCCAGTTGCCTTCATCAGCCCACATTTCGTTGTAGCTGTGCTCAAATACTCGTCCATCATGTGTTCGAATTGTGGTGGGGCCGGGATTACCATATCCCCGATATCGCAGGTAACTTACGTCTTCTTCCTCCAGTCCATGTTTTTCAATCAAATCAAGTGATTTAGTAAATTCAGAAGCGCCGCCGCAGACCATGGTCAGACAGCAGCTTATCAGCTGATCAACACGAGGATCAATCTTAGATAAATTGCGAATTGCTCCTATATCACAAGGTTTTGCAATTACCGCGAATGGAGAGCCCTTCTCCAGCAGTTCCATCACACCGGTTAATGGAGCGGAAGGACCGTAATGTGAGCCGCTGCCTGCCATGATGTCATCCCGGTTTCTGCTGATATGTGCTCCGGACCGCATGGGCTTGACGGGATTAGGAGCAACATGCAGAACATTGTCTACTTTTCCGGACTCCAGCAGATATATTCCCAAGGCTGACAAAACACCACCGGTTGCCGAAGTGAAACGTATTTCAGGATCGGCTGCATATCCGATCACTAACTTTGCAGCCGGTCCCCAGACCATATCCATCTCTATGCCGTCTTCACTGTCCGGACCTGTAATTTTTATGCCCGGACATACTGCGTTGATTTTTTCCAGTATTTCCTGTTCCGGCGGCTCAGTCACCAGCGGACGCTCGCGTCCCTGCGGTGTCATTACCATTTTTACCCTCTCTGATCCGGCTAAACTCCGGCAAAGTCCGCAGCCGATGCACAAGCCGTTTTTTACAATTGTTTCAAGATCATACATTATTGATTCTAATTATGTATCAAATAAAGTTATCCGCTAAATTCATTTTTTACAGCTCTGATTTAACTCAATTCTGCCTGAATAATCATTTTCAGAGAGATAATTCATAATGCTGCCTGCAGTCAGCTTAAATGTTGTTGATATATCCAATCCGGCGCGTTCAAGTCCTCTGGCTGTCCATTTATTACAGGTATTGAAGATATGAAAATCACCAACACCTTGATAAAACTGGCTGTCTCCATAGATCCCGTGTTTAAGCTGCTGCACTTTGCCTGGCTCGTCTCTGAAAAAGCTGCCTGAGATGAATTCAAGCAGAGAAGAAAATTCAGCATCTCCAAGACAGAATTTCTCTACTTCACTTTGTTGAAAATACTTGTCTGCCCTCGTCGGTACAGCGACAGCGTGCACAACTGAATCTGAGGGAAAAAATATTGCCTTGAGCGTGATGCCTGTGGTGGTTTCCTCTGCCTGATAAAATTCGCTGTCACCCCAGCCAAATTCAAGATACGGAATATTACCAAAGCGCTGCTTTAATTCCGGTATGATTTGCTGTATATCTGGTGCTGCAACAACAAAACCAGTATGCCATCCATGATTTACTACATACACTTCATTTGCGGGGGTAGTCTCAGATTCCGCAGCCAAACAGTCAAGATTAGGTTTGAAAGAATAAGAAACAATGATAAGTATTATCAGTATAATAGGTTTCTTCATAAAACTTTTTCTTATCTGCTAACTGGATTCAGATACGCTTATGTTATTTCAATAGAAGCATTATTAAGTAAGCAAGATTTCATGATGTCATTCCAGGCGAAGTGAAGCGAAGACCTGGAATTCAGGGGTAATTCGAAGTAGTGTGTACATAACTTCAGCAATTATGAATTGTTTACACAGTTTCTTTTTCTGGATCCCCGATCAAGCCGGCCTGACTAATAATGTATGAATCCTTGATCTGGCCGGTGATGACACTATTTGTCAATCAAGGCGAAGCACATTGCATAGCAGGAATCCACTGATTTTGTTTCAGTTTCCCCTCACACCTGCCCCCTCCCCATGGGAGAGGGAAAATTATAACTGCTTCCACTACTCCTGCCCTATCCCCATGGGAGAGGAGGGACCGCACGTGGTGGGTTAGGGAAAGGACGAGCTATTAAAACAGGTTTGCAGTAAATGAATTAATATATATTTAATCAAAATACTTGGATTTTTCAGCTTCAGATATTGTACAATTATTCAACTAAAACATGGTAGCAGTTTTACGGCAGTACCTTGTTTTGACCAAATCTAATGCGAGTGCTCTTATGCTGAAATCAATTTTTCCTGTACTGGCGGTAACTGATGTCAGTTACACCGTAGTATGGTATAAAAAGGTTCTTGGATTTGAAGCAAGTCTGTTTCCGGAAAAAGCACCTTTTGTTTTTGCCCTGATGCGCAAAGATAATGTTGAAATTGCTGTTAAGAAAATATCTGCAGAATTATTTAAATTGAAAAGAAAAAATCATCCCGATCAGCTGATGGATGCATATATTCGCACTGCAAATGTTCAGGAGTGGCACGACAAGATCCGCCGTAAAGCTGAAACAGT
>LUMJ01000520.1_pt1 | contig 16849 bp, 16 predicted proteins | sample 729631 | NCBI WGS metagenome assembly LUMJ01 (sample SAMN03860266, study PRJNA289734) | marine metagenome | biome: seawater column; feature: ocean; material: water; isolation source: Red Sea water column Station 22 - depth 500m | place: Saudi Arabia: Red Sea | collected 2011-10-15 | depth 500 m | reverse complement strand
CACGAATGAGATTTGATTTATTGTTGCAAGAATTTCTTCGTGATGCCATTCTAGATAAAAAAATTAAAATTTATGGTCCAAATTTCTGGAGACCATTAGTACATGTTGATGATATATCAAATGCATGTATATCCACGATCAAAAGTTCCGGTGATATTATTTCTGGTGAAGTATATAATGTTGGAACTGATAGTGAGAACTACACAAAAAAAATGCTAGCAGAAATTATTCAGGAGTTTGTTCCATCAACCCGTATTGAAATAATAGAATCAAAAACAGATTTGAGAACTTACAGGGTTTCATTTGATAAAATTAAAAACAATCTAAAATTTATTTCAAAAAAAACTATTCGTAACAGCATTTCTGATATTTTAGCTGAAATTGAAAAGGGTAGTTTAGATCTAAAGGCATCAGAATTTTCTAATATGTCAAAATTAACTGAGCGGGTAAGAGCTTTTTAAATTATAATTTAGACGCAATCTATAATATAGCCTCAGATTTTTGTTTACTGTGAGAATTTTTATTACTGGTACAACTTGATTTTTAGGTCAGCAACTATCAAATTCGTTGTTAAAAAACGGTCATAAAATTGGAACACTAGCTAGAAATGTAGCAAAATCTGATCGTGCAATTGCCTCAAACACTGAATCGATGATACAAGGAGAGAAAAGTAAGGGAGTATCATACTATTTTGGTGATCTAACTGATTATCTGAATATTCATGATGTTTTGAGTGATTTTAAACCGGATGTAATAATTCATCTTGCTGCGCAAACTTCAGTTGCTTATAGTTTTACTCATACTACTGAAGTATTCAATGTAAATTTCCTTGGCGTTGTTAATATGGCTGAAGCCGCACGCAGAGTTCTTCCTAAACTTAAGAGGTTCATTTTTTCTGGTTCCGTAGAGGCGTATGGTATACAAACGAAATTCCCAACTAAGGAAGATGTGGAACTAAGAGCTGCCAGTCCATATGGTGTGGCAAAAATTGCATCAGAGAAATTTTTAAAATATCTTAATCAAGCTTATGGATTTCCGGCAATAATTTTTAGGAACGCAAATTCCTATGGCAGACAGCATAATCATCAGTTTGTGATAGAAAGTATGATGTACCAAATGTATAATGGAAAATCTCCGATTAAATTAGGGGATCCAACGCCTATCCGTGATTTTGTTTTTGAACCTGATTTACTTGCTGCATATCAATTAGCTGCTGAAAGCCATAATAAAAAAATCATTGGCGAATCGATTAATATTGGAACTGGGAAATCAATATCTATTAGACAACTTGCAGAAAAAATTAGAAAAATTACTGGTTATAAGGGGAAAATCCAGTGGAATAGTTTTCCAAAAAGAGCATTAGAAATACCAAAGCTTGAAGTTGATAACTCAAAAGCGAAAAGACTACTAAAATGGAAGCCAAAGGTTACTCTTGACCAAGGATTGAAGATTACGTCTTCATATTATAGCGATAGAAAATAATTTAGCGTTTATTCCAGAAAAAATCATTCATTGTTATTGTTTAATTTCTCATAATCGATTTCAAACACCTTAACTTTCAATTTTTTATATGCAAATTCATTTGAATCAAAAATCTTAACCATGTAGGGATAATTTTCTTCATTTGAATATAGATCACTCAGAAATGGATAGAAATTTTTTTCTTTCTTCGCAATTATATATTCAAGTTCAAACTCCTTTCCATTCTTTACCAGTTCGGTTAAAGATTTTCCATAAATTGATACAGTCTCAAAAGATTTCTCATTTTTATCCAGTTCCTGGTATTCAGCCCACTCAGAACCAATTTTGTATTGTTTAAATTGTTCAGGTGGGTTTGTAATTATTTGATAGACAACATAATCTGTAGCTGGTCCAAATTCTCTTAAAACTTTTCCATGCAAATTATTGATTGCAAATTTTGCAAAATCTTTTTTTTCATTCTCAAAAGATACATCTGGTTTTCCGTATTGAAATACGGTGAAATAACCAGATAAGATTATTACTATAAAAATCACAATGATTAAAAAAGTGTTTTTTTGTCTTTTTGTAAAAGAAAAGGTGCTAAGACCATATTCCACCACTCTTTGTATAGGAATTACGGAAAAAATGATTAAAAATGGAAGCAAAAAGTAAAGAAATCTTTTTTCAGGTATTACTGCAATGACAAGTAACATAGATGAAATGGATGTGTTAAATAATCCTTGTAAGACGTAATTTTCAAGTAAAGAACCTAATCCCTCATTCTTTATGTAATCCATTGCAGTCGGGTTTATTTTTCCCGTATTTTCTCCCAGTAGTTGTTCGTAGCTGCCAGCAAAAATCCTTTCATTATAATAACTGTAAAAAGGATCTCCAAATTGGTCGTACTTTTGTAAAAGCACAGGTGAAATGACAATTAAAAATAAGGTTAGTCCCAGTGCATAGTTTCTAAAATAATGTTTTTGCCCTTTGAGTGTTATAAAATAGATTATTGTAATTATTAAAAATATAATGAAACCATTGGGTCTAATCCAAAAAACAACACCAGTTAGAATTAGTGATGGGATAATGTATTTGGTATTTTTACTCAGAACAAAATAAAACGAACTAAGTATTGTTATTATAAAAAAAGGTTCAGTGAATGCAGCTCCTGCATTATAATTTAGATGTGGTTCAAACGCAAAAAGACTAGCACCTATTAACGAATATTTATGATCAAAAAATTTTCGACAAACTGTATACATGACCGGAATAGAGCATGTCGCAAGGGCCAGACTAATAACACGTATTGCGTTAGAATAATCAATAAAATTATTCGAATCTATTAAAGAAAAGAACGGCGAGACAAAAAGTGACCAACCTATACCTACATATGCTGTCTGTGAAAAATCACCGTTTGTATGAGCAATAGCGTGGAGTGTAAATAACAGATTGTCTGAATTTACAGGTAGGGAAAAATCAGTTGAGTATAATTTTAGACCAAGTGATATACTAATTATTAGAACTAGACATAGTATGATCTTTGATTTTGATAATTGTAAAGTTGTTTCCATTGTGTTTCAGTCAAATTTCCAAAAGATGAATTCCTTAATGATCTGATAACTTAACAGCATACCTGTAGTCAAAGGTCTCATCTTTCTACGTCCACCAATTCTCTTTGGTTCCCAACTCTCTATTTCAGTAATTGAATATCCTTCTTTTGCAACTCTAATGGAGATTTCTTGCTCAATCCCCATTGGTTCACAAACTGTTTTGAGTTTCTTAAAAACATCTCTCTTGATAATAAGAAAACCATCAAGTGCATCAGTATAACGAGATCCAAAAAAAGTATTAACTAAGAAAGTAAACATGTAATTTCCAAACAATTCAATAAAATTAGCATCCTCACTTTTTTTTGCATTTTTCCCAAATCTAGAAGTATGTACTGCATCATATCCACCATCTTTGATTTTTTGAATTAATTTTGGCATCTCTTCTGGAAGACAGTTTCCATCAGGACCAAAGAAAAGAACATAATCGGATTTAGTTTCTTCTACTCCAAGTCTCATAGCATTTCCTTCTCCCTTATCTTTTTGATGAATGACTCTAAAACCCATTTTAGTAGCCTCTTCTACAGTTCCATCTTTAGAACCGCCATCAACAAACACTATTTCATCTGCCCATTCCTTCTTTACTTTAGGCATTATAGCTCTGACACCATCGATTTCATCTAAAGTTAAAACGATTATCACCACTGACAATGTTCAAACAATTTTCACTTCTAATTTAAATTAATTAGTGATGATTTCTATGTCTTTGACTTTATAGCATCTACAATGAATTTTGGTTTCTGTTCTTTACATCTATACAAATTATAGAACAGAATCAACCATTAGTGCAATGAAAAGTACTGCTAAATATGGACTTGAAAACTTGAACAGAACCCATGATGCCTTTTCTGATGGCTTAACTACCACCCAAAAGCTAAGAATTACCATCAAAACTCCAGATGTTATTGCAGTATACAAATAAACTTCATGCATTAACGGCTCACCATTTTCATGAGTTAGGAAAAAGGGAACTATACTAAAGAGCACCATCATCAGTGTAGTACCAGCAATAATTCTTGCCGAAGTTTTTTCCGATTGAACCGCAGTTAGCATTGGAACGTTTACTTTTTTGTAATCATCCTTAAAGTGTAAAGTCAGTGCCCAAATGTGCATTGGAATCCAAACAAAGACTAACCCAGCTATAACAAGACCAAAGTCCCAGAGACCAGTTGTAGTTACAGCAACATAGCCAATCAGCGCAGGTGCACCGCCTGAGAATCCCCCCAAAATAATATTTGTTCTACTTTTACGTTTTAGACCATAGCTATACACCAAAATATTATCTACTAATCCAAACACCATAAAGGAACCAGCTAAAATGCCTTGCCAAAATGATGCGGTGAAGCATATACCAAAAGCACATGCTAATGATATTATAGCAAGCACAAGTCCAAAATTCCTAGCCTTTTCTGCAGGATAAATTCGTCTACTTGGTATTGGTCTGTTCTTGGTTCTCTCCATTATTGCATCAATGTCTCTGTCATGATAGTTTGTCAACGTGTTTGCTGCAGCAGAACCGGCAGCTACCCCTACAAGTAATAATGTCCACGTTGCAAAAGAAATTGGAATGTTGAAAACATTTGATGCAGTAATAGCAGCTCCAAACGCAGTAAAGACCAAAAGGTACCAGATTTTTGGCTTGGTCAGCTCATAGTATACACAAATACTTGATTTTGTATTAAAAGTCTGCATTAGTCAACTTCTCCATCTTACAAGTGTTATACTGGCATATAGGGCATTTGCTTTGTCTGCGTTTTCATTTCTATGAAACTCTCAGAACCTATAATTCCTGTTATCTTGCCAATCTTTTCTGAAATTAGTTGGTGCATTTCACTTAGGTTTTTTGCATACATTGTCACCAGTATATCAAATCTACCAGTGACCTCTGAAACTTCTCTGACGCCTGGGATTTTGAATAATTCTTCAATTACAACGGATCGTTGTTTTGAATCCATGTTAATTCCTGTTAATGATTTTACAGTATATCCAAGCTCTTTATTGTTAACATCTATTGTGAATCTCTCGATCAGATTTTTCTTTACTAGCCGGTTAATCCTACTGTATACAACCGAAGAGTTTTCGTTAATTTTTTCAGAAAGTTTCGGAATTGAAACTGATGCATCATTACTTAGCTCTGATAAAATCTTTAAATCTAAATCATCAACTTTTGCCATTGAAAACCTAGTAGTTTTACAGATTTCTGGGTCTAATAAAGCTATTATTGAAATTTTTATAAAATTTTAACCTAAAGCTTGTCTTTTTTGTATAACATCTCAGCTAAGAGAACAGCACCTTTCGCAGATCCCATCTTCTTGTTGTGTGAGAATAACATGTACTTCAATCCATGATCAAACAACTCTTCTTTTTCCAATCTTCCGATTGTTGTAGTCATTCCATCACCCACCTGTCTTTCAATTCTTGGCTGTGGTCTTGTAGGATCCTCATGTACTGCGTAGTAATCTTTTGGCGCAGATGGTAGACCCGTAATACTAATTTCCTTATTGTATTGTTCATATGTTTCCTTTACATTTTTAGGATCAATTTCTTTTTCAGTTTCAACGAATACAGATTCGGTATGACCATCAATTACAGGCACCCTTGTACAAGTGCAACTAACACGTATATCAGCAGGTTCTATTTTACCATCCTTTAATTTTCCAAGTATTTTTTTTGTCTCAATCCTAACTTTGTTTTCTTCCTTTGGTATGTAAGGAATAATGTTATCTGTTACATCCATAGCTGAAACACCTGGTGATCTACCACCGCCTGAGATCGCTTGCATTGAAGTCATCATAACTTTTTTCGCTCCATATTTCTCATAAAGTGGTTTCATAGTAATTGCTAATCCAGTTGTAGTGCAATTAGGCAGAGGAGCTACCCATCCCTTCCAACCTCTCTTCTTTTTCTGCACATCTAATAATTCAGCTTGTTCATCATTTATTCCTGGAATAAGTATTGGTACGTCATCCTCATATCTATACGCAGAAGAAGTTGAAATTACAGGTAAATCCTTTGCAAATTTTGTCTCAATATCTCTTGCAGCATTAGATTCAACAGCAGAAAATACCAAGTCTAACTCTGCAACGTTTATCTCGTCAATTTTTTTTACAGTCATTCCTTTGATATATTCTGGAATTTCTCCACCTACTTCCCATTTGATAATCCCGCTGTCTGGATCCCTAATTGCGTCAACATAGTTTTTCCCTGCAGATCTTTCTGAAGCTGCAATCTGTGTAATTTCAAACCATGGATGATTCTTTAGGGATAGCACAAATTCTTGGCCTACCGCTCCAGTGACTCCAATTATCGCTACTTTCTTTTTCATGAATCACTTTCAAGTTTTCAATTAATAATCGTTAGCAATAACCAAAACACACTATATTGGCAATTAATTATCCTATAATGTGAAAATTTATCCAAACAAATCAGTACAGTCACACATTCCAGCCCCACACGGAGGTAAATACGGTATAAAAAAATCTGATCCTAATGTCATTGACTTTAGTTCAAATGTAAACCCATTAGGATGTCATCCAGGTGTAAAACGCTATTTGAAAAAACGATTAGATATGATTTCCGAATATCCTGATCCAAATTCTACTAATCTACGTGCTAATTTGGCATGGTTTACTGGTGTTTCAAAAAAACAAATTGTTGTTGTAACCCCACTGGTGTTTTAATCCAAAAAAATGAAATGCTAAAAATTATCTCTGCGGCGAAGAAAAAATCATCAATCGTATTTGTTGACGAGACATTTATTGAGCTTGTAACAGAAAATGATGAATCTGTGATAAAACACATAAAGAATTTTGAGAATTTATTTATTTTGCGTTCACTTACAAAATCTTTTGGTCTAGCAGGAATTAGAGTTGGTTATGCAGTGGGTAGTTCACAAATCATAAATCCCTTACAAAAAATTAAGATTCCTTGGAATGTGAGTAATATAGCACAGGGCGCAGCAAGTGCAGCAATATGTTATCATCCATTTTTAGACAAGACGTGTAAATTAATCAAAAAAGAGAAACATTTTATCTCTTCAAATTTAGCAAAATCGAAAAAATTTGCTTGTTATAATTCAACGACAAACTTTCTTCTAGTTAAGACAGAAATCAAGTCAAAACTTTTGCAAAAGAAACTTCTAAAACAAAAAATTCTGATTAGAGATTGTAGCACATTTCGTGGATTAAACCAGAATTACATTAGAATTGCAGTAAAAACTAGAAAGGAAAACACAAAACTCCTAAAAGCTTTGGAGGCGATTTAATATATCAAAAACATTAATGATTCAGGGAACTGCATCTAGTGCAGGTAAAACAACACTGGTTACCGCACTTTGTAGAATTTTTCTGGAAAAAGGATTCTCTGTTGCGCCATTCAAAGCACAAAACATGTCAAACTATGCCTACAAAGGAAATGGTTTTGAAATTTCTCGTGCTCAAGCGGTCCAAGCTCTAGCATCACGTGTTGATATATCACCCGATTTGAATCCAGTTTTACTGAAACCTCTAGGTGATTATAGAAGCTCTGTTTTCCTAAGGGGAAAATTCTATAAAAAAATGCATGCTGATGATTATTACAAGAAGTTTGTTCAAAAAGATGGAATGAAGACGGTTTTGAAATCATTTCATACCTTACAAAAAAACCATGATTTGATTATCATTGAGGGTGCCGGCTCACCAGCTGAAATTAATCTATCAAGATATGATATTGCAAACATGAAACTTGCAGAGAAAACAAAATCACCTGTAATTTTAATTACGGATATTGAAAGGGGAGGTTCTTTTGGGAGCATTGTTGGAACTCTATCATTATTAGAAAAAAAATACCAAAGAATGATCAAAGGTTTTGTTTTTAACAAATTTCGTGGTGATTTAGATATTCTTAAACCTGGATTTAGAAAGCTAAAACAAAACACAGGAAAGCCTGTTTTTGGTACTATTCCCCTGACCAAGTTTTTACTTCCCGAGGAGGATTCTATAACTTCAGATTCAAAGCAGCTTGCCCTGAATAGTAAGAACCTAAAAAAGATCGATTCTGAAATTGAGAGATTAAGCAAAGTTGTAAAGTCAAGTCTTAATATCAGAGCAATTGAAAAACTACTGTAATGTTACTTGAAAGCATAACCATAGTTGGATTTGCTCTTTTATTGGATTTTTTAGTGGGCGATCCAAAAACCAAATATCACCCAACTGCTTGGATTGGGAAACTAATTGCATCACTTGTTCCTTTTGCAAAAAACAACTCGGCAAAAAAAGAATTGCTTGGAGGTATGCTACTTGTTAGTATAATTGTTGCAATTGTCTGTACAATGCTTGTTGTTTTAGATATTGGAATTAGTTTACTAACTATAGATATTGTCTCATTAATTGTATCAATAGCTGTTGGTTCAATCTTACTAAAAACAACTATTGCTATCAGGGGAATGCAAAAACATGCCTTGGCAGTAGTAGATGCTATTGAAAAAGGAGATTTAGATTCTGCTAGGAATCATTTGTCTATGATTGTAAAGAGAGATACCAAGAATTTAGATAAAAATCACATCTTATCGGCTGTTTTAGAAAGTGTAAGTGAGAATACAGTTGATGGAGTTACTGGCCCATTATTCTATTATGCTATTTTTGGTCTTCCAGGCGCATTTGTCTACAGAGTAATAAACACTATAGATTCTATGGTTGGCTACAAGACAATCCTGTTCAAGAATGTGGGTTGGTTTGGAGCCAAATGTGATACTATACTCAACTACGCTCCATCTAGACTAACTGCATTAGTAATGATCTTAGGCGCATTAATTTTGGGTTATAATTGGAAGGAATCACTATACATTATAAGACGTGATAGCAGAAAACTAGAAAGCCCTAATGCAGGATTTCCAATGGCTGCTTTAGCAGGTGCACTTGGAACCAGGTTAGAAAAAATGAATTGTTATACAATTGGTAATGGTAGTATAGAATTTACAAAATCTCACGTTATATCTGCAGTTGCGTTGATGAAAGTTTCGTCAATTTTGTTCTGTGGAATAGTCACTGTTCCAATAATCATAACTCTCTCATTTTTAGGATGGTGGATACATGCTTAAAGAAATTAGTTCAGTTTTTTCATTTCTTACAATAATTCCTTCTAACAATACCAATCTGGAAACTGTAGCAAAATACATGCATGTCTTTCCTATTATTGGAGTCGCAATAGGACTATTAATTGGCTCGATTGGATTTGGATTTTCATTTTTTCTGGATCCTCTTATAGTTGCACTCTTAGCTGTTGGTTCTATTGCTGTAATTACTGGAATTCATCACACTGATGGTTTGGCAGATTTTGCAGATGGTCTAATGACCAGAGGGACAAAAGAGAAAAAACGTAAAGCAATGAAAGATCTTTCAACTGGATCTGCAGGAATTTTTTCTGTTGTATTGTATGTAGTTGGCGCAATCATAGCTTTATCATTGACAAGTGGCTATGAGTTGTTCCAGGCCATCTTACTTAGTGAAATTTTAGCAAAGTTCTCAATGGTACTAATGGCTAGCATTGGTAATTCTGCTGCGGTAGGATCTAATTCACCATTCATGCAAATTATGAAAGATAAAAGAAAACTGGCAATTGCTGGTGTTATTACAATTATTCCACTTGTTGTGATAGGCGGAACTGTAGGATTGATACTTTTTGGTGCATCAATCGGCGTAACATTGTTTTTGATTGGTCTTTCCACTAGAAGTTTTGGTGGAATTACTGGAGATGTTCTAGGGGCAACTAATGAGCTTACAAGACTTTCATCACTGATAATTTTTGTATCATTATGATTGGACTTGTGATGGCGGGGGGCAAGGGAACTAGAATGGATCTTTCTGAAGAAAAATTGTTACTTGAATATAAAAAACCAGTAATTTTTCATGTTATTGATATACTAAAAAATTCCGGCTGTTTTTCCAAAGTTATTGTTGCTACAAGCTCTAATTCACCAAAAACAAAATTGGTATTAGAGCAAAAAGGGATTAAAACATTGGATACATCAGGGAAAGGATATACCAACGATTTAAATTCTATATTACAAAATATTGATGAATTTACATTTGTTGTTTCTGGCGATTTACCATTCCTTGATGAAAAAATTATCCGAGTTATGATTGAAAAATTTAACCCGGCAAACGTCTGGACTAGTTTTCTTGTATCCAAAAAGTTTTTGAATTCTTTGGGTTTGGAATCTAAAGTATTGGTTAATTCTGACGATATTACATGTGCTTATACTGGCATTTCAATTATAGACGCTAAAAAAATTAAAAATTTGAATCCAATAAAAGAAAACTATCTAATCTTGAACGATAAAAGAATTACGTTCAATCTAAATACAAAACAGGATTACGAATTACTTCAGCGTTTCTGAGATTTTTCCTACTATTTGTGCCTTTGAGCCCGTTGGTTTTGCTATTACATTTCCACATGACTTACACGTAACAGACGTTGAAGCGTGTGAGTAAACTATATTTTCTTCCTCACATTCTTTGCAATTCACTTTGAGAAATTTACTATTTGGTTCAGGAATAAGTATGTGCTCTCTTTTCATTTTGCAACCAACTCGAATTTTTTAATTCTAATACCCTGTTTCATCGTCTTCTTTTTGCATTCTGGACATGTAAAAATCTGTGTAACCTTCTTTGTGGTTTTTGCTGGCTTTGCTAACTTGGGAAATTTCTGACCACCATAACCTTTTTTTCGTAACGCATGTCTCCTTTCACCGGCAGCAGTTCCACGTCTTTTTCCTGCCTTGTAAATAGAAATCTTTTGAACAACATGCTTTTTACACTTGGGGCAAAAACGATTAATTTCTTTTGGCATGTTCACAATTAACATCCGAGTCTGACGGTAATTTAAACATCGCTTCTAATCTATAATAACACTGATACATATCAGTTAGTAATGTTCCTTGGATTATCTTCTGCTATTCAAAATCTGAATGCAGTATCTATTGGTGACAAAGATGCTGATCTTGTATTGGAAAACTGTTCATTAGTTAACGTGTATACACGTGAGATTTTACCAGAAATACAAATTGCAATATCACAGGATAGAATTGCCTATGTTGGAAAAGATGCATCTCATGCAAAAGGCAGTAAAACCGTAGTAATGGATTTAGAAAAAAAATACGTTACACCTGGATTTGCTGATCCTCATATACATATAGATCAATTCGTTTCGCCAGTAGAATTTGTAAAAAAATCTCTTCTATGCGGTGTCACCTCGCTTTTTGCTGATTCCATCGACATTGTTAGCACTTGTGGTTTTAGGGGTTTTAAAGAATTTATTAAAATGACACGTGGACTTCCAGTACGTTTTTTTCATGTTATCCCAGGGGGTCTTCCAGTTGACAGGAAATTTAGTCATACAAAAACTCTGAGTTTTACGGAAGAGAAATCTGCGCTTAGAATACAAGAAGTTATTGGCTTGGGCGAACTGTTTTCATGGACTAAAGTAACTAATCGTGACTCTAAAACAATGAAAATATTATCAGAAGCGTTAGCTAATGATTGTGTAATCAATGGTCACACAGCTGGTGCATCTGGTAAAAAACTAAATGCGTACATTGCATCAGGAATTCTATCCTGTCACGAACCAATAAACTTTGATCAGGTTGTAGAACGATTAAGATTAGGAATGTGGATAATGATAAGAGACGGTTCTATTCGCAGGGACATAAAAAATATTGTTCCACTAATACTTTCAAACGGGACATATATTGATAGATTGATGTTTTGTTCTGATGGTCTTGATCCTATAGACATTACTAGGTTTGGTCATATTGATCATTGTATTAAGGAGTCAGTAAAACTGGGATTAAACCAAATAGATGCAATCTCCATGGCATCAAAAAACTGTTTTGATTATTACAACTTGGGAAAAGATTTGGGTGGTATTTCTCCTGGAAAACTAGCAGATATTTTGGTTTTTGATGATCTTACAAAAATGAAGCCAAAGAAAATTTTTGTTGGAGGCAGATTGGTGGCATCCAATGGGACAATTGTTTCTAAAATTAAAGTGTGTGACATACCCAAATGGCTAACTAAAACTATCAAATTAAAAAAATTCACAGAAGATGATTTTTCAATAAAATCTAATTCTGATTTGGTTGATGTTAATGTGATAAAAATGAAAACCGAGATCATTACAGAAAAAATAGCTGAATCGTTAATAGTAGAAGATGGGAACGTCATTCCGTCTCCTGATAATGATGTATGGAAAGTCGCTGCGTTTGATAGAACATTAGGTTCAGGAAAACACACAATTGGATTTCTGACAAACTTTGGAGCTAAGGTAGGAGCATTTGCATCAACATGGAATTTTCATGAAAACAATTTGATCGTCATTGGTTCCAACGAAAAGGATATGGTTACAGCAGCAAATAATCTTATCAAAACTCAAGGAGGAATGGTAGTAGTTAATGAAGGAAAAATCCTCTCTTCCTTGCCACTAGAACTGGCTGGTATTATATCTAGAGATAATTTTGAGAATGTTTCAGAAAATTTCGCAAATTTAAATGCCACATTAACAGATGCTGGATGCAGGTTTGAAAAGCCTCACCTTGTACCGCTTTTTTTGCCATTTTTGGCATTACCAGACATACGCATATCAAGTAGTGGTTTAGTTGATATCAAAGATCGAGTAATTCTAAAAACTATAATCTCATAAAATATTAAGGGGATTTTATAAAAAAAATTTCTAGAAATGGCATCTATTCAACAAACACCTAACGGTCCTGTATTAGTTTTGAAAGAAAGTGCGCTTCAACAGAAGGGAAAAGATGCACAAAAAAATAATATTACTGCAGCAAAATTAGTAGCGGAATTAGTTAAAACAAGTCTAGGTCCACGTGGCTTAGACAAAATGTTGGTGGATTCGTTAGGCGATGTTACAATCACAAATGATGGAGCAACAATTCTAAAGGAAATTGATGCACAGCACCCAGCTGCAAAAATGATGGTTGAGATTTCTAAAACAATCGATACTGAGGTGGGTGATGGAACTACATCTTCAGTTGTTTTTGCAGGTTCTCTATTAGAAAAGGCAGAAAAATTACTCGAAAAAGATGTACATTCTACGTTGATTGTTGACGGATATCAAGCCGCTTCCTTGAAAGCTCTTGAATTATTAGCCGATCTTGCAAAATCAATCAAGCCAGATGACTCGGAATCATTAATCAAAATCGCGAAAACAAGCATGCAGTCTAAATTGGTTTCGGATGATAGCGAGTCTTTATCAAAATTAATTGTTAGTGCAGTACTGAAAATTGTGGACAAAGATGAAAGTAGTTATTCTGTTGATCTTGATAATCTCAAAGTAGAAAAAAAATCAGGTGGTTCAATTCAAGACACTGCTCTGATTAATGGTATAGTTCTTGATAAGGAAGTTGTACACAGCGGCATGCCTACAAAGATCCAAAAAGCGAAAATTGCACTTGTAAATGCTGCACTTGAAGTGGAAAAGACCGAGGTCAGCTCTGAAATAAGAATTTCTGATCCATCTCAAATGCAGATGTTCTTAGAAGAAGAAAATAGGATGCTTAAGGGAATGGTAGATAAATTACACAGTGTTGGTGCCAATGTGTTAATATGTCAAAAGGGAATTGATGACATTGTACAACATTATCTTTCTAAGCAAGGAATTTTGGCTGTTCGACGAGTAAAAGAAAGCGATATGACTAAATTATCAAAAGCAACTGGTGGAAGAATTACATCTAATCTTGATGATATTTCAGAAAAAGATTTGGGTTCTGCTGAAACTGTACAACAGAAAAAGATTGAATCAGATAAATGGGTTTTCATCGAAGGTTGCAACAATCCACATTCAGTGACAGTTTTAATCCGTGGTGGTTCTCAAAGAGTTGTTGATGAGGCAGACCGTTCTATTCATGATGCTTTGATGGTGGTTAAGGACGTTATTGAAAAACCAATGATTGTAGCAGGTGGAGGTTCACCTGAAGCATATATGGCTGGAAAATTAAAAGAATGGGCAGATAGTTTTGATGGAAGAGAACAGCTTGCCATTAAACAATATGCGGAGTCACTCGAATCAATACCACTAACAATAGCGGAAAATGCTGGAATGGATCCAATTGATTCTCTTATTACCTTACGCGCAAAACAAAATAGTGGTGGAAAAACAATTGGCATCAATGCTAGAGAAGGTAAGATTGGAGATGTATACTCTCTGGATATAGTTGAACCACTTGTAGTAAAGGAACAGATTATAAAATCTGCGACAGAAGCGGCATGTATGATCCTCAGAATTGATGATGTTATTGCCATATCTGGCGGTTCTAGTGCCGGTGGTCCGCCTCCAGGCATGCCTCCAATGGGATAAATTATTTCAAACTAGCTAAAACTTCAAAACTCACTAGACAAATTATACTTGTGTATAAAATTGGAATTGATCTTGGCGGAACCAAGATTGAAGGAATATTACTAGATGAAAAATATAACACAATTCAACGCAAACGAATAGAAACACATCAAGAAAATGGTTATAACTCTATTACAAAATCTATCATATCTCTGATAAATGAATTAAAAGTAAAAACAGACGAAGAAACATCGGTTGGAATATCGACACCGGGTGTTACTGACGCTAATTCAGGATTGATCAAAAACAGCAACACTCAATGTCTCATAGGCATGCCATTAAAAAATGACCTTGAGAATATACTTGGTTTTGAAATTGTAATGGAAAATGATGCCAATTGTTTTGCTCTTGCAGAATCGTTACTAGGTTCTGCTAAAGGATATGATGTTGTTTTTGGAGTAATAATGGGAACGGGTATTGGAGGCGGAATTGTAATTAATGGAACTTTACACAAAGGAGGGACAAACATTGCCGGTGAGTGGGGGCATCATACATTGCACTCCAATGGAAATGAATGTTATTGTGGAAAGCAGGGATGTGTTGAGACGTATATCAGTGGTCCTGCTCTAGAAAAGCGTTGGCTAGAAATTACTGGGAAAAAGGAATCATTACAATCAATAGTGCAAGATCTCTCTGATGAAAAAGCAAAACAATGGAAAAAGGAATTTCTTGAAAATTTTGGAATTGGTCTCGCAAACGTAATTGATATTTTAGATCCCGATGTTATTATTTTGGGAGGAGGAATTTCAAATATACCATTCTTGTATGATGAGGGTAAAAAAGCAGTTTACGATAAAGTATTTAGTGACTCGATTGAAACTCCTATACTCAAAAACAGCCTTGGTGATTCCGCTGGTGTCTTTGGTGCCTGTATACTAAATAGCTAGTTATTGTGGTTCTATTGTTGAAGGTGGTTTACTTGATACTGCATAGGATACCCAAGTAACATCGTCAATTTCATTTGTAATCCTATTGCTAATTTTCTCAATCAATTCATTTGGAAGCCTAGTCCAATCAGCAGTCATAGCGTCAACAGAATCTACAACTCTAATCATCACTATGTTCCCATATTTTCTCTCATCTCCAACAACACCAACAGCCTTGTCATCACCAACAGCGGCATATGCTTGCCAAACCTTGTCATAGATGTTTGCATTTTGTAATTCTTCTTCTACTATCTTACTTGCAACTCTTGTTATATCCAACTTTGTTTTCGTAACTTCACCAATAATTCTTACCGCTAGTCCTGGTCCTGGAAATGGGTGTCGCATAAGCAAACTTTTAGGAACTCCAAGAATCTTTGCAACTTTTCTTACCTCATCCTTATACAGATCACGTAATGGCTCTAAAACTTTCAAATCTAGCCAATCTGGTAGACCACCTACATTGTGATGGGTTTTGATAACAGATGCTGGGCCTTTTGATACGCCACTTTCAATCACGTCAGGATAAAGAGTTCCCTGAGCAAGCCAAGTAAACTTACCTTTACTCTTAGCAAATTTCGTAAAAACTTTAACAAATTCTTCTCCAACAATCTTTCTTTTTTCTTCAGGATCAGTTACTCCCTTTAATTTTGATAAAAATTGTTTTTGTGCATCTATCTTTGTGAAATTAACTTTAAAATTCTTAGTGAATATATCTACAATTTCCTTAGCCTCATTTAACCTCAAAAGACCATTATCAACAAAAATACATTTAAGCCTTTTTTTCATTGCCCTGTGAATTAACAACGCAGTAACAGTAGAATCTATGCCACCACTAACTCCACACAAAACATTGCCCTCTAATTTTGAAATATTTTCTATAGAATTTTCAACAAATCTTTCCAGAGTCCAATCTTGGTTTGCGTGACAAACTTTGAGAACAAAATTTTTTAAGATTTCGTTACCATTTTCTGTGTGCACTACTTCTGGATGAAATTGAATCCCGTAGACAGCTTTCTGCTTGTTTGAAATTGCTGCTGCACGTGCATTTTCTGTATGTCCGATAATTTCAAAATTATCCGGTATTGTTTTAGCTTCATCTCCATGACTCATCCAGGCTCTAATTGAATCACCAACTCCGCTAAAGATATCAGAATCATCATCAATTGAGAGTACAGCTGAGCCATATTCTTTATTTGCGCGTTTTACTTTGCCACCAAAATTATTAACAATTATCTGATGCCCATAGCATATTCCTAATATTGGTATCTCCATTTGGAAAATTTTCTTAGCGGGTGTAGGTGATTTAGAATTATATACACTAAATGGTCCTCCTGAAAAGATTATTCCTTTTGGATTTAATTCCTTTAATTTCTTTAAGGAAATATTGTATGGAACAAGTGCAGCGTACACTGAAAAATCTCTAATGCGCCTACATATCAAATGACTATACTGTGAACCAAAATCTAATAC
>LUMJ01000290.1_pt1 | contig 16858 bp, 20 predicted proteins | sample 729631 | NCBI WGS metagenome assembly LUMJ01 (sample SAMN03860266, study PRJNA289734) | marine metagenome | biome: seawater column; feature: ocean; material: water; isolation source: Red Sea water column Station 22 - depth 500m | place: Saudi Arabia: Red Sea | collected 2011-10-15 | depth 500 m | reverse complement strand
CAGCTGCTCTAGCCAGGCTGAGCTACATTGGCATGACGTTTGCATGTGTTGGATATTTTAAAACGTTCTCAAAAGTCGTGAATAATAACAATATCATTTTAATAGCGATAAACTGGGAAAACCATAATGAAGTATATTCCTCCGAAAAAACTTAAGGTTTTGCTGATTATGTTTTTTGCTGCTGCAGGATTTGGTATTTTTACAGGATTAACCGCTGCAACCAGTGGCATGCAGGGGTTGATCATAACATTTCTAGGTGTGATTAACTTATGCCTTGGTGGACTAATGGGCTGTCTTTTGCTCACACAAAAGCCCAAAGTACGTGATAGTAGGAAATACAAGAAATAAAATTCAGTCACATTCGGTATTTACTTGCATATGAAATTCTTAATAGTAGGATAAAATTGAAAAAAAAATGAAATGTTAGACTTGGTTGCAAAAAAACTATTTCTTACCAAGGGAGTTGGTGTTGCGGATGATAAACTAACTAGTTTTGAATTTGCATTAAGAAATGCTGGTATTGCTGGAACCAACATTGTATTAATTTCTAGTATTTTTCCACCAAACGCAAAACTTCTTTCTAGAAAAGATGGTCTAAAAATGATAAAGCCTGGGCAAATTTTATTCACTATTTATTCCAGAAACCAAACAAACGAGCCTCAAAGACTAATTTCTTCATCCGTGGGAGTAGCTCAACCAAAAGACAGAACAAAATATGGTTATCTTTCTGAATATGAAGCGTTTGGGAAAAGTGAGAAGGAAGCAGGTGATTACGCTGAAGACGGTCAAATATATAAAACAAAAAATATCACACAAACTGCAAAAGGAGACAAAGATGGAAAATGGACAACTGTTTTTGCCGCAGCAGTTTTAATTATTTAAGACTTAATTTTTCTGTATTTTTTTACAAGTTTTAACGTTATCACTGTTGGTGCGATCAAATACATTCCTATGTTGAGCATAATTACTCCAATACCATATACCAGCATTTCAGCCTCAGAGTCAATGTCAGTAAACTGTAACAACGTCAGTGATGTCAACAGTGGTGTTAATGATAGTTTGACAGCTTCCTTGAATACTGGGTTCTCTCTTTCATAGTCAGCTATTATTGGACTAAATGAGTAATAGAAATTATTGAAACCAGTCATAAAGTTAGTTCCCGATTTAGTTTGTAGTACAGTATTGTCACGTATTTCTCTCAATAATTGTACTTGTGGAGCCATTTCAGAACCAAATGCTGCTGTAGCAATAAGACATCCACCACCCTGCGGTTCCGGTAGCTCAGATTCCGTTACTTCAACAGGTTTTTCTAATGTAATACCTAGATATTCTGCTTTATTGTTTGTAATTGAGAAAATTAAATCATCTCGACTTACTGAAGAATCTGTACCAAAAAGATATCTCGCTTCAATTTTACCGTTTGAGTTTGAAGTGAAAAACCATCCACTATCCAGCAGATCATTAGAAGTGGTTATGACTGGTATCAAACCACCATTTACGTTTTTAACTTTGTAATCTGGTTCTGTAATAACTATTACATTAAAAATTGAATTTATAGGAAAAAACCCTTCTGAAAAATATTTAGAGCGATAAACTGTGTCTGCAGTAAAGTTTGGTACAGAGGCAGCAATCAAATTTAGTGGATCAATGATATCACTAACCATTTCTTTTGGTAGACCAGAAGTAGATAGTGAGACCGATATAGTACGCAAAATCTTATCTCCGTCAGGCTTTAACGTAAGAGAAAATTCTGAAAATTCGTTTTCAGTGAGTTTGTTTAGAACATCATAAAATCCACCACCATCCCTAATCTCTTTATCCAAAACTTGATTACCGATTAAAGAAACTAGTTTTGGTGTTGGGAAAGCTTTTGTTGTGTATATAGCTGTTGCAAGTGCAGGTTTACCCTCAGATGGTTTTGCAGACTCGATTATGATTGAATGAAACTCTGCATTTATACCAATAAATTGAGAATCCTCCATGATCTGTTCACTAACTTCACGCGTGTTTTTTTGTATTGTTTCTGTAAACTCACCGAAACCTTCTCTTTCAATTTGTACCATGATGCAAGGATCGGTTAATACACCTATCACGCATTGCCATTCATTGGTAAGTACTATTGCGTGCAGTCTTTCTGAATTATAAATGGCTCTCTCTAGTTTAGGCGGAATTAGTATATCCTGATAGCTTGGACTCAGCAAGCTTGTAGATATTTCTGTAGAGCTATCCTTCGTATTTACTATCACTTGTATGTGTTCCTGGAAGTCAGCAAACTCAAACTCAGCTATTGTAGTATCAATTTCTTCTATAATCTTCTCTTCAAATACACACTTTACAAAACCAGTTTCTGGATCTTTAGTTTCTATAAATCCAGGCTCACATACCGAATGTGGTGAATATGATGCAGGAACAGTAAATATTGAACCCAATACAAGCAGGACCAATACTAAAATCTTGAGCATATTTCCAGAAATTATTAAAGACTAGATAATTCTTTCACTTTATCTTGAATATAGTCAAACCCATCCTGCCAAAATCTAGATTTGGTGATATCTATACCAAACTCAGCAAGTAATCTTTCAGGTTTTTTTGATCCACCAGATGATATAATACCAATATATTCTGGCGCAAAGCTTTTGCCCTCCTTTTTATATATCTGAAACAAAGAAAGTGCCAATAAATTTCCAAATGCGTAAGCATAGCAGTAAAACGGCGCATGGTGAAAGTGAGGAATGCAACTCCATTCTATCCCAAAGTTGTCAGAAATTTTGACCGAGCTGCCAAATTGTTGATTAAGGTTCTGAAGATAGGTTTTTGATAATTCGTCTATGGTTGTACTATTGGCTATCTGTTTATGCGCTTCAATTTCAAACAAGGTAAAAAATGACTGTCTTCCTATGGTAGCATAAAAATCATCAATCTTCTCCGCTAACATGCCCTTTTTTTCTTGGTCATCAACCATCATGGATAAATTGTCATACAATAACATCTCAGAAAATGTAGAAGCTGTCTCAGCCAAAGGTAAAGAAGCCTCAGATACTAATATTGATTTATTCGACGCTGAAATACTATGTATAGCATGACCAATCTCATGTGCCAACGTAAAAACATCACGAGATTTTCCTGTAAAATTTAGTAGTACATAAGGAGTGATTTTTGGTGAAGGCGTACTACAAAATGCCCCAGATGCTTTTCCAGGTCTAAGTGCAGAGTCAACATGTCTTCGCCTAAATACATTTTTAGCATGTCCTGATAAAATGGGACTAAATTTTGAGAGTGATTCTAAGACCAGTTTGATTGATTTATCATACGAATATGTTTTTTCATCACTTTTTGATTTTCTAGGTGCATAAAGATCATACCTTCGAAGCTTTTTCATACCAAGTAACTTTGCTTTCTTAGTAAAGTATTTTTGAAAAATCTTGGAATTTTTCTTACAGACATAAAGTAATGTTTCTATCGTTTTATCATCAATATTGTTAGAAATATTTCTTATTGTTATTGGCGAAGAAAATCCCCGCATGCCAATACCTTCATCTCTCAAGTTTAGTACTATATTTTGATAAATTTCACCTGTTACACCCTTGTTGTCATTATATTTTGAGAGTAGTGATTTGTATGCTGACTCTCTTATTTTTGCGCTTTTGTTTCTAACAAGCGCAGTTAATTGTTCTCTGTTCATTGTTTTCTTTTTACCATTTACTGTTATAGTATATACAAAAGCATTGGTAATTTTGTCATACAGTTTTACAAGTGCCGACACACCTGTTACATCAAGAGTATTAATTATTTTTTCTTCTGGTTCGCTTAGCGAATATTTTGCTAAAAGTCTTTTATGTTTTAGGTATTCAGAATATTGCCCTGCCGACCTGATTAGTCGCCTTGCATTTTTTTCATCAACCTGCTTCTTCCACCACAGGTCAAAAAATAGTAAACGATTTTCTATATCAGAACCAAATTTACTAATTCGTGTTAGTAATGAAGTTGCCTCATCTGATTGTGTATTTTCAGAATAACATAATGATGCATAGCCATGTATTATGCTTGATTTTTCTGAAACAGTTTCAATGTCACGTAAAATCTTTAGAAATTTTGCAGATGAAATGTTTGAATTTAATGCTTTTTTGGTTTTCTCAAATCTTTTTGTTCTACTTTCTAGTTTTGCCAACTTTTTATCAATCGTAACTCTAGTTGGTTTTTTAACTAATTCGTTAAGATCCCATTTGCCTAGGTCATATTGAGTCATAATACATCAATAATATTTCGTATGGATATAACACCATTTCCAGGTTCTAGCTGGTAATGCAATCATGACAGGATGCCCTGTCTTTTTGAAATGTTTTGTAGCATGGAGTCCCACTGATGAGTCGCAGCAACCAACATGCCCACAGATTAGGCACATTCGTATTGCAACCCAAGGGAGTTTTTCCTTCTCACATTCTTCGCATCCCTTTGTATTTGGTAAAACTTGATTCTTAGATTGAGCAAAATGTTCACATTCTGTTTCCATGTAATTTGTAAACAAGAATAATTACTATACCTTTTCACGATTTAATCTAACGCCTAAATAATGTACTAGTAAAAAAATATTGGATCGATCGTCTAGCCTGGCTTGGATGACGCACTCACACTGCGTAGGTCATGGGTTCAAATCCCATTCGATCCACTTTTTACCCATTCCATTTTAATTCACAGAGTGAATAATATCGAAAATTCATCAAAAGTTTCTCATATAGTTTTTTTTTGTACACTTGCTGTTGTCTTGCTCACTCTTACTGCTATGATATTTCCCGCTTTATTTTCATCATATTTTGGTCTTCATGCGGAAAACCTTGAACCGTTCGAGCTTGGTCATCAAGCAATTTTTGTTATTACAAGCAATGCTATAATTTTCGGTTTAGGAATTTTATATTACAAGAAAAAAATTCCTTCAACGCTAAATAATGCAATTGAAAAAATTCGTACATTCGAATTATCTAAGAGAGTGACTCTAGTATCTTTATTTGTCATTATTGGTATTTATGTTGGATTCTCAATTCCAGAACTTTTCATTGATGAATCTACCCAGTGGGGTGATTATGTAGCATTAGATGAAGCACTAAAGCTGTGGCCATTTGGCGAATCTGATAATGTTTACGTCCAAGAACAAAATGACAGATACGTTAGAATGTTTTTGCTCGATATATCATATGATATATTTCAAAATATCAAACTACTGCCATTTTTAGCTACTATCCTAGTAGTATTTTTTACTTATTTGATTGCAGCACAGTTTTGCCAAAAACGATTTGCAGGGATAATTTCTGTAATTGTATTGTTACAGAGCCACATATTTCTGAAATTTGACACTATCGCAGTTTATGAAAATTTTTGGGTTTTATTTTATCTGATTTAATTATACGTGATACGAAAAAAATGGTTTTTATCACCTGTTTTTTACATTCTTGCATTTTTCACAAAAGCATATGTCGCACCATACTTTTTGATGACTCTCTTTACTGCATATAGATCAGAAATATCTAGTGGAAGAAAAATTGCAATCTTGATTTCATACGTTGCCATAGTTGGACTTGCCATCGCGTTAATTTTCTTAGGCGAAACAGTGTATCCAGATGTAATCGAAATCAATTATAGCAAGTTTATTTTGGGATTTCAGGGAATCGCTTCTCAGTTAAGATTTGATTTCTTTTTTATAATGACAATATTACCCGTGACGGTTGGACTTGTATTACTTTCAAAAAATAAGCTTAAAGAATCTGATTCTATCCTGATTCTAATTTTTGGAACCATAATAGCTAGTCCAGTGTTGGTAATGTTTACTTCACATTATGATATTCATGCCTATCGATTTATTCCACTAATAGTCTTCTTTTCGATAGGTGTAGGAATGTTCTTTTCAAAAAAATCAGTTCATCTCTCTTAAAACAGTCCATTGATTAACTACAGTATCATTCTCTGTTAATGCTGCAGTTGGAGCAAGGGTTTGAAAAATAGGTACACATTGAATTCCATGTTCAACAAAATCTGCACAATAATGAATTTTCCATGCTGCTAGCCATTCCTGTTGTTTAGATGTTTTTATGTTTATTTCCATAGGCGTTTCAGTGAGAATTGGATACAGTCCAACGAGTCTCTGATTTATTGTAGGCATATCCGTAATTCTTACTTTTTCATATTTCACGCCATCAATAGTAATGATTTCCTTTTCACCTAAACGTTGATCAAATAAATCATCAGTTAGTTCATGCTGCAAGTATTGACCACCTGAAGATTCTAAAACGCTAATTAACTGACCCTGTGCATCTCTAACTACCACCTGTAGATGAATCTTATATTTTGAATCCTTCTCTGAAACAAGATTCACATCGTTTTGATTAGTAAAAATACCTTTACCGTCAGATTTTAAATGGTCTGCAGAGATGGATTGAGCGGAACCAGCAATAAATAATGTTAAGATAGTTATTGTCAAAACTTTTGAAATTTTTTTCACGGAAAATATCAAATTTGGACATAGATAAGTGATTTTAAACAAAAAAATAGTACCATACATAACGGTTTAAAATGATTGAGGGCTTTGCAACTAAAGAGGGTACTGGGAATTTTGCTGTAAGATCCCCAGCACATAAAGAGAATTTTAGAAATATTCATAATCTTACGCTATCGAATGTTGGCGTTGGTACTTACTTGGGTAATCCAGATTTAGAAACTGACAGAGAACAAAAAAATGCAATTAAACAATCCATCTTGCATGGCGTAAATGTAATAGATACTGCAATAAATTATCGTGCACAAAAATCTGAGCGAGCTGTTGGAAAAGCAATTTTTGAACTGATTGATGAGGGAAAAATCAAGCGTGATGAAATTTTTATTTCAACTAAAAATGGTTATGTAACAAATGATGCTGACATTCAAGAAGATTTTATGGCATATGTAATGAGAGAATTTGGTAAGACAGGTATTGTAAAAGAAGGTGATATTTCAGCTCAGTATAATTGTATGACAGTGCCATTTCTTGAAGATCAACTAATTAGGAGTCAGAAAAACTTGGGTTTAGATTGTATTGATTTAATGTATCTACATAATGCAGTAGAGGGACAACCACAAATGTCTAGAGATGAATTTATTACACAATTAAAAAATGTTTTTGAGTTTTATGAAAAAAAAAGAAAAGAACAAAAGATTAGATTTTATGGATTAGCAACTTGGGAATGTTTTAGAACACCTAAAGAAAATTCAAATTTTTTATCTCTTACCCAAGTCATCGATTTGGCAAAGCAGGTTGGTGGGAATAGTCATGGATTTAGATTTATACAGTTACCATATAATTTACAATTCGATCAGGCTTTTATGCAAAAAAACCAATCGCTGGATTCAAGTGAAGTATCAGTTTTAGAATTAGCTAAACAAAGTGACATTGGTGTTTTTACTAGTGTGCCATTAATGCAGGGTAAACTTTTGGAATGGATTAGGAATAAACCTGAATTTACTCATCAAAGCCCGGCAGTTAACGCTCTCCAATTCATTAGATCAACACCTGGTGTTTTAGCTCCACTTGTTGGGCAAAAATTAGATTTACATGTAAGAGAAAATTTACAGGTTTTAGAAATCCCACCTTTTTCAGAGGAAGAATTTAGTAGTCTGCTCAAAAAACTTATTCAATAATCTTCAGGAACGAATTTTCAAGTTTCCGTTTTAATATCTGTTATATTACTAATCAACATGAAAGTTACAAAAATTTCTGCAGTTACATTGTTAATTTCTGACATGAAAAAATCAGTCGATTTTTATTCGAAGATGCCAAACTTTAAGATCGTTTATGGTGGTTCTGACAACCAATTTACATCGTTTTTGATAGACGATACGGCAAAGTCATATCTAAATCTGAAATTAGATAAAACACATTCAACAGATTTTGGCAGAATTATTTTTTACGTTGATGACGTTGACAAGTTTTTTACTTATATGCAGAATGATGAAACAATTTCAGTATTGGGCAAATTGGAATCCAAACCACAAGACGCAACCTGGGGCGAACGATTTTTCCATGCACTAGATCCTGATGGTTATAGGCTATCATTTGCAACACCAATTGGTGATGAATGATATGCAGGAAGGAGATTTAGCACCAGATTTTGAACTGAAAGCAAATGATGGGAGTGTGATTAAACTAGAATCTTTTAAGGATAAGAATAACACAGTTCTTTGTTTTTATCCTAAGAATCATCTTTTTGTATGCCCATCAAAAAAGGTATTTGATATGGCAAAGAGTGTAGTATCTGTTTATTCAGAAATTCAATCACATGATACTGAGATATTTGCAATTTCAGTTGATAGTGTTGAGTCACAAAAAAAATTCGTAGAGGAATATAAAATTCCATATTTACATCTTAGTGACACACAAAAGAATACTTGTAAAAAATATGCAGGTCTTAATATTGCGGGTCTTGCAAAACGTTCAACATTCATAATAAATAAAAATGGAGTCGTTAAGAAAATCTTTAGGAATATTGAAGTTAAAAATCATGGCTACGAAATTTTAGATTTCTTAAAAAAATTAGACTGATTTTATTCGCAAAAATCAAAAATATCATCCATCTCACTTTTTCTTTCTTTTTCTCCTGATGGATATAATTATTCCAACTATTATTGCACCAATAATTATTGAAAGTATTCCCATATATGATATTTCTACGGTTTTACTTTCAGTTTGTAAAATTGGAATGTCGGGAAGAGTTGTATGTCCCTCAACTACAAGAAAACTAGTAGTATAACTGTCAGGTCTTAATGCCTCATCTGATGATGCAAAGATCTTTAACGTATTTGCTCCAACATCAAGGTGTGAAGATTCTTCAGATGTAATCATAATTTCATAAATATTGTCATTTACATATGAAACAAAAGGCGATATATTCCCTGATGAAACTGTCTCACTTTTAGAATTTGTAATGAAATAATGAATCTTAGATGAATCCGTTGCTTGGACTTGAATTGTAAATGGATTTCCCAAGTTTACAACATCTGAAATTTCAACAGCGGTGATTTTTGGAAATTTAATATGTTCGAACTCTTCCCATTTGCCAGATTCGAACGGATACCCAACTGAATCAAATGACTTGATGGTTATTGTCCTTGACTCTGGGGAATAGTTATCGAGATAAAATGGGCCATTACTAATTACACCGTGATTATTTTGCTCAATCCATTCTATTGCTGCATCATAGCGCCCTTCAAAGTATTGCCAGTCATATTGAGAATTTTCTAATGGGGGTGGTATATAGCCAGATTCTTTGAATTCTGTAAGATATTGCTGTATGATTTTTGAATCAATTGGAACTATGAGTGAAAGCCAGTTTACACTTTTGCTGATTGAGCCCGAGCGCGAAAATGAAACCTTACCGTCAAGCACAGCCTGCTCAGAGGCTGCCATGATCTCCCAAGGCATACTACTCCAAGGAGTCGACCATGAAGCGATTTCAGCCTCGTCAAAGTGCCAATAATCAACATAAACTTCAATCGTATCATTATCAAGCTGTTTTATTCCAACCAACGTCTTCGCATTTTGTGCTGCTTGAGGTGAAAATTCAGAATCATATGTCTTATCATTTTGATCCTGTTCAGAACCCCATTCCAACAAAAAGTACATGGAATACAATATGTCATTCATGTCCATATTCTGTTCATGATGCCAGTTGCCAAGGATAAGATCAAATGTAACCTTACTTGTGGCTTCCTGATCAATTCCCACTTTTTTCCATCTTTGATTTTCTATGTCCCAGATAATTGCATCCTCGGGAACTGTGATCTTACCATCACTACCAAAATTTTTAACTTGCCACTCAGTTCTTATTGGAATTGTCTTACCGGTAAACGGATGGCTGAAAACACCAGGATCATAAAGGTTTAACCATATTTGATTACTGTATACATCACTAAATCCGCTAATTGGATTCCATGATCCCTGGTAGATTTGTTTAACACCAATCACTAACGTATCAGTGTCAGATTTTACGTTAATTGGTGTAAATCTAGTTGGAACACCAGCACCAAGAGCATTGATCACGCCATCAACGCTGTCGTTTGCAACATACTGGTCTGTCTTGCTAGCAAGAAATATTCGAACAGATTCATTGATTCCTTCCTTCGTTGCATCTTCTATCAGCGAAATCCTTTCTTCTGCAGATTCAAAATCACTTGTATAGATTTTTTTTGTTACGGAGTCAAGATAGTCATTTTTGTAATTCCAGTAAGTCGGATCATTATTTCCCGGCATGTTAGAAAACCATGGGGAGTACATTTGTGCAAGCCCGACAGAATCATACTTTGCAAATCCTGAGCTTCCCCATCCTTCAGTATATAGATGCCATTTTTGATCTGCCGGATCCGAACCATAAACAACAACAAACGCCTTGTTAAGATCTCCAAAATCCTTATTTACTTTAAAACCAATCTTTTCAAGTTCTGAGGAGAGAATTTCCCCTATGGATTTTCTAACTGGATCATCACTTCTAATGAAAAACGTAATTTCAATCTGTTTTCCGTTATGATACCAAACACCATCAATTTTTTCAGCGCCTATTTTTTCAAGTTCCTTAGTAATTAGCTGATTTGCTAGGGATGGGTTGTATTTGAAATGAAATGATTCAAGTTCGTCAATTATTGAAAGATAGTCAGCTGCGAATGTTCCATAATTTGAAGTCATGGTTCTGCCATAGCCACCAATAAGCTCGTTAACAATAAACTTCTTATCCACCAGATAGTTTAGTGCAAATCTTATCTCTTTAATTGAAAACGGATTGAAAGTTTCGGAAACTGAAGGGTTTGTCAGTATGCTATATGACCCGCCGGTAGATTCAAAAACCTGAATTCCCTCCCTGGTCTTTTCCGTCTCAATTCTATCTGAGGAAACACGAAAGTAGTATATGTCAAGATTGCCGTTACGAACTTCCTCAAGGGCAGTATTTTCATCCAAATACTGGATAAATTGAACCTGATCTACAAATGTACCTTTTTCGGCAAATACTACAGGAAATGCAATCAAAGCTAGTATTGCAACTAGCCAAAATTTCATGTCAGACATAGCATATCATCATAATTTAAAGTTCGTTTGTACTAAAAAAAACTATAAGATTTTAAAATCAAAAATAAGCAGTTTTTAAGTTGAATACAAAATTACTTGTGCAAGGAATCACCGGTGTAATACCTGGCGGTATATCCGCAGAAGATTTTGCTGTTGTTATTTCTGCCGATAAAAGTACGGCAGAAAAAATTCTTGAGATACTAACTCAAAATGGAATTGGTAAAACTATTGGAAACTTGACAAACTTTGAGGATGGTGACAAGCTTAAGACAGCACTACTTGCCATAAAGAATGGTGTACCTATTGAGGAAGTTTCACGGTATATTGATTGGAAAGATTTTGAGGGATTGGTAGCTGAAATACTTTATTTAAAGCACTTTGATGTTTTACGAAATTTTAGGATGACAAAACCAACAATGGAAATAGATGTTGTTGGTGTACGCCTTGGGGTAGCACTTCTCATTGATTGTAAGCACTGGAAAAGACTAAGCCGTTCTGCACTTCAGACTATCGTTGTAAAGCAGATAGAACGCGTGAAACACTACATATTAAACACAAAAGGTGTTATTGCTGCACCAGTTATTGTCACATTAAATCAGGAAGAAATTAGTTTTATCAATAGAGTTCCAATTGTATCCATCTTACAGTTTTCTTCATTTATTGACGAGTTTTATGGCAGTTTGGAAGAAATCAAAACCATAGAAAAATAGACAGTAAAAATATACCAACACAACCAATCATGAATGCCTTTGTAATTCTTAATGAAGTATCAAGTGCTCTGGAAAGATGCTCAAAGATTCCTGAACCCATGACTCTTACATTTGATTGATTTTCTAAAATTTCAAATTTACCAGTAACAATATTTTTTTCCGCTTCTTTTGCAATAGACAAACACCAATTTTCTAATCTTTCTGGTTTGGTGATAATTCCTAATTGGTAGTAGCCGTTTCTGTTTCTTACGCCCATTGTTGTGAAATGAGTATCGGAAGTAAACATTTCAACTAGATCATACCCATTGTTTTGTAGATGTGTTACAATTTTTTCACGTATGCCATTTTCTATGTTATTAGCATCAGCCCAGCACAAAAAGTATTTCTTCTGAGCAAAGGCAAGACATAACATTCCTATACCACCACCTGCAAGATCATCCGTTTGTATGTTCATTGATTTTGAGTTTGCATAACCATATTGAAGAGGATGACCTGTTTTTGTGATAAGAATGTCAAGGACAGATTTTGCAGCTGATAACATGTCCTGCGAGTCATCCCGTGATATCTCACCACCCATAGCATTATGAGTATCAACAACAAACACATTCTGAAAATTCCTATTTTTCGCTATTTGTTCAATCTCGGTCTTTATGAAGAGTGGAACATCTTCCATACCGTGCGGTGATAAGGAAAGAAACAAAATTGCCGTTGAATCAAAGCGTATACCCACAACACGCGCCTTGTTTATCTGTGCAGTGACAGGTTCTGTACATGTAAGACCCTTTGTTGAAACGTAACTTTGTAACAGTCCATCTAGATATGTTTTCACATCATGTTGTGATGGTAGATTAAGTGAATGATCAGACACACTATGTAATACCATTGCAGATGAATTCATGGTTTTATAGATTTGATGAGGTATGTCACTTCCACCAACTGGGTGAAATGGACCTGGATGAATGTCTGGAAGTACCATACGAAAATCATTTTTGGCGTCATCTGTATGGAAACGTATTTGAGATGTGGAAATTTGTAATGGCTTTGCTGTCTCAAGAATTATTGATTCCATTTCACTTGGATCACCTCGTGATACTGACTGTAGATATGCCTGTAACAATTTGTGTGTACTTTTTATTCCTGGCAGTCCAGTTCTATTTGTAAAATAAGACCAAAAAACTGCAACAGTTAGAAACACAATTCCAAATGCTAAAGTTTCCACATTGTATAGAACAGACCACATATCAATTGGGATTAGAACAAGAAACATTGCTAATGGTTGAACAAAGCATAGTATACATGATTTTTTTAAACTGATGCCAAGTGAGGTGGTCATAATTCCAATTCTAAAACTGGAAAAAATGAACATACCAATTGCAATGTAAAACAAAGATAGTTCTTTTGAGATCATCATAGCTCCTAAAATTCCAGCAACCACTGTAATTAGCCATAACACACTTCCAAAAAATGACATATGCAGTGACTTTGAATACTCTTTATGTCTTGTAAAACGCGAATCAAAATACTGTGTTGCAAGTAATACAGCAATTACTGCAGGAAGATGATAAAATATTTCATAATTCTGAATGTAGTTATTGAAAGCAAGGGCTGCTATTATAGATGCTATTCCAATGGATGCAAATAATGAAACGTAAAATGATGCCGGATTTATCAGAGTAAACGAATATCTCTTGTGAATATTCTCAATCTCATTGCTATCGGACATGATATCTACGGGACTAGAAGGAATTCTAATGCCCATGAAATTGCAATAATACTTATCGGCATAGAAATAGCAATTTTTGGATCAACCTTGACCCCTCTTGTTTCATCTTCAAAAAATCTTAACAGTCCAGCACTGGATGCAGGAAGTGGAGAGTTTTTCTTATCAGCCATATCTTATTTTTCAGATTGAGGGTAAAAATAAAAACTTTTGTTATTTTTTCTTTAGTTTTGCTATAATTCCTATTAGATCATCTATAGATTTTATCAATTTTTGCTGCTTTGTAGGATTATCTTCATTTTCAAGCTGTTTAGATAATTTTTCCAGTTTTCCCTCAAGCGTGTTAAGGACACTGACAGATTTTTCCCTTTTAGTTTGTTTTTTGATTTGTTTTTGTTCGGGTTCTTTTCCACAATTTATGCATAATGCATTACCATCTTTCATAATTCTTACACCCTTACAGTATGGACATGGCTCGCTCAGTATTGTTGCACCGTTTATGACCATCTTAGCTGCTTTTTGTATGAGATCCTTGGACATGCTATGTAATTATACTGGTTTTTAAAAAATTGTAGGTTTTGGTAATATACTTTGATTACATGTCCAATAAGGCTTAATAGTATTAAACGTCTTCAAGTTTCTAACTAATGGCGGAAATTTGTAGTACATGTGGACTTCCTGATGATCTATGCGCCTGCGGTGAACTTGATAAAGATAATACTCATATCATAATACGTCTAGAGACTAGACGTTTTAAGAAAAAGGGAACCATGATTGAAGGGCTTGATCCTAAGGTTAACAACCTTGAAAGCGTTGCAAAAGAACTGAAAAAAAAATACGCCTGTGGTGGTACTGCAAAAAATGACTATGTCTTTTTGCAAGGAGACCATAGGGATACAATTAAGGACACGTTGGTAAAGCTTGGTTTTGCTGAGGAATCAATAGATCTTCATTAGAAAAAAAGTGTCAGCACAAAACAGAATTTTACAAGCATTAGGAATACCGCACGGCGCTTTAATATCAGTAATCTTTTGCATGATGATTTTGTCATTTCCTCTCGGCGCATATGTGGTTTTTAACTCGGAAATTGGCGGTGACATTACATATGAATATCCAATGGATAGTTTGGATCTTTTTCTTGCAGGGATAGGGTTTGATATTCCAGTAGAATTTGAGTTAGGTGATGGATTTATTATAATATGGTGTACTTTTTTGGTTCTGTTTACCATTGCAATGTTTGGTCCAAAGCAAAATTTTGTTAACGCTATACAGTCAATAATTTCTAAAGGAAAATATCAGATCCAAGACAATTACATAGTTGCAACAGTCAAGTGGTTTTCCATCTTGGTAATCGTGTCAGGTTCCATTATAGCAATACAAGAATTTTTTGGGGTTTTCGTTGAACAGCCTGAAGCATCAAACCAACTTATCCAGTTTTTTGGCATGTCACTCGCACCTATAATTGAAGAATTTGGTTTCAGGGTAGTGCTGATAGGCCTGCCACTTTTTGCGTTATATTCGCGCAGGTCATCATTTAGATTACTTGCAAAGTCGTTGTGGAGACCTTTCCAAAATCTTCAAAGTGTTAATGTAAAAAGCGCATTAGTGCTAATTGTTATAGTTGGAATATTTTTTGGTGTTGCACATGTTATTTCGGGTGAACCGTGGAGTGCCGGCAAATTTGCACAGGCAGCTTCCAGCGGAATCATCATTGGGTGGGTATATTTCAGGTACGGTCTAGCTCCTGCGATTCTAATTCACTGGGCTGCAAATTATTTTATTTTTTCATATGCACATATTGTCGCAGACATAAACCAGATTCCTCTGGAGGATGCATTTACAAACTCTTTACTAGGCACACTTGAGATAATGCTGATTGTAACTGGAGCTATTTCCATAGCGGTTTTAGCGTTAAACTACATATTTTCCAAGTCTTCCAGTAGTTAGTTGGCACTAGACTCATCATGATGAGTGAGTATTATAAACAATTATTCGGCTATACAGAAGGTTAGCATAAAATGGTCAAATCAGACGCAACTGCATATTTAGATAATCTTGGATGTGCGCATGTAGTGTACTTCCATGACGGTGGTGATAAATCCCAAACCACAGAGTTTGATTTTATAAAAAAAGGAGTGGATAAGCAGCAACACTGCTTTTACACTACGCAGAACCCAGAAAAAATACTGCGTCAGGCAGAAATTGAGCAGTGTGTAGATGACGATTTCCATAAAATTAAGGGAAACTTTGTTTGCTCCTTTTCAGTAGGCAGGATTACTATTGACATTCGCAGTAGATTTCTAAACCAGTTGCTTGAGTCTCACAGGGCAATAGTGTTTCAAACGGCAAAAGATGGCACAGAAGTTTTTACGCTTCCATAGAATTTTTCATTAATTTCATTTATGAGCTCATTTATTCTAGAATAATCCTTATGAAACTGCATTCCTTTCTCAGTAACTGTAACTGATTTTTCATTTTCTATAATTCCCCTCTTCGTCATTTCTTCCAGGTATTTTGTTAGTTTATCATAAGATGTATTGCACTTGATCTGGATTCTGGTTGGAGATATGGATTCATTATTTTGGGCATCGTCTATCACAGCAGTGACAATGTCGAAGAAAATTTGTATCTTAGATCTCCTTTCTTTAACCATAAAACAATTAGCGTGATGTATAATTAAAACCTAGACTCCGTTTTTTTTTCCAGTCACAAAAAGCGTGCCAAATTCCCGCTTCCACTTTGCCCTGTGTTTTGGATCTTTGACTTGTTTGGCAGTTGTCTTAAAACCAGCTTCCCTGAACATTTTTTTCCACTCAGCCTTTGAGCGAAGGTCCATTGGAATTTTCATAACTTTTGTCCATCTCTTAGTAAGGTGGTTGTCACTGTAAAAGTCAGTTCCACAGTAAAAGAAACCACCGGTTTTGAGCATCTTGAAAACTTTGTTTAACGCTGGTTCCATCGGTACCGAATAGTATAGTGATTCCATGGAAAAAATTACGTCAAACTTACCGGTATAATTCCAGGATTCAACGTTCGTGCAAACATAATTCTCCTTTTTTGAGCGTTTCTTAGAAATGGATCTTTTTATCATGTTTTTGCTCTTGTCTATTCCTACCGCCTTTTTGCATTTTGGCAGTTGCGCGATTTTTCTGACAACCCATCCGTTGCCACACCCAATATCCAGGAATGAAAACTGCTTGTCAAAGGAAACACTGTCTAGGAATTTGCCCACGGTTACTCCATGACCACCTTCCATTTCCTCAGCCCTTCCAGCTTTTGCCCAACTGTCAAAGACCTTAGATGTTTTGTCCATTCAAGTACCTTTTATAATGTTAAAGAACTGACGAACAG
>LUMJ01001215.1_pt1 | contig 16877 bp, 16 predicted proteins | sample 729631 | NCBI WGS metagenome assembly LUMJ01 (sample SAMN03860266, study PRJNA289734) | marine metagenome | biome: seawater column; feature: ocean; material: water; isolation source: Red Sea water column Station 22 - depth 500m | place: Saudi Arabia: Red Sea | collected 2011-10-15 | depth 500 m | reverse complement strand
GTTCAAAGCTGGACAGAACTGGGTATTGACCAATGCACCAACATTTGTTGAGAAAGCAGAAATCTTTAAGGAGTCAACTTTTGTAATGGGTATGGATACCCTCATACGCTTATTTGATCCAAAATTCTACGAAAACGACCAGGTCATGCAATCAAGCCTGAACGTCTTTATTGAGAACAACATACGGTTTTTAATATTTGGTAGACAAATCGGATCTCAATTCATGACTTTGAATGATTTCTTGATTCCTAAAGAATTCAAAGATCGCTTTATTGGTATTACAGAAAAAGAATTCAGGGAAGATATCAGTTCCTCTGCTATCAAGAGAGAAGAAGAAGAAAATAGAGTTCCAGCTTGACTGATGAGTCAACTTAGCCTTTTCTAGTTTGCAAATCTAACCTAAGGCTTCGGCAATCTTGCTTGCGATTTTCTCTGGTTTTGTGGACGAGCCAAATCGGGCTATAGGCTCACCCTTCGAGTTGATCAGAAACTTAGTAAAATTCCATTTGATTTTTTTGCTTCCCATTAGACCGGGTTGATTTTGGGTTAAAAATTGATACAAAGGTGCGGCATCATCTCCATTGACATTAATTTTGGAAAACATTGGGAAGCCCCCAAATTGGTTGCATGGAAATCCCAATACAGAAAAACCACGTTGATGAAAATCCTGGTGTAGTTTTTCCAATCCTTCGTATTGTGGGGTAAAACCACATTTGCTTGCTGTGTTGACAACGAGTAGAACTTGACCTTTAAAATCGGAAAGAGATTTGATATCTCCTTTATTATCTTGGCAGTCAAATTCATATACGCTATTTGCTTTACTCATGGTTTTTCTCCACATATCAATGATTTTTTCATAAGCCTACTGGGAGTTTAAAGTATTTTTCAATTATTCACACGTTCTAAGGATGATAACAATTATATTGAAAATAAATAGAAGACAACATTGACTTGATAATCGTTTGGTAAACTGAGAAGCTTAATCATGGAGTCTATGAAAGATCGTCTCTCAATCACAAAGGACTGGCTTCCCCGATATACAGGTATGGAAATCGACGAGTTTGGCGATTACATTCTGTTAACAAATTTTAGTGATTATCTCATCCGTTTTGCTGAGATGTTTGACTGTGACATCAAGGGACAACGCAGACCTATGCAAGCTGCAACCAATGCTGCGGGGTGTTATTTACACCACCAATAGACGAGTGTGGGAGCACGATGAGGTTTTTAAAAATAAATTAAAAGAAACCACTGCAATTGCAATTGATATGGAAACAGCCACAGTTTTTATCGTCGGTCATTACAATCAAATCGCTCGTGGGGCTTTACTGCTTGTTTCAGATAAGCCTGTTACCCCTGATGGTGTTAAAACAGAACAATCAGACCGTTCTGTCACTGAAAAATGGCTTCAAACTCATCTCGAAATCGGCATAAATGCGATGACTGAAATTGGTAAATCTGGGGAAACAATTAAACATTTCATGTATTAACTGCGTTTACCCGTTAAGAAGCCTGCTGCTTTTAATTCCAATAAATGCTCAATTTTTTGACCTACCTCGCTGACATGGCCTGTTAAAGTAATATGATCCACCAATTTATCCAGTAAATCGTCAGGGATCCCAGGGACTGAATGGGTATTTAATTTTGGCATTTGATAGATTTTTTGTTTGTGTGCTTCTATAAGATCGTATTCTTTGTCTGACATAAAAGTGGTAATTACCCACCGCCTAAATAACCCACGATAACCAAGCCACTGTTTCGCCTCTTTTATCGCTTCTTTTTTGTCATCGTAGAGCGCCCATGCCATAAAATTATTAAAGCGAAAGTCATCCAATTCTCGACCAAAAGCCTTTAAGTGGACAGAAACTTCTTCAACTGTATTTTTTATCAGGCTAGCGGGCAGGTCACTCATCATAATTCCATCAGAAAGTCTAGATGACATCTTAAGCATTTGAGGCTTGTTAGCAGCAACGTAAACCTTAGGCATGGTTTGGGTCGCCCAAAAGGGATGGTAGTTTTTTACTTGGAACAGCTCTCCATTGAAGTCCAGGGGATCAACTGCAGAGATGGATTTCAAAATCTCTATACATTCCTGAACAGCTTTTACTCTTCTGACTGGTTTTAAGTTAAGCGATTGCAACGCTTCTCCTCCACCGCCAATGACAATAGTGGCACGGCCTTTGGCAAGTTCATTTAGAGTTAATAAACCAGTTGCAATCCTAATTGGATGCGTATCAAAGGGATTTAAGGCGACAGGTCCTAAGTTTATTTGGCTAGATTCACGAGCCAACTGTGAAAGATTTGAGAAAGGTTCTCGCGAGTCTAAGTAGCTTGCTAACCAGATGGTATGAATCCCATACTTTTCTGCTAACAGCCCCAGTTCAGTTATATTGGAGGAGCTTAATCTGGAATCGAGGATCAGACCAATACGCATTTTCAAGATGGATTATTGAAACTCGCATTCAGGCGGTCAACAACTTCGATAATTTGCTTCCGGTTTATGTTTGCGTAAGCTAGCCTCAGAAATCTATCTTGGTCCGGCCCAAAAAAAGTTCCTGGTAAAGAAAGTATATTTTCCTTATCCAGCAATTCCATGGCTACTTCATAGTCATTTTTGTTTTTGTAAAGATGTCGAACGTAGGCAAAATAAGCGCCGGATGATACCAACTCGAAACCGAGATCATTCTCTTTAAAAAGCTTAATGAAGAGTTCACTTCTCCTTGCCAACATTTCGCGTTTATCTGCAACCCATGAAGTTAAATTTTGCAATCCATACAACGCAGCATCTTGTGCAATCCTGGGTGCACAGATTGCAATGGTATCCATGATTTTAGTCACCAATTTGATTACTTCTTTCCCAGCAATAATTGATCCAACACGATATCCAGTTAGACTAAAGCATTTTGAAAAACTATAAACTTGGATCAACGTTTCTCCCCAGTTAGGGAAATCAAATAACTTATGAGGTGGTTGTTGAATTAGAAAGTCCTTGTAAGTCTCATCAATAATTAGTTTGATACCAGTCTGTTGGCAGAGCTCAAAAAACCCTTCCAGTAGATTCTCTGGATATCTTGTGCCGGTCGGATTATTAGGAGACACCAGAACGATCGCCTTGGTTTTTTTGCTGATCAATTCCCTTGCTCTGTCAATTTCAGGTAGACCTTTGTTGTTCATATCACAGTCCAGATGAACTGTTTTGATGTCTTGCATCTCAAGCCACATCTGGTGATTGAAATAATAGGGGGTAGTAAGAATCATCTCATCTCCAGCTTCGGCCAATGCCATTGATGCTAGACAAAACGCTTGATTGCAACCCGCTGAAATCAGGATGTTGTCATGGTAAATTGAACCCCCATAAATTCCATTCATATGATTTGCAAGCTCAGTTTTGAGGTTGTCATTGCCACTCACTGGTCCGTATTGTGCTGTTTCAAATAATTTAACTCTCTCAGCCATGAAGTTGGTCAGGTCTTTGGAAGGCGCATAGCTTGGTACCGCTTGTGCCAAGTTTAATAGAGGTTTTTCATCGGTGAATGTTCTTCCAACCAGCCATGAATTTGCTTCATCAATAGGCGGGTCTATTGCATTGACAATGTTTGGATTAATACGATTAGTCACCAATCCAGCTCCTTTTTTGTTCTGAACTTCATAGTATTAACGATAAATGAAATGAGCAATAGCTGTAATCAAGGGTAGTGTGATTAAAGTTCTTAATACGAAAATGAGAAACAGTTCCCCGATCTGCAAGGGAATTCTCGATTTGAGAATTAATGTGCCTACCTCTGTCATATAAATTATTTGAATAATAGAAACACAACCAATAATAAATCGAGTCATTTCACTTGCAATATTTTTTCCTAAAACAGCCGGTAAGTACATATCGGCAAATCCGACTAAAAAAGCAGGAGCTGCCATTTCAGCTTCAGGAATTTGCATCAGTTTAAGAATGGGAACAAGTGGTTTAGTCAAGATTGTAAAAATTGGCGTGAACTCAGTCAGTGCTAGGACAATTGTTCCAATGGCCACCACCGATGGCAATAAAGAAAACCATATATCCAAGAGGTTTATCACTGCATTTTTAAACAATGTTTTTAAATCTGGTGCTTTCTGTGCTTTATTTACCGCTTGTATCAATGCCCATCTAAAGAGACTTGTTCCAGTCCCAGGTTTATCCGTAAAGCCATCCTGTTCCACCAAATAAACGTCTTTTTTTCTTGCCAGTGGCCAAATTCTTGGAACAATTAAGGCAGCGATCATTCCAGAAAAAATAATCGAAAAATAGAATTCAAAAAATCGATGATCAATTTCAATTAATTTTGCCACCAAGGCACAAAAAGCGATTGAAGCAATGGAAAAGTTGGTTACAATCACTGCAGCTTCCCGACCACTGTAATAACCTTTTTCATACTGCTGAATAGTAATTAAAACACCAACAGGAGCGCTTCCAAGCCACGACGCTAGTGTGTCAATGCTGGCTCGTCCAGGCAGTCGGAATGCCCATAAAAATGGTTTTTTCAGTAGTGTTCCCATAAATTCTGCAATCCCATAATCAATGAGAAAGGGTAACAAGAAACAGGCAACTAAAAAGAATACACTCAAGGTACCAGCCAATTGAAATAACATAGTTCCACCTGTTGCTGGACTTGAAATCCACTCAGGTCCAATATCAAATAAAACCAGAACGGCGAAAAAACTACCCAGTATTCTGAGCATCAACCAGACGGGAGATGTAGTAAATATTTGTTGTAACTGATTTATAGGTATATCAGATTTATTCTTTTTAAATAGACTGAAATAAATTGAGCAGACACAAGAAACCAACAGCAGCAGAGTTGCGAATACAGGAAGATAATCTTGGGTTGCATCTCTTAGCAGATCAACCAAGATTCCCATGCCAATTGTTGCTCTCCCATCAACAAATATAGGGGTTAAAAACATCAACACACCAATTGATGATGGAATAATGAATTTTAGTACACCTTGGAATGACACTTGCATGGTTTATTCTTTACTATCTCTGGATTAAACAGATCGGTTCTTCATATAATTCTGTACTAGAATATAGATAATTCGCTAACATGACATGACCAATTTTTGATAAGGAGACATTTTGTGCCAGAGAAATTATTTTTTAATGGTGATATTTTCGGAATTGTTGATAACGGTATTCTCGTAGCTGTGACACTTTATGGAATCTTCAAGGACCAGCAACAAGGTGGTAAGGGTATTGTTGGTGGTTTGTTTGGAGCTCTTATTGGGAATGCAATTAGTGACTTTGTTGCTGCTCTAATTGATCCTTCTGCTAGGCATTTGGCAATTGGTGTTTTTGCTGGTTGCATGTACGTCGCGGTTCTAACATATGTTTGGCTAAAACTTTTCAAGAAAGAACTTTAGCGGCGTCCCTATGGCTAGTGCAATTGATCTCTGGCATCAGTGCATAGAAAACGCAGCACTGGACCCTGAAATGATGACGGAGGAGGTAGTGGTTTTTGAAGTAACAATCAATGATTTGTATGTTAATGGAGTTGATTTTTTAATTTGGAATGATCAACAAAAACTAACTGAAATTCGAGTTTTCATTCGACCCTTCGAAGCACTGAATGCGATTAAAGAATTCATGGTTAAGTACCTCTAATTTTACATTTATGAAATGCAAGAAAAGCAAGATAGTCAAATAGACACTTACTGGCAAGCCAACATACGATTGGTTTTGGGTTTATTGTCTATTTGGTTTTTGGTTTCTTTTGGTTGCGGTATTCTCTTTGTTGATTTTCTCGATCAGTTCCAGTTTTTTGGTTTTAAACTTGGTTTTTGGTTTTCCCAACAGGGAAGTATTTATGTTTTTGTCGTCCTTATTTTTGTCTATATAAACAGGATGAAGAAGATCGAACGGTTGGTCGATCAAGACGAATCTAGAGAGGAGTAAGAATGTCCGTACAGTTGTTAACCTATTTTTTTGTTGGTATTAGCTTCGCTGTCTATATTGGTATCGCTATCTGGTCTCGTGCGGGCTCAACCAGTGAGTTCTATGTTGCAGGGAAGGGCGTCCACCCGGTAGCCAATGGTATGGCAACTGCAGCTGACTGGATGTCCGCAGCATCTTTTATCTCAATGGCAGGGTTAATCGCATTCCTCGGACGCGACGGTTCTGTCTACTTAATGGGTTGGACCGGTGGTTATGTTTTATTGGCTCTTCTTCTTGCACCTTATTTGAGAAAGTTTGGACAATTTACGGTACCTGATTTTATTGGTTCCCGTTATTATTCCTCAGTTGCAAGAATAGTGGCGGTGGTATGTTTGATTATCATTTCATTTACCTACGTCGCAGGTCAAATGCGTGGAGTGGGCATTGTCTTTTCTCGTTTTTTGGAGGTTGATATTAACTCAGGAGTTTTGATTGGCATGGTGATTGTTTTTATTTATGCCGTCTTGGGTGGCATGAAAGGCATTACCTACACTCAAGTTGCCCAATATTGCGTGCTTATATTTGCCTATTTGGTGCCAGCAATTTTTATTTCCATCATGATTACCGGGAACCCTGTGCCTCAGCTCGGTTTTGGCGATCAATTATTGGAAAGTCCTATTTATTTACTGGAAAAATTGGATGGCTTGATGATGCAACTTGGATTTGATGCTTACACTTCGGGCTCCAAGGCCACTATCGATGTTTTTTGTATCACCGCAGCTTTAATGTTGGGAACTGCAGGTCTTCCTCATGTAATTGTCAGATTCTTTACTGTTCCCAGTGTAAGTGATGCAAGAAAATCAGCTGGATATGCACTGATTTTTATTGCAATTTTATATACCACGGCACCAGCAGTTGCATCTTTTGCCAGATTAAATCTTTTCGAAACCACACATGATGTGAGCTATGTTGAGGCACCCTCCTGGTTTAAAAATTGGGAAAATATTGGGTTGATTGCTTGGAAAGACAAAAATAACGACGGCAAGATACAGTATGCAAAAGGCGATGCATTGCAACCCACAAAGCCTGTTTACACTGATCAACGTGGTTTTTATGGAGAAAGAAACCTCAGCAATCAAGCTCATCCAAGCAATGCCAATGAAGTCTATATAGATAGAGACATTATGGTGCTTGCCACCCCTGAAATTGCAAAATTACCTGCATGGATTGTTGCTTTGGTGGCAGCTGGTGCCTTGGCTGCAGCGTTATCAACTGCTGCAGGTTTGCTCTTGGTTATATCAGCTTCGGTTTCCCATGATCTGATCAAAAAAACATTTGCTCGTAGAATCACAGAACGACAAGAACTCATCTACGCTCGGATTTCAGTTCTTGTTTCAGTAATTATCGCAGGACTCTTCGGGATCTACCCGCCCGCTTTTGTTGCTCAAGTTGTGGCATTTGCTTTCGGATTGGCAGCTGCAACTCTCTTTCCTGCAATACTGATGGGAATCTTTTCGAAAACAATGAATAGAGAAGGGGCTGTTTGCGGAATGTTGACCGGCTTGATTTTTACCCTGACCTATATTATCTATTTCAAATTTATTCACCCAGAATTGAATTCTTCAGAACATTGGTTCTTGGGTATATCGCCTGAGGGCATTGGTTTTATCGGCATGATAGTCAATGTTGTAACGAGCTCAATCGTCACATCAATGACGCCAAAGCCACCCGAACATATTGGTGCTACGATTGAAAATCTACGGAGACCTTAGTTTATGGATTTTTTAGTAATGCTTGGTTTTATAATTGCAGTCAATTGGTTGTGTTTGACCCTAGTCTGGCTGATCAGTCTCAAAATAAAAGATGTGGGGATTGTTGACATCTATTGGGGCATTGGGTTTGTTATTATTGCTTGGGCATGTCTCCTTTTTAATTTACAGGGCAATCCGACAGTAATTTCCCAGAGCCAGTGGCTCATTAACATCATGGTCACCATCTGGGGTCTTAGGTTGTCATTTCATCTTGCTGCAAGGAATTTAGGCAAAGAAGAGGATTACCGATATGCAGCTATGAGAAAGAAATCAGCAGGTGATTTTAGGATCCAAAGCTATTTCAGGGTCTTTATGCTGCAGGGATTTTTACAGATAGTGATTATTTTGCCAGTCTTAGCAATACATCTTTACCCTTCTGCATTTGGTTTAAGCCTATTTCACTACTTAGGTATAGCTCTCTGGACAATTGGTTTTGTTTATGAAACTGCTGCAGACATGCAATTGGTTAATTTTCGGTCGGATCCAAGAAACCACAACAAGGTCTTGAACTCAGGTTTATGGCGTTTTTCAAGGCATCCCAATTATTTTGGTGATGCATTGCAATGGTTCGCATTTTTCATTTTTTCGCTGCCAACCGGATACTACTGGGGCATCATCAGTCCGCTTATGATGTTGTTTATTTTTCTTCGTTTGACCATCAGGCTTTTGGAAAAACCGCAAACGAATAAACGTCCGGAATACGAGGAGTATGTTAAATCAACTAATATTTTTTTTCCCGGTTGGAAAAAAAATTAATAACCTGCTGCTTGTCCGTCCTTTCTGCTTTCCAAGGCTCCGTAATAGACTCCATTTTTTTTCATGATGGCTTGATAGCCACCAAAAGAGCCTTTTTCATATTCTAATTTATGGCCCATCTTTATAAGTTCTTTACGAATTTTTTCATCGAAAGCAGATTCCAGACTGACGGTTCCCCCATTCTTCATGCGACTACCAGAAGGCTGACTAGAGCCTGAGTGAACTATTCTTGGGGCATCACCAGCTTCTTGCAGATTCATGCCAAAGTCTATGATGTTAATGAGCACTTGGGCTTGGGCTTGTGGTTGAGTCGCTCCACCCATGACGCCAAAACTGATAAAGGGTTCACCATCTTTTGTTACAAAGGCTGGAATGATGGTATGGAATGATCGTTTGCCTCCGGCAACGACATTCAGATGCTTGGGGTCAAGACTGAATAGCGTTCCCCTGTTTTGCAGCATAAAACCCAAATCTGGAGGCGTCATGCCTGATCCCATCCCGGAGTAATTACTTTGAATCAATGAGACCATGTTTCCCTTTTCATCAGCTGTGGTGAGATAAACGGTATCCCCATGCTGTGGCAAGCCCGATGCATCGACAAGAGCAGCCTTTTTTGGATTAATTTCTGCGCGTCGTTTTGCCGCATAATCCTTTGAGAGTAAAGTCTGAATTGGTAGTTCTGCAAATCTAGGGTCAGAGTAAAATTTTGCTCTGTCGGCAAAGGCTAATTTTTTTGCTTCAATGAAAAGATGGATATATTCCGAGGAAAAAAGGCCAAGTTCTGCAAGATTGAAGCTCTCCAGAATATTCAATATTTGCAGTGTGGCTAAGCCTTGAGTATTCGGAGGTAATTCCCAAACATCGAAGCCCCGGTAATTAGTTGAAATGGGTTCAACCCACTCGGGTTGGAAGCTTGTTAAGTCTTCGTAACTGAGAAAACCTCCTTGTTCTTGGATGAAATTGGCTGTAATTTTTGCAATTTTTCCAGTGTAAAATTGATCCAACCCTTTTTCCGATAATATTTCCAGTGTTCTTCCCAAAGCAGGATTTTTGAAAATTTCCCCAGTCTTTGGTACATCACCATTGGCCATCCATACCTCTTTGAAATTTGGGTAATCCTGAAATCGTTGCTTGTTCGACTCAAAATAATAAGCAATTGTTTCAGTAACAGGGAAGCCATCTTTTGCGTATTCAATGGTAGGTTTAAATAGGCTTTTTATGGGCAACTTTCCAAACTTGTTATGCAATTCTGACCAACCAGCCACCGCACCTGGAACAGTAACCGGTAATGGGCCAAATTCAGGGTATTCTGAAAGATTATTATTTTGGAAATATTCCAAACTTAGTTTTTTTGGTGCAGGACCGCTGGCATTCAGCCCATAAAGTTTTCCAGTCTTGGCATCCCAGACAATAGCAAAGAGGTCTCCACCGATACCATTTCCAGTAGGTTCCATCAGTCCCAATGCGGCATTGACAGCAATTGCTGCATCTACCGCGGAACCGCCTTGTTTTAATATCTCCAAACCAATCTGAGTTGCCAGTGGATGGCTGGAGGCCACCATGCCATTGGCTGCTATTACTTCGGAGCGACTGGTAAAATTCTCTCCAGTAACACGATCATATCCATGGGAACTCATACTGATTAGTCCTAGAAAAAAAAGAATCACATAATTGCAATATTTTTGGAAGATATTATGCATTCTCACGATTACTCTTGTAAACGTTTAAACCAGTTTGCTTTGTCTTTCGGAACGAATTGTTTTATCTGCGCCATAGCCTCAGATACTGAATCAACGAATATCAACTCATTAGCAGTCGATCGAGGCAAAAAACCTTCCTTAACTGCGTGTTCAACAAATTCTGATAACAAAGCATAGTAATTATCCAAGCTCAGGAGGATGATTGGTTTGGACTGTAGCCCAAGTTGGTTCCAAGTCAGTGATTCAAAAAATTCTTCCCAGGTCCCGACTCCTCCAGGCATACAAATAACAGCATCGGATCGTTTCGCCATTTCTTTTTTACGTTCATGCATGGATTTAACTATCACCAATTCACTTAGCCCCTTATGGCCAACCTCAACTCCATTCAGTTGTTCCGTGATAATTCCAGTGACATGTCCATTTGCAGCAAGTGCAGCATCAGCTAAAATTCCCATTAATCCAACATTCCCACCACCAAAAACAATTTTATAGCCGTGATCGATAATTGAAGTGGCAAGATCCTTTGTTGTTTCACTATAGATTTTTCGCTTACCAACACTGGAACCTAGAAAAACACAGATTGTTTCCATTAATAAACTCCTTGGTAATTGTTTTTCATATTAAAAATGCAGGCACTAGATAGATACCAGCAAGTGATACTATAACGATTGCAATAATATTAAGGGCAATTCCGGCTCTCATCATTTGAGGTACTTTGATTAGCTCAGAGCCAAAAACAATTGCATTGGGTGGAGTTGCCACTGGTAACATGAACGCACAACTTGCAGCAATTGCTATTGAAGTAGTTAAAAGCAACGGGTTGAATCCAAACTGAGTTGCAATGATTGCAACAATTGGAAGAAATGTTGCAGTGGTGGCTAAATTTGAGGTTAACTCAGTTAGGAAAATAATAAGAGCAGTAAATATCACAACCAGGAACACAATACTTAGGCCCACTGGCATCATATTTCCAATCCAAGCAGCTAATCCCGTATTTTGCGCTGCTGCAGCAAGAGTTAATCCGCCTCCAAACAAAAGCAAAATTCCCCAAGGGACTCCTTTTTCAGCATCTTTCCACTCTAAAAGATTGCGATCTTGATTACCTCCACTTGGAGTTAAAAACAGGGCTAAACCACAAAGCATGGTGCCTATACTTTCTCTCATTGTTTGAATAGTTTCTTGAGTCTGAGAAGAGGTTTCAAAATTTACAGGAAAACTAATTCTCGTTAATGTAAACCATGACATTGGCAGTAATATCAGACTTACAGGCAGTCCGACCTTCATCCAGTCTAAAAATGAAATTGAAACTCCATATTGCTCTTCCATAAATCCATTCAACGCCATGTTGGGGGCGGTACCAATCAAAGTCGCAATTCCTCCAATATTTGCTGCGTAGGCGATACCCAGTAAAAGTGCTACTTGAAAGTTAATTTTGTCCCTTTCACTGAGTTCATGCATCGATTCTTTGACCACTGCAATGATTGCTAAACCTATAGGCAGTAACATGATTGTTGTGGAAGTATTCATAATCCACATACTCAGTAGGCAAGAGCTCAACATGAATCCCCCGATAATAGATCTGCCACCGGTCCCAGTAAATCTCAAAACGGTTAAAGCAATACGCTTATGCAGATTGCATTTCTGTATGGCAATGGATAAGAAAAATCCTCCCAAAAACAGAAACACATTTTTGTTAGCATACGGGGCAGCTGTTGAGTCAATTGAAGAGACCCCTAGTAAAGGAAAAACCACCAATGGTATCAGTGCTGTAATTGCAATCGGAACCGCTTCTGTTGCCCACCAAATTCCCATCCAAACAAAAATCGCAGCAGCTCTTTGGGCCTCAATTGATAAAGTTTCAGGATTGGGTAGAAACAACACCACCAAGGCACCAAGGATGCCCAGAAAAAATCCTATATTTTTATTTTTACTCTGAATCTTTTGTTACCTCATTGTTTGTGATGAAATTCTATTTTGTACCAAGTTACTCTATTGAAATTAAATTCTACTCATTTTTTCTGGTAATACTCCAAGTAAGTCTCCCAGGCTATTCTTTGTAATTTTTTTCTAACTTCCGGCTCAATACCATATTTGTAAGTATTGCCAACGGGCGATGCTTGAAAAACAGAGGCATAGATTGTGGCAGCAGCCAAATAAGTTCCCTCTCTACTTGGGTGCTTGTCATCTGCGTATAAATCTATTTCAGGATGTGATTGAATTGACCTTGAGAATGCAAGTCCAGCTGGAATAATCAGAAGCTTATTCTCATTCCCAGCAATGGTGTACTCTCGGGCAATAGCCTCGATCATCGATGGTTGACTTTTATAAGCCCAGGTCATCATCAGGACAGGTTCGATCTTGTGAGTTTTCAATGTTTGTGTATGTTTCTTGACGTATTTATGAAAATCTGAGGAGAGTTCAGGGTGAATGGGACACTGACTGCAGTCCTGCATAATCGCAATGTCATATCTGCGATCTTTGAAAGGTACAATTTTATTCTGACTGTTAAACTTAAAAGCCCCTGCATTCGGATTGTTTATGTAAGATTCCACATCGTGCCAACTGAGCGCTGAACCGTTAATGTAAAAGGTTCTTGCTTTGATATTGATGGTGTTCCTTTCTATTGAATTGTGAATCCCCAACAGAGGTTTATGCATGCTGTTGTTGTAATACATAAAGCTATTTCCAATCAGTAGAAAGGATTTTGGATCATCAGAGAAAGGTTTTGTGACAGTGGGTACGTCATATGCATAAACATTAAATGAGACAAAGGCTAGGGCCATCTTCAAAAGTATGTTTCTCATAACGACATTATTTGCAAGGGAAAGGAGGTAATCTTATGAAAGAATTCTTGTAAATTACAGCTGATTTTTGTTACGTTGTACATATTGAAATATAACTTTGGAGGGGAAGTTGTGAAATACACTACTCAAAAAATGACAATCAAGCTAGCCTTGGTTGCTCTTATATTTTCTTTTTCACCCATTAATGCACAAGATGATGCTGCAAGTTCTGCAGGATCTGTTGAGGAAATCACGGTAACAGGTAGTCAAATCAAAGGCGCCAAAATTACCGGTGCTTTGCCAGTCTCAGTACTGGATTTTACGGATATCGATACGCTTGGTGTGGACGGTGGAGACGAATTACTTGATAACGTAGTTGAAAATGGCATGAACCTGTTTAACGAAACAGAGAATGCTTCTGGTGGTGTGAACTCTGCCAGGGGAGATATGGGTGCCTACAATTTAAGAAACATGGGTACAGGTAACACCTTAACTCTGTTAAATGGAAGACGATTGGTTAACTCACCCGGATATCAAACTGAATTAATTGGTGGGGATTACGTTCCTGCCATGACGGTGAATTCCAACTTGATTCCTATCTATGGTCTTGAAAGAATGGAAATTCTAAGAGACGGCGCGTCAGCTATTTACGGTGCAGACGCTGTAGCGGGAGTTGTTAACAACGTTATGCAAACAGACTATGAGGGGTTTCTCTTCAGAGTCAAAACAAATTCCTACGATCACTTTGATGCCAATGATTTCACTTTCAGTCTCAAGTTTGGCAGAAATTTCAATGGCGGTAGAACCAATGTCAGTGTGTTCGCTGATTACTACGACAGAGAAAACATCATGGCTGCTGAAGATGATAGATGGGGTAATTCAGATCACAGGAGATGGACCACTTGTGACTTACCTGAAGGAGTCGAAGACATGGGTCGTTGTTTGCCAGATGGCAATCCTTGGGCGGGGAGTACAAGATTTAGAAATCTAAGCAGCAACTCTTTGTACGGCCAATTTGATATGGTCACAAGCAGCGAGCATGGAAGCAGTCATCCTTACAATCACGTATTTACCGACTCCAATGGTGAGTTCGAAGTCTTTCCTCTTGGCGACTCACGCTGCAGCAATCGTTCCAGCCAGGGTGGTGAAGTATTTGACACTGGTTACGGCACTTGCATTGCACAAGACGGTAATGGCGTCGAACGCTTTAATCTTTGGGGGGATACGGACTATAGATCAGACCTAGAAAGGTACAATGTTTTTGTCTTTATCAACCATGAATTGGATAACGGAAATGAATCTTTTACTGAGATTGGATTATACGGTTCCGACTCCTATCTGACTCGACATCCTTCCTATGCTTTTTCTTCTTCAAAACACAGAGTGGGGCCTGATAATTATTGGCTCAATCAAATGACCCTTGCTGACGGCACAGCACTTTTTGCGGGTAAGGAATTGTACATAGACAACTACCGCTACGCAGAACTGTACCGCAAGGTTGATGTTAAGAAGACAACCCACAGGATTTTACAAGGAATGAGAGGTTCGAATGAAGAATGGGATTGGGAAATAGCTTTTCTAAATTCCAGAGCGACTGCTGATGATTGGACTCACAACAGACTGTCCAATAATCTGATCAAAGAAGCTCTTTGGGACTCAACACCTGCTGCTTACAATCCTTTCAAAGCTGGAGACCCTGAAGGTCTTGCTCGAGCTGTTGTTTCTGCATACAGATTTGGGACCAGCGAACTGACGATGCTTGATTTTAAAGTCTCGAACAATGAGATTGCTCAGTTGCCTGCAGGACCTATGGGTCTGTTACTGGGCGTTGAATATAGGTATGAAAAGGTTGTGGACGACAGAGATCCGAGACTTGATGGAACCATCACTTACACTGACTACGATGTTAAGTCGACTGCAGGAGTTTGTAATGCAGCTGGCGCTGGTGATACATATCCATGTGTATCTGATCTTCTCAACTCCAGTCCAACAGGCGATGTTAGCGGTTCTCACCGAGTAAAATCTTTCTTTACCGAGTTGCAAATACCTCTAGCACCAACTGCCAATGCGCAATTGGCCATGCGGTACGAAGATTCCACTAGCGTGGAGAGTGCTCTGGTTGGAAAGTTTGCCGTTGGTTGGGATGTAACTGACATATTTAAGCTCAGAGCATCCATCTCAACTGCATACAGGGCTCCGAATATTATTCAGGTCAACGAAAAAATAGTTGTACGAACTGGAACCAGGTATGACTATAGCCGCTATCGCTTGCAGCAAGCGAATGGGATATCCACATCCAGCTCAAATTTGGATTCTCGTTATTCAATGCAGAGACAAGCAACGGGAGCTTCGAATCTTAAATCTGAGGAATCCGACAACACCTCCATTGGATTCGTTCTTACCCCTGTTGATGGTCTTACAATCACAGGCGATTATTGGACCATTGAAAAAGAGAACACCATTGGTCTGTTTGGCAGAAACAATCATACCGTCTATGACAGTATGCTCAGATGGGCAAACGGTACAAGCAATTGCGGTAGTTTTCTTGGCAACCCAGCGGTTGTCAGAGAAGCTCCTGACGAAGATGATATTGCTGGTGCTGCCGTAGCTGGCGTCTGTCCGTTTGGCGAAGTTTCGTATGTTGCGGATAACTACTTGAACCTAGCCACAAGGACCATAGAAGGTTACGACGTCGGGGTTTACTACGATGTAGATACTGATTTCGGGGATTTTGCAGTGCGCTATATTGGCAGCTTTATCGATAAGTTCGAACAAGTTCCTGGAGGCGAATTCGCCTCTTTGTTAGCCGCACAAGCAGCAGGTCAAATTCCAGCCGATATACCTATCGACGGGTTTGGTGACTTGCTTTTACAGAATGGAAATTATGATGAGAAGCACAGACTTAGAGTCACGTGGAGAAAAGGTCCATGGGGTGCTTCGGTTACCGGTCTGAGGAAAGGCTCTTTTTACCAGAGCTCTCTAACGCTTTCCGATGGCACACGTTTTGTGATTCCTTCGATGACGGTGTTTGATGTGACTGTCGATTACCGTTTCGAAATGGGTTCGGGCAGTAATGCAAGGGTAAGATTTGCAGTTAAAAACGCTGCTGATGAACGAGCTCCAACTGCCGACAGGTACTACGGTTACTTTGCTGATGCGCATACAGATCTGGGAAGAAACTTCTACGTAGATTTCAGAGTATCTATGTAATCAGCATGGAAAAAATAGAAAAAGGGGGCTTTTTACGCTCCCTTTTTTTATGCGTCTGCAGAATTGAGTTTTGATGACGATGTCTAGAAAAGAAAAAAAGACCGAGTTACACTGCTATTGCGTTTTTTTTATTGGTAGAAATTGATGCTCCATAGATTTTTAATTTTTTTTGTTATTTCTTTCAATGCATGGGCTCAAAACTCTTACATTGATTATCCCTCGCCGTATCATCCCACCATCAATCAAAGGGGTATGGTGGTTTCACAGAATATCGATTCGTCAAAAATTGGCATTGAGATTCTGAATATGGGAGGCAATGCAATTGATGCAGCGGTGGCAGTTGGATTTTCACTTGCCGTCACTCTGCCTAGAGCAGGCAATCTTGGCGGTGTTGGATTTATGCTGGTTTACCTAAAACAGAGGAATGAAATCATAGCGGTCGATTATCTTGGTTCTTCTCCCAGAAACTCCAATATTCAAGATTTATTTGGGGTGACGCTACCAAGGAACTATGAAAAAGCAGACAGAGATATCGTTCGTTATGGTTACAAGGCTTCGACCATTCCTGGAACCGTGGCAGGCCTGATTGAAGCCCACACAAACTTCGGACGATTGCCTTTGAGTAGCGTTCTCAAGCCCGTTATTGAGCAAGCTAGAAACGGGATTAGAGTTTCCTACGATCTACATATGGCTTTGGGCAGTGAGCCACAGC
>LUMJ01000325.1_pt1 | contig 16880 bp, 18 predicted proteins | sample 729631 | NCBI WGS metagenome assembly LUMJ01 (sample SAMN03860266, study PRJNA289734) | marine metagenome | biome: seawater column; feature: ocean; material: water; isolation source: Red Sea water column Station 22 - depth 500m | place: Saudi Arabia: Red Sea | collected 2011-10-15 | depth 500 m | reverse complement strand
TAGGGTTTTGACATTTGCTCAGGGTGCAAAAATCGCAAATCCTGAAATGACAATAATTGCTGCTGGTGGAGATGGAGATGGTCTTGGAATTGGAGCTGGTCATTTTGTTGCGGCAGGTAGACGAAACGTCGATATGACATATATCATATTCGATAATGCTGTTTATGGATTAACAAAAGGTCAGGCATCACCAACTCTAAAGTTGGGTGAACAAACTAAATCTCTACCAAACCCTAATCCAAATTATAATGTAAATCCTATAGCTCTAGCAATTTCCAGTGGTTTTACATTTGTTGCTAGAAGTTATTCTTATGATGTTAGACAATTAAAGGATCTTATTACGGCTGCAGTAAACCATAAGGGTTTAGCATTTATTGATGTTTTACAACCATGTCCTACCTATAATGATCTTTACACTAGGGACTGGTTTGGGGGTCTTGATCAAATTAGTGAAGAATCAAAAAAACCAACACCTAGAATTTACAACCTTGCAGATACTGACTATGATCCAGTAGTACATTACAGCACTATTGATGAACTAAATCAGAAATTAGGTCAAGCATTGGCAAAATCACTTGAATGGGGAAATAAAATACCTACTGGAGTGTTTTACAAAAACGAACTAATCACACCATACACAAAAAGAATCACTGATAAGATTCCTAACTATATAGAAAACCCAGCAGCACAACAGAAGATTTCAAAAAATGGGAAACCAACTACTGACATATCAAAACTTCTTGATTCTTTACTTGTCTGATTAAATAATTCATAGAATGAATATTAGATAGTATTTCTAACTTATCTTACAATTGAACATAACTGAAGTTAATAAAATTTTTCGAAAATCTATCATTAAGGGTTTTTTTGAAGAAGAACTTGTGAACCTTGATTTCAAAAAAACGAACGTAAAACATCCTATCATTTCCGGCGACGGTCTTATGCAATCTCATTTACTTCATGTTTTTTTTGATATTGAAACAGGTTCTGATTATCCTGATGGTGATGAGTGGTTTATTGCTGATTTTTTATTTCCTTACGATATGAAAATACCTGATTCAATTAAAGGAGCAGATTATTTTACAACAATTCCTACAGAAGATAACAAAAACTTTTGGCATCATCGTGAAATGGTGAGATACAAATATGGTAAGACAAAAAAACTATCTGAGGCATTAGAATTTCTAGATACAAAATACAAGGAACTTCATACGCTAGTAGAGCCTTTAGAAAAAGATATCAAATAATACTCTGCCAACCATTTTTGGTAAAAATGAATTTTTTATCTTTATATACTGTCATATTCAATCGCCATTTACTAGACTCTGTATCAAATTTGTAAATTACTTCAGAAGGATTTTTGGGAATATTTGCTTCATTTAGATGATAAGGAAATAATTCTACTACAAAGTCAATTTTTTCTATTGAACTATTAAAGAGATGAGGCTCATTCAAATCCGTAATAAGGCGAACATTTGGGCTACCAGTAAAGACAATTTCAATTCTGATAGCATTCCCTCTACCACGACGTCTTTTCATTTCTTTTAGTATTGACTTAACTTTCTCCCATACACGAAACTCAAACCACTTAAAAAATTCTTCACTAAATTGTATTGGTATAGTAATTATCAACCCACTTACAAAATTTGTATCAATTTGTTCAGTTTCTTCCTGAATTATCTTAAATTTATTATTAAATAAGCCGTGGAGTACTTCCATTTCCCATGGAGAAATCCCATAATATCTTAATGACATAACAGGTGTATTATCATTCAACAATTTACAAACTAGAAATTTATAATTAAAGGTTAAAAGACGATAAAAATTTTAATTCAAAAAACTGTATCAATGTATTTCCAAAGATACATCAAACCCACTGTAGATATAACAAACAGCATGGGCTTCCATGCAAAAACTGGTATATTTGGAGTTAGCAATTTGATCTTATAATTATCAAATACGGTCTGAACATATTTTTTGATTCTATTATTCCAAACTTTATATTCAATTTGGTATTTTTTTAGCATGTTTTCTATTTCATATATCACCGGTGTTCTTTGTCCAGACCAAAGATGCTGGATATAATCACGAGAAATTTCTACTTCCGCGTGTATAGCTATAAGTTCTTTTTTGAGTTTTACAAATCTAACATGCATTTCCCAAGGTTTTTTAAGTTTCAATGAAAGCCCATTACCAATTTGAAATGGTTGTTTGTGTTCAAATTTGATCTTTGTAAAACCTTCCTTTAAGAATATCCTAAATAATTCATCTGTATTTTTTTTTACCACAACATGTAGCTGTTCAACAGAGGAAATACTGCTTACTTTTACAATTCCTTTTAGACTACCACAAACTACGTCAAGAAAAGAAACAGTTTTTGGATACTTTGTAAGATATTCAGACATACTCTCGCTCAAGATTTCCTATATTTAAAATGAATATAACAAATACGCTAACATTTTAAATAGTATTATTGTTTTTTAAACCTCTAACATAAACACATTCATCGTGTGAAATTGTCATCTCTTTTGGACTAATCTTTCTGTCGGTTATTTTTGCACCCGAGTCTCTAATTACTGCTAATGGTATTGTTTCATCCCCTTCACCCATTTTGTGATTTGCAATCGATGCTAAATTATCCGCAATAGCTTGAAATGTAACTTTTAATACATTACCATCAAGGTCCTTAGTTCCACGTCTATCCAAAACTGGTTCAATTCCTGAGCAGGCTATTGCTATACCAATTGTACCTATTCTTGCAGGCATTAATCTGCTGTCAACTATTATAATACCAACATGAATATCATAATCCAAAAAGAATTTTCTTTTTATCTGTTCTGCAACTAAATACGGGTTGTGTGGATATAAAATCAATTCATTTTGAGAATTTGATTTATCAATACCCGCATTTGGCGCCATAATATTGTCCGTTGATGCAATAACAAATCCAGAAACTCCCCCAAAGATAAAATCTGATTCTCTAATTATTACCTCACTTAATTCATTATTAATTGAAAATTTTTTTGATAATTCGTTTGCCTTTTCAGACGGTTTAATCCTATCATGATTTAATATTCTTCCCTGAGAATTAGAAACATACTTGCTTGAAATTACTAGAATATCTCCTTCGTTAAGTGTAATTCCATTTTTTTTGATTAATTTTTTAATTTCAGTATAAATGTCAAATTTACCCCGTTTTTTTGTTGCCTTTATTGCAAATACCTCCAATGTCATGATTAAATTTTAAACTGCTTCCTTTTTATTATTCTGTAAAGGTTTTAATTTAAAGGAGAACAGATTTCGAATATGAATATTACAGAAAAAATTTTAGCTAGGGCTTCTGGTAAAGAAAAACTAGAACCTGGGGACGTAGTATTTGCAAATGTAGATAAGGTAATGCTTCATGATGTTTCAGGACCAGGAGTAATTAAGACGTTTGAAAAATTGGAAGAAGATGGAGTACTAAAAGTGGACAATCTTTTTGATCCCTCTATGGTATGGGTTGCAGAAGATCATTTTGTACCATCAGCTGAAAAAATATCTGCAGAAAACATATCCAAACTTTCTAAATTCACAGACAAATTTGGAATAAAAAAGCACTACAAGTATGGTTTGGGCCAATATGGAATATGTCACACTTTGTCACACGAGGAGGGTCTTGTATCACCAGGAGAGTTATACATTGGTGGTGATTCTCATACAAACACAACTGGTGCTTTGGGAGCATTTGCTTGTGGATTGGGTCATACTGATGTGGCTTATGTGTTATTAAATGGAAATCTTTGGTTTAAAGTTCCAGAAACTTTGTATTTCAAAATTAGTGGTAAACTTCCAGACCACGTTATGGCAAAGGATTTGATCTTGAAGATTATCGGTGATATCACTACTGACGGTGGAGCTGGATATGCTATGCAGTTCGGGGGAAGTGGGATTTCTGACATGTCTGTAGAATCACGTTTAACGTTAACAAATATGACTACCGAGGCTGGTGCAAAAAATGGAATAATTGAACCAGACCAGAAAGTCTTCGACTATTTAGCAGAACGAGGTGTGACTGAGTATAATGCTATGTATGATGATGATGGAGCTCAATATGAAAAAACATACGAATATGATGCATCAGAACTTGAACCATTAGTTGCAAAACCATTTTCTCCTCAAAATGTTTCAGTTGTTCAGGAAACAACTGGTATTGAAATTGATAAATCGTATATCGGTTCATGTACGGGTGCAAAATATGAGGATTTAGAGGCTGTAGCAAAAATTCTCAAAGGAAGAAAAGTAAAAGTTAGAACAGAAGTTGTTCCAGCAGCAATATCTATTTACAAAAAGGCTGCTGAAAATGGACTGGATAAAATTTTCCTAGATGCTGGAGCAGTAATAGGTGCTCCAACTTGTGGTGCATGTTGTGGCGCGCATATGGGTGTTTTAGCTAAGGATGAGGTATGTGTTAGTACTACTAATCGTAATTTTCCTGGAAGAATGGGACATGTTGATTCTAAGACATATCTTACATCACCATTAGTTGCTGCTGCTTCAGCGATTACGGGCAAATTGACTGATCCGAGGGATTTGTAATGAAAGGACGAGTCATTAAATATGAACAGAATAGTATAGACACGGATGTAATTCTACCTGGACAATATCTGAAATTACATAATCATAATGAGCTTGGAGAACATGCAATGGAAGGGTTGGATCCAAATTTTCATTCCAAGGCAAAGGAAGCCAACATAATTGTAACTGGAAAAAACTTTGGTTGTGGTTCTTCACGTGAACATGCACCAATTGCAATCAGTGCCTGTGGAATAAAGGCAGTTTTAGCATTATCATTTGCAAGAATTTTTTATAGGAATTCAGTTGATGGTGCTTACTTACTTCCAATTGAAATTGATGAAAATACATATGCTAGTATTTCAGAAAAAGATGAGCTTGAAATAGACACGAGTAAAAATGAGATAAAAAATCTCACAAAGAATCAAACATATGCCATGAAACCATTTCCAGATCTTATTGGTAAAATTATTGAAGCTGGCGGTCTTTTCAAGTATAAACCGTAACCTAAGTATGTTAAAAAGAAAAAATTAGATTCGAGTCAGCATTTTGTAACTGAGTAAATTCTATTCTCAAAATTTGCAGTCTTAAAATTTAATTTATTTTCTGGATCTTTTTGTCCCGTCTTACTTAGTTTTTCCAATTCGACTATTGCTTCTCCCTTGAAACCAACTGAAGATCCATAGATTGCATCAATTAACTGCGTTCCATGCTCACCATTTTTCACATCAATTGCAATCAAGTAGAATTTGTTAACATCTTTTTTTGTAACAGAACCGCCTTTTGCTTTATTAAAACCAATTGCTACATACATTCCATTCATTTTAACAGCAATAGGAACTTTATGATTTTTACCAGATTTTCCCGGTATCATATCGTTAATCAGAATTTCAGATTTATGATACATACTGGACACATAAGAAAAGAATCTTAATTGGCCAAATTTGCCGTCTTCATCATCATCACAATCAACAAAGACACGATGTAAAAGCTCAAGGGATGCGTCATTCATACTAGTTAATCTATCATCAATTCTTCCACGCTCAAGCAAGTCTGAATCACATTCTTTAGCAATTAGTGTTAATATGAAATCAGGCAGATTGTAATTTTTTAAATCTGCAATGAATGCGCCAGATTGTGATATTCCAAAACTTGGAAAGCCTTTCTTACTACCCATTAGATACTCCAATTGAAAAATTAAATGAAAAGACTCCTGGAAACAACAATACAAAATAGTGTTTTTCTCTTATAATTGTATGCGAAGAATCCATAAGTAACTGTGTCGGTTTATAAATAAAAAATTACACCATAAATTATTGGAAAAAATAAAAATTGCGACTACGCCTGAAATGGTAGAAAGGGTTTATTCAAAATTAGAAAAAAATATTTTAGTATACAAAAAAACAGTAAACCGTTCATTAACTTTAGCGGAAAAAATACTCGTAGGTCACCTGGAAGAAGATTTTCTTGCAAAAAAATTAGATGATAAAACAAACTATGTATTTTTACGCCCAGACAGAGTTGCACTTCAAGATGTTACTGGTCAAACTGTAATGCTTCAATTCATGCAAGCGGGACTAAAATCTGTAGTATTACCTACAACAGTTCACTGTGATCATCTGATTCAAGCTAGAACTGAAGGAAAGTCGGATACAAAGCTAGCAATTTTTGAAAATAATGAAGTTTACAATTTTTTAGAATCTTCCGCAAGTAAGTATGGTGCAGGATTTTGGAAACCAGGTGCGGGAATCATCCATCAAGTAATTTTAGAAAATTATGCGTTTCCTGGTGGTTTGATGATTGGAACAGATTCTCATACACCAAATGCAGGTGGTCTTGGCATGTTAGCAATTGGTGTTGGTGGTATAGATGCAGCTGAAACAATGGCTGGCATACTATGGGAATTATTGTATCCAAAAAGAATTGGTGTACATCTAAAAGGCGAGCTGAATGGCTGGACTTCACCAAAAGATGTTATACTGTATGTAGCTGGACAACTTTCAGTCTCTGGTGGCACAAATTCAATAATTGAATATTTTGGTCCTGGTACAAAATCTATCAGCTGTACAGGTAAGGCTACAATAACTAACATGGGTGCAGAAATTGGTGCAACTTGCTCGGTTTTCCCATATGATGAAAGGATGGAACTTTATCTGAAATCAACGGGAAGAAAAGAACTTGCAGAACTTGCTAACAAGTACAAAGAACATCTAACAGCGGATCCTGAAATTGAAGAAAGCCCTGAGAAATATTTTGATAAAATTATAGTAATCAATCTTTCAGAACTCGAACCACATGTAGTTGGTCCACACACTCCAGATCTTGCAAGACCCATTTCAAAATTAGCCGATGATGTAAAAAATAACAATTACCTTGATGAAATTTCTGTTGCACTGATTGGAAGTTGTACTAACTCTTCGTATGAAGACATGTCAAGATCTGCAAGTTTAGCAAAACAAGCACAATCAAAGGGAACCAAGGCAAAAATTCCACTGCTTGTAACTCCTGGTTCAGAACAAATTAGGGCTACTATAGAAAGAGATGGTCAGATTGAATCGCTAAAATTAATTGGCGCAACAGTTCTTGCAAATGCTTGCGGTCCTTGTATTGGTCAATGGCATAGGTCAGAACTTAAACGAGGGCAACGAAACACTATCGTCACCTCGTATAACCGTAATTTTCCTGGTCGAAACGATGGAAAGCAAGAAACAATGAATTTTATTGCTAGTCCTGAATTGGTGACTGCTTTAGCATTAGGTGGAAGTCTTTCGTTTAATCCGTTATCTGATTCTCTTACAGCATCAGACGGAACAAAGTTTAAGCTGCAACCGCCAGAGAGTGCGCCTGATGTTCCAAAGAATGGATTTGTAAATACTGAAGATGTTTACGCCGAACCTGCAAAAAATCCTGATGACATTGATGTATTGATTGATCCAAATAGCGAAAGGCTGCAAAAACTGGAGCCATTTAATGCTTGGAATGGACAGGACTTTAACGATGTGTATGTTTTGATTAAGGTAAAGGGAAAATGTACCACTGATCATATATCGCCTGCAGGTCCTTGGTTGAGGCTTAGAGGGCATTTAGAAAAATTAAGCGATAATTTACTGCTTGGTGCTGTAAATGCTTTCAATGATCAGATTGGAAAGGCAAAAAATGTGCTAACTAATAATATTGAAAGTTGTGCACAGATTGCTGGAGAATACAAAAAACAAAACATTTCTTGGGTTATAGTAGGTGATAACAACTACGGTGAAGGAAGTAGTCGTGAACATGCTGCAATGTCACCGCGATTTCTGGGTTGTAGTTCAGTAATTGCAAAAAGCTTTGCTAGGATACACGAAACAAACTTGAAAAAGCAAGGAATTCTGGCTTTGACATTTGAAAACCCTGACGATTATGATAGATTACAGCAGGGAGATAAGATAAGTTTGGTTGGTTTGAATGAAATTACACCAAACAAGCCTGTCAAATGTATCATACAACATGAAAATAATGAAACTGAGGAGATATCCCTAATTCATTCGTATAATGACTTGCAACTAGAGTGGTTTCGGGCAGGTTCGGCACTCAATATGTTGCACAATAATTAGGATTATAATTTTAAAAACTCAAAAATAGTTCCATATACTAGTTAGATAATGTCAACCTGTTCGGTATGCGGTGAGGATTTTTCTGACGATATACGTTTCCTAAATCATATGATGCAAAAACATGGGTTTAGAAATCCAAATATTGACAAACCAGATAGAAATTCTAGGGGTTATTAGTTAGACAAGTTCAGACTAAAATTACAGGATTATAGATTTCTAAGTGGTATTCTTTTACTGTGTGTTAGTAGACTTGCTGAACGGAAAAATACCGCCTTTGGGCTTTTACAACCAAGAGTACAAGAATCTTCAACAATCTTCTTTTGAACATTTTTTTTATTAATATATAAAATTGCAGAAAATAATGGACCAATTGCAGCTCTTCCACCATATGCAGTTTTCTTATCAATAAACCAAAACATCTCTAATGCGCTTGAATCAAGAATATTATTCCTTAATTGCTTCCCAAAATCTGTGTAGTGGCCAATAAGAAGTAGTCTTCCTTTTGTCAAAAAATTTACAAATTTAGCAAACTGGACACAGAAATAACACTCATTATCATAAATAACTAATGGTACCATTTTCTCAAGATTCATAGTGATATTGCGATCAATTTAGATTAAAATTTTTGCAATTATAATTGTTTTAACATAATATGAAGTAAATCAAATATAATTATACGTGTGTTTTGTTTAATTTTTATCGGTAATGGGATTAAATTACTATCAAATCAAAAAGAAAGTTCTCAAGGCTAGAAAGCTTGTTATTCAGGCAACTTCTACTGCTGGTTCTGGTCATCCTGGTGGGTCTTTTTCTATGGCTGAAGTTTTGGGCTGCTTATTTTTCAAGCATTTGATATATGATCCAAAAAATCCAACTTGGGAAGAAAGAGACAAATTTATTCTTTCAAAGGGACATGCATCACCTGGTCTTTTTTCAAATATGTCTGTAGCAGGTTATTTTGATACGTCTGAAATGAAAACATTACGACAGTTTGGTAGTAGATTACAAGGTCACCCAGATTTAAAATGTCCTGGCGTTGAGTTTTGTGGAGGCTCTTTAGGTATTGGTCTATCATATTCTATTGGAAATGCACTAGCTGCAAAACTTGATGGTAGAGATCAGAGAATTTACACAGTCATTGGAGATGGGGAATCTGATGAGGGTCAAGTTTGGGAGGCTGCAATGACAGCTGCAAAATACAAAGTTGATAATATGACTGTAATACTTGATAGAAACTTCATACAACAGGATTCCTATACAGAAAAAATTATGCCACTTGATGAGGAGTTAGTTGGTGATGATTTATCAGAAATGTGGAAAGACGCAAGTAGATGGAAAACTGGAGAGAAATGGCTTTCTTTTGGATGGAATGTCATTGAAATAGACGGACATAGGATTGAACAGATTTCAAACGCAATAAAAAGAGCTGCCAAAACCAAAGGCATGCCATCAATTATCATTGCTCGAACTATCAAAGGTAAGGGAGTGGAACATATGGAGGACAATCCACAATGGCATGGAAAGGCTCCCAAACCAGAATTAGTTCCAATTATTGAGCAAGAATTAGATTCACAGTTTATGATTACGCCATCGATTATTGCTGGCGATATGTCAAATCTTGAAAAAGAAGTAAAGCGTTGTGAAGACGGGCGTGCTGATTACATTCATCTTGATGTTATGGATGGTCAATTTGTTCCAAACGAAACATTTGATCATACAAAGATTAAGGATCTTCGTCCTCTTACTTTGATTCCTTTCGATTCTCACCTTATGATTAATGAACCAGTAAAGCATATTCGTGAATACATAGATGCTGGTAGTGATATTATCACTGTTCATGCAGAGGTTTGCGATGAATCTAGCTTTGGAGAAATATGTGACATATTGCAATCAAGCCAAGTTGGTATTGGTCTTGCAATAAACCCGGATACAGAGTTGCCCCAATGGTCTTACAAATTTGTACCATTGTTAGATCAGGTAATTATCATGTCAGTTGTTCCAGGCAAGTCTGGTCAGAAATTCATAGAGGCCACACATGAAAAGATACAACGAGTTAGCAGGGATCTAAAGCAGCATAATTTTGAGGGTTATATTGAGGCAGATGGAGGTGTTAACTTGGAAAATATTGGTTCATGTTTTGAAGATGGCGCGAGAGCATTTGTAGGCGGAAGTGCAATTATTGGGCAAAGTGATGTTAGGCTAACCATAAAGGAGTTTAGAAATAATATTCTTGAATCAAGGAGACGTTCCTTGATTAAGAAAGCATATGAGCTTGGTGGAAAAGAACTTGTTAATAGTTGGATTGATTTACATGTTGTTGGTAAGAAAAAAGACAGTTTAGTTCAGATAGCGGCGGAGCTTGATTTTCAATGAGTATAGAACAATTTGGTGATATGAGGACCGAGTACAGCAAATCACTAATTTCTGTTGGTGAACATGATCCAAATGTTGTAGTTCTAGGAGCTGATACAACTGATTCTCTAAAAACAGCGGGTTTTGGAAAAAAATTTCCTGAAAGATTTTTCAACGTTGGAATCGCAGAAGCCAATCTGGTTTCGGTGGCTGCTGGACTCGCATATTCTGGAAAAACTGCTTTTGCAAGCACATATGCAATATTTCTTCCAGGTAGATGTGTTGATCAAATAAGGAATGCAATCGCCTATCCATCACCTAGTAATAAAAAAGGTCTTAACGTTAAACTAGTTGTGTCTCATGGAGGACTGACTGTTGGAGCTGATGGGGGTTCTCACCAACAAATTGAAGACATTGCAATCATGCGAGTAATTCCCAACATGAAAGTTCTTTTACCAGCTGATTCAGTTGCTGTTTCAAAGCTAACTTGGGTAATTGCTCAACAATATGGACCATATTATATGAGAATGTGTAGATCAAAAACACCAATTATTCATAGCGATTCACAAGAATTTCAAGTTGGGAAAGCGATAACAATGCGTGAAGGTTCTGATTGTACTATTACTGCATGTGGTATTACTGTTAAGATGGCATTAGATGCAGCCAATTTACTTAATCAAGATGGAATATCATGTAGGGTCATAGATTGTTTTTCTATTAAACCAATTGACAAGGAACTTTTAGAAAAGGCTGCAAGAGAAACTGGAGCAATTGTAACCTGTGAAGAACATAATATTATGGGTGGATTTGGTTCAGCTGTTTCAGAAGTGATTTCAGAATCTTACCCCGTGCCAATAAGGCGAATAGGTGTACAGGATAAGTTTGGAGAATCAGCACGTGATAACGAAATTCCACAATTATTAGAAAAGCATGGACTGACACCTATTAATATAGTAAACATGGTGAAAGAGGCAAGGAATCAGAAACAATGAAAATTTTCTTAGACACCGCTAATCTTGAGACTATCCGATTGTATAATGATATGGGTCTTGTTGATGGTATTACAACAAACCCTTCGTTACTGGCAAAGGAGGGTGGTGATCCACAAAAAACAATGGAAGAAATTTCAAGGATTATCAAGGGAGATGTTAGCCTTGAAGTTCTCAGTACTAATTATGACGGAATGATGGAAGAAGGAAGAAATCTTCGTAAATATGGTGACAATGTTGTAGTTAAATGCCCAATGACGGGACAAGGTCTCAAAGCTTGTAAGAGTTTAACTGAAGAAGGGATTCCGGTGAATGTCACTTTAGTATTTTCTCCAAATCAGGCTGTCTTAGCTGCAAAAGCTGGTGCAAAATATGTTAGTCCATTTATTGGACGATTAGATGACATAGGTCATACCGGCATGGATCTTATCAAGGAAATTAAGCAGATTTTTCAAAATTACGATTTTAAGACTGAGATTTTAGTTGCTAGTATACGACACCCACAACATGTAGTAGATGCTGCAAAAATAGGTGCTGATATTGTAACAGTCCCAGGAGCAGTTCTTGGGAAGATGCTTACTCATACATTAACTGATAAAGGCTTACAAGCATTTTTGGCAGATTGGGAAAAGCTGAAATCAGAGAATCCAAACGTCGAAATTTAAAACATCATTCGTCGTAAGACATTAATTTTTTTTCTTCAAGCGATGCATGTAAATTATGCACAGAACGATAGACGTCTTTTTCTTTTTTTGCCCCTGTACAAACAAGTTTACCTGATGCAAATAACAAGATTACAGTTTTTGGTTCCAACATTCTGTGGATTAATCCTGGAAATTGTTCTGGTTCATACATACTACGTGGTAATTTTCTTGCTGCTTGCTCCAAATGTATCTTGCCACCTAGATTTATTGCAGCCACAATATTTTGTACTTTTACCACAGCATCCTTTTTTATCTTGATACCACCTTTACGAAGTTGGGTTACTACAGTTTTTACAGCTTTCATTGCCATCTCTTCTGATTTTGCACCGGTACAAACCATTTTACCTGTTCTGAAAATGAGTGTTGCAGTTCTAGGTGTTTGTAATCGAAAAACTAATCCCGGAAATTGATCTGGGTGATATTCTGTATCTGGGAATTTTTTTGTCAGATCATTAAGGTCTATTTTCTGATCAACTGTGGCAGATGCAACAACATTTTCCACACTTATTACAGGTTTTGTTTGAGGCATTCAGGTTTTTTAAATATCTCCTTTATATATAGATAGGAACAAATTTTTCTTTTAGCATCTAATGACGATTTCTCCATTGGTATTTGTGTTCTTCCTCAAATAGGTCCTTTATTACCTCGTCTGTTTTGAAGAGTTTTTTTCTATATCTTCCTAAAAGGCATTTTTTACACATACAATCGTCGTCACTAATCTGATCCTTTGATAATTTTGGTAAACTGGCACACCAGCAAGTAACATTATCTTCTTCACATGTAAAGGAATTTCCACATTCAGAACATTTTTTCTCCAATTTACCTTAACCCTCTAAACACCTGTTGATAAAAAAATCAAGAATAATCATCACCAGTGTTATCTTTTAATTGGTTATCTACTGCATCAGCTCTAACATCTAATTCGCTTAAATTTCCTAATTTTTGATAAGTTAGTTTTTCCAAAGTTTCAATAACGCTTTTTGCCGCCCTATACTGTGGAATACTAGGATCCAGAAGTTCTCCATATAATCCCATACCATTAATTCCATTCATTTTGGCATACCCTAAGATGAGTCCATTGAATCCTGTAATAACAGATTCATGGGGTGTGGTTTCTATACCAAGATTACGTACTTGCTCAAGTAAGGTTTTGGTCGTAGTTGTAACATATGTTGTTGGATATTTACCGAACTGTTTGCTAGTATGGAATCCACCAACGGTATAGATGAATTTTGCATCATATTTTTTAGCTGTATCGATTACATCTTGGCATAATTCATTTAATTCATCACTTTGCTCTGGTTGCCCTCTTCCTCCTCCAAAAACTATAATGTCATCTCCGTATCTATATTCCCAATGCTCTTCTGGCACTTCAATATAACCTCCTTTATCAAAGACGTATGGTGGTCTGTTAGATTTTACGAAGCGAAATGGTGTAGTGTTTAAGCCTTTGTTAATAAAATTAACAACTATACTTCCAACGTTACCCATATCTTGCATGGCAGCTATAATTAATGGTTTATTTACATCAGGCTCTAATTTATTTACAAATTTCATTTTAATCCTACACCTATAGCAACCATTTTGATTCCAGTAGATTTTAATGATTTAACCATGGAGCGAGCTGCAAATGGATCTGATGGTTCTCCATCAGTAAGTGTCAAAAATATATCAGGTTTGTTAGAATGCAAAATAGGATACATCTTATCATAAACTTCAGCTAGAGGTGTTCCACCATTTGCAGGAATTTGTGCAAGCCTTTTTGCACATGAATTATTCCATTTAAGATCTTCTGGTTTAATTAGCCAGCATATGACTTGTCTCTCAGTAGTATTAAACGCATATACTGAAAACTTGATCTTTAGAAAAGCCAAAACCTCACATAAGGCTAAGGTGGCTTTTTTGTAATCTACTTGTTGGTCAGCAATACTGGATGAGTGATCAAGCAGGATAACAACATGGGTTTTAATTGATTTCTTTAAATCTGAAATAAACAGTCTGTCATATCCTTCAAGGTATGCGTCACTATCAAATTCATCTCCTACATGAAGGTGATATTCTTTCCATCCGGTTTTCCACTCCTTAAATTTGGATTTCAAATTATTGATTAAATCTTGGTCATAGATCCTAGTTTCATCAACATTTGCCTGATCTGGTATTTGGATACCGATAGATTTTGTATTCAGACCTTTTTTCTCATTTTTCTTATTTTCAGTTTTTATTATTTTAAATTCATCAAGAACAGTTTTTCCTTCCAGAACGTTTTTTGAATCAAATTGACTAAAATCATCCTTTCTTGATTTTGTAACTTGTTTCATTGCTTTAACAAAATCATTAGGAGTTATAGCTAATCCAGGACCTTTTAGAGGAACTGATAATGGAATTGAAATCAGGGCATCTAAATCTAAAATCTTTAAAATTTCTGGAATCTTGGATTCAATCCACGTTGTATCGTGATCTTTTTTAACTGCCTCATCGAGGATACGCTTTGCAAGTTCCACCGCTTTTACAACCTTGTTAAATTGACTAGCCTGCATTTCACCCTTAATATCTCCAAACAGGAAATACTGATAGAAAGCTTCTACCAATCTGGCTTTTCCAAAAATAGAACTTAGATTATCTCTGGATAACCACATGTTTGTATAATTGAATACTAATTCCTCAACCATTCCTTTCCAAATTTTTATTCCTAATAATTCAATTCTACGAGTCTCAATAGCATTCAAAATAAAGCCATATGCATGGTCGTTACTAAGAATTTTTTTGCAATGTTTCAAGCGCATTGCTTCATACCAAATCGAAGTTCTAAACTGTCGATATTTTTGAAAATCATCCCCATAGTACTGATCATTTGACATCAATAACACTCTTTTTTCTTTTAATCTAGTTTCACTATGTTTTATTTTTGAGAATTCCACAGTTACGTTTTCTGTTCCAGACCATCGTCTTACAAGAAATGTTGCGATATCAATTAAAACATCATTTCTTAATTGTAGAGATTGCATTAGCTACCAAACATTGAAGTGATAATATCATTTACCTTTTGGAATTCTACGTTTCCCCATTGGGAGTATACGTTTCCAAAAACAATCTGGGCAGATTTTTTTGCTGAAGTTTCCCCCTCTAACAATTTTGCATATGCAATAGTTTCTCTAATGGATGGAGAATAGTACAATTCTTCAACAGCGGATGCTTGGCGTAATGTGTTTGCAAGTTTAATCCCTTGTAATACTTCAGACTTGTTTGGATTTTTCACGTGTTTTTTGATTATATCATATTCAACATCTTCAGGTGGATAATCTAATCTTATTCTAACTGGGAATCTGCTTAGAAGCTGGGGTGGTAGTTCTTTTGTTCCAACATGTGTAAGAGGATTAATTGTCGCAATCACGAACCATGAATCTTTTGCCTTGATTATTTCACCATCTGATTCTTTGAGTATGATCTGCCTGCGATCATCAAGTGCTTCATCTAATCTTAACAGAACATCAGCTTCCGCCGCATTAATTTCATCAAGGTATAAAATATTCCCATGTTTCATCGATTTTACTAAAATCCCTTCATCAAAACCAATGTTTCCATCACTTATGTTCTTACTTCCTACTAGGTGACTTTCCCGTGTTCTAAGACTAAAGTTGATTGATTCCAGTTTTTTTGATTTTTGCATTACGTATTCTCTTACCAGTGAAGTCTTGCCAGTTCCTTTTGGTCCTATAATCAAAACAAACAATCCTTTTTCAAATGCCTTGTCTATAACATCAATTGAGTTATTCCAATCAAGGTAAGTCGGTTGTTCGTTTCCTTCTACGGATTGCTCGCTTTGATCTGACAAAGTAACATCCTTGAAATGGCTACTTATTTAAGACTAATTCTGACCAGTATTTTTTCTACATAAGATTTGAGACTAACTAATTTTGTACCATATCCAAGTTCGCTTTTATGTCACTAATCATCTTTTCATAATAATCTCTGGTTTTTCCTAGTTGGGCTAGTTTTGCAGATTCTGTTTCTTCCAAGGCGTTCTTAACCTCCTTTCCGTACGCTTGGAGCCTTGCGTCTGCCATCATGAATAATCTGTTGTTTTCTTTCCATAGATGTGCATTTACGTGCTCTACGTACAATTCCAGAGCATCTACAAGTTTTGTTGAATCTTCTGTCTCCAGATAGTTTTTAGCAAACTCTTCAATCTTTTCGGTAATCTGTTTAGTAGTTTCATGTTCCATTATCATCTTACGAATAGGTCCCATAGTTGTTGGAACTCCAACCTTTCCTAATGCCGGAAAAAGTGCGTCTTCCTCCTTACCATGATGACACATATTTGTAAAGTTCTTTGCAAAGTCAATTGTTGGCAGTAATATTGATTCAGATATTTTTTTGCCATCTTTAAGAAGAGAAGCAGTTGTTTTCATTGCCAAAACTGCCTTCTCAATTAGGTCATGATCCTTTCTTAGTGTATCTGTTGGCATGGAATAATTTTGAAAACTAGTAATAAAAACCGTGAAACTAATTCTCTTAATTTAGGAGAATTATAAGACTAATTCTTTGCAAACGAGGCTATTTTTACAAATGATTCATCAAGAGTTTTAAGAAGAGATTTATTCCATTCTTCAAATCCACTAGGTTCCTTGGGATAATTTCCATAATGTTCAACCAACCACTGATTTTGTTCTGATGTGTATTTTAGTCCG
>LUMJ01000501.1_pt2 | contig 16889 bp, 21 predicted proteins | sample 729631 | NCBI WGS metagenome assembly LUMJ01 (sample SAMN03860266, study PRJNA289734) | marine metagenome | biome: seawater column; feature: ocean; material: water; isolation source: Red Sea water column Station 22 - depth 500m | place: Saudi Arabia: Red Sea | collected 2011-10-15 | depth 500 m | reverse complement strand
TCAGTAGGCGTAATGGAAAATCCTGAATTTTCCAAGATGACAATAACAACTGTTGGTACTGAAAAGCAAATTGCTCAAATTGTTAAACAACTTGATAAAATGATTGATACAATAGAGGTCAAAAGACTAGATGAGAAAGAGAGTGTGTATAAAGAATTGGTATTGTTTAAGATTAAGTCAAATGGGGAATCAGACAGTACAGAAATTAGCAAGTTAGCGAATACATATGGAGCAAAAATTCACAATGGGCAGGAGGGTTCATTGATAGCTGAGTTAACATCTACACCTGATAAGATTAAGGAGTTTGAGGAATCGATAAAGCAATTTGGTATTTTAGATTCTGCTAGGACTGGGGTAACTGCATTATAGATGATGTAAAATGAAAGTTAGAATTTTTGATACAACATTAAGAGATGGAGAACAATCACCAGGCGTTGCATTATCACCTGAAAATAAGTTGAATATTGCAAAAAAATTAGATGAATTGGGTGTTGATGCTATAGAAACAGGATTTCCCGTTATCTCTGAAGGTGAACAGAATGCTGTTAAAATGATTACAAAAGCAAATCTATCCGCTGAATTGTGTGGTCTTGCTCGTACAAATCAACGTGATATTGATGCTGTGGTTGATTGTGGTCTCAAATATGTTCATACATTCATTGCAACTTCAGATATTCATCTTCAACACAAATTGCATCTTTCACAAGATCAAGCTCTTGAAAAGGCTGTTGAGTCAGTTGAATATGCAAAATCACGAGGTTTACAGGTTGAGTTTTCAGCTGAGGATGCAACACGAACTGATCGTGATTTCTTAAAAAAAATATTTACTGCAGTTACAAAGGCTGGTGCTGATAGAATCGATATACCTGATACTGTTGGATACTCAACCCCACAATATATTGCTGAAATCACAAAGGATGCAATTGAAGCTACAAAATTACCAATTAGTATGCATTGCCATAATGATTTTGGACTTGCAGTAGCTAATGCCATATCTGGTATACAAGCTGGTGCCCAGTGTGCGCATGTAACAGTAAATGGTATTGGTGAGCGTGCAGGTAATGCATCTCTCGAAGAACTTGTCATGGCATTGCAATGTTTAAGATTTGATCAATCTTGGGAGACTAATATCAAAACTGAACTTCTTTATGAGACATCAAAATATGTTTCAAAATTAGCTGGAATGCCAGTTCAACCTAACAAAGCCATTATAGGTGAAAACGCATTTGGACATGAATCTGGTATACATACTCATGGGGTTTTGAGTAATCCACTTACCTATGAACCAATTAGCCCTGAAATTGTTGGGCGAAATAGATGGTTGCAAGTAGGTAAGCATGCAGGAGCTCATGGTATAAGTGCCATGCTTGGTGAGTATGGTGTGGAGCCTGATAAGGATCAATTAAAACAAATTCTTGAAAAAGTAAAATCAATTGGTGACCAAGGAAAGCACGTTACTGACGTTGAATTATTATCCATGGCCAATGAAGTTATGGGTGATTCTAAACTAAAGCGTTTGGTGCAGTTAACTGGTTTCTCAGTTTCTACTGGAATGGGTAACATGCCATATGCGTTTGTCAAATTAAACATTGATGGTGATGAACATACCGCAACGGATTATGGTGTTGGACCAGTAGATGCATCACTTAATGCCATTCAGAAGATTACAGGAAAGATTTCAGAAATCAGAATTAAGGATTATAACTTGGCATCAATATCTGGCGGTTCAACTGCATTATGTGAAGTGACCGTTAAGTTAGAGGATGCTATGCAAAATTCTGTTTCATCAAAATCTGTCGGAGAGGATATTGTTATCACTAGTGTTCAAGCTGTTATTGATGGTATGAATAGACTTTTGTTAAAAAAAATACTTAAGCAAAAAAAAGCATAATTGTTGGTGTAGAAAAATGAGCAGTAAGTATAACATTTCATTAGTTACAGGTGATGGAATAGGTCCAGAAATATCTGAATCAGCGACTAGTATTTTGGAAACAATTCATGATAACATTGGTATTCATTTTGTGATAAAGAAACTTGAAGCTGGTGATACGGTTTTAAAAAATACTGGACGGGCATTACCAGATGAAACTTTTGATACGATAAAAAATTCTGATGCATGTTTGAAAGCACCAGTAGGTGAAAGTGCAAAAGATGTAATCGTATATCTAAGACGCATGTTGGATCTTTATGCAAATATCAGACCAGCAAAATCATATCCAAACATGCCATCATTACGTGACGATGTGGATTTAGTAATTGTTAGGGAAAATACAGAGGATTTGTATACTGGTGAAGAATTTGATATTGGAAATGCATCAGTTGCAATGAGAATTATTTCTGAAAAAGCATCAAACAGAATTGCAAATTATGCATTTAATATTGCAAGCCAACGAAAAATGAAGAAGGTTACATGCGTTCATAAATCTAATGTCATGAAAAAAACTGATGGATTATTTGCTAGTACATGCGCAAAGGTTGCTGATAATTTCTCTGATATTAAGTTTGAAGAGATGTATGTTGATGCATGTTCGATGAATTTAATTCGACAGCCACAAGAATTTGATGTAATTGTTACAACTAATTTATTTGGTGATATACTTTCTGATGAATCAGCCCAAGTTGTTGGTGGATTAGGCATGGCACCAGCTGCAAATATCGGAGATAATTTTGGTTTATTTGAACCAGTTCATGGTGCGGCATTTGATATCGCAGGGAAGCAAATTGCGAATCCAACATCATTCATCCTTTCAATCAAAATGATGTTGGAATGGATTGGGAATAAGCATAATGACCAAAAATGCATTGATGCTGGACAAAAATTAGAGGCGGCTGTTTATGATGTTGTCTTGGATACAAAATAACTTCTCTTACATTATCAATTCCTATAATTATTGTTAACAATCTCTCCAAACCTAATCCCCAACCTGCATGTGGTGGCATACCCCAATCAAATGCTTGCAGATGCTCGGAAAATTTTGCAGGATCAAGACCTTGTTCAACTAATCTATTTTTGATCTTTTCTGGGTTATGCAGTCTAGTTCCACCTGACGACAATTCAAGATAGCCAAATTGTAAATCAAATGACTCAGAAATTTCTGGGTTATCTTGATTTTCCATGATATAAAATGGTTTGAGTTTGATTGGCCAATCCGTAAGAAAATAAAACCCAGTATGATTTTCACCTATTATTCTCAAATGAGAGTCCAAAAGGTCGTCACCAAATTCTAGTTTGACATCTTTTTGGTTAAGCTCATCTAGTGCATCAGAATATGTAATTTTTTTAAACGGTCTATCAGGAATTGTAATTTCATTTCCTATAATTTCTTGTTCATCTTTACAATTTTCAGACACGTGTTTGAATGTGTTGAGAACCAAATCCTCTAAAACATCCATAACATCAGAATAGTCCATGAATGCAGCCTCCATATCAACGCTAGTGAATTCACTTAGATGTCTACCAGTATGTGATTTTTCTGCCCTGTAAAACGATGCTATCTCAAATACCCGTTCTAAGCCGATTGTCATTTGTTCCTTATAGAGCTGTGGACTTTGTGCCAGGTATGCCTGTTTTCCAAAATAGTCCAAGGGGAATAAATTCGCTCCTCCCTCACTTGCACTTCCAATAATTTTTGGCGTAGTAATTTCAGTGAATTTTTTTTCTAAGAATGTTTGTCGTAATGATGCCAATACATGGTGTCTGATTTTAAAGATCGAGGCTGTTTTTTGATTTCGCATATCCAGCGCCCTAGAGTTTAATCTATTGTCAATATGACTCTCAAGCCTACCAATAGGATCAATAGGCAAAGGATGAACAGCCCTAGCTAACACGTTAATCTCACTAGCTTTAATTTCACATTCAAAATCTCTAGCTTTTGTATCCTGTATTTTACCAGTAACTCTAACAACACTCTGTCTTGTAATATCATCAATTGATTTCATCACATCGTCAGTAAGGATAATTTGAGTAATACCCGTGGCATCACGTAAAGTAAGGAATGTCATTTTACCCATTTTTCTTAAATCCTCTACCCATCCACCTAGAATTACTTCTTGACTTATCATGCCCTTGTTGATATTTTCAATATAGTGTGATCGGTTAAACTTCATTGAAATCATCTTGAATGGTGATCCATTGAATATATCCTTTCTTGAAAAAATAAAATGTAGTATGGAATATTATCATCATGCCAGATATTGAGATATCAGATCTTTCCGTCAATTACAAAACCTCTGATAAGACAGTTCATGCGTTAGAAAACGTTGAATTTGAATTGAAAGACGGCGAATCAATTGGCATCGCTGGCGAAAGCGCATGTGGAAAGAGTACATTGGGTCTAACGATCATAAGAATGCTACAGGGTGGGGAAATTAGTTCAGGTAAAATTTTGTTCAATAAAGACTCGATACTGGACATGCCCAAATCTAAATTTGATGGAAAAATACGTTGGAAAGAAATTTCAATGGTATTTCAAGGAGCTATGAATTCATTAGACCCCGTTTTTACGATCAGGCAACAATTTGATGAATTACTCAAGCAACATGGTTTTGACGATAACATGGAACAAATCATTGGCGATGCTATACATGCTGTAAATTTAGATCATTCTGTTCTGGATAAATATCCACATGAACTTAGTGGTGGAATGAAACAAAGAATTGTTATTGCAATGGCATTGCTACTAAAACCAAAATTTGTTATAGCAGATGAACCAACAACAGCGCTAGACGTTCTGATTCAAGCACAGATTATCAATCTGTTAAAAAGTTTAAAGAAAAATGGTATGTCACTCATGTTAATTTCACATGATCTTGCAATATTATCAGAAGCTGCAGAGAAGATAGGTATTATGTATGGCGGAAAGATGGTTGAGTTTGGTTCATCTTCAGAAATCTACAGTAACCCTAAACATCCATACACTAAGGGTTTACTAGATTCAATTCCAACTTTGCATCAAGAAAAAAAAATAGAATTCATACCTGGCAGTCCACCTGATTTATCTACACTACAGATTGGATGTAGATTTTTTGATAGATGTCCTGAAGCAATGGATAAATGTAAAATGATTCCACCAAAAATAAAAACAAAATCTGGTTATGTTTTATGTTGGCTTTATGAATAATGATAATAAAATTATTGATTTTGTTACTTTGATTTTTCTTCACAGTCATCAGAACAATATTTAGATTCTGGTCTTGTTACCAATCTGCCACATTGCGTGCATGTAGAATACATGGTTATAATATAGCACGATCATTGAAAAGTGTGTTCTGATCGCATGTGATGACTAGTGATTATTTTTTTAGAGTTAAATAAAACGAAATATTGATCGACATGTGGACCTTTGGGAATTGTTTCCTTTTACTCCCGAAGTTGGTTATCTTGGTTTAACCATTGTAAGCTTCATTGGTTCACTTGTACCATTTGTTCCAATACCATCTTTTATTTTGGTTGCTACAATGGCAGTAGGTGATCAGTTTGATATTCACGCATTGGCGTTGATTGCAGCAATCACTTCAACAGTAGCTAAACAAATAATATTTTACGTCAGTTATGGAGGACGAAAAATAATTTCTGAAAAAACTAAAAAACGAATGAAACCATTTCAGAAATTAGTTAAACGATACGGCGGTTCAGCTGCATTTGTTGCTGCTGCAACTCCCATTCCTGATGACTTGGTTTACATTCCATTGGGATTAGCAAAATACAATCCAAAAAGATTTTTCATTGCAACACTATCAGGAAAACTTATTTTGTTTTATGTAATCGTATTAATTTCACATTATATGGGACTGTCACTTTTAGAACCTGTATTACAAGATATTGAGGACCCAATGCCAGTTTATGTTGGTATCGTTGTTTTTGCTATAGCAATGTCAATCATCGTAATTCTTTTACTTAGATTGAACTGGGTAAGAATACTTGGCAGAGTTGCACCATGGACATTAGATGATGACGACAATGAGAATCATAAATGATTGTTAATACTAAAATTCCAAAGTTTATTAGTACCCACCTTTATTCCTACTCTAGGTTTTGCAATAATTTTTGTTGGTTTTTTTCCATCAAGAATAAACAGTGATTTACTATTTGTTAAATCCAAATTATATTGTTTTAATGTAATTTGCATCGCTTGAGTCAGTTTTCCAGGCCCATTTGTTAAATTTGCTATAACATCAGTTTTTCGATTTTTTATCATTAGTTGAATTCCCTGCTGTGGTTGAATAGCACGTATTAGAACAGCACCAGATTTATCACTCTCTTTTTTTGCAACAACATTGAAACAATAATGCATACCATATGTGAAGTAAACATATGCATGTCCTGCTTCACCAAACATTATTTTATTTCGTTCTGTTTTTTTTCTTGCCGCATGACTAGCTGGATCATTTCTACCCTTGTATGCTTCAGTTTCTACTATAACACCAGATAATATACTACTTCCAATTTTTCTCACTAATTTCTTTCCAAGTAGGTCTTTTGCAACCTGTTTAGTATCATTTACATAGAATTTTCTTGGTAAAGCATTCATCCTAATTCTTATTCTTGATTTTCTGCAATTCATTAACTAGTTTTTTGATATCAGAAGTTCTTCCTCTAGATAATTATTACACATTGATTTTTCAGTATCATTTGGGACTCTATTATTAGGAGGTCTACATTTTACGATATTTGTAATATACACACTGCTTCTTGTTAATCCAGCATTTTCTAATGCATCATCAAGTCTTTTTCCTGCTGTTCCAATAAATGGCTCACCATGTAGGTCTTCATTCTTCCCTGGAGCCTCGCCAATAAAGACAACATCAGCATTTTCATCGCCAATTCCAGGAACTGCATTGTTTCTAGTATTACACAACTCACATTTTTTACATATTTTAATATCCTGCTGAATTATTTCAAGTGATGATGGTACTTTCATAACTTTAGACTCTAACACTTCTTGATTAATTTTACAAAATTGATTAAACAAAACCATTTAGATATCTACTTTAATGCATAGATTATGGGATTACTTCATACGTTACATTACCTTGATTTTTCTGAGGATTCTTGGAAAATCGTATCCAATAACCCTGCTATTTTTGAGGCTGTGGACGATAATGTAGTTCTGAATATACGTGACATATCACACAAGGAACACAGATTAGTATTCAAAAAAGGCGGCAGGGTAGAATACATACGTTCTGTGGGAAAATACAGATTAAGATGGGATGATGAGGATCTAACTAATTGAATTTTAGACTATAAACTTAAACTTGATCTCCTTCACTAAATCATTTTGTACAGCCTTCAGTGTGTACGAACCACTATTCTCCCAGCCACCACCGGCAGCTATAAGCAGTGTTGAAAAATTGTTATCACTTCCTTGCACATATTCTATGTTCTCCTCCCATATTTTTACACCATTAACATTCTCTATTGATAATATGACAGGAATATCTGATTTTTTCGTAGCGCCTGAGACTAAAATTATATCACCACGTTGGTATTGAGTTTGATCCGTAGTAAATTGTAGTATACTACCAGACAAATTAGAATTTGTTATGGTAGAAGAATCTTGACCAATTCCTGCAAATCCTGTAATGACAATTATAGCTATTACAGCAGCCGCACCTCCAAGAATTCCCATTTTTTTATTAGATGAAAAATTAAATGAAAAGTTAGTTTGTGAATCTGAATCTTTCTTTTTTGATTTTGTTTCTAATTTGATCCTAGTACCAGATTTTCTAATAGATGAACTCTCCAACGATTTGTTAGTTAGATGTGTATCAATTAGTGATTGAACATATTCTTTGTCTTCAGTAGTTATGAAATTATCATGTCTAATTGTATTTCTAATCTCCCTAAGTTTTTTTACGTCACCATGGTGATATCTTATTAAATCATCAAGGTCTGTTAAGAATGTCAATAAATCACCATATTTTCTCCATCTAATTAAAATTCGCTATTGATTTTTCGTCCATCGTAACGCAAAACTATTTACCCTTTGAATTCACGAAATTGTCTGATAATTTTTGGATTTGATTTTAGAAATGTGATGTATTTTTTTAACTGTCTAATTGTTTTTGGGTTTAAGTGATGTTCTAATCCTTCAGTATCCTGATTTGCAATTTCTTGCCCAATATTTAGAATTTCAAAAAATTCTAAAAGTATACTATGCTTTCTTCTAATTGAATCAGCAACTTGTCTTCCATTGTTGGTCAAATTAATTCCATGGTATTTTTCATATTCAATGTATTTTTTTTCATCCAATTTTTGAAGCATCTTGGTAACACTTGGTGGACTGACATTCATATATCTAGAAATATCTAATGTTGTTGCATATCCTTTCAGTTCTACTAATTCTGCAATTACTTCCAGATAATCTTCTTCCCTTGTTGTACTTGATACTTTTCTAGTTTTATGTGCAGCCTTGATTGATTCTAGTCTTTTGCTATTTTTTTGCAACATAGATTACTAAATTATTCTAGTATAATTTAGTGTCTTTGGTTAATCACCAATATTGGTCATTCTTATCTATGTAATAGTTTTTGACTTATGATTGATAGAACTTTACATCGACATTTATCTAATTTTCTTCCATTATCAAATATGAAGGATCCATTCCAGAAGCGTATTGAAAAATTGAAAATCATGCGTGAGTCAGCCAAGAGATGTAATGAAATGTATTCAGATCTTTTGAAATTTGATGATAAGAATACTAGACGATCATTGAGTGCATTAACTAAAGCACCAGCACCAGGTAAAAAAATTTCAAAAATTGGTTTTATTATGCTGTGGATTCCGGAACCAACTGGTATTACATGTGCAGTTGGCGGTCCAATGATATTAGCTGGTAGATATCTTGACAAGGTTTACAATGGAGAAAAGATATCGGATGTTCATAGCCATACAAAAGATTCATTTTCCACTATTCATGACTTCAAAGATTCTGTAATGTGACATCTTTTAGTTTTTAAGCGGATTGCATCATTCTAATTCATGCCAACAAGAACACAGGTTTTGATTCCTATCACAATTGCTACGATAATTATTGGAGCAGTAGGTATACTCACACTACCAAGTGATGTTAAGCTAGAATCTGTTGAATTTCCTCGTGGTACAATTAAGCTTGATGATAAAACATTGGAGGTACAAATTGCAGATACTGATTCATTGAGAGCTAGAGGTTTAATGTTTCAAAACGAGCTTCCATATAATGAAGGAATGCTGTTTGTTTTTGATGAATCTAATACACGTCCAATGTGGATGTTAAATATGCAATTTAATTTGGATATAATTTGGTTTGATGAAAATTCTAATGTTGTAGCAATTGAGAAAGACGTTCCACCATGTAGGACAACTATTGAAGTTGTTGCATGCAGGGAAAATGGTGTATCAGGTGATAATGCTAAGTATGTACTGGAAGTTACTGCTGGCTTTGTTGATAAATTCAATATAACAGAAAACTCCAAAATGGTAATAATAGCGATATAATATGATTGAAGAGCTTTGGTTAATTCCGCTTGGATTTGTTGCAGGAGTGTTAGGATCAATAATTGGCTTAGGTGGTGGTATAATCATCGTCCCAGTATTAACATTCATGGGATTTTCTCCCACACTAGCTGTAAGCAACAGTCTATTTGCAGTGTTTAGTAATTCTGTCGCATCAACAACCATGTATGCTAGACAAAAACGCATAGAACTTTCACTTGGTTGGAAACTTGGATTGATGGCAGTTCCTGGTACCATACTTGGTGCATTCATATCTTCTGATATATCTCCAGATATTTTCAAAATCTTGTTTGCACTGGTTCTCATTTCTTCAGCATCATACATATTTCTCAAAAGGAAAATTGAGGAAAAACCTGCAGATGTATCCACTATTTTACTTGTTTTTTCAGCGGGTGCAAGTTTCTTTGCGGGAATAATATCAACTCTATTTGGTATTGGGGGTGGTCTAATCTTTGTACCATTGATGGTAGTCGCGCTTGGAATCTCAATGAAGCGTGCGGTATCAACATCACAATTCATTTTGATGTTCGCATCGTTCTCTGGATTAATCATGCATTCCATGCTAGGACATCCTGACTATTACCAGGCATTGTTGTTATCGATTGGAGCATTTGCTGGAGGAATTTTAGGTGCAAGATTGTCACTTGAGATAAAGGAAAACAAACTGATGATTATAGTGATCATTGTGCTTGTCGCAGCAGCAATTAAGCTGATTATAGATTCGACAGGTATTTTCTAGATTATCTTGTTTCGTCTGGGCAAAAAATTACTTCTGAACTTGATCCTGCCTCATCCGACATCAAGTAATTAATTGTATTTACAACATTTTCATCATTAGGTTCTTTTCCATCAACAGTTCCAGATAAAATTAAGAATGATCTAACGTCTGATTTCAATACATCACTGAATTCTTGATTGACAGTAGTAGCAAATGGTCTTAGCGCACCCCTGAAAACTTCAACTTTTGCTCTTTCATGACCACTAATTTTTTTACCAGCAGGAAGGTCAGGACCTATTATAACAATTCTTCCCTTTGCATCTTTGAATAATCTTGGATCATTAGAACCGCCAGGGACAAATTTATTAACAGAATTTTGAATGAATGCGGCAGGTGTATTGATGAATTTATCAACTAATTCATCCCACTCATTTCTTGATAGTTCAGTTAATTTAGAAAAGTTAGGAACATTACCAGTTAAATGAATAAATAAATCATTTTTTGATTCTTGTGATGTTGTAACTCGTCCTCCTTTTTTTTCTATCATTGAGGTGATATTACTTACTTTTTGTTTATCACCACTAATGTAAACAGATTTTCCATTCAAGTTATTCTTCTCAGATTTAGGAATGGATGATCTAATATGTGATTTGACTGGATAAAATACTCTGTCACCGGGAATTATTTTTCCATTGAGAATTTTTGCCTGTTCATCGTCAGCAAGTGTTAAAACAGTTCTAGCAACTTGCTCCTGTGATAAAAATTGCTGATCCGGAATCATTGTAGATGTATTCTTTTGGATTTTTTCTGCAATGCTTTTGACTTTATCCAGTAAATTGATAAGTGTAGTTTCTGGTTTGCCTAACTTTTCTGCGGCTGCTTTTATTCCAGCCTTTATTGTTTCATCATCTTCTCCTAATAATGCTACAATCTCATTGTTTGCAGTCTCAACTTCACTTGGTGATAGGTCTTCAAACCCGCTTACACGTAGAAATTCTGATGCAGCTTTTGGGTAAACCGTCTTGTAAATCCTATCTGAATGAACTGGTCCAGGGTTAGTTCCGATTGAAATGATTCCCCTTTCTGTTAGTTCCCATGACATTGCCTCCACAAGCCTGTTTTTCGCTCCCTGTGATGCCGTATATGGATCTCTGAATCTGTATGGTCTTTGTTCTAACGGTCTTTCTTCCGCAAAAAATGTTGAAATTGTAATAATTTTTGCTCCTTCTTTCATTACTTTGAGAGCTTGGACTGAAGTCCAAAAAGTTCCAGTTAGATGAATGTCTACAGTACTTCTAAATTGATCAAGCGGTGCATGTGCAAAACATGTTACAGGACCCGAGACTCCAGCATTGTTTACAACAATATCGAGGCTGACATTTTCACTTTTTAATGCATCAAACATCCCTGTGACAGCTTTTTCATCACTGACATCTACTCCGTCAAAAATTTTGATGGTTGCATTGCTTTGCTTTTCTTTGATAATCCCTTCTAGCATTTTTGCAGTTTCTTCTAATGGTTCTTTCCTTCTTCCTAGAACTATGGCACTTGCACCATTTTCCACAAATTTCTTCGTAATTGCCTGTCCAATTCCGGTACCACTTCCGGTAACTAGCACTGTTTTATTTTGGAACTTTAGCATGAGATCAAAAATTAGTTCCTCATGTATTTATTTTATTGCTAATCACTAACCCAAAATAACAAGAAATGTTAAATTATGTGTCAAAATCACATACGCCATGGAAGATTCTGAACCTGAAACTATTGTATTAAAAAATTGGCCTGAAAAATTTTCTGATATGTTAAGCATGATTGGTGTTAATTCAACTCCTAACAAAATGGGAGAAGGTGATGTTGAGAAGGGAGATTACTATAGCAGATGTTTCTCGCAGACTACAAGAATGATTACCAATAAGGGTTCATTGAAAGTTTCTGGCACAAACATAGATTCAGTACAGATAATACAGAAGGGGTAATGATGCAAGATCCAAATCCACTTCCATGGGGTGCTCAGGATAGATTTCAAGCACATTTTATTGTACAACAATTTCCTGATAAGGAATTATCATCAGGTCAGGAGTCAGAATCGTGGCGTCTGCGTCGTGTTGCAAGAACAAAATTAAAAACAACTGGTCACTTTGGTTCAAAAAAAGTAGTTGATGTTACATGGGAAGGGGGGAAACTTGCAGAAGATCTAAATGCTGATTCATCATTAAACGAAATGATTGCTAACCAATCAGTTAATGACGCAACAATTTTTGTTGATCCTTCGAATAATGGAATACGCATTTATGGAAAATGGAAAAACAGTCATGATTTTGGTATTACAAAGGATTTGTTTGATATTTACAACAATATTGCAGGCTACATAAAGAAGATTAATTAGCTCTCCACCAATCTAGTGATAAATAATCAATTTTGGATTTACTACGTGGTATAGCCAAAATGAATTGTTTCTTGACACTACTAGCTAATCTACCAGCCAACACTACTGCAGTAGAAGAAATATCATCGCTTTTGTTGTAAACCTGCACTAAAAATGGAGCATGATCAATTCCTGGACCCCTTTCATATACAGCAAAGTCACAACCAAATTTTATTCCTGGATTGATGACATAACCTTTTTCTCTAAAATCTTTGTAGACTTGGTATTTCTTATCAAAATTATGATACTCCTTTCTACAAATTCTAATCAACGCATTTAGTGAAACACTTTTTCCGTCCTTAGTGATCTTAATTTTTGAAACTTCTTGCAGATAACATCCTTCAATGAGATCTAAAATCAATGGAACGTTGATCTCATCTACATTTGGTTTTGGAATACCTATTGGTTTACCAAAATAACCACTAGCAAAAAGATTTCTAGATTCTTGTATATTCCAAACAACTATTCTGTTTTCTAATAATTCGCCTTTCAAATCAGAGACTTAATGCTAATAAGATGAATGAATCAGAAACTTCCTGACATTTATCCGCCATCTCTTCTATAGATTCAATAACGTCTTTCATTAAGAGCAATTCCTTTGTGTCAGAAATTTCATTTAGTGCAGTAATTGACATTATACGGTATTTCGTATCTATATCACGTTCAATTTTTTGTGTCTCCTGAGCAAGTTCAATAGCTTTACTGGCATCAACATTTAGACTCCTAATAATTTCATTTAATTTGTAAATTTCGTCAACAACAAGCTCAATCAATCCTGTTAAATCCTTATCCAATTGTGAAGTTTTAATTGTTGTAACTTTCATATTCGAAAGCTTGAAAGAAATGCCAGTTATGTAACCGCCAATTTCATCCATTGTGTAAGCTGTGTTAAGAATATTATCCCTGTTTAAAATTAAACCCCCAACATCTGCTACATCCCTGGTTATTTTGCGTCTAAGATTTTCTACTTCTTCTTCTATACTAGAAATCTGTTCAAGGGCAGACTTAATTCCAGTCTTATCTTTATTTACCATCATTTTTGGTAGAGTCGAAAGCACTCTGCTTGCATTAAGAATTCTGTTTATCTCATCCTGTAATACGGCTAATGCCTTTCTTTTTGCTTGAACCTCTAATTCCCCGCTATACATAATTGATAACTAATTACAATCGTTTTTCTAATTTATATCATACTTTCATTAGATGTGTTCATGCTTCTTGATTGATTTTAGTTTGCCTATTATACAGTGTTAAAACTTCCTCACCAGTGGAAGAGTCCTCCACTGCTTTTTCATACCTAATTTTCCCTGTAAATTTTGGAAATCTTAAAGCAAATCCACTACCTTTTCTAATTAAATTTAATCCAGTTTTATGGATTGGACTTAGAGTTATTTCTGACGCAACAATTTCTAAAACTAATTCGGGATCAAACCAAACATCAGCTTCCATTTCACTCACAACCCTAGAATTTTTTTTAATTGTTACTTTATTAGAAAGAATTTGGTATAATTGGTCCAAACTTTCATCAGTAAATCCTGTACCAACTTTACATATACTTGGGAGGTTATCTTCCTCTGGATTATAACTAGCCAACAATAACGTCCCATATAGTCCAGTTCTTCGTCCTCTACCAAAGTATGCACCTATAACAACTAAATCAAGACTATCTCCCAATTCATTTCTATATTCACGTTTCAGTTTCAGCCAATTACTACCACGAGTACCAGCGCGGTATGGTGAATCAAGAGTTTTTAGCATAAGCCCCTCACATCCTGCATTAATGGAGTTTTCTAGAAAGTCTTCGACCTCATTCTCATTTTTAACAAGCAGCATTGGTACAAGCTTAGCAAAACTGTTTTCATCAACTAATCTTTCTAAAATTTTCCTTCTTTCGGAATACGGTGAATCCAAACAATCATTTTTGTCATAATATAGTACATCAAAAAAATTAACCGTAATTGGATATTGTGATACAGCCTCATCTAACTTATGTTTCCGCCTTCTATGCATTAACTCCTGAAATGGTAAAAATTCCCCTGTGTTTTCATTAATTGGAACTATCTCTGCCTCAAATACACCATTATCAGTTTTAAGCAATTTTCCAATATTGTCGACAATATCTGGGTAGTATTGTGTAATGTTTTCTAGACTGCGTGAAAATAAAATTATGGTGTCATTTTTTTTGTGTATTTGTACACGTTCCCCATCTAGTTTGTATTCTGCAGCAAATTGTTCAGGCATTTTCTTGATCACATCTTTCTCACTCTGAATTCGATCAGCTAACATTGGTCTTACTGGACTAAATAGTGATATTCTAAATTTTTTTATTTCATCGATTCCATCTGTTGCAATTATTAACGATACCTTACCTAAATCGCTTGAAACGTTATATGCATTTTCAATATGTTCTCTATTTTCTTTTTTTCCAGTAAATGCAATAGCCAATGCATCCATCACTGTGTTTTCTGCTATTCCCAAACGTAATGTACCTAGTAAAATCTTTAGCACAAATTTTCCCTCTAATGGTGTTGCATCATTCAATAAACTTGAAATATATTTCATTTTCAAATCTTGCGAACGTTTGCCTTCTAACTTTGAAATTTTAAATAAAGTATCATAAACTCTTTCTACAGTAATTTTTTCTGTTGTAAACGTGGTTTGAGTTTTTAATTTTATCAGATTTGATGCTGTTATACCAAGATCACCATCTTCTTCATAATCATCCTCAATTTTTTTAACTGGAAATCCGACTGATTTTGAAATGGCACGTATTGCAAGCTTTTCAGCAATCCCTAACTCTACACCTTCAAAATTTGGTCTAATAATTCCCTGAATTAAATAAACAACATTAGGAATTAATTTTTTAGGTGTTTTTTCTAATAATTCAACTAGTATACTTGTAAGTTCTATTCGTTTTGTTGTCTTTTCCATCTTTTCAAAAATTTCAGATATTATAGAGAATTCCATCAGGTTTTTTTTTGCATATTCAAGTAATAAATTTGAGCTTGAGCTTATGCTAGTTTGTATGTGTGGTAATCAGTTTATTAGATATATTTGAAAATAATTTTTTTTGGAGAATTTTTTTGTTTTGTTACCATTGCAAAATTGTACAGTGGGTATGATTTTTTATAAAATTTCATGAAACTCCATGCCACGTCATGATTTTTAAATTCAGTCCTTAATCCATCCATGGACGATTCTTTTCCAAATATATCAAAAATGATAACCTGATATTGTTTTGGTATTTTATGTGGCCTCGCTTTCAGCAACCATGCAAATGCAAATAAAAATACAATTCCAAGAACCAATGTTTCACCTGTCATTTTAAAAAATGACCATATTATATCACGAACAGTCTGACTAAATAGCACAAAAACAAAATTTGAGAAAGCAATTACTGATATGTATGTAATAGCAAATGGTTTTAGATTATTAGTAAAATTAGATATTTTCATGTATTATTATTTTTTTATGTAGTTTAAAACTTTTTAATTTTTCTAATCTGGATCTTCGTAAGATTCTTTTCTTTGTTCATTCTGTGGTTGATCTTCCATTGGCTTCATTTTACTGTGTAGTACGCTCATTATAGATTTGTATCCTTCTGCGTATTCTAATTCAGATGGTACAAGTGTTGCTGGATGAATAAATCCCTGACTTCTCATTGCTAATGCTTTCTTTGTAGCAATTTCACGTATATGATCCCAATCTGGAGTTGAAAATCCATCGAATGGACCTGTTAATTTACCATTATGCATACTAAAAACTAACGCTTCAACAATTGGGATACAGAAGTTGATTGATGCAGCTGAGTTGATCTTAACTGGCATCAATGGCATATTATGACTTCCACGTGTATTTCCAGCTACATAGTGTGGATTACTAAATACACTACCTGCTTCCTCAGTAGCTGGAAAGTTTTTTTGTGTTCTAACAACGCATATGGGATCATCTTTACCAACATATGTACCAGCTATATTATGAAGTCTGTCAGTTGATGCGTCTAGTATCGGTTCGCCATCTTTTGTATAAACTGAATCAATAACAAAACGACCAGGATACATCAATGCAGCTTCTATTATTGGTTTGTCTTCCCATAATGATAGGTTTGCAATCTTACCTTCCTCTACGTCCATGATGTTTATGTTGACACCCTTAGCAAGTGATTTGTTAACTATTAGTCCTGTGTTACTTAGTGCATCAACAAATAACTTATAGATCGGATAATTGAAGGCTCCAGGTTCAGTTTTATCTGC
>LUMJ01000845.1_pt1 | contig 16899 bp, 15 predicted proteins | sample 729631 | NCBI WGS metagenome assembly LUMJ01 (sample SAMN03860266, study PRJNA289734) | marine metagenome | biome: seawater column; feature: ocean; material: water; isolation source: Red Sea water column Station 22 - depth 500m | place: Saudi Arabia: Red Sea | collected 2011-10-15 | depth 500 m | reverse complement strand
GGCCCAGAAGTCCGAGAAGAACAAGGGCGGCAAGCAGCAGTCCCAGAAGAAGGGTGGCCGTGGCAAGGCCACGCCGGTCGAGGCGATCACCGACGACAGCCCCCTCGAACTCGACGAGGAGACGCTGAAGTCGCGTCGCGGCCGCGAGCGCCGCGGCAAGCCCATCGGCCGCTACCTGATGTGCGTCAGCGTCACCGAGGGTGGCACCCAGATCGCCGTCCTCGAGGGCCGCAACCTCATCGAGCACTACCTGTCGCGGCCCGCCGACGACGTCAGCGAGATCCACGGCAACGTCTACCTGGCCAAGGTCCAGAACGTGCTGCCCGGCATGGAGGCGGCCTTCGTCGACATCGGGACGCCCAAGAACGCCGTGCTCTACCGGGGCGACCTGCAGTTCGACCCCGAGGAGGTCGAGGGCGGGGGCAAGGCCCGCATCGAGCAGGTGCTCCGCTCCAAGCAGACCATCCTCTGTCAGGTCACGAAGAACCCGATTGCCCACAAGGGCGCCCGCCTGACCCAGGAGGTCTCCCTGCCGGGCCGTTTCGTCGTGCTGGTGCCCAACAGCACCACCTACGGCATCTCCAAGCGCCTCCCGGACGGTGAGCGCAAGCGACTGCGGGGCATCCTCGACCGGGTCAAGCCGGCCCAGCACGGGATCATCGTGCGCACCGCCGCCGAGAACATCACTGCCGAGGAACTCGAGCGCGACGTCGGCCGGCTGGTCCAGCAGTGGAACGACATCGAGGCGCTGTCCAAGAAGTCCCAGGCGCCGAGCCTGCTGTATCGGGAGCCGGAGGCCGTGTTCCGGTTCATCCGCGAGGAGTTCACCAAGGACTACCGGGGCGTCATGATCGACGACCGCGACCTCTACGAGAAGGTCTCGACCTACGTCCAGAGTGTCAACCCGGCGCTGGCCGACCGGGTGCAGTTCTACGACGGTGACAGCGAGCCGCTCCCGCTGTTCGAGCGCCACCACGTGCACGAACAGCTCCGCAAGGCCGTCGACCGCAAGGTCTGGCTGCCCTCCGGCGGCTCCCTCATCATCGAGCACACCGAGGCACTGACCGTGATCGACGTCAACACCGGGAAGAACGTGGGCCGCTCCAGCCTCGAGGAGACCGTGTTCCGGAACAACCTGGAGGCCGCCGAGGAGATCGCCCGCCAGCTGCGCCTGCGCGACATCGGCGGGATCATCGTGATCGACTTCGTCGACATGGATGAGCGTCAGAACCGCGACGCCGTCGCCAAGACGCTGCGCGACGCCCTGGCCCGGGACAAGACCCGGACCCAGGTGTTCGACATCTCCGACCTGGGCCTGGTCGAGATGACCCGCAAGCGCATCGGCGAGGGGCTCCTCGAGAGCTTCTCGAGCCTCTGCGAGGACTGCGACGGCCGGGGCGTGTCCCTGGACCAGGACCTGCTGGTGGCTGGAGGCAGGGCGTGACCAAGGACCGCCCGACGGCTCCCGCCGTCGCCGCCGTCGCCGGTGGCGCTACCGGGCGCCGTCGGTAGCCTGTGCGGGCTATGGCACAGGATTCCAAGTACGCAGTGATCGCCACGGGCGGCAAGCAGTACCGGGTCGAGGAGGGGCAGCAGCTCCTCGTCGAGCGGCTCGGCGAGGCCTCCAGCGATCTCGAACTCCGCCCCGTCCTCCTCGTGGAGGGCGACGAGGTGCTCGCCACGCCCGAGGCGCTGGCCGGGGCCACGGTGACCGCCCGGATCGTGGGCGACGCCAAGGGCCCCAAGATCCGCGGGTTCACCTACAAGAACAAGAGCAACCAGCGTCGCCGCTGGGGCCACCGCCAGCACTACGCCCAGATCGAGATCGTGAGCATCGCCCGCGGCTAGCGGGCGGGCGCGGTCCCCGAACGAGGGAGACTCCACCATGTCCAAGACCAAGGGCGGCGGTTCCACCAGGAACGGCCGCGACTCCCAGGCCAAGCGGCTCGGCGTGAAGGTCTACGACGGCACCCAGGTGACCGCCGGCTCGATCATCGTCCGCCAGCGGGGCACCAAGTTCCACCCCGGCGTCAACGTGGGCCGCGGTGGCGACGACACCCTGTTCGCCACGGCGGACGGCGTCGTCAAGTTCGGCAGCCGTGGCGGGCGCAAGCTCGTCGACGTGCTGGCGGACTAGTTCCAGCCTTTCCGGCCGAGTGATCCGGCCGGCTCCCGGGACACCCCGGGGTCACGGCCCCGAACCGGCTCCTCCGACGCCTCGGGGGAGCCGTTCCGCGTCCCAACCCAGGAGTTGCACCGCGCTCCGGCAGGCGAATCGGTCGGTCATCCCACCCACGTAGTTCACGACGGCGGCCTCCCGACCCTCGACTTCCCGGAGTTCCCCGGGCAGGTCGTCCGGGGTGGCCAGCAGGTGCTCGACGAGCGCCCGCAGCAGGTCGATGACCCGTTCGGCCTGCCGAACCGAGTCGGGCCGCAGGTAGATGTGCCGGTAGTTGAAGTCCCGGAAGGCGGCGAGGGCGTCGGCGGTGGCGTGGTCCATGCCGATGCGTCCGCTGCGGGCCGAGGTTCGGACCACGGCGTCGATGAAGGTTCCCAGCTGGGAGCGGCGCGTGTCGCCGCAGGTGCACCGGACCCCGTCGGGGAGCATTTCCGGGTCGACCACCCGGGCGTGAACGGCGTCCTCGAAGTCGTGGCAGACGTAGGCGATCCGGTCAGCCCAACTCACGACCTCGCCCTCGGGAGTGGCGGGGGCCGGACGTGACCACGAATGGTTGCGGATGCCGTCGAGCGTCTCGGCGCAGAGGTTCAGCGGAGCCAGCGTGACGTCGGCACCCCACTGGGCGTGGTCGTAGCCACCGTCCACGTAGGGGGACAGGGCGTCCTCGCTGGCGTGTCCGCCGGGCCCGTGGCCGCAGTCGTGGCCCAGGGCGATGGCCTCGGCCAGTGCGGCGTCGAGGCCGAGGGCGGCGGCGACGGCCCGGGCCACCTGGGCGACCTCGAGGGCGTGGGTGAGGCGGGTGCGCTGGTGGTCCTCGGGGAACACGAACACCTGGGTCTTGCCGGCGAGGCGCCGGAAGGCCGTGCTGTGCAGGATGCGGTCCCGGTCCCGCTCGAAGCAGGTGCGCATGGGGTCGGGCTCCTCGGGGACGGCCCGGTCGCCGGCGCCCGGAGAGGAGGTCGCAGCCGGATTGCGTGGGTGGGACCCGTCGGCCTCGCGGGCCTCGCGTTCGAGGACCACACCGGGCTCGATCGCGGCACGGCTGTCCGCATGCGCCGTGCGCAGGTCGGCCCGGTCGGCGCCCGCACCGTGTCCGGCCATCGTCGACTCCCAGACCTGTTCTCGAGTGGTGGCCGGGTGCCCGTCCTGCATCCGGCCACCCTACGTCCGGTCCAGTGGGGACGGAGCCCCGGTCCCTCGCGGGGTCGTCGGTAGGCTTTTGGGCATGTCGCAGTTCGTGGACGAGTGCGGGCTGAACGTCCGGGGCGGCGACGGCGGGGCCGGCGCCGTGTCCTTCCGTCGGGAGGCCCACGTGCCCAAGGGCGGACCCGACGGCGGCGACGGTGGCGACGGCGGCAACGTGTGGCTGGTGGCCGACCACAACGTTGCCTCGCTGCTGGCGTTCAAGGACCATCCGCACCGGCGGGCCGGCAATGGCACGCACGGGTCGGGTGGCAAGCGCCACGGCCGTGCCGCCGAGGACCTGGTCCTCAAGGTGCCGGAGGGCACGAGCGTCCACGACCTCTACTCCGACGAGCGCCTGGCCGACCTGGTCCGCCACGGCGACCGCTGCCTCGTCGCCGAGGCGGGGATCGGCGGCAAGGGCAACGCCAAGTTCCTCTCCAACAAGCGGCGGGTCCCGGGTTTCGCCGAACAGGGCGAAGAGGGGGAGGAGCGCTGGTTGCGCCTCGAGTTGCGGCTCATGGCCGACGTGGCGCTGGTGGGCTTCCCCAACGTCGGCAAGAGCACCCTGATCTCGCGGATCTCGGCGGCCAAGCCCCGGATCGCCGACTACCCGTTCACGACGCTCGAGCCGAACCTCGGCGTGGTGCGGCCCGACGGGCGCGGCGAGTACGTCGTGGCCGACATCCCCGGACTGATCGAGGGAGCTGCCGAGGGCAAGGGGCTCGGCCACCGCTTCCTGCGGCACGTCGAGCGGGCACGGGTACTGGTCATCATGCTGGACCTGGCGCCGACCGCCGAACGACCGCCGGGCGAGCAGCTCGAGGTGCTCCTGAAGGAGCTCGGGGCCTACCAGCCGGATCTGCTCGAGCGGCCCAGGATCGTGGTCGGATCGCGCGCTGACGTGGCCGGGGAGGACGCCGTGTTCGAGGGCGATCGCCTGTCGGCCCTCACCGGCGAGGGCCTCGAGACCCTCGTGCACCGCATGGGAGACGCCATCGAGGAGGTCCGGGCCACCCACGTGGAGGGCCCGCCGGTCGTGGTGCACCGGCCTGAGCCCGAGGGCGTGGCCGTCACCCGCGGCGAGGACGGCGCCTGGGAGATCGCCGACAGGCGCATCGCCCGCACGGTCAACCTGAACGACCTCACCAACCCGGACGCCCTCGACTACGTCCACGGCAAGTTGCGCTCGATGGGCGTCGACCGGGCCCTCGCCCGTGCCGGGGTGAAGGAAGGCGAAACCGTCCGTATCGGCCGCCTCGAGTTCGACTACGAAGAGGACTCGTGAGCACCGCCGGCAGGACCGTCGTCGTCAAGGTCGGGTCCTCGTCGATCACCGACGACGAGGGCAAGGTCGACCGCGCCCTCGTGGCCAAGCTCTGCGACGAGGTGGCGGCACTGTGCGGCGAGGGTCACCGGGTGCTCGTCGTCACCTCCGGGGCCATCGCCGCCGGTCTGCCCGACCTCGGCATGGGCGGTGACCGGCGGCCCCGCGACGCCGTGACCCTCCAGGCCGTGTCGGCCGTGGGGCAGGGAAACCTGATCGGTACCTACCAGGAGGCGCTGGGACGCCACGGACTCATCGCCGGACAGGTGCTACTGGCCCCGCTGGACTTCTTCGTGCGGGCCCAGTACCTGCACGCACGCGGCACCCTCACCCGCCTGCTCGAACTCGGGGTCGTGCCGGTGGTCAACGAGAACGACGCCATCGCCGACGACGAGATCCGCTTCGGCGACAACGACCGGATCGCCGCACTCGTGGCGCACCTGGTCGAGGCCGACCTGCTGGTGCTGCTGACCGACACGCCTGGCCTGTTCACCGCCGACCCGCGCCTCGACGCCGGGGCGTCGCTCATCGAGGAGATCGTCGAGTTCGACCACGAGATGGAGGGCCTGGCCGGCGGCACTGGCACGGTTCGGGGCAGCGGCGGCATGGCCTCGAAGCTGGCGGCCGCCAAGATCGCCTCGTGGTCGGGGGTGCCCGCCGTGATCGCCGATGCCCGGCGCGCGGGCGTCGTGGTCGACGCCGTGGCCGGTCGGCCGGGCGTGGGCACCCTCGTACGCGCCCGCGAGGGCCGGCTGGGGGCACGCCGTCTCTGGATCGCCTTCGCCGTCGGCTCCTCGGGCCAGGTGGCGGTCGACACCGGCGCACGGCGGGCGCTGGAGGAGCGGCGGGTGTCGCTGCTGCCGGCCGGCGTGACCGGCGTGGAGGGCAGGTTCGAGTCGGGGAACGCCGTCGAGGTGGTCGATCCCGACGGCACCGTCTTCGCCAAGGGCATCGTGCGCCACGACTCGGCGCTGCTGCGGGCCCACCTGGGTCGCCGAACGGGCGACCTGCCCGAGGGCGTCCCCCACGAGGTCATCCACGCCGACGACCTCGTCGTCCTCCCGCGCTGACGGGCGGTGGGAAGCCGCTCAGTCCCAGAGACGGCGGCGGATCGGGCCGAGCACCAGGTGGGCCTCGGGGACGCCGGTGCGGAAGGCCGCCGCCAGGTACACGAGGCCGGCGACGCCGAGCGCCAGCGGGGCGGCCAGGAGCGGGTGGAGCCCGCCGAGGAGCAGCTTCGCTGCGGCACCGGTGAGGAAGGCCAGCGAGGCCGGGACTGCCAGCGATCCGAGTGCGCCGGCGGGGGAGGGGAGGTCGGCGGCCGCCCGGCGGGCCCGTCCGGAGAGCAGTCCCAGTTCGACCCAGGCGGCCACCGCCGAGCCCAGGGCCAGGCCGGCGGCGCCGAGGTGCGGGGCGGCAGCCGCGGTGCCGGTGCCGAGGGTGCCGGTGCCGAAGTCGCCGTCGAGCACCCAGACCTCGTCGAACTGGAACATGAGCGCCACGCCGACGACGGCGGCCACGACGACGCGGATGCCGGCGATGCGGGCCGGACCGGCCGTGTCGCCGACCGAGTGGCAGGTCCCCTGGAGCACACGGGAGACCGAGGTGGCGGGAAGCCCCAGCGAGTAGGCGGCCAGCACCAGCCACACCACCCGGGCGTCGTCTGCGTCGAAGGCCCCCCAGCCGAACAGGGCGTCCACGATCGGCTCGCCGACTGCCACATAGGCCACGGCGCTGAACACCGTGAAGAAGGCCGTGCGCCGCAGGGCGGCGGAGGCCCGCCCGGCGAGTGCCGCCGTGTCGCCGGTGCGGGACATCTCGGGCAGTTCGGCGGCGGCAACGCTGAGGGCGAACAGGCTGAGCGGCAGCAGGTAGAGGGCCTGGGCCGAGAGCAGGGCGGCGACGGCGCCGGTGGCCAGGAGGGACGCCAGCACCAGGTCGACGTAGCCGGAGAGTTGCACGACGCCGCGCCCCAGCACGGCAGGGACGAACCGCCGTCGCACCTCGACGACGCCGGGATCCTTGCGGTCGAGGCTGGGTCGCAGCTCGGGGAGGAGGGTCCGTACTGCCAGGGCCTGGATCCCGAACTGGAACAGGCCGCCGGCCACGAGGCCCCAGGCCAGCGCCCGGGCCGCCCCCTCGGCTTCCCAGTCGGCGAACAGTGCGGCGAGCAGCACCAGGACCTGGGCCCCGTTCCACAGCACCGGCGCCACATACGGCAGGAAGAAGCGCCGGTGGCTGTTGAGCACCCCGAGGCACCAGGCCGACAGCACGAGGAAGCCGACGCCGGCCGTGGTGACCCGGATGAGGTCGATCGTGAGCTCGTGTCGGGGCCCGTCGAAGCCGGGGGCCAACAGCGAGGTGAGTGGTCGGGCGAAGACGATGCCGAAGAGGGCGAGGCCGCCGGACAGCACCGCCACGAGGCCGGCCACGGCGCCCGCCACCCTCCCGGCCTCCTCGTCGCGGCCCTCGCCCAGCAGCCGCGAGTAGACGGGGATGAACGAGGCCGACAGCGACCCCTCGCCGAGCAGGTTCTGGAGCACGTTGGGGATGCGCAGGGCGGCACCGAAGGCGTCGGCGGCGGGGCCGAGGCCCAGCACCGAACGCAGCAGCGACTCGCGCAGCAGCCCGGAGAGCCGGGACCAGAGGATCCCCGAGGCCACCGAGCGGGCGCCCTGTGGGCGCTCGCCGCCGTCCGCCGTGGGAGCCTCCTCCATGCGGTCGACCCTAGGTCGACGTCGACGCCATCCTGGCCGCCAACGTCGACGACGTGGCCCGGTCCGAGGCCGAAGGGACCCCTCCGGGGGTGGTCGACCGCCTCCGCCTCGACGAGAGCCGGGTGTCGGCCATGGCGTCGGGCCTGCGCCAGGTGGCCGAACTGGCCGACCCGGTGGGCCAGGTCACCGATGCCTGGGACCGCCCCAACGGCCTGGCGATCTCCAAGGTCCGGGTGCCGCTCGGCGTCGTGGCGATCATCTACGAGATGCGCCCCAACGTCACCAGCGACGCCTTCGGACTGTGCCTCAAGTCCGGCAACGTGGCGTTCCTGCGGGGCTCCTCGGCCGCCCTCGAGTCCAACCGGGCCATCGCCGCATCGATCCGGGCGGCCGTCGCCGGGACGGGCCTGCCGGCCGACTCGATGGTGCTGGTCGAGGACGTCAGCCGCGAGGCCGCCGTCGAGTTCATGCGCCTGCGGGACAGCATCGACTGCCTGATTCCGCGGGGCGGGCCGTCGCTGATCCGCTCGATCCTCGAGAACGCCACCGTGCCCTACGTGCCGCCGAGAGCCTCGTCGTGCACGTCGACGTGGCCGACGAGTTCCTGCCGATGGCCCTGGCCGCCCTCGACGGCGTGGAGTTCGTGGGCGACGGCCGGTCGCGGATGATCGCCCCGTCCATCGGGGTGGCCGAGGACGACGACTACGCCACCGAGTTCCTGGACCTGAAGCTCTCGGTGCGGGTGGTCACGAACCTGGACGAGGCCATCCACCACGTCAACCAGACCGGCAGCGGGCATTCGGAGGCCATCGTCACCACCGACGAGGCGGCCGCCGAGCGGTTCTGCAACGAGGTCGATGCCGCCGCCGTGTTGGTCAACGCCTCGACCCGCTTCGTCGACGGCGAGGAGTTCGGCTTCGGTGCCGAGATCGGCATCAGCACCCAGAAGCTCCACGCCCGCGGCCCCATGGGCCTCGCGCAGCTGACCACCGAGAAGTACGTGGTGCGCGGCGACGGCCAGGTCCGGGGTTGAAGCGGCCCGTGAACCCGGCCGCTGTGAAATCCGACCGCCGCCCCGTCCTGATGCCGGACCCGAAGTGACCCCTCGGTAGCCTCGGCGCCATGTCGAACCCTGCAGCCCCGGCCAACGAGCCCCGCTTCGCCGACGTCCCCGGCGTGCGCGAGTCGCTGGCCGACAAGCCCATCCTCGTCGAGGGTCCCGCCGGCACCGGCAAGACCGAGCTGGCCAAGAGCGTCGCCGCCATCACCGGCGCACACCTGATCCGCCTGCAGTGCTACGAGGGCCTCGACGAGTCCAAGGCCCTCTACGAGTGGAACTACAAGAAGCAGCTCCTGCGCATCCAGGCCGAGGGTGACGGCGCCTGGTCCGAGATCGAGGACGACCTCTTCTCCGAGGAGTTCCTGCTGACCCGGCCGCTGCTCGAGGCGATCCGCGCCGAGGAGCCGGTCGGGCTGCTCGTCGACGAGGTCGACCGGGTCGAGGTCGAGACCGAGGCGCTCCTACTCGAGATCCTCTCCGAGTACCAGGTGTCGATCCCCGAGTTGGGCACCGTCGCCGCCAACCAGGTGCCGCTGGTGTTTCTGACCTCCAATGCCACCCGGGAGCTCTCCGAGGCGCTCAAGCGCCGCTGCCTCTACCTCTACATCGACTACCCCGACCTCGAGCGGGAGCGCCGGATCGTCGAGGCGAAGGTCGAGGGCATCAACGAGAACCTCGCCGACCAGGTGGCCCGCATCGTGCGCTCGATCCGCCAACTGGACCTCAAGAAGCACCCCTCGGTGTCGGAGACCCTCGACTGGGCCCGCACCCTCGTGCTGCTCGGCATCGACAAGGTCGACGCCGAGACGGCCACCGAGACCGTCAACATCCTGCTCAAGTACCGCACCGACATCGACAAGGCGGTCAAGGAGTTCGCGGACAACCCGGACGACCTGACCGCCGGAGACTGAGCCGGCCCCGGGCTTCCGCCCCACGATCCGCTCCGACCCGACGATGAGCCTCGCCGAACCCCCCACCCGGGCCGGGGACAAGCCGCTCCTCGACCTGCTCAGCGACTTCATCGTCGAGCTCCGCCGAGCGGGCCTGCCGGTCAGCCTGACCGAGAACCTCGACGCCATGGAGGCGGTCACCCACGTCCCGATCGAGGACCGGGAGGCCTTCAAGTACGCCCTCGGCGCCACCCTGGTCAAGAACCACGCGCACTGGAAGGCATTCGAGGTCGTCTTCGAGGTCTACTTCTCGCTGCGGGGACCCGAGTACGAGGTGATCCGGGAGGGAGACGACGCCGCCCCGGCCGACGAGGACGCCGAGTTCGCTCCCGGCCAGGGTCAGCAGCCCCAGGGCGGCGGCGGGGGCATGCAGGCGCTCACGCCCGAGCAGCTGGCCGAGATGCTCTTCAAGGCGCTCATGAACGGCGACGCCGCCATGCTGGCGGCCCTCGCCCGCCAAGCGGTCACCCGCTACGCCGGCATGGAGCCGGGCCGGCCCGTCGGCGGCACGTACTACCTGTACCGCACCCTGCGGAACCTCGAGCTGGACGAGATGCTCGACAACCTCATGGAGGCCTCGCGCGACGAGGCTCCCGAGGACCTCACGCCGCTCGAGGAGCGCCTCGAGCGGGACGAGTTCGCCGACCGGATCGAGCAGCTCAAGCGCGAGATCGAGGCCGAGATCCGGCGTCGGCTGGTGGCCGACCGGGGCGTCGACGCCATGGCCAAGACGCTGCGCAAGCCCCTGCCCGAGGACGTCGACTTCATGCACGCCTCACGGGAGGAGCTGGCCAACCTGCGCAAGGCCATCTACCCGCTTACCCGCAAGTTGGCCGTGCGCCTGGCCCGCAAGCGCCGCCACGGCCGCAAGGGCCCCCTCGACTTCCGCAGCACCATGCGCCACTCGCTCAGCTACGGCGGCGTGCCGGCCGAGCCCAAGTTCAGGTTCCCGCGGCCCGCCAAGCCCGAGATCATGGTGGTGGCCGACATCTCCGGGTCGGTGGCGGCGTTCGCCCGCTTCACGCTGCACCTGGTCTACGCCATCAGCAGCCAGTTCTCGAAGGTCCGCTCGTTCGTGTTCATCGACGGCCTCGACGAGGTCACCCGCTTCTTCGAAGGCGTCGAGGACATCGGTGAGGCGGTGCACCGGGTCAACACCGAGGCCGACGTGGTGTGGGTGGACGGGCACTCGGACTACGGGCACGCCTTCGGGGTGTTCTGGGAGCGCTTCAACCGCGACATCGGCCCCAAGACGACGGTTCTGGTCCTCGGCGACGCCCGCAACAACTACCACGCCTCCCAGTCGTGGATCCTCAAGGAGGTTGAGCACAAAGCTCGCAAGGTCTTCTGGCTCAACCCAGAGCCCCGGGCCTACTGGGACACCGGCGACTCGATCGTGGGGGAGTACGGCACCCACTGCGACGGCGTGTACGAGGTGCGCAACCTGCGCCAACTGGAGACCTTCGTCGAGAAGCTGGTGTAGCGGGCCGACGCGGCCTACCGGCCGGCGCGCCCGCTACCGGTGGCCGTTGCGGAGCAACTCGGCCAGCCGAAACGCCAGGTCGATGCGTGAAGGTGTTGGCGTGCATCGGGTCGCACACCCACACCACGGGATGGCCGGCGTCGCGCACGGCTTCCAGCAGCGGCGGCAGGCCGTCGACGACCTTGGTCGCGCCCATGCGGGTGATCAGGGTGAGGCGACCCGGGGTGCGGTCGGGGTTGAGCGCCTCACACAGGGCCAACACCTCGTCGGCGGTGGCCGTGGGGCCGACCTTGCAGCCGAGGGGGTTGTGGATGCCCCGCAGGAACTCGACGTGGGCGCCGTCCGGTTGGCGGGTGCGCTCGCCGATCCAGAGCATGTGTGCGGAGCAGTCGTACCAGTCGCCGGTGAGGGAGTCGCGGCGGGTGAGGGCCTCCTCGTAGCCGAGCAGGAGCGCCTCGTGGCTGGTGTAGAAGTCGACCTGGCTGAGCTCTGCCAGGCGGTCAGACGTGACGCCGCAGGCCCGCATGAATTGGACGGCCCGGTCGATCTCGCCGGCCAGTTCGTCGTAGCGCTGCCCGGCGGGGCTGTCGGCGACGAACTCGCGGTTCCACTGGTGGACGTGGGAGAGGTCGGCGAAGCCGCCCTTGGTGAAGGCCCGCAGCAGGTTGAGGGTGGCGGCAGCCCGGTGGTAGGCGGTGATGAGGCGGGTGGGGTCGGCGACCCGGTCGCCCTCGGTGAAGCCGATGTCGTTGACGATGTGGCCCCGGAAGGAGGGCAGCTCGACGCCGTCGACGGTCTCGGTGTCGCTGGTGCGGGGCTTGGCGAACTGGCCGGCGATGCGGCCGACCTTGAGGACGGGGACCCCGGTGTAGTACGTGAGCACGACCGCCATCTGGAGGATGACCCGGTGTGATCGCGGCGAGCGTCTCGGTCAGGTCGCGGGCCTCGCCGGCGAAGACCAGCGGCGGCAGTTCGCGCATCTCGTCGAGCACCGCCTCATGGACGGTGTCGTCGGGCCAGACGGGCTGCTGGAGGGCCGGCCGGTCGCGCCACGAGCGCGGATTCCAGTCGGGGCCGGAACGCGAGGGGGTTCCGGTGCGGGTTTCGGTGTCCACAGCGAAAGCCTACGGGGAGGGCGCGCGGGTTCCCCGGTGAATATCGGCAGGTGTGCGCCGGTTGCCCGCCGGCCGGGCCGGCAGGCGGTGGGGCCGGTCAGGCCGCGTCGTTGGCGACTTCGGACGCCCGGTCGCGGACCGTGTTGACCGCACGCTTCACGAGGCGGCGGGCCGCCTCGGCGGTGACACCGAGCTCCTCGCCGACCTCGCGGTACGAGCGCTTGCGGCCGTCATGGAGGCCGAAGCGCTGCTCGACGGCGTAGCGGGCACGGGAGTCGAGGACGTCGAGCAGGCCCATGGCCCTCTCGTTCTCGGCCCGGTCCATCACCTCGGCCTCGGGTCCGGGGGTGGCGTCGGGGAGGAGGTCGACCAACTCGTTGCTGTCGTCGTCGCCGATGGTGCGGTCGAGGGAGGTGGGGGTGGTCAGCCGGTGGAGGCGGGCGTGCTCCTCGTCGAGCTCGTCACCGTTGCCGGAGACGGCCCGCAGGGCGGCCCGCAGGCTGGCCGAGCGGTCGCCGGGGAGGCGGACCAGGCTGGCCTTCTGGTCGAGGGCCCGGCCGATGGCCTGGCGGATCCAGAAGGTGGCGTAGGTGGAGAACTTGAAGCCCTTGCGCCAGTCGAACTTGTCGACGGCGTGCTCGAGGCCGAGGTTGCCCTCCTGGATGAGGTCGAGCAGCTCCATGCCGGGGGGCAGGGGGTAGCGGCGGGCGACGCTGACCACGAGGCGCAGGTTGGAACGGATGAACCGGTCCTTGGCCTGGGCGGCCTTGCGGATGGCCCGGTCGAGGGCGGCGCCGGTCTCGCCGGCCTCCTTCTTGGCACGGGCCTCGGCGCCTGCCTCGATGATCTGGGACAGCTCTCGCTCCTCCTGGGCGTTCAGGAGGGGGACCATGCCGATCTCGTTCAGGTACTGGCCGACGGAATCACTCATCTTCTACTCACGCTCTTCTGTGGTGTTGGGGGGATCTGGGACCGCGCGCTGGCACACGGCGGACTGCGAAGGGGTGGGAGCCGTTCCGCATCATCGGGGTCTCGGCTGCTCCGACGAGTGCACATACAAGCACAGATCGTGGTCGAAGGGAAGCCCAAACCGTATGACTGGTGGCACATGACTGCATAATCGCAGGTCAGCGACCCTGAATGGTCGGTATTTCCCGTGATGCGGGATGCTCAGGGCGTCCCGGCGTCGTCCGTTCCGTTGCATGCCCACTGGGTAGGCTCCCCCCGTGACCGACGCCGCGGCGCCTGCCCCCATGCGGATCGGCGTGTTCGGCGGCACCTTCGATCCGCCCCACGCCGGCCATGCGGCAGCGATCGAGGCGGCGGTCGCCCACCTCGCCCTCGACCGACTGCTCGTCATGGTGGCCGGCGACCCGTGGCAGAAGACGGGAGCGGGGGAGGTCACGCCGGCGGCCGATCGCCTGGCCATGGCGGCGGCCCTGCGGGAGGGGCTGCTGGCGGATCGCCCCGACCTGGCCGCCGTGGTGCGCCTCGACGACCGGGAGGTCCGCCGGGAGGGGCCATCGGCCACGGCCGACACCTTGGCCGAACTGGCCGACGAGCACCCCGCTGCCGAGCTGCTGCTCCTGCTGGGCGCCGATGCCGCCGCCCTGCTCGACACCTGGCTGCGCCCCACCGAGGTGCGCGACCGTGCCACGATCGTCGTCATGCGACGGTCGGGAATCGAGGGCGGTGCGCCACCGGGTTGGGCGGTGGAGGAGTGGGACGTCGACCTGCCCGCGTTGTCCAGCAGCGAACTTCGGGACCGCTACGCCGCCGGCGAGTCGTGCACCGGTCTCGTGCCCGAGGGCGTCGACCGGGTGGTGCGAGAGCTCGGGCTCTACGGGACGGGCGGGCGACCGTGAGCGTTGAGGAGGCACGCGAGGGGTCGACGCCACCGCCACCGCCACGGCCGCGGCTCGAGGTCCCGACGCACCCACCGCGCTTCCGTCAGCGGGTGCCGGCGCCGCCGCTGCCACCACTCTGGCGGTGGGGCTTCCCGTTGCTGCTGCTCGCCGCCGCCGTCTGGTCGGCGTTCCTCGTACTCGAGGGCTTCGACCGGGTCCTCGACAGCGAGGAGGGTGAGGTGGTCGAGGTGGTCACCGACCCGACCGCGCCGGGCTTCGAGGCGTTCGTGGAGCAGACCTGGTCGCTGCTGGCCGCGTCCGAGGACGACGGCGGCGGGCTGACCGGCGTCGCCGTCCTGGCGGTGGCCGACCGGCAGAACGGGGGCGGCACCGTGCTGGTGCTTCCGCCCGAGTCGCGCACGGGTGGAGGATCCCTCGTCGACGCCTACGCGGCGGGTGGCGAGGCCGGGTTGCGGGCCGCGGTCGTCGGCCTGCTGGACGTGGAGGTCGGCGGCACGGCGTTGCTGACCCCGGCCCGTCTGACCAGCCTGGTGGAGCCGGCCGGTCCGATCGACGTGGCCTCCGAGGGCGAGGTGGTGGCCGGTGCCGACGCGGCCGGCTGGCTGGCAGAGGCATTCGAGGATCCGATCCGGCGGGTGTCCCGCCAGGAGGCCTGGTGGCGGGCGTGGCTCCAGGCCGTCGGCGCGGCGGCCGACCCCGAAGAGCGCCTGCCGGCCATCGCCATCGAGGTCGTGGACGTGGTACGGGCGATCAGCGGTGGCGACCTGCGGGTCGTGGCCTGGCCGTCGCTCGATCCGGCGCCCGACTGGGTGGCAGGCACGGTGGTCGAGACCTTCCCGTTCCCGATCCCGGCCGCGCCCGGGGCCCGCATCACGGTGCGGCTGCTCAACGGGCACGGAGACTTCACACTGGACGAGCTGGCCCGACAGTTGCTGGTCGCCGCCGGTGCGGAGGTGTCGGTGGTGGGCAACCACGAGGACTTCGACGTGATCGGCACGCGGGTGCTGTACCGGGATCCGGCCCGCGAGGCCGAGGCGGCCCGCCTGGCGGTCGTCGTGGGCGGCGGCACGCTCCACGACCCGCTGCTCAGCCCTGCCGCCGACCTGACCGTCGTGCTGGGCGCCGACTTCGCCGCCGAGCACGACGAGGTGTCCACGGCCCTCCCCGGCGACGCCGGGTCCGGATAGCGTCGCCGCCCGTGGAGGACTCGGACGTCGACCCGCGCCGCTGGGCGCTCGAAGCCGCCCATGCCGCCCACGGGGGACTGGGCCGCGACACCGTCGTCATCGACGTTGGCGACGTGCTGGCGGTGACCGACCTCTTCGTGGTCACCAGTGGCGCCAACGCCCGACAGGTCCGGGCCATCGTCGACGACGTCGAGGAGTTCGTGGCGCTGGCCGGCGGTCCGCGCCCGGTGCGCGTCGAGGGCCGGGACACCCGGCAGTGGGTGCTGATGGACTACGCCAGCTTCGTGGTCCACGTCTTCGACGAGGAGACCCGCGCCCACTACGACCTCGAACGCCTCTGGTCTGACTGTTCGCGGGTTGATTTCGCCGACGGGGCATAGGGCAAAGGCGCACCTGCGTGTCCCCTGATTCGGGTCAGGCAAGATTCGGTGCACGGACGCGAAGACGCCGCAGGCCTGGTGACCTGCGGCGCTCGGTGGAGCTAGGGGGAATTGAACCCCCGACCTCCTCCATGCCATGGAGGCGCTCTTCCAACTGAGCTATAGCCCCGGGGAGCGCTCAGACTACCAAGCGGGTGCCCGGAGCGGACCGGGAACATACCGCCATCCGAGGCCCCGATCGGTAGCCTCGTCAGCCGTGTCCACCCCGTACGACCCCCAGGCCATCGAGGCCCGCTGGCAGCAGCGATGGCTCGACGACGGCACCTACGAGGTCGACAACGACGACCCCCGGCCGCCCTACTACGTGCTCTCGATGTACCCGTACCCGTCCGGGCCGGCGCACATGGGGCACGTCCGCAACTACACGATGGGCGACCTGCTGGTGCGCTACCGCACCATGCGGGGCGACGGGGTCCTCTCGCCGATCGGCTTCGACTCCTTCGGGCTGCCCGCCGAGAACGCCGCCATCCAGACCGGCACGCACCCCCGCATCAACACCGAAGCCAACATCGAGCTGCTGTCGGCCTCGCTGCGCCGCATCGGCGCCGCCTACGACTGGCGGCGGGTCGTCAAGAGCCACGACCCCGACTACATCCGCTGGACCCAGTGGATCTTCCTCAAGTTCCACGAGGCCGGCCTGGTCTACCGCGGCGAGGCACCCGTCAACTGGTGCCCCGGCTGCGTCACCGTGCTCGCCAACGAGCAGGTCCTGCCCGACGGCACCTGCGAGCGTTCCGGCGACGTCGTCGAGCACCGCGACATGGAGCAGTGGTTCTACCGGATCACCGCCTACGCCCAGGAGCTGCTCGACGACCTCGACGACCTCGAGTGGCCCAACAAGGTCAAGGTCATGCAGCGCAACTGGATCGGCCGATCCGAGGGCGCCGAGTTCGGCCTGCCGATCGTCGACGTCGACGGCAACGCCCGCACCGACGTCGAACCGCTGTCCGTGTTCACCACCCGGCCCGACACCAGCTTCGGCATGACCTTCGCCGTCATCTCGCCCGAGCATCCCCGCATCGACGAACTCACCACCGACGACCGCCGGGCCGACGTCGAGGCCTTCCGGGCCTCGCTGGCCGGCCGCTCCGAGATCGACCGACTCTCCACCGAGGGTTCGCTGGACAAGCGCGGTGTAGCTACCGGAGGCCGGGTCGTGAACCCGTTCACCGGCCAGGCCATTCCAGTCTTCCTGGCCGACTACGTGCTCATGACCTACGGCACCGGGGCGATCATGGCCGTCCCCGGCCAGGACCAGCGCGACTGGGACTTCGCCGAGGCCCACGGCTGCGACATCGTCCGCACCGTCCAGCCGCCCGACGACTTCGACGGGCAGGCCTACCTCGGCGACGGCCCCGCCATCAACAGCGAGTTCCTCGACGGACTCCACG
>LUMJ01000372.1_pt1 | contig 16977 bp, 10 predicted proteins | sample 729631 | NCBI WGS metagenome assembly LUMJ01 (sample SAMN03860266, study PRJNA289734) | marine metagenome | biome: seawater column; feature: ocean; material: water; isolation source: Red Sea water column Station 22 - depth 500m | place: Saudi Arabia: Red Sea | collected 2011-10-15 | depth 500 m | reverse complement strand
GGGCAAAACAAGTGGAGGGTTTTGGTGCAGGTGAAATATTACTAACTAGCATTGATATGGATGGAACAAAGGATGGTTATGACATTGATTTAACCAAAAAAATTGTTAACTCTGTTTCTATTCCCGTTATTGCGTCAGGAGGATGTGGAAAACCAGAAGACATGATTACTGTTTTTAAAGAAACTGATGTAGCAGCAGCCTTAGCAGCGTCAATATTTCACTACGAAACGCATTCAGTTGATCGTGTAAAAAAAATAATCAAAGAAAATGGAATTCCAGTGAGGATATAGTAAAGATTAACAAACATACATTTTATGATGAATTATGGAACAAAATATTAGCAATATTGATTTTTCAAAAAGTGGTGGTATTGTACCTGTTATAGTACAGGATGTAAACACAAAGGAGATTCTAACATTAGCGTATACAAATAAAGAATCACTTGAACGTACACTGTCAACTGGCAACTCTTGGTTCTGGAGTAGATCTAGAAAGAAGCTTTGGATGAAGGGCGAAGAATCTGGTAATACGCAGAAAATCAAAGAAATTCTCGTTGATTGTGATTCTGATGCCTTAATCTATGTGGTTGAGCCTCAAGGTCCAGCGTGCCATACGGGCGAGCGAACTTGTTTCCATAACTCTCTCAAAAGCAGGCAGTAACCGTTTTCACACATATTTGAAGTAATTACTTGCAAATATTCCATTATTTGTAATGATTTTTGCTAAAATTTTACGCGTATTAGATTTTTACTAGTATTTTTCAATTAATTTCATAAAATTTAATTAAATTTTCATGTATTAAAAATTAAGTATTACTTAACTTGATATTAGCATATTTTATCAATATTTTCTGTGAGTTGTTTGGATATGGAAAAAACCCACTTGCAGTGTAGAGAATGCAAAAAAGAGTACGAGTCCACTTTCAAGTATATTTGTGATGAATGTTTTGGCCCATTGGATGTTCATTATGACTTGCCAACTTTAACAAAAGACAGTTTTACAAATCGTGAGCAAACTTACTGGAGATATTTTGAACTCCTTCCAATCAATGACAAATCAAACATAGTCAGTATAAACGCTGGAATGACCCCACTTGTTAGGGCAGAAAAGCTTGGTAAGGAGATCGGCTTGAGCAATCTATACATAAAAAATGACTCGGTGAACCCAACATTTTCCTTCAAGGATAGACCCGCAGGCGTTGCTATATCAAAGGCGAAAGAATTTGGTTTGTTATCCGTCGGTTGCGCATCTACTGGAAATTTAGCATCTGCTACTGCTGCACATGCGGCTAAGGCAAACTTCCCATGCTATGTTTTTGCACCAAGTGACATTGAGCACGCAAAGATAGCACAGGCTCTTTCTTACGGTGCACAATACATAGCCGTGGATGGAACGTATGATGATGCAAACAGAATAGCTGCACAAGTGGGTGATAGTAAGGGAGTTGGAGTTGTTAACATTAACATGCGGTCTTATTATGTAGAAGGATCAAAGACATTAGCATATGAAGTAGCTGAGCAGCTAAATTGGCAGGTACCTGATCAATTGGTTGTTCCAACTGGCAGTGGAGCTATGTTGAATGCAATTTGTAAGGGTTTTGAAGAACTCGAGGCAGTCTCGCTAATTAACGAAGTTTCAAAAATGCATATGAATTGTGCACAAGCACTTGGCTGTGCGCCAATAGTTAACGCGTTTAAGAATAACAGTACCAATGTTGTTCCAGTAGAAAATCCAGATACAGTTGCAAAAAGTTTAGCAATCGGTGATCCAGGAGATGGACGTTATGTTCTAAAAAGATTAAAACAATACAATGGAATTGCAGAACAGTCAAACAACAAAGAGATACTTGATGCTATTTTATTACTCGCAAGGACAGAAGGAATATTCACGGAACCAGCTGGTGGTGTATCAGTGGCTGTGCTAAAAAAAATGGTTGAAGACGGAAAGATTGACAGAGATGAAACTACAGTTTGTTATGTAACTGGTAACGGATTAAAGGCGACTGAATCATTGATGGAAGTTTTACCCAAGCCACAAGTAATGCAGGCCGATGTTGCAAAAATTTCAGCAGTGGTGAAATGAATTGACAAACATCACGTTTACAATTCCATCAGTACTTAACGGTGGTAGCGGTGAAAAAAAAATTGTTGTTGATGCAAATACACTTAGCGATGCATTTACAAAAATTTCTGAAACAATGGGTGATGATTTCAAACGCCGAGTTTTAAACAGTGATGGTACACCAAGATCATTGATTAATATTTACATCAATGGAAAAAATGCAAAGTTTTCATCCGGACTTGACACTGGACTAAAAGAAAATGATGAAATATATATTCTTCCTGCAGTAGCAGGGGGGTCCCATGATACAGGGGGAGAGGTATCTGACCTTTCAGAAAAAGAATTGGATAGATATTCACGGCAAGTAATGCTGGAAGAAATTGGTTATCAGGGACAATTAAAATTAAAACAAGCTAAGGTCTGTGTTGTCGGTGTAGGCGGTTTGGGAAACCCAATAACTGCAAGGCTTGCTGCAATGGGAGTTGGAAAAATTCGTATTGTTGACAGGGATGTAATTGAGCTGTCAAACTTACACAGACAAACAATGTTCAATGAGGATGATGTTGGTCAAGTTAAAGTAGAGACTGCTGCAAAAAAATTACGTAAACTAAATCCAGGTATTATCATAGAAGAGCTACCAGTTTCAATTAATGATTACACTGCGTTTGATGCTGTTGATGGCTGTGATGTTGTAATTGATGCTCTTGACAGTGTTAATGCACGTTATTCGCTTAACAAGGCTTGCATTGAAAAGAAAATTCCTTTTGTAACTGGTGCAGCTGTTGGTGTTACCGGTCAGTCATTTACTATTTTGCCTAATGAATCTGCTTGTTACCATTGTTTGTTTCCTGCACTGGACGAAGATTCTATGCCAACCTGTAGCATTGAGGGCGTGCATCCATCAATACTTTCTATTATTGGAGGCATTGAGGTTTCCGAGGCTGTAAAAATTATTACTGGAAAGGAACCAAGTCTCAGGGACAAAGTCTTGCATGTAGATTTGGAAAATTTAATTTTTAATTTTACCAAAGTTTCCAAAGTTGAAGAGTGTTCAGTTTGTGGCTCTGGCAAAAAGCAGGAGAAAATCAAGGAGGAACTCATTCTGGAAGAGCTTTGTGGCAGAAACAAGGGAAAACGAACATTTTCCATTACACCAACATATCCTGTGGATCTAAACGTTGATCAGGTTACATCTACTGCCAAGAATAGGAAGTTTACTGTAGAAAATTTGGGCGAACTCGGTCTGTCTCTAAGAACAGACGAACTTTCTGTCAACTTCATGAAAAGTGGCTCTGCCGTAATCGTTGGGGTAAACGACGAGAAGGAGGCGACAGCACTTTATAAGGAAATTTTAGGTGTAAAACAGATCATAAAATAGTGCCATAAAACTTATTAGAAAAAAGACAAATTTTGTAATAATTACAAACAAAGATCTAAAAATCACATTATTTGCGATCATAATATCAAAAAAATCTAATTCTAAGTCAGGAAATGAACGAATCGTCCATTAGCGTTATATACTAAATTTTAAAAGAAATTCTAATAACATGAACAACGAATTAGGACGAAAATTAACTAGTCTTACATTAATGACTATAATGTTCGCCGGCGGAATTACCGTTGCAGGAGCAAGCTTTATGCCTATGGCAGAAATGCCAGAAGCAATAGCAACTCACGGTAGTAGCTCTGGCACATTATCAGTCTCATCAACACACATCATGGGAGGAGCAGTACTTGGTATCACTATAAATGATCCATCTATCGGTGCAACCGACCAGCAAATTACACCACCATCCGTTAATCTTGGAAGCAATTCCATAGACATGACACAAATGTCAGACGGTACGTGGGTTGCATATGTAGTTGATCACGAAACATCAATTAACTTACAAGGTAGAAATGGAGGAGAAAGCGCACAAAGTGACTCCGGACTTGAATATGGTATCTTATGTGACTCCGGACTTGGAGCACAGAAAGTTGGTGGAACCGACGGTCCAAGAGCTTCATTTGGTGGTACAGCTGACTATGACGTTACTACTAACCCAAGTTACTACCAAGGCTTCACTACTTCAAAAGCCGGATCGGTAACGCAATACTGTTATGATACAGTAGATGCTGGAACCAATGGCTCAACAGGAGGTCAAGTGAAATTCTCTGTCTTAGAAGATCCGGCAGCACTAAACACTAACTCTGGTACCGGAACAAACAACTCCGGAAACAGAAACATAGTTGTTAACAGTACTAACGNNNNAATTCTCTGTCTTAGAAGATCCGGCAGCACTAAACACTAACTCTGGTACCGGAACAAACAACTCCGGAAACAGAAACATAGTTGTTAACAGTACTAACGGATTTTCAAGTGCATGGCCTTTCATACAGGCAATGAACTTCACATCCTCAATGGATGCAGAATATGGCAGTGAATCAGTTACCGTTGAATGGGGTAACGCACGTGATTATTCTATAAGTCTTGATAGAGATATCTATCCAGCCGCAGCAACAGTACATGTAACGGTAAATGATCCAGGTTTGAATTATGATCCAACTTCAGCTGATGTTTGGATTATGGACGCTGCCAATGAGACACTATACTTCTGGAATAACGGAAGTGTAGGTGACGAAACAGGTCAGTCTGATCCAAAAGACAGCGGAAGTAACATTACTAGTGGCGCAGTTTCAAATGATGGAACACAAAACGCTGTATTGACAACAGCATCACTGGGATACGTATGTAACAACGATTGTACAATGTCTGTAGGCGGAAGCCCACAGAAAGTACTCGGAATTAACAGCACATCACAGTATAGCTGGACTAACGTTACACTTACCGAAACTGCTAACAACTCTGGTGTGTTCGAAGCAACTCTTTTTACAGGAACTGAAAACGCTTCTGGTTCTGATGGATCAGTAGATAGTTCAATGACACTTACTTATGGTAATACCGAGAGCATAATCATCGGCTCTGAAGATGCATCTATTGCATTAACAGCAGGCGATTCATGGCTACCGGTAGAATCTGCAAGCTTCACATTAACTGATGCAGACGCTAACAGAGACTCAAAAGCGACAGAAACTCTAGATATAGGAGATCCAAATGATCGTATTCCAACTATCATTATTGGTGATCCATTAACACTAGGTGATAACGTACAAACCAATACTGGTACCACTAACACCAGAGCGGGACCACTAAAAGTACTCGCAAATGAGGGTGTCTTAATAGAGACCCCATCTGAGACTACTGGTACGTCTACGCAGGCAAACCACTGGTACAAGACGTATTGGACAAACACAACAGATAGTAGCAAGCGACTTAAGGTTATTGTCGATGGTGTACACGGTCTGGCACAGCCAGAAGATACAAGCCATACATTAACATGGCTCAATATCACAACTGGTATTCACCCATCACAACTAGTAAATCTGGAAGGAACTGCACTGATAAGTTATGATATTACATCAATAGCTGACGCATTAGGAACTACAGATATTGACTTTATGGTCACACAGCACACCGCAGTCGCTGGCTATAATGCCACAGTTGCAAACGCAGCCAATGTAATTTGTATCGTTTCAAGTGGTAACGTCAAAGCTGGCGTTTACGACATGGACGAACTAACTTCAGGTGGCGATTGTCAATCAGCATCTACAGTTGGTACCCCTGACTACTGGACACAAGCAACCGAGAGGGTTGGTGTCCACGGTATAACCGACGTTTGGGGCTCTGCTGTAAAAGACGGTGCTAACCTTGTCTCATATGCATTCAAGATGACACACCCAGCAAAAGGACATCTATCTAACAATGATACATGTAACCCAGCTGATTGTTATGGTGAATATGCAATAGCAGTAGATATCATGAACTTCGATCAAGACAACGCATCAAAAACACACAATGCCATCTATAGAATGGAGGCAGTAGAAACTGGTGACAACACTGGTGTCTTCGAGGGTACAGTTGCTTATACAATAATGAACAACTCTACTTCACAGGAGGTCGGCAGTGGTGATCCAGGTGGTTCTTCTGGCTTTACTAGAGGTGGTCATGACGGCAATCCAGACTTTGTAACAGGAGCATCTGGTCCAGGTCTAACCCCAACAGTTAGTGGAAGTGACTTAGTCATTTTGCTAGGTGATGGTGGTGAAACACCTCGAATCAGTTACAATGATTCCGATGTTACAGCAGCTGGTACAATTATCGCAGCTCAACTAGACGCAGTTGATCACAGCGGTACAGCCGAATTTGATTCAGTTTCTTATGGTGACGGTGATACTGGAACCATAACAATTACTGACCTTGATCTTAACCAAGATAGTTCAATACGTGAAACTTACACAAACTCATCTGGAACATTCCAGATAATGATCAACGACGATGACTCTCAACTCAGTGCAGACCAGGTCATAATTGAAACTGGCGCTGACACTGGTGTATTTGTCGGATCATTTGTCGTACCAAGTAAATTGGGCAAGGACATGGAACTACAGTATTATGATTCAGTAGACGCCACAGGCGGTGATTCTACCATATACTCAGTTTCAACAATTGCATCAAACCTTGGTTCTGTAAGCTTCGACCAAACATCATACCCAGTACCATATAACGCAAATGGACTTGACGAAGGTGACAACACCGTAATGGCTGTTGACGCTGGTCCTGTCTCAGTTACGTTATCAGTTACTGAACCAGATTCTACATCCGATACATTCACAACTGCATCTGCAGGTACTTCACTTACAGCAGGCACCATCAAAGTCAAACTATCCGGCACCTATGTTTACACAGCTGGCGGATTAGTGGCAGTGAATGGTACATCTTCAGCAATTGAAGAGTTAGGCCCATTAGAGGAGACCGAACGAGGTTCTCAGGTATATGAGGTTGACTTTACAATTGGTGGAACCATATGTGGTCCTGCTTCCAGTAACACAGGCAGCTGTCAAGCTGGATTAGGTTCTGGAAGTGAATCCAAGATACCAGTAAACTCAACTTCAATTATGCAAGTAGAGTATATTGATACTGCAGACGCAGCAGGTGGTTCAACCACACTGTATGATTCTGCAATATTTGCACTACATACTGGTCAACTATCAGTGGACAAGGATGTTTACATCATGGGACAAGATGCCGTTATAACACTAACCGATGCTGACTTGAACAGGGATACTGGCACAGCTGAACAGTACGACTTGAGATTAATCGAATGGGATTCCTCAGCGAACTCATCCGTATTACTCCATAACTCTTACTGTACATCAGGCTGTACCTTGGATCCAAGTAACTTGACAGAAACTGGTGATAACACTGGTGTATTCCAGACTGTATTCACCATTCCATCCTCAATATCTGAACAAGGTGGAACAGCAACTAACCCAGAAATGGGCGAAGCTGTAACTCTAACTTACAGAGATAGAGGTCTTTCAGGTGAAAACTCATACGGTGACGACGAATTAGATATTGAAGCAAATTTCTCAATTTCAAAGTTCGGCGCAATTGTTGAGCTCGACAAGGCAGTATATGACTGGACTGACACGGTTGTAGTAACAATCACAGCACCAGATCATAACAACAACGCCAACAGTGAAGAGACAATAGGAACTTCATCTCTGCCAATACAAGCAAACACCCGAGAGGGTAAGATGTGTACTACTGGCGACAAGACCTATACTCTAAACGAAACTGACGAGGATACCGGTGTATTCGATGGTGAAATCGTATTAAGCGGCTTTGACCATACATTGGCAACAAGTCATTCGTACAGTGCAACTGCAAAAGCATGTACTGGAAACACTGGCGGTGTACTAAAGACAGCGGGTAACATGGACGGCATAACTGTATCATATGAGTGGGTAGACGGAAGCGTAGCATTAGCTTCAGCAATAATCCAATGGAATATTGGTGAAGTTGAATTGCTAGACAGCACTGTCTCACCAAATGGTTCAACTGTCATACGAGTAACAGATGTTGATGAAGACTCTTCTAGCACGATAGTAGATACGTTCAAAGTAGACGTATTCTCAGATTCAGACTCTGGTGGCTTTACGGCCACAGTTTCGGAGACCGGTGAGAACACTGGTGTATTCGAAGGAACAATCCACTTTGCTGACGATGCAGCAACTTCTGGATTGACATTGAGAGTATCTGAAGGTGACACAGTCACCGTTGAGTATACGGGCGTTACATTACCTGGACCTGATTACACTACATCAGATTCCTTAACAATTGCCGCAACAGCGACAGTCGGAACTACAACACCACCACTTGAAAGAGCACCTGCTGCTAACGCACGTGTTGTCGATGCATTCGGCAGCTCAGTAGCTGAAGTATCAGTTGATCAACAAGTACAGATTGCAGCCGATGTAGCAAACGCACAAGGCAAAGAACAGGCATTTGCATACTTAGTACAGGTACAGGATGCGAACGGAGTTACTGTCTCACTAGCATGGATTACGGGTTCACTGAATGCCGGACAATCAATGAGTCCAGCATTATCATGGACACCTAGCGCTGCCGGTTCATACACTGCAACAGTGTTTGTCTGGGAGAGCGTAGATAATCCAGTGGCTTTATCGCCAACTGTCTCAGTAGGTATAGACGTAGTATAAGACTAGAAAAAAACTAATTTCCCTTTTTTCTTTTTTTTTATTCTCTTAAGGTTAAGGTTAACTTATTCAGAAACAATATCTAGGAGGCTAAGTTATCAAAAATGTTGAAACTTGTAATCTTTCTTGTTATCGCAACGCTAATCACGGTTACTTTGCCTCAGATATTTGCAGCTGAGTTTGAGGTGTATACAAATCAGCAGATATACACTACTCCTCACCCACTTTACATATACGGCACTGGAGATCCTAGCACACCTTTGGTATTACGACTCTATACACCGGATGGAAGCACAGCAGAGTTTAAACAAATAATTGTAAATTCAGATGGAACTTTCAACCTGAAGTTACTGGACTGGCCAAAATCTTCAACAGAATTTCCTTTTGGTACCTATACCGTTGAAGCAACACCGCAATTAGGACCACCCAAAATAGTTGACATAAAGTTTACTTCTTCAACTGAACTCAAACAAATTCCCATAGAGCGTGATCTTAACACGCAGGTTTTCGCCCCTGAAATTGCAGCTATAAACAAACCATTTCGTGTATTTGTACAAGTTACAAGTGACGGTCTGATGGTAAGTAGTGAAAGCGTTAAAGTGCTTTCATCATCGCACATACATTCCCCTAGTGGAAAGGTACAAAGTCTTGCAACATCACTAGAGATGCTTCATGAAGGACTTTACTTTGTGGAATACACTCCCAGAATAGAAGGCACTTTCATATTCCACATGGTAGCTTTCTCCCAAGGAACTCAATCACATGCATCTGCAGCAACTCTTGTTCTGGGTCAAGACATAGCTGGACTGGCTCGTCAGGTAGTAACTTTAAACGAAGTATTGGACACGGCATCTAGTGAACTTGGAACACTACAGACAGAGATACATGGGTTTGGTTCTACTCTTGATGATGCTAGTGAAACAATACGTACTAGCGTGACAAAGATTGATACCAGTGTAACCTCAATGTCTTCAGCCGTAGCTAACATAGAGGAGGCATCATTACAGGTAAACTCACTATTGTTCCCAATAGTGGGTTCTATAGCGGTTATACTTGCTTTGCAGATTACTATACTTGCACGGAGAAGATAATTATAATAAACGATCAAAGAAATTTTAAATTATGATGAAGGTACTGCTATTCTTAATAGCATTTTTTTCAGTAATTTTTTTGTTCCAGGAGGATTCTTATGGTTTCATTGAGGGATTCGATTCTCCACCTCTTCCAGATTTTCAGATTGAAAAATCACTAAAATCTATCTCGGTAGATCTCTCACCCACACAAAATGCAGCAAAAAGATATCTCGTGTTTGGCTCAGGGCAGATAAGTAATGCGTATTCCGAAACAAAAAATCTTGTATACGGAATAAATTCTGACGCGGGATTTTTTACAGTTGGCATGTTCAATGAAAACGAGGCAGCAGACTTGAAACTGAAAGGCTATTCTGTAGTTGCTGACTTTCCCTTGGATTTTTATTCTAAATATGTATCAAGAAACGCAATATCTGATATATCTCAGTTTGGAAACATTGCAAATTCCGAGCAGGTTCATAAACTTTACAATGTTACTGGTAAAGGAGTTACTATTGCAATAATGGATACAGGTGTTGACTTTTCAAATCCTGATATCACTGAATCACTCGCACGAGATGAAAATAATTACCCAATGATGCTTGATGCTGACGGACAGGGTTTGGTCCTTACAAATTCCACATTTGCCGCAAAAATCAACAAATATGGAGTAATGAAAAATTTCACAAAGGGTGATATACCACCACCTGCGGATGTAACTTCTACTGTATACGTTTCATCTGACGGTGTATTTTTGAATAACACAATAGGAAACGGTACGAATATTTCTATCTACAACTCTTTGTACCCATATTATGGCCAGAATCCAGTACTCACTGGCAGTATTATGTCTGACATGAAAGTTGGAAAAAACGATAAAGATTTCATTCCCACTAAAAGTGGAATTTATCATCTTGGTGTGATTCTTGCTCCGCAAGCTGGAAAACTGCATGGAGTGATTGTTTTGGCAACTGATCCAAATGAAGCTGGAGTCTATGATACTATAATACCTGACATGTCAACTTCCTGGAAGGACTTTACTAGGGAAAAAGACAAAGACCCTAACTATGACTTTGACTTTACTGACGAGACTCCAATAGTTATAGGCAGTGGAAATGAATTTCTACTTTATGATTCGGATGACGACGGTAACTACGATTATTCCACTGGAACAGTTGGAGCAAGAGTTGTTGACGTACATGGAGTTTTCTCGAAAAAATCTGAAATTGATGATCATCTTCAAGTCATTAACGGAACTTTACTGCCAGCAATGGATAAGGACGGCAGATTCTTCGGTGTAATGACTGATTTCGCTTCGCACGGAACAGCAAGCTCGTCAACTATTGTATCTAAAGGAATAATGAAATATGATATCTATAATGACACCAAAAAATATACGATCAAAGGAATCGCTCCAGATGCGAAGATTCTTCCCGTAAAGTCATTATGGTTTGGTGATGTATTTTATGGATGGATGTGGGTTGCTGGATTTGAAAGTGAGGATAACAAATGGGTTTACACAGAAAAACCAAAAGTGGATATTATTTCTAACAGCTGGGGCGTTTCAGGATTTCCTAGTCTAGGATACGCTCCTGGCTTGGATATCTCATCACATGTCCTAAATGCATTAGTAATGCCACAATCCCTTCATGAAAATTACACTGGTGTAACTATAATATCAGCAGCTGGAAACTCCGGGCATGGTTATGGTACCATGGGGATGCCTGGAATTTCATCATTTGGCATCTCGGTTGGCGGTGTAACAAATAACGATTTTGTTGGATATGGTCCATTCAAGGGAGAGCCAAGATTTGGTAATACTACTGATAATTCAGGTCATGTCGTTGATTTTTCAAGCAGGGGTCCTGGAGTAATTGGTGACCCAAAGCCAGATTTAATGAGTATCGGAGCATATAGCTTTGTCCCAACAATAGTAACTACGCACCCAGATTCACCAGGAGAACCATTTGATATTTTTGGCGGTACCAGTATGTCTGCACCAATTGTTGCAGGTAGTGCTGCCCTTCTTATTGAAAGCCTTAATGAAAAGGAGAAAAGTTATGATCCATTTGCAGTCCGAAACATTTTGATGTCTACGGCAAGTGATCTACAAAACGACCCATTGACACAGGGTGCGGGACTGGTAAATGCATTAGATGCCATAAGAACTCTAAACGGACACGCTGGAAAATTTGTCGTTCATAACGATGAAACATTTTCAAACATAAAAAAAGTGATAGATGTATCCTCACCATCATTTGATTCAGACTTGTTTGGAGGCAAGGAGTTAAGTCTTTCCGATAAAACATTTCCCATGACAGGCTGGTATGGAGGGCGATTGCATCCTGGTGAAAAAACCAGTACAACATTTACTATAGAAAATCCAACACCCAAGTCGTTAAATATTGTAATTAAACCCACAACACTAAAACTAATCCAAACTGTGGAAGTAACTGGAACTACTGAACCCCGCCAACAAGATTCTATATTAAAAGAATCGGAAACATATAGACCGAATTATATCAAACTTGATGAGATATTACCAAAACATACAATTTCCAATCAAACAATGATCATTCACCCTGATTCTTCGCTTATGGTATTAAACCTTCACTTTCCGTTTGATACTTTCATGAATCAGACAGATACAACCTATGCCGACGACCTACAAATTTCCTCTTTGTACGTTTATGATTGGGAGGATAAAAACAGCGACGATGAAATTTCCAGTGATGAGATATCATTAGTAAGCAGGGGTGGATCTTGGGGAACAGTTCAAGAGATTCGTATATCTGATCCAGCAGAAAAATTTGAAAACAAACCGGTAGTTGGTGTATATCCAGTACCTAACAAATACTCATTCTGGCGAGGAAATATCAACCAAAATGCAACTGCAATGGAATACACTCTTTCTACAGACTATTACAAAGGTACTGCATGGGACAATGTTAATCTTGAGCACCAAGGAATTAATGGAAGGGAATTAACATTATCAGTCCCGCCAAATGATTCAATTGATGTATCTGCTACACTTTCTGTGCCATTAGATGAACAGACAGGTGTTTACCAAGGTTTTTTAAATTTTGTGGGAGAGTATCAGAAAGTTAGTTCGCCTGTCTCATATGGTGTACTAAAGGCGGTTGATAAAGAAACAAAACAATTTGTGATTACCGGTTCGTCACGTGACAATTTGTACGGAAATGGTTACGTAAAGGGAGCCTTTGATATGACATCCAGATATATGGCTGGTGACTGGAGGCAGTATTATTTTGATATACAAGATCATACAATAAATGCAGCAACAATAGACTTTGAATGGGAAAATGATAACACAAACTTTACTGCTTTTATGATTGATCCTCAGGGAAAAATCATACAGACAAACTTCCCATCAGGTGTTTTTGGTGAGTTTTTAGGCTGGCCAACTACTGACTGGCTTGGTACGTCACAATTTAGTCAAGGCGGCACATTTTATCCCGTAAAAAACAATGATAATACGTCAACTGTATTGTATGCTCCAATAAACCAGACTGGAACATACACGTTACTTGTTCACTCTACATTGTTTGACGGCAAGTCATCTACAGAACCTGTCTCACTTGCCGCAAAATTCAGTACAATAACACCTGACGACATGCCACCCAAAATAATATTGGATCTACCTAAATTTGTAACCGACTCATTTGAAATCTTGCCGGAGATTATAGACAAAAACCTTGACTTTGTAAAATACTATATTGATGGACAGGAAGTAGAACCAAGTATTTTACAAACTAAACCGTTATCAGATGGCAAACATGATTTACGAATTTATGCGCGTGATATAGTTGAAAATGAAGTTGATAAGACGTTTTCGTTTATCGTAGATAATACACCGCCTGAAATATTTGTCAAATCACCAAAAAATGGTACTACAGTTTCAAAATCGTTACAAATTGATTTCAAAGTGAAAGATGCAAATCTAGATGACAGTAATGTTTCTAATATGTCCATTTTGGCTCCTGGTAAAATTACTATTTTTCCACTTAATGGTACACTACTAAAGGATGTGAATTCGTATGAATTTGATACAACTGGTGTTAATGATGGGGTATATGAGCTTGATATTACAGCTGTAGACATGGCTAAAAACGAACAGACACATACGATCTCATTCACTGTAGATCATGCATTTGTTGAGTTACCTTCCGTTATTTCAGAAGAGAAACCAACTTCTCCAAATACTATATTAATGACGGTTATCGCTGTCGCTGTCGCTGTAGGTGTGATCATACTAGTTGTAAAAAAAACAAGAAAAAACTTCAACAATAAAATCTTGAAAGAAGATTTATAACCAATTTGACGATATCGTGAGCTTGAATGTCTGAGCAGGAAAAGGGACCTGGTGGAATGTCCAGGAGAGATTTTCTAAAGCTTTTGGGTGCTGCAGGAACATCTGTAGCTTTTGCGCCATTTGTTCCTTGGGGCAAATTTATGCCAAACCCGTCATCCGTTACACTTGCAAAGGTACCTGTTATACTACCTGATGGTACACAAGCAAATCTTAACACTTTTCCAGTAAATCATGCTGAAGTTATCACTTATCCAGAAACATCTGATGAAGTTCTGAACGAGGAAGCGTTTAGGAAATGGCAGTTTATCAGAATGCCTGAAAAATTTGGTGGGGCAAGAAAAGATGTATCTGCGTTTAGGGCGTATAGTATGGTGTGCCTTCATTTGTGGTGTTTGTGGAAGTACTGGCCAGACGAAGGACGAATGAGGGGAGAATGCCCATGTCATGGAAGTATGTATGATGTTCAGACAGGTACTGCTTTTCTAGGACCTGCATCATTACAGGCAGCTCCTTCAAACACACTGCCTCAACTTAATTTTGAATCTGATTCTGATGGATTTTTGTTTATTTCTCCCCCAACGTGGGGTGTTAACGCAAATGGAGTTGTAGGATATGGCCGCTTCGCTTGATAGACGTAACGGTTTTCTAGAATTCATTTACTGGATTTGGAATGAGTTAGATCGAACCATATTTACCGCAATAAAGTTTTCATTTCCAGCACGGTTTGTAAGTCCCTTTGGATTTTTGGGAATGCTTACGTTCATCATGTTCGTTACTCTGGGTTTAACGGGTGCATTACTTATGTTCTATTACGAACCAATCATGACAAGGTCATGGGACAGCGTTGCGTTTATCAATAATGAAGTACCATTTGGATTTCATATTAGGAACTTGCATTACCATGGTTCAAACGCAATGGTCATGTTGGCTATTCTTCATATGTATTATCAATACTTTAGTGGACGATACAAAATAAGAAATGAAATTTTGTGGGTAACGGGTGTAATACTCGGAACTGTTACAATTCTTGAAGCATTTACTGGATACGACATTATCTTCAGTGAACGGGCAGAGCTTGCAATCAGCATTGCAGCGTCGCTTACCAACTCGATTCCTGTAGCTGGACCCATGATTCGTGAACTGGCATTTGGTGCTGGATTTCACGACTTTGTGCTTCGGTTCTATGCACAACATGTGTTCATTTTACCTTTAGTGATGCTTGGATTAATGGCAGTTCATTTCCCAAGATTCTTAGTATTTGATGTACCAATGGTTATGGCAATATGTGGTGCAATGTGTTTGGCTGGTGGTGTCTTCCCAGTGGACTTGGGCTTCAAGTTTGAACCAACGGTACCGCCAGGTATTACTGTTCCAGAATGGTATCTAACAGGTCTGTATGCATTTTTGCGAACACAGTACGATAAGTTCCTTACGGGAGTGTTGTGGCCTGCACTGTTCATAGGCGTATTATTACTTACGCCATTTCTTGACAGATACAAGAAGTTCTCTTGGAAAGACCGTCCATGGGTTACTGCTTTTGGCATCACAGGAATTGCTCAGATATTAGTTACAACATATTGGGGATTTTACATTCCACCAGACACTACAATTCCACTTGTAGAAAGACTGGTAATTGATCCGGTTAACCTGTATCTTGTTATGATATTACTTGTACCGCTCAGCTTTGGGTTTACTTTGATGATGATTCATCTTGCAAAGGAAGCTGAAAGAAAGGCTAAACTTGCCAAAGCAAACGGACCAAAGAAAGTGTCAGAAATCAAATTGTCAATAAAATGGACAAATTGGCTACTTGTAGCATTGCTTGCTTTCCAAGTATTCCTCAATATTGCCGCATTCAACGCATTTCTATCTGGAATGAACAACGTTAACCTTTGGCTAACTGGTGTAATTCTGATAACTTTTGCTGGGTTTTTCCATCTTTACCGTTATGCTATGGCTCAGTCAAAAAACATACCAAAACCACCAAAGATTCCTACTACGAAGTCATTAGAAAGTGCACAAAAACCGCCAACCCAAACAGATCAAACTAAACTACCTGAGGAAAAATCACCACAAGGACAAGTTGGTGAACCTGTAACACCTGAAATTAAGGCAAACACTGCAGAGTTAGATCTCGATAAAGATCCAAATCTTGGAATGTCTGATCTAAAGAAACCGTAAGCAAAAATCTTCTATTCTCTTAAACAAGCTTTATAAGACTTTTACAAATCATTGCAAAACATTGAGTACAGTTTCAGGTAATCAATATGGAGTAGGTTTGATTACACTTTTGGTTGCAGCGGCAATATCAGTTGGTTACTATCAAATGTATTGGTTGCCAGAACAGCTTGCAACACCAGATGTTGACGAACACGTTTTACATCCTGTTAAATCTACTCACATTGAGATGATTCTAGGATCCGCAAATGCTGATCAGCAGGACAACTTTGTACCAAAACTGGTCAACTTACAATTAAGCATTGATAATCACGTCATATGGGATAATGTAGATGATACTGCACATACAGTTACACCTGATCATCGTTATACTGATAGCTATAGTGGAGACTTTGGTTCTGTCGGTGTAATTAAACCAGGAGAGATATACGACTTTTTATTCACAGAGGCACCACCAAACATACCAGTAACTATTGAATATCATTGTGATCCACATCCTTGGATGACAGGAAAGGTTGTAGTATCACAGGCTAGGTTTTAGGCTGAAAATTCTGCAAACATTTGATCACTTTCTACTTCTTTGTGTTGTTCTATAATTGATGCACGAAACTTTACGTCATGAGTCTGTTTGGGTTCAAATTCAATCATTGCTGTGAACTCTACTTTATTATCTGGCATGAGATCTCTACTAACAAATAGCCGTGATACGTTATCGGAAATCTGTTTATTATTGTA
>LUMJ01000993.1_pt1 | contig 16996 bp, 19 predicted proteins | sample 729631 | NCBI WGS metagenome assembly LUMJ01 (sample SAMN03860266, study PRJNA289734) | marine metagenome | biome: seawater column; feature: ocean; material: water; isolation source: Red Sea water column Station 22 - depth 500m | place: Saudi Arabia: Red Sea | collected 2011-10-15 | depth 500 m | reverse complement strand
GTGTTTCTCAGATCCTAAAAATCCGGAACCAAATTCAACCCCTTTGACAGCCGGTATTGAGTAAATGGCTTTACTGAGTTCTGATTCTAGCGAGCTAAAAATTGGTTCTCCTAACCCAATAGGAATATTGCTTGTTATGGACTCAATGACACCGCCCAACGAATCGCCCTTTTTCCTAGCATCAAGTATTGATTTTTTCATTCTCCCTGCGATTGCCTTTTCAGGGCACCTGACTTCGTTTGTATATATTGATTTGAGTGATTGCCTAGTAGCTTGATTTTTCATCCCTATCTTTCCAATTTTACATGTGTATGCATTTGTTTCAACGCCAAGTGTTGCTTTAAGCAACTTTCTTGCAATTGCACCACCCATCACATATGTAGCAGTCAATCTTCCGGAAAATCTTCCTCCGCCACGATGGTCATTGAACTTTTTGTATTTTATATAAGCAGGATAATCAGAATGACCTGGTCTCATCGCAGTTCGTAATTTAGCATAGCTTCTTGAGTCGTGATCTTTGTTCCAGATGATTGTTGTAATGGGTGCACCCGTTGTGTATCCTCTAAACACACCTGAAAGAATCTCTACGATATCACCTTCCTTTCTTTGTGTTGAAACCAGTGATTGACCAGGTCGCCTTAAATCAAGCATTTTTTGTATATCTTTTTCATTTAATTCCAGTCCTGCAGGACAGCCATCAAGTACTGCACCCACACATTTGCCATGGCTTTCACCAAAACTTGTCAAGACTAAATTACGTCCAATCGAACTTCCAGCCAACAATATAATATAATGTATGATTAATATAACTCTACAATTTGTTTGATAATTTATTATCTATTTATCAAGAAAAATATTGCAGCCAATTCTTTTCATTTCCTGAATAAAATCAGGATATGAAATTTTTACTGATTCCGGGTTTGATACAATACAATTACCAACATACATACCAGCTATACAAAAAGCCATGAATAATCTATGATCATTTTCAGAATCAAGATTAGCGCCAGTCAAACTACCAGAGTTTTTTAGTATAAGCCCATCATTTTTTTCAACTACTTTGATTCCTAATTTAGAAAGTTCTCTTGCAAGTATTTTGATTCTATCTGTTTCTTTATATCTTGCATGCTTAACGTTAAAAATTTTGATAGGTTTTGATGTTTTCAATGCTAGTATTGCAATAGCAGGAAGAAGATCAGGGGAATTACTTAAATCAAATTTTCCACCAGTAAGTTTTGCTGGAGATTTTATTTTTATTGTATTTTTGTTTAATGTAATCACTACTCCCATAACCTCCAAAATATCTATGATTGCCTCATCCGCTTGTGGCATATCTCCCATACTCATTTGTATTGTAAGATTTTCTCCGACTAGTACAGCTGCCGATAGTAATAATGAAATGCTAGAAAAATCAGAAGGTACTGTGAAAGTTGTAGGTTTATAGCTTTGTTCTGGTATGTTGTATTTCTGATAAGGAATAACAGTTTCCACGTTGACACCAAATTTCTTCATAGCTATAATTGTTGCATCTAAGTATGGCTTTGACACTAAATTATCACGGACGTTTAGAATTATTCCATTCTCTAATTTTGGAGCTGTAATCATCAACGCTGAAATAAACTGACTAGAGATATTTCCAGGGATTTGAATTTCCCCACCCTTTATTTTTCCTGAAACTGATATAGGCGGATTTCCATTATTTGAGCTACATTTTGCACCTAATGACTCTAGTGCATCAAGTAATGGTTTCATTGGTCTTTTTTTCAAACTTGCATCACCTGATAAAACTGTCTTCCCGTTAGACAGGGCTGAGATAGCAGTTGCAAACCTAATTGTTGTACCAGAATTAGCAGCATCTATCATAACGTTATCTATTTTTAATTTTCCTGAACTGTTTATTGTTATGTTATTTCCCGTTTCTTTTACTTCAACGCCAAAGTTTTTACAAGCATTAATTGTAGCATCCGTATCACCAGATTTTAAAATATTTTTAACTATGCTTTTTCCATCAGCCAGCGAAGCCAAGAAAATTGCTCTATGTGTATAGCTTTTGTTAGAAGGGCATGTAATTGTCCCACTAACTTCTGATTTCTCCACTCTACAATTCATGCACTTCAGCCTTTTTGTTATTAATATTAGCAATCATGGTATTACCCTCAAGCGTTGAAAGTATATTCTTTAATTTTGGCAGAGTATTTTTTTTTGCGATTGCAGCTATTGATGGACCATTACCTGAAACTGAAGCCCCTAACGCACCAGCCTCAATTAAATTGAAAATAATTTTTGGGTCTGAATTTAGAATAGTAGATGTAGCAAACCCATTTATTTTCATAGCATTCCAATAATCAGAATTTTTAGCAAAATTCCAAGCTTGTTCAAAAACACCAGATATTGTTTTTAGTCTTTTTACATTTCCTCTTTTCCTTGATTTTGGTATGAAAATTATAGCGGAAACATCATTTCGGCAGTTTTCCGAGGAGATAATTTTTCTTTTATAGTTATCAGTAACAACAAAGCCTCCATAATAACACGCACATGCATCGTCATATGCTCCAGTCAAACTAACCTTAGTCTCAATTGATGCATCTACTCCAGAACACAGTATTTCAAAATCAGTCATTTCTGATTTGAATAGTTTTGCGCATCCAATTTATTATAAATTCAACTTCTCTTGGTATGAAAAATGAACCTAGTCCTATCTCAACATCTGTTTTTTTTGAAATTCCGAGAGCTGCCCCTTTACCAGTTGCGATAGCGTTTACAATCGAGACTGCTCCATGAACGGTTGCCTTAACAACTCTCATTAAAATCCTCCAAGCAGTATTCTTTTCATGGCATCATATGGGGCAGGCATTTTATGCCAAATTTCAAACGCGCATGCAGCTTGACTTAGTAGCATTTCATAACCATAAATTATTGTTGCACCATTTTCTTTTGACTTTTTGATAAGATCTGTATTTACTGGCTTGTAAATTATATCATAAACAATTGAGTTCTTCCCGATACTCTCTGTTGAGATAGGACTAGGTTCATTTTTCATACCAAGAGAAGTTGAATTTATAATAAATTTGTACTCTGAAACTAGATTATTAGCTTCTTGTAATGAAATTGCGTTTACGTTACCTCCAATTTTTTTTGCAAATTCTACTAAACCATTTGCATTTTTTAAAGTTCTATTTGCAATTGTAATTTTACCCGCTTTTTCTTTAATCATTCCAGTTATGATCGCCCTTGCAGCTCCACCTGCACCCAAAACCAACACATGTGAATCTTTTATTGGCAAATTTTTCTTTTTAATAGGATCCAAGAAACCGACCATATCTGTATTATATCCCTTGAGTTTTCCATCTTCATTTGATACTGTATTTACTGCTCCAATTACATTACATGTTGTATCCATTTCATCTAAAAGTTTCATCATTTCAATTTTGTGTGGGATTGTTACATTGAATCCTTTAATCTTGATTGCTTTTAGAGCCTCAATTCCTGAAGCTAGCTCATCCTTCGGTATTTTGTACGCAATATATGTACAATCTAAATTTAAAGAACGAAACGCAGCGTTGTGAATATTTGGCGAAAGAGAGTGATCTATCGGATCACCTATTACCGCATATGTGTCAGCCATCTACTTTCTCATAGTGAAGATTGATTTAACCTCATCCACACTAAATTGACCTGGCGCAATTGGTTTTCCAAGTGAAACATACGTGTATGGGCTTCCTAAAAGTAAGCAAAGTAATCTAGATATCTTTCCATATTCCCCCATTGAAAATGCAATTAATTTTACTTTGGTGTCACTGTATAATGATAATACATGCGATGCATCATTGATTGATTTTGCCATTGTAACAATTTTAATATTATTTGAAAATTTTTTCATTTGAATGATCTTGTTTCTTAGTACAGAAACTTTTGGTGTTTTATTAAAATCATGCCAAGAGACAAGCATATCTGTACCTGTATTTTTAATATAGTGTGACGTGTTTTTATTTTTTCTTAATGTATTAAATTCTACATCAAGCAAAAATGGATTATATTCTGCAATTAGTTTTATAATTGATATTCTATTTTTTTCACTACCTGAAAAATTTCCTCCCTCTGAAATTGGTCTTAAAGTAGCAACACATTTTTTCAAATCCTTCTTGATTAATTGTAATGCTTCTGGAACTGAATTTTGGTTCAAAAAATCAAGTCTGACTTCCGCGTAATCTGATTTTTTTAGTGCTTTTGAGAGAGTTTGTTTTAGCTTTTTTGGAGTTTTTTCAGCAATACTAACACATGTTTTGTATATCATTTCCTATTTCTCTAAGATATACTCGTTAGATACTTCCATTCCAAAATGTCTACCAGTTGCAGGTTTTGAATAGACTAATACCGAATCACCCTTCTTTAGATGAGTCACTGATACTAAGTGTCCGTTCGATTTGATAAAACGAATCGTTTCAGCATCCTGAGCTATAATACCACCAGTTTCCTCATTAACTTTGGCTTTAATCATAAGCATCGGTCTTTTTTCAATCTTACATCTACCTATTGCAACTCGTCTAGCTTTTCCCTTTGAATCAAGAACCAGTACTTCCGAACCTGTTTCTAACTCGGATAGGTATTTTGTTGTACCATCAGGAGATAATGTGTAGCAATGTACGGCACCAGCATTTACTCTAAATGGTCTAGGTGATGTAAATGAGGAACCAACTGACTCGTTATGGACAAGGAACAAAAAGTTTGCCCTACTTCCAATCAGTAACCCCTCACCAGCGGTAAGCATAGACGCTGTATCAACACAAACTCTCTCCCCGTCACCAACCTCTTGAATATCTATTATTTTTGCTGCACTAAGATCAAAACGTTTTGAACCTAAATAGACCATCACATTCCTCACTTCGTTGATAGAACCTGTATTGAAAATTACACCGTCCACACCAACATCCAAAATAGAAAACATCTTTCTTACTTCTTTTGGATTTCTAGCTATTGCAAAAATCTTGGTATGTAATTTATGTAATTTTGCAATAATATTTTCAAGTGGAATAATCTTCCAGTCTTTGACTTCAATTATAACAAAATCTAATCCTTTTTTCGCAGAATCAAAAATTCTCTCAATGTCCTTATTTGATAATACTTTAAACCGCTTACCAATCTTTTTTCCTTTGGGTTTTTTAGTGGTTTTATCTAAAATAATATAATTAGCATTTTGAGAAGGAAAAATTGTTTGTATTTTTGTTTTTGCTAAATTTTTTGGATCAGCATAAACCAACTTAACACCCTCCTCTTCCAGGTTTTTTACAAACCTTACAAGCTGGTTCTTTGCAACATTGGGATGAATAATTAATTGTTTACTAGTTACCAATTATACTCGCCACTTCTTTTGCCGTTTGATCTTTGAATATTATAGCGTCAAGTGCTTCTACAATTTTTTTTGGTGATTTATGCGCAAAGATATTCCTTCCATAAGTTACACCTTTTGCTCCTGCTTTCATAGCATCCTCTGTCATTTGCAAAACATCCATGTCTGTCTTAGCTTTTGGACCACCTGCAATTACAACTGGTGTAGGAATACTTTCCACCACCTTTGAAAACGAGTCCATGTCTCCAGTGTACAACGTTTTGACAATATCAGCACCGCATTCGGCACCAATTCTGGCAGTATGTGCAACAATTTCAGGATCGTGTGGATTTTTAATATTTTCACCTCTTGGATACATCATTGCTAACAAAGGAACATTCCATTGATGACATTGTTCAGAAATTAGCCCCAAATCAGCTAGCATTTCTGGTTCTTCTTTTCCACCAATATTGATGTGTAAGGATATACCATCAGCACCAAGTCTTAATGCTTCTTTAACCGAACCTGTAAGCATTTTTCTATTGGGTGTAGTGGAAAGAGATGTACTTGCAGAAAAATGTACTAAAATTCCAACTTTAGGTGGTCTTGGAAGCGTTTTGATGATACCCTTGTTAATTATAACACAAGTGATTCCATGACTTTCACATTCGTAAATCATTTTATGTGGTTTTTCAAGACCCTCAATAGGACCATTTGAGATACCATGATCCATTGGAATGCAAAGCATTCTTCCTTTTCGCATAATTCTGTTTAACCTGATCTCAGTTCCACTTGTCATAGAAGGTATAATTTTTGTATGCTACTTAAAAATTATAGCCACTCCCACAATTTTCTAAGAATTAAATAGTCACTGAAGGGAATCCAAGTATTGAGTCAAATAACTAAACAGATTCACGATTCTGAAATTGGTGATATTCTTGCAAATTCTCTTCAGGGTAAAAGACTTGGATTTGATGATTACATTAGGTTGCTTGATTCAGATAACGTCCATCTCATGGGTCTTGTAGCAGGTGCGTTAACACGTAAAAAATTTGGTAAAAAAGCTACTTTTGTGAAAAACATAATTCTGAATTATACTAATGTATGCATAACTGACTGTAAATTTTGTGCATTCTATAGACCGCCTACTCATAATGAATCTTATACATTATCCTTGAATGAAATTGAATCACGTGTTAAGGCTGCTTGGGATTTATTTAAAATTAGACAAGTACTCATTCAGGGCGGACACAATCCAGAACTTGGAATAGAGTATTATGAAGACTCGTTTAGCATGATTAGAAAAAAATTTCCTCAAGTGGGAGTTCATGGTTTATCAACATCAGAAGTTGATATGATTTCTAAAGTTGAAAATTCATCAACAAAGGAAGTATTGGCTAGATTAAAGGATGCAGGATTACAATCTTTACCAGGTGCTGGGGCTGAAATTTTAACTAACAGAGTAAAAGAGATTATCAGCCCCAAAAAAATTACGAGTGATGATTGGCTACGTATTATGGAGGAGGCCCATGCTCTTGGAATTCCAGCATCTGCTACTATGATGTATGGGCATGTTGAATCTAACCAAGATATCGCTGAACATTTTAGAAAAATAGTCCAGCTTCAAGAAAAGACTAATGGGTTAATGGCGTTCATTCCTTGGAGTTTTGAACCTAATAACACACAGATGCAAAAAGAGGGAACAGTCATGTATGGGGCTGGTGGGGTTCAACTTTTAAAAATGATTGCAATCTCAAGACTTGTATTTGATGGACTGATTCCACACATCCAATCATCATGGTTAACAAATGGAATTGGAATGGCACAGTTGGCATTACAATATGGTGCTGATGACTTTGGTGGCACATTAATTGGGGAAGAGGTCGTGTCATGTACCGGTGCCCGTTCTACAGAATTAACTGATAAGAAAATTATTGATTGCATACATCAGATTGGATTTGAAGTAGAGGAAAGAGATAATTTTTACCAAACTGTTTGTAAGTATTAAAGCCCATAACTTGACCACTTTGAGTCAACTTTTTCCTTTGTATTATCATCCACCATAACTTGCTCTTGAATCTCCCTTTCAAACCCTTCATCCTTAGTCTTCTGTGTTGCATCTATACCTAATTTCGAGCCAAGATTAACTCTAGATGAAGCAGGATCTAAAGTGTCCGTTGGTGTATTATCTATGATAATAGTATCACGTGCAGCATCTGCACGTGTTGTAATTGCCCAAATTACTTCATTCATGTCATGCACATTCACATCATGATCAACTATGATGATTATCTTAGTTAGGGCCAATTGGCCCATACCCCATAATCCCATCATAACTTTTTTTGCCTGTCCAGGATATCGTTTTTTTATTGAAGCAATAGCTAATCCTTGGAACCAGCCAGCAGGTGGCATACTAAAGTCAGTTACTTCTGGATGAAGCATTCTAATCAAAGGAAGAAAAGAACGTTCAATTGCTTTTCCGATATAAGCATCCTCTAAGATTGGCTTTCCAACAACAGTGGTCAGGTAAATTGGTTTTTTTCGTTGCATTATTCCCGTCAATGTAAATGTTGGAAAAGGTTCTTTTGGTGTGTAATAGCCTGTATGATCACCAAACGGACCTTCATCTCTAACGTCAGCAGCATCAACATATCCTTCTAGTACAATTTCAGCATTTGCAGGTACTTCAAGATCTACTGTTTTACATTTCACAGTTTTTATCCCTTTTTTTCTAGTGATTCCAGCAAAAAGATACTTGTCAAGTCCTTCTGGCACAGGAGCTATTGCAGAAAACACAGTTGCAGGTTCACCGCCTATAACTATGGCCGTTTCTATCTTGTTGTTTTTTTCTTTAGACAAGTCGTTTTCTAATTTAGGAAATGATTCACTCATTTTGGATAGTTCAGGTAATTTTCTAATCTTATTGAAAATACCAGATGGTATTTCCATCTTCGTCATGTCCGCAATTCTTTGCCCAATCTCTGAGAAATCTGTAGTCTCTAGTCCAATCTCAAGTCTTTTTATTGAGCCAAAAGCATTACCTAAAACTGGCATTTCATAATCTTTGACATTTTCAAAAAGAACAGCTGGACCTTTTGTATAAGACACCCTCCTTAAAATCTCAGCAATTTCTAAGCTAGCATCAACCTCGGTTTTTATCCGTTTTAATTGACCATCTTTTTCTAACTTTTCTATGAATTGTTGAATGTCATCAATAGGCACTACATTTCTGTTTGAGAATCTAGTATAAGCGTAACTAGATATTTTAGTAGTAAAATTTGAAAATTCTTGATACAGGTATTTTAATCCATTTTAGGTGATAATTTGTATTGGAAATTAAGAAAAAATGTGCTGTATGTAAGGGTAGTGGTATTGTAGAATTACTTGATACTCAATGCCCTTTTTGTAATGGTACTGGTGAATTTACAAAAATATCAGAAAGCTATTTCAAATCTCATATATGTCAGTGCATTTTTTTAAATCGAAAAACATGCCCCTTATGTGGAAAAAAATGTCATCATGATACACCTAACAAACCAAAATTATTGTTAGGCCCTATGTAGTTTTACTGATATTACGGGATAGGCGGAAGCTCATTTTTCTTATTATGACCTCCTGATCCAAATCTACAATAAAAACACAAATCTGACTCCATGTGTTTTAAAACTATAATCTTTATTGCACCAATCTTCAATGCGATTTTTGTAAGAACTTTATATTTTAAAGGCATAGCTGGGATTACCTCATCCATGTATACCTTATAGTGCTCGGGGCAAAATTTCAGAGTAACTCGGGCATCTTTTCCTGATTCATTGACTTGTTTTGTAAAATTGATCTGCTCTCTAATGTATTCGTGCTTAGGGCATGGGCAATTTTTACCGCCTGGATGTTTATAGGCTGGCGTATTTTTCCAATCAAAATCTGGGTATTCCTTCTCAAAATCGTCCATAGTCATATATGAAAACATTACATTTTATAAAAATTCGATCAAATCTCATCCCAAATCTAAGCACAATGTAAATAAACCACACTCATTTATGAATTTCATATGGCGTCTAAAAGAAGGAAAACTTCAAGGAGCAAAACTAGAAAAACAGCAAAGCGAAAAACAGCAAGAAAAACAGCAAAGCGAAAAACAGCAAAGCGAAAAACAGCAAAGCGAAAGAAACCATCATCATCAAAGGCTCTTGAGGCAAAAATTGCCCAATTAGAAGCAAAATTATCTAATCTTTCTAAACCACAAACACAAACACAAGCACCACCACCACCACCACCCCCAAAACCTGCACCAAAACCAGCAGAGAAGGCACCACCGGTACTAGTTTACGAACAATGGAAGTCAGTGGGAACTAAAAATTGGAATGATCAAAAACCAATTGTAACAGGTTATACTGCTTCTAGCGATAGATATTGGGCTAGTTTACATGTACAAAATGCTCCTGATGTTCCAGCAGCAAATTGGAATGATCAAAAAGCAATTGTAACAGGTTATACACAACCAGGCAACAAATATTTTGCAACTAGACAAAGACTTGCTTATCATCCACGTGATAAGACTTTCCAGCCAGAAATTGCAGCGTCAGTCACTGGAGGAGCTTCAACACAAACAGCACCTCCACCACCTCCACCTCCACCACCACAACCAGAATCACAAGGTGAACCTCAGGTTAGTTCTAGCAAGAAATCAATGCAGCAAGAACTAGAGGATTATGAGAAGGAGTACCTGGTTAGATATGAGCAGCAACAACAGGAAGCTGCAGAAGCAGAAGAAGATGCACAAGCTGGAACAGCATCTAAGAAAGGTGCGTTACCGAAGGGTTTCTAAACCAATAATTTTTCTTCGTTTGATACCCATGTACTCTTTACCCATGAAATTCTTTTTGCCCCAGACGCCAAATAATTTTGAAACTTCTGTTTTAGTATCGGCAAGCAGGATATATGGAATTTTCATTTTCTCACAAAATTTTTTGTGTGACTCTGAATCATCTTTACTGATACCGATAATTTCAATCCCATCTTTTTGAAATTTTTTATAATCTCTGGAAAATTCATCCGCTTCAACAGTACAACCAGGTGTAAAGTCCTTAGGGTAAAAATAGATTACAAACTTTTTTCCTTTAAACTCATTTGATTTTACAGTATTTCCATCAGCATCACTTAATTGAAATATTGGCACTGATTGACCTTCTCGAATCATACAAAGTGAATTAAAAATTCCCTATTAATTATTTTGTTATCAATTTTTCGTGTTCGAAGGTTTTAAATGGAGCCTGTAGATTTTTGACATCTAATGGTCAGTCCAAGAAATTGGTTTGCAGAAGCTATTGCAACATACGCTTTGGTATTTTTTGGACCACTATCTGTGATATTATCTGTAGTAGCCTTTGGCGAAGGACTGTCTGTTGAGGCAATCATTATGATTTCTCTGGGTCACGGTGGAGCTATTGGTTTGATGGTGTATGCATTTGGTCACATTTCTGGCGCTCATATCAACCCAGCTGTAACAATACCAATGATGATCACAAAAAAGATCAGTGTTGGCGATGGAATAGGTTACATAATTTTCCAATTGATTGGGGCAATAGTAGCAGCGTTCTCTCTTAAAGCTATTTTACCAGAGATTGGTGCTAAGGTTAACTTTGGTACACAGGGTGGACCCAGTGATCTTTTAAACAATAGTGTGATGGCTGGTCTAGCGGTAGAAATAATCTTTACATTTTTCTTAGTTACTGTTATTTACCTTACTGCGGTTCATAAAAAAGCCCCGGCTAGTATACATGGAATTTCAATTGGAGGAATGGTATTTTTACTTCATTTGGTAGGCGTACCTCTTACAGGAGCATCTATGAACCCTGCAAGGACATTTGGTCCAGCACTTGCGTCAGGATTTTGGGAATTCCATTGGTTATACTGGGTTGCACCAATAGTTGGTGGAATTATTGCAGGTGTAATAATGAATTATGTCTTTGTAAAAAAGGCAGAAAAAGAAGCATGATTTTTTCCAAACGTTTTTAACAATTTTTCAAAGTGTGTTATTGGGCTCGTGGCTCAGCCTGGATAGAGCGAGTGCTTGCGGAGCATTAGGTCGGGGGTTCAAATCCCTTCGGGCCCGCTATTAAATTTAATAACAGAATTCTATTTCTAAGATTTTGTTATGATTACCGAGAAAATTAGAAAGCTTTTGTACGAACAGAAACTTGGTTTTGTTGCAACTGTTTCACCAGATGGTACACCCAATTTATCACCAAAAGGTACAATCATTGTATTGGATGAAAATACTCTTGCTTTCGCGGATATTAGGTCACCACAAACAATGAAAAATTTGAAAAGCAACCCATCAATTGAAATTAATGTTGTAGATCCAATTTCTAGAAAGGGTTTTAGGTTTAAGGGAACCACAGAAATTATCTCTAGTGGTGAAAAATATAAGAAGATTCTTTTACAATATAGAAAATCAGGAGTGAAAAGTTCTATCAAATCTATCGTACTAGTCAAGGTTAAGCAAGCAAGTGAAGTTCTTTCACCACTTTATGATCTTGGTTTAACAGAAGATGAGATAAAAACTAGATGGAAAAAACATTATCTGTCTTTTTGACAACTACGTCATTTATTTTTTGTTTTTCTTTCCTGCTCAAGTGCTTCTCTAACTAAGTCTAATTCTTTTTGCGTGTTTTGTAATTTTTGTTTCATAGATGCAACAACAGCGCTAGCTGCATCAACAACATTAGTCGATTCCTTATTTTTACCAACATTAGCAATTTGATTTTGAATAAACTTTAATTCTTTGATACCAGATTCTATTTCCTTCCTTTTTTGAACAATTTCATTTTCAAGCTTCTTCTTTTCTTCTCTCATTTTATTAATCTCGGGAAAACTACCAGCCTTCACTTTGACTGATTCAAGCTCATCATTGTATTTCTTAATTTCTGCTTTTAACTCTACTACTTCTTTTTTTGAGTTATTAATTTCCTGAATTACTAGACTATGTTTTTTGTATTCTTCTGTGATTTTACTCAAATTTTCATTTTTTTCCCTAAATTCATTATTTAATTTAAGTAAATCTGCCTGAACTAATTTTATTTTTGAAATAAGATCATCGTATTCATTATTAGATTTTTGAACTTTATCTATTACACTTTTCTGTTCTTTTTTTGCATGCATCAGATTTCCTATAACTTGATTATATTCTTCCTTTACAAGTTGAAGTTTTTCTGAGACAGACTCCATATTTTTTACTGTACTTTCATTATCTTGTACTTTTAATTTGTCATTTGTACTTCCGGTTTCTATTTTCTCTGTACTATGTTTTGATGTTTTTTTCTTTGATATATCTTCAGGTTGTTTCTTTAGCCTATCTAGATATTCTTTTTCATAATCTTCCGTTTCTTTCTTTTTTGATTGCCCAAACCATTTCATGTTAATACCTACCATCCATTTTATTATCTAATCCTTTTTCTTCTTACATATTTTAAATAAAAACCAAGTCCACCCATAATGAACCCACCAATCAATGCTAGCATGCCTAATTCTTGTGAGCTTGAATATTGAGTAGGGGCTACAATCAATAACACGGCACCGAAAACTATCAGAAATAATCCAGTTCTTTTTGGTTTATTAGGTTCATTATGTGCCATAATGATCAAAGATTCCTTTTAATTCTCTCTACAACAATTTTTCTTCCAATCTTTTCAACAAGCGGACCAAGTTTTGGTCCTCTAGGTCCTGATATGATAATCCGGTAGAGGATTCCAAAAAAATCTTTTGGTTGAATTTGATTTTCCTTTGCTATACTGTATATTGAATTCTGCAGGTCCTCTATTTCGACATTTTCTTCTAACAACTTTACTAGTTGTTTGAGTGCATCTTTAGCTGATGCAGTTACATTTCCAAGTTCAGCAGCCGGTACTTTTGTTTCTTTAATATCATCCGAATAATTTCCACCAAGTCTAATAAGATTTTCAACATATTCATCTACTTTTATTCCATCGTCAATCAGTTGAGAGCTCACACGTTCTAGTCTATTGTCCTTGAAGAATTTGCAGTATTCAACTAACACTCTATAGTTTACATGTGTGCTAGACTTTTTTGGTAGATTTAGAAGATTAACATATTCGTAAAGCCCCTTAGATTTTACAAGTTTTGCCTCGTTATCCACCTTAGTTTTTCCAAAATAGATATCTTCCAATTCATTATATTCATCCATCAGTGCAGGTATGTCCTCAAATCCGACTTCTCTTGCGCCAGTAATTCTTTTGTAAAGTAGAAGTAGAATTGATTCAGGCGTTCCATAGTTTAGCCATTTTTGTGGTGTGACAACATTTCCTAGGGATTTTGATATTTTTTTCCCACCCTTGTCCAATAACATCTCGTATTTTACATGGTGAGGATGTGGAAATCCTAGTATCTCATCTGAAACCCAGTCGTTTACTTTCACCGAGTCCATGATGTCCTTTCCATACGCCTCAAATCTTATGTCAAAGGCTTGCCACCTGGCAGCAAACTCAACCTTCCACGCTAGTTTTCCAAGATCTTTTGTGATGTCAGATTCTCCCTCATGTCCACAGCCTTTGATAATATGAGAGGTAATTTCAGAATCTTTGCATTTATACCTAACTTTTTTTTCGTCTGCAATATATTCAAAAGATTCTGTGGTGTATAATCGATCACAGCTTCGGCAAATCGGAAAATATGGAATTGTATCTTTGAATTTTTGTTGACCTGTTAATTCTTCAATCTTGTCTCCAATTTTTTTACTATTGACAAGTATTTTGTGGATTTGTTCTGCCAAAAGACCATCTTTGTAAGTTTTACTTGCTGTTTTGGGCTCATATTCTATTCCAAGTCTGTTAAGACCATCCAGAAGCAAGCTACTCATGTGCTCACCATAAGAATCATGTTCATCACATAGGGGATCGTCAATAGCAGATACCCTTCTACCAATATTTTCTTCTTTGATATCTAATCCCTCTGGGATTTTTCGTAATCCATCTAGATCATCTGAATATGCAATCAATTCAGATTTGTAGCCCAAATTTTCAAGTGCTAATTTTATGCCGTATGCTCTAACAGCATCGCCTAGACTACCAATATGTGGAATGCCGGAAGCGCCTAACCCACTTTCTACCCTAATAATGCCATCAATGTCTCGTCCAAGTTGCTTTTCCCGTTCAATCAATTCAAAGGCTAGTTTGTCTATCCACGTACCCTTACCAATTATTTTTTGTTCAGTCATTATTTACCTCAGTTGCTTTGACATGTATGGTCCATCTAATGAGTAGCCTAATTTTTTGTAATATTCACGTGTACCAACTGCACTAATCACAAGAAGTTTTTTTGCGTCAAGGTATTCCTTTGAAATTTTTTCTGCCTCATCCATCAATTTTCTGCCTAATCCGGCATGTTGAATACTATTTTCTACGCGTTCACCAATTTTAATTGATTTTCCAAATACGTGAAGCTCTCTGATTATGCATGAATTTTCCGTGATTTCATTTCTATGAGCAAGTTCACTTGGTTTTCTCAAGCGCAAGAATCCATAAATCGTTTCATCCTTATCGTCAAAAGAAATGAAAATTTCCTTTCCATTAGAGGAATCGTATTCTTCTCTGTTAAGTTTCAAGAGTTCTGACGGTGTATTTTTCCTAGAAAGACCAGCCTCTCTACATCTAATACATTTACAAGAATAACCTTGGTCTTTCAACCGTTTGTGTATAATCTGTCTCAAGTTACCCAATTTCGGTCCAGCACGAATCTCATTTGGTGTGATTTCTCTCTGAACACGCATAATTCTAACCCATTTTGGAACCATCTTCTTCACTTCAGTCAACACAGTTAACATCTCTTCGTCAGAATACGGAGTGTATTTTTTTGTAATAAAATCATCGTATAATCCTGTGTTTTCTAAAACTAATGACGGATAGATCTTTAGCATATCTGGTTTAAGATTTGAATTATTGAACAGTTTCTTGAAATCATCGATATCATCTTTAGGCGTCATTGTAGGTAATCCTGGCATCATGTGTGCAACAATCTTATACCCAGAATCCTTCGAGATTTGGAATGAATCTATAACGTCATTGTAGTCATGTCCTCTGTTAACAATCTTGTAAACACTTTCGTGTAAACTTTGAACGCCAATTTCAACTCTTGTTATGCCATATGATAACATTAGGTTAACGTGTTCTTTTTTACAATAATCCGGTTTTGTTTCAATAGTGAATCCAACATTTCGGTTTTTTGCGTTTTCATTGTTTTTCATCGCTGTTTGTAAATCAGATGATTCAAATCCGTTTAACGCATCGTAACATGATTTGATAAAATTTTCCTGATAATCCTTTGGCATGAAAAGAAATGTTCCACCAACAATAACTAATTCTATTTTTGTTGCATGATGTCCAAATAATTGCAATTGATTAAGTTTTGAAGTGATCTGAATACTTGGCTCATATTGATTTTTTATAGCGTTAATAGTAACTGGTTCTTTTCCTGTATAGCTATTTGGCGTGTTAAATTCAGTTCCACCCGGACAATAGGTACATCTTCCATGCGGACAAGCATATGGTTTTGGCATTAATGCAATTATTGCTACGCCGGATGCAGTCTTTACTGGTTTTTTAAGCAAAACATTTTGTAGTTTTTTGTATGATTCTCCATTCACCGTAGATAAAATTTCGTGGTTTTTTGGGATTCTGTTAAGAGAATATTTTGTGCAAATCCTTTTGATTTCTGATTTTGCCTGATTTTTGGTTGGTTCTGTAATCTGTAAAAGAGATTGTGATATTTCACTGCATGCCATAGAAAAATTTGAGTTTTTCATCTGTTACTGTGATAAATTCTAACATAAATTCCTTAAAGATGTTGATTATGATAAGATTAGACTTAACGCCGTCTTTTCTTTTTCTTTACAGATGTTTTTCGTTTTTTCTTTGCTTTTTTACTAGATGACTTTTTCTTTCTTACGAGTCGTTTTATTTTGCTGTATAATACAGATGTTTTTAGTTTTTTCTTTACTTTTTCACTAGATCGATTTCTTTTTCTAGCAAGACTTCGCCTAAATTTTAAATTTTTTAATTGTACTAATGTAACTTTATCTGCCGCTTCCTTTGTTTGTTTATTAAGAAATTCTTTGCCGTTTTCGGTAAGAACAGTTCTACCATTATCAGCAATGCTCACAAACCCATTATTAACAAGATTTTTGACAAATTCTTTTTTTAGTTCATCTAACCCAGGAGGCTTATTTGTACTGGTCTCTTTTTTCTGTTGTATGCCTTGTTGAAGTAAAAATGTAGTAAGATAATCAGTACCTTTTTGGAGGTGTTGAACCTCTTCAGTTTCAACATTTTTGTCCTCATCATGTTTTCTTTTTGCATCAAGTAGATGCCCAACTAACATATCTGCAGTATTTTCACCCTCTTTGGATTCTGGCAACGTAATTTTTGGGTAGGACTTAAATTTATACTCTATTTACTCTAAAAGTAAAGAACTCTTATGTAAAATGCTCCAAACGCAACTAATGTTGTTATAACCATTAACGGTAGACCTTTGATAAGGAACTCCCTAAAGAATATTCTATATCCAAATCTTTCAGCAACTGCTATTGCTACAAGGTTTGCGCTTGCACCAATTAACGTACCATTACCACCAAGGTCAGCACCAAATGCCAGTGCATAC
>LUMJ01000397.1_pt1 | contig 17031 bp, 19 predicted proteins | sample 729631 | NCBI WGS metagenome assembly LUMJ01 (sample SAMN03860266, study PRJNA289734) | marine metagenome | biome: seawater column; feature: ocean; material: water; isolation source: Red Sea water column Station 22 - depth 500m | place: Saudi Arabia: Red Sea | collected 2011-10-15 | depth 500 m | reverse complement strand
TTTTCTACCAAACATGTTGATTAAGATAAAAATGTCAAGACTTTTTGTTTGTGAAATAGTTTCAATTCCTTCTTCCGCTAATTTTTGCACTGTTTTTTTCCCAATTCCATGTATATCACTTAGATTTAGTGTTTCCATGAACTCAGAAATTTTATCTGGTGTAATAGCCGTTAATCCATCAGGTTTCTTATATCCTGACGCAATTTTTGATAATAGTTTGTTGGGTGATATACCAACAGAGCATGTCAGCTTAGTTTTTTCCCTAACCTCATTTTTAATTTGTTGCGCAATATGAGCAGCCTTAACAAAGTCTTGCTCAACTTTTTCTGATACATCAAGATATGCTTCATCACGTCCAACATATTCGAAGACATCAGCAAATTTTTTAATTATATTCATGGATTTCTCAGACATATCTGAATAATATTCAAAGTCAGCAGGTAGAAAAGCAGAATCAGTTCTATTCTTTAGCTTTTGTTTTGCAGATTGTATTGATAGACCTGATTTTACTCCAAATTCTCTTGCCGTATAATTAGCAGTAGCAATAGCGCCGCTGTCACCACCCCTATCTGAAAACATGCATATAGCAACAGGTTTTGTTTTCAGAGCAGGCGTTCTAATCTCTTCACATTGTGCGTAAAAATAATCAAAATCTACATGCAGAACAACTCTTTGATTCATAAATTGTATAATGGAAAAAGGGATATTATGATATCGGAAAGACAATTAACTAAGCATCTGAAAATAAATTAGAAATGTCGTATCCACTTTCATCTGAAAAGGATGGAATTAAAATCCAACCTGAGAAGATGCAACCTGAAACCTTGTATCATTGTGTATTTCAAAACAAAGTCATGCTGGTCTACAAGGATCAAAATGAAATTTTAAACTGTTATGAAATTGATGACAATGAAATTGTTTCTAAAGTAAAAGAAGCAAATAATGTTGGCATAGAAAAAATTCTAGAAGAATACATTGAAAAAGAAAATTTAAGAAAAAAGTAATTGGTTCACAAACTTTTAATCACATATTAGCACTATTATAGTAAAATGGATTCTGAAAATAACAAAAGCGATGCGGAAGAAATACTATCTGAATTTCAGAAAACTCATGGAATTGAACCAACTGTAGAACCACAGCCAGAAACTGAACCACAGCCAGAAACTGAACCACAGCCAGAAACTGAACCACAGCCAGAAACTAAACTAAAAGAACCGCATAAAGATCATAACACAATTTTCATTGGTACAAAATCAATCATGTCATATGTTACTGCAACTTTAACACAACTTGCATCATTGCCTGCCGTTACAATAATAGCACGTGGTAAGCGTATTACTCAGGCAATAGATGTTTCACAAATGATTGTAAAACGGATGAATGAAGTTGGATATGAAATTAGTGATGTTCGTATATCATCTGATTCATTAGTATCTAAAGACGGACAGAAACGAAATGTATCAAAAATTGAAATTGATATAACAAATTCTTCAACTAGTTAAATAAAACATCATTTCAGCTTTGTTAATAATGCAGAGTATAAGAAAGGTAAAACTGTTGTAGCCTCTGCATGTATTGTTGTTTGTTTTGCATTTTGTGTTACTTTTCCCCAAGATATTGCTTCACGAACTAATGCACCACTCAAACTCCCATCAAATTCTTGCGCGGTAGTAATGTATACAGCAAAATCCAGACCATCTCTATATTGGTTCCACCAGAGTGTATGATGTTTTGATATTCCACCACCAATCATAAGCGCACCTGATTTTTTTGCTTTAAAGATGATACCAGAAAGTGTATCAGCATCTTTGATCACATTTAATTTGAAATCTGAATGTTTCTGCACAAATAACCAAATCTGACTTCCTACAGCACCATCCATAATACCTGGAACTATTACTTTTACATCATTTTTGTATGCAGAGTAAAGAAAAGAACTATCTCCTAGATGCTTTCCAATCATTTTGCATACATCTTCAGTTGACATCTCTCTGGTTCCATTGTCGTATTCTTCTTCTAAAAATAACTGCATTTTTTCTTCAATCAAAGGACCATAACTATCCATTGGTACCAAAACGTTACCCAGCCTATGGAAATTTTCATCAGCAAGTTTTGCATCGTCCAAAGTAAACGACCCCTCATTATAATTTGAGAAATGTCTAGCAATATCATGATCTAGTGCACCACATGTTGTGATAACTACATCAAACCATTTGTTTTCAAAAATTTTATCAATAGACGTTCCTTCATTTATGGAAATATCTTGAACTGGTTCACCTGACTGAATCATAAATTGGAGCATCAATCCACGTATAAAATCCTGACTTAGAAAAACAATGTATACATCTGGAAAACCTTAAAGCACTCTAATGAGACATGACCACAAATGACTGAAAAAATCAAAGTTGCCCTAGTAGGCATTGGTAACTGTTTTTCTGGTTTAATTCAGGGAATCGAATACTATAAACAAAATCCTTCACAGGAGGTAATTGGAATTATTCATGAGAAGTTGCGTGATTATGGAATACATGATATTGATTTTGTAGCAGGCTTTGATGTTGGTGAAAACAAGATTGGTAAATCAATCAATGAAGGAATTTATGAATACCCAAACATGGTTGATTGGATTCCAAAGGATAAGATGCCAAAGACAAAATCCATGATTTATGAGAGTCCAGCCCTAGATGGAGTTGGTATTTGGGTAGAAAATAGAGTCAAGCCAATTCAAAGCGGGAAAAATGAGGCTGATCTAGAAAAGGAAATTAAAGATATCCTAAAGGATACTGGCGCTGAAATAGTGGTCTCATATTTACCAGTAGGATCTGAGAAGGCAACTCAATTTTGGGCTCAGATTTGTCTCGATACTGATACAGCATTTGTGAATTGCATGCCTGCATTCATTGCTTCCAACGAGGAGTGGGCACAAAAATTTACTGATAAGAATATACCTGTTGTTGGTGATGACATAAAGGGACAGGTTGGCGCTACAATTGTTCATAGAACTCTTGCTAGATTGTGTAATGATAGGGGAACGAAGATAGAAAAAACATACCAGATCAACGTTGGAGGCAACACAGACTTTCTAAATATGAAGGAACAGGAACGCCTTGTAAGCAAGAGGATATCTAAAACCGAGAGTGTTCAAAGTCAGCTTGATGAACGTCTTGATGATGACCAAATTTACGTTGGTCCTTCCGACTTTATTCCATTTTTGGCTAACACCAAGTTAATGTTCATGAGGATAGAAGGAAAACAATGGGCAAACATTCCATATAACATGGAAGTTAGGCTTGAGGTTGATGATAAAGCAAATTCTGCTGGTATAGTAATTGATGCAATTAGACTGGCAAAGATTGCTCTCGATGATGGTGTCGGTGGACCAATCATCCCGGCAAGCGCATATCTTATGAAACATCCTATAAAACAAATGAGTGACCCAGAGGCAAAAACTGCATGCGAGAAGTTTGTTGCTGGTAACAGTTAAGATTACTTCATTCGTAAAATATCCACAATAGTTGTTAGCATAGTCAACTAAACTTGTTAGAATTCGATATTCGCTGTGTGCGATCAGATCTTATATGGTTCATATCAAAAAAGTAGATATTTTTGGCTTCAAGTCATTTGGTTTTAAAAATACCAGCGTAAACTTTGAACCAGGATTAGTATCTATTTCTGGACCAAATGGTTCTGGAAAGAGCAACATACTAGATGCGATCATCTTCGCGATGGGTGAAAATAAGGCCAAAGTTATGCGGGCACCAAATCTTAGATCACTAATCCATGATATTGATGGGAACAGACATGGACCAAAACTCACACGTGTTAGAGTTCAATTTGACAATTCTGATAGGAAGATTCCTGTTGATTCTGATCTAGTTACTATTACGCGTGAAATGAGTGATAAAGGCGAAAGCGATTACCATCTTGAGAATAAGAAGATCAACCGAAATCGACTTCGGGATATCTTTGAAATGGCAAATGCTGATCTTAGTCAATTAAATGCAGTTCAACAAGGCACAGTTACACGTATTTCTGAAATGACAAATGAGGAAAAAAGGAAGACGATTGAGGATTTAGTAGGTCTCTCATATTTTGATGAAAAAAAGGCTGAATCTGTAAAGCAGTTAACTGAGGCTGATCAGCGTTTGGAAGTTGCAATGGCAAAAATGGGTGAAGTAAAAAAACAGATAGATGAATTAGAAATTGGTCGAAATCTGAAACTACGCCATGAATTGATTGGACAAGAACTAGATCGATTGAGAGCTGTAGATGCAGCAAGAAAACTGAGACAAATTAAGAGTGAAAAGACACTGAAAGAGGAGAAATACAATCATGATTCATCCGAGACCACGGAACTAGAAAAATCACAATCTACGTTAAACGATGAAATTTCAAAATTAGAGAAAGAAAAATCAGCTTTTTCACAAAAAGTGGATAAATACAATCTGGCTAAATCAGATATTGATACAGGACTAAGTACTGAACAGAAAAAATTCAACGACGCAGATGGTGAAATAAAAACTTCGCAAAAAAGGCTAATTCTAATTGAAAAAAGATTTCCGGATATAGCAACCGAGCTTGAAAATATGAGTCAAAATCAAGGCATAGTGGATTCAGAACTTGAAGAGGTAAAGAGAACTATTCATGAACTAAATGGCAAAAAAAATGTAATGGTTAAAAAAATTGAAAGCAATGATTCTAAAATTAATTCTGTTTTGGTTCATCAATCAGAATTAGCCAGTAAAAAAAATGTAATGGATAAAAAAATCCAAGTACTTCAAAACGAATTACATGATGCAGAAATATCAAAATCACAAACAACATCACAGAAAAACACTATAGAAAATAAAATCAATGATAATACTGGAAAGCACAAGATTATAGAAAAAGAATTAACAAATCTTAAACTATCTTCTAATAAATTTTCTCAAGCAACTTCTGATAAACGTTCTAGAGAAATTGAATCAAGAATATCAAAACTTTCTGAACAAAGAAAAAAAATGGAAAATGATTTAGTGGAACTAGAATTAATTTTAGATAAATCATCAAAGGCTGGACATCGTTATAATGAAAAGATCAAACTTGTCAAGGATGTAATGCACGAAGATTATACGATATCTCAATTAAAAGGTGATGCAAAAAAACTAGGTATTGTAGGTTTTGTATATGAAGTACTTTCTTGGAATAAACAATATGAACGTGCAGTTTTAGCTGTATGTGCTGATTGGATAAAAGCTGCAATTGTTCCAGATTTTGAAACACTGGTGAGCTTGGCACAAGTTGCCAGAAATAAAAGATTACCTAAACTAAAAATTATTCCGCTTAATGCAATACCTGAATTTAGAATGAAGATACCAAAAACATCTGGACTGTTAGGTGTTTTATCTGATTATGTTAAATGCGATAGGGAATATCTTCCAATTGCCAGATTTTTATTTGGAAGTATAATACTAACACAAACAGGAAGGGATGCACACCAATTATCTAAGGCTGGTTACAAGGCGGTATCTATTAACGGAGAATTTTTTGAATCCAAAACAAATGCTGTTACAATAGATATCAATTCAAAAATATCCAAGTTGACAAAAATTATTTCTCAAAGTTCAACTGTAGAAGGATTATTACAAACAATTACATTGTTATCCAATCACGTAAAAAAGAAAAAATCAAAGCTTAAACAAATTGAAGAGCAACAGCGCTATCTTATGAAGCAGCTACAAGTATCCGAAACTGAACGGGGAAAAGCGTCACATAGCCATTCTACTTTACAATCACAAATTAAATCGAGAACTAACATGTTAGATCAACTTTCACAACGAATTTCTCAGCTAAGAACGCAGGAAGAACATCTCCATCCAAGAATTATCCAAATCTCATCAAGTATTGAGTCTCTTGAACAGCGAATTAGCTTAGTAAAGAAAAATTATTCTGGTGATGGACAAACTAGTGTTGCAAATGAACTTTCTTTCCTAAATAAGAAAAAATCTTCATTGAATTCTGAAATGACCAATATAATGAAGGAACTGAGCGAGGCCGAGGCAGGCATATCTGTGGTAGAGGACAAAAGAAGGCTTAGAAAGAAAGCACTTTTGGATGAACAAACTTCTATTACTGGTGAAAAAATCGAGTTGGAATCTAACATTAAGAAGTATCAGACGGAGAAAGATGCATCTGAGAAAGAGTTAGAAAAACTAAGAGGTGAAGAACAAGAATTAATTGCCACTTCAGGAACATCTGTATCTCGACTAACTGAATTTGATGGGAAACTGGACGAAAGAAGAAAGAAAGAAAAGAAAGTTACAGATGAAATTAACAGACTTGCAATAGAGTTAGATGGGCTTGAGCGTGATCTTGTAGGAATCAAAACCGAGGAATCATCACTTAAGAAGATTCTAAATGCGTTTGGATTTGATGAATCAATTGAAACATTTGATGTTGGACCATCAATCGAGATACTAGAAAAGGAAGAAAATTCGTTAGCTACATCACTAAATGCAATTGCTCCTCAAAGATATGTAGAAATATCCACTGGGTATCGTGAATCGTCAAACAGAAAGAATGAACTTGAGGAAGAGCGTAATGCAGTTGTGGCATTTATAGAATCGATCGAGAAGGATAAGCGACAGACATTCTTGGACGCATTTGATACTGTTGACAAGGAAATCAGAGAGATATTTACCAAGATGAATGGTGGTAATGCATGGCTTGAGTTAGAAAACGAAGACGACATATTCAATGCAGGCATCTCATATTTCATACAATTCCAAAATAAGCCTAAGAGAGAGTCTACCTCAATTAGTGGTGGTGAAAAAACCCTTGCTGCAGTTGTTTTTGTTCTAGCACTACAAAGACTCAAACCTTCACCGTTTTACCTATTTGATGAAATTGATGCGCATTTGGATGCACCAAACTCCCAAAGTTTATCCAAAATTGTGGAGGAGAGATCAAAAGGAAGCCAATTCATTATGGTTTCTCTAAAAGATTCTGTTGTAGAAAAGGCGAAATTAATCTATGGTGTATATCCTAAAAATGGTGTTTCGCATGTTGTAACATACAAAGACAAAAGAATTCCTGACAGAATACCAGTTTAGCTTATATCCACAAAGCAAGCCACATTTCTTCCATCACGTGTTTCAAGCATTGGTACATCCTTACATTTTTTAATTGCGTATGGACATCGAGCAAGAAATCTACAACCAGAGTAAAAGTCTATGTCAAGTGGTTCATTAATACGAATTATTTTTTCTTTATACAAGTTATCAGGATTCGGTTCAGATATTGCGTCAATTAACGCTTGAGTGTAAGGATGTCTTGGTTTTAATAAAACCTGATTTATTGGTCCAAATTCCATAATCTTACCAAGATACAAGATTATTATTCTATCTCCAAAATACCTTGCAGTTGCAAGATCATGTGTTATGTAAATAAATGAAATGTTATTTTTTTTCTGAATGTCTTTCATCAATTCAAGAACTTCTGCACGTATTGAAACATCTAGCATGGAAACTGGTTCATCTGCGATGATGATTTTTGGTCTTAAGACTAATGCTCTTGCTAAAACTACTCGTTGTCTTTGTCCACCTGATAGCATGTGAGGATATTTGTTTACAATTTCTTCAGCAGGTTCAAGTTTTACTTCTCTAAGTGTGTCCAAAACAATTTTTTCTCTTTCTGAATCATGTCCAATATTATGAATCTGTAGCGGCTCAGATACAATGTCCTTAACTTTCATTCTAGGGTTAATGGAGTCATAAGGATCCTGATGTACCATTTGGCAATTCATTCTAATTTTCATCAAACTATTTGTGTTATTTTTGATCTCTTTCCCTTGGAAAATTACTTTGCCAGAGTCTTGTGTTATTGCCCCAAGAATTAATTTTGCGATTGTTGATTTACCTGAACCAGATTCCCCAGCAATAACAAGTACTTCGTCATTATGCAGCGAAAATGAAACATCCTCCACTGCTTTTACTATAGATGTTTTTGAACCAAACATATTTTTTTTGATAAACTGTTTGGACAGACCTTCAACTCTCAGAATTTCATCCAACAAACCGATATCGAATGACTAGTATATCAAGAAATCATAAAAATAATTTATTTGATATCAAAAAGGTTTTATGAGGCACAGATTTTGGTGCATTTTATGAGTCAGAAATCCATACAAAATGAATTAGAATATACAAAATGTATCGTAAGCGAACGACTTTGTTACTATGAACCACACAAAAATAAATTACAAAAGACATTAGTTCAGGAATTATCATCAAGCTTAAATCAAAAACAAAAATCAATTCATCCAAAATTTTTCTATGATAAAAAAGGTTCTGAACTTTTTGAAGAAATATGTAAGTTACCAGAATACTATCTAACAAGAACTGAAATTAGCATATTAACACAACTATATGAGAAGCTTCCACCACACCTAAACGGAGATTTCAGGCTTGTGGAATTGGGAAGCGGCTCAGCAAAAAAAACTCGAATATTGATTTCCATTCTAGAAAGATTACAAAAACACGTGGAATATTTCCCAATAGATGTTTCTAATATACTTAAAGACAGTTCCAAAAAGTTACGTGATGATTATCAGAATTTACGTGTAACCGGCATAATTGATAGCTATGAAAGTGGATTAGAATTCCTAAAACATTATGACCAAAAGAATAATCTAATCATATTTTTGGGTTCAAGCTTTGGAAACTTTAGTTATGAAAATGGCTTAACATTTTTACAAAAAATAAATTCGTCTATGAAGAAAAATGATTTATTTTTAATTGGGCTGGATCTTGTAAAAGATAAAACAGTATTAGAACGTGCATATAATGATTCACAAGATATTACTGCAAAATTTAATCTTAATGTTTTATCAAGAATTAATTCAGAATTAGATAGTGATTTTAACATAAGAAAATTTGTACATCATGCAATATACAATGAAAGTCAGAGTAGGGTCGAGATATACTTACGCTCTTTAGAAAATCAGACGGTGAATATCTCTAAAGCTAGTATGACATTACAAATTAAACAGGACGAGTTAATTCATACAGAAAATTCATGTAAGTATACGATTTCAAAGATAAAAGAAATGTTATCAATTACTGGTTTTCAAATTAGAGATGTATGGTATGATGAGAAACAACACTATTGTTTGGTTTTATTTTCAAAAAATGATTAAATATATTCTGCACATCTAAACCCTGAAAACATCCACCTTTCATCTAGTCTGAAAAAGTTTCTATAACTTCCACGGATAGAAATTGATGGTGTACCAAAGGAACCACCTCTTAACACTTTTTGATTTGAAAACCATTTGTCATTATATTCAGAAAAGCCTGTTTTGAATCCAGGATAACCAGAGAATTCCGTTGATGTCCATTCCCATACATCTCCAATCATCTGATGACATCCATAGTGGCTCTTGCCGTTGGGGTATGCACCAATTTCCGAGCAATTCCAAATGTATGATTCTAACAGATTTGCATGTAGAAGATCGGGAGATTCATTGCCCCATGGGAAAATTGTTTTTATCTGTTTTTTCTCATCCCAACATGCAGCCTTTTCCCATTCTGCTTCAGTTGGCAATCTTTTGCCTGCCCATTTACAATATGCATCAGCTTCGTAATAACTAACATGACAAACAGGTTCATTCTGGTTAATCTTTCGATTTCCCAAAAAGTCACAAGCCATCCATTGTCCATCAGTCTTTTTCCAATACATTGGGGCCTTCCAGTTTTCATTTTGCACTTTATCCCAACCATCCGATAGCCAATATTTGAAATCATCATAACCTCCATCCTCTACAAATTCCATGTATTGCTTGTTTGTAATTGGATACGAGTCAATTTTATAGTCATCAAGATAGACTTTATGTTCTGGCAATTCAATATCGTAGCAGAACTGATCACCTGGATAACCCATTGTATACAGACCACCATCAATTTTGATTGATCCAGATTCCTGTTGTGATGGTGTAGGCTGGGTGTTTTTTGTTAATGGCTTATATCTATCCGCTAATAGATGTTGTAAATCATAAACTAAAAGTTCTTGATGCTGGCATTCATGATTTATTGCCATAAAGAAGAGTTGCTGTGTCTTTTCATCCAACATTTCATTCTGTAAAATGTTAGTAACTTTGTCAGTCATCATATGAAAATATTCAAAAACTTGATCAACTGTGGGTCGTGTTGCCAATCCCCTCTTATCCTTATCATGTGGTTCACCAAATTGGTGATAGTATGAATTTAGATATTCACTAAATTCCTGTGAATAAAATTCGTAGTTGTTAATGGTTTTGCTCATAACAACTTCAAGAAGCCAACTAACATGTCCTAAATGCCATTTTGGTGGACTCATAAAAGGAGCAGTTTGTACAATAAAATCATCCTTCTCAAGTGTTTGTACAAGACCTAACGTCCTAGCTCTTGTTTCATTAAATTGTTCCAAAAGATTGGATTTTTGTTTTGAAACTACTTCCATGTCAACTCATTTTTGTTATGTTCATATTATATTTTTGTTAAGAATTATAACAACTACATTTTCTGCTTTTATGTTTGACGCATCCGACAAGTCGATGATCCTGGCATCCACAAATCATACATTTTTTCTTATTTTCACTCATCTTTACTATGGCTCACAACTAGTAATTTCGTATAATTTATCCACAATTGCTTTGAGTTCTTCCTCGCTTTCAGCTGTTTCAGCCTGTGCTCTCAAATTTGTAAGAAAGTTTTTTGCAAAGGAATTAAGAGATATTTCACCCAATGTTTGAGATTCTAAACAGGCATCTATTTCTTGAATGTACGCAGACTTATCAAACAAGTTGATAGATATAGGCTGTGTACTGAAAAAATAAGAAGATGCAGTAAATCCTATCACTACAACTGCTATAACAGCAACAGTAAATTTTACGTTCACACCCATAGTATTTCACCTATTCAGTAGCCACGAGCAAAGAGTACATTTGTAGTGCCTGAATTTTTACAGTAAATACATGTTTCTGCTTTAGTGTTATCAGATGGAATTACACGTATGTCTGCGCCAGTTTCTTCCTTGATCTTATCTTCACAAGTTTGATTACCACACCAAGAACAGTCAATCATTTTACCATTATCTAGTTCTTTTTTGAATTGCTGGTATTCAGATACTTTAACAACTCTTTCATCAAGTATTTTTTTAGCAGTATCAAACATTTCTTTCTGAATATTTTGTAGCTCTAGAGAAATTTTTTCGCTGGATGAATCCATTTCAATGCTAGTTTTTGTTTGGGTATGTCGCCTAACCAAAACTACTTGGTTTTTAGCAATATCTTTAGGCCCAATTTCGATTCGTACTGGTATACCTTTCATCTCCCAATCATTGAACTTGAAACCTGGAGTAAGCTGTTCTCTATCATCTAGATGCACACGCAGACTAATTTTGGATAGACTATCTTTGATTTGGTTTGCCTTTTGTATTACATTCCCTTTTTCATCATCTGAATAATAAATTGGAATTATGACAACTTGAATAGGTGCTACTTTTGGTGGTAAGACAAGTCCTTTGTCATCACCATGTGTCATAATCATACCACCTATCAATCTCCATGAAACACCCCATGATGTTTGCCACGCAAAAATTTCAGTGTTATTTTCATCAAGATACTTTACATCAAATGGTTTGGAAAAATTTTGGCCAAGAAAATGAGACGTTCCCATTTGAAGTGCTTTGCCATCAGGCATTAATGATTCAAGTGTATCAGTGTAAACTGCACCAACAAATTTATCACCATCACTTTTTTTCCCAGTTATTACAGGAACCGCTAGTTCTTCTTCTATAGTTTTTTTGTACAGTTCTAAAATATCTGCAACTTCTTTTTCAGCTTCGTCCTTAGTGGCATGAGCAGTATGACCTTCCTGCCACAAAAACTCTGACGTCCTTAGAAATGGTTTTGTACCTTTAATTTCTGCTCTTAATGCTGTATTCCAAAAATTAATTTTTAGTGGTAGGTCTCTCCAACTTCTTATCCACTTAGAAAAAAGTGAGTATGCAAGGGTTTCAGAAGTAGGACGAAGTGCAAGCCTATCACCAAGCTCTGAATTTCCTGAGTGTGTAACCCAGAAAACTTCAGGGTTGAGTCCTTCAAAATGTTCTTTTTCTTTAGCAAGTAATGATTCAGGTATTAGTACTGGTAAAAATCCATTCCTGTGACCAGTCTCTCTCAATTTATTATCAAGTGATTCCTTAATTGATTCCCAAATAGAATAGCCATCAGGTCTTAGTACGATTAGTCCCTTGACTGGTGCATAATCTGCAAGTTCTGCCTTGATGATTACTTGTGTATACCATTCACTAAAATTATCATTTTTTGAAACTGTGATACCAACTTCTTTACTCAATTAATCTCCCACCATCAATCAGCATAATGAGCTTTACTAGTTTGATGTTATTTTATTTATGACCAAGTCTCTTTGCCTTAACGAATTTCCAAAGTTTTTTTGTCATCTGACTTGGAGGGATATCAATTTTACCAAATATTTGCTCTAATGTCTCTTTCCTATTTTTGAAACTTATAGCATATCCACCAAATGGTTTTTTGGTTTTGCGCCTTTTACTAACTTTTTTTCTTTTCACAGTTTTTCTTTTCACAGATTTTCGTTTTACTGCTTTTCGTTTTACTGCTTTTCGCTTCTTTTTCTTCATCAAGTTAGGTCATCCCCCTTACACAAAACTTTACCTGTTACCCTACTTTGGAAGTTTGGACAAACAAAACATGGTATGAACTGTATATCCTTCTTAAGTACTGGACAATCAACAAATTCCTGTTTCATTCTCTTTAGCATTTTGGGACTCACGCCTTTAATTTTCAATTTTCCTTTTTCATCCATCATGCCAGAGCTCTTCAGTTCTTCTTTTACTTCTTTTGAAAGCATCTGCCTTTTTTCGACACTTTTTATTTCGACCTCATACTTGAACTTGAGTTCATCTGACATAATTAATCTGCAAACATACCTGATTTAATATTAACTGATGCGATCTATCATTTTCTGTTAAGATTAATATTGTTTAGAATAAATTTTAAAACAGAAAACAATTGTTAGCAATTTTTGATGTTGAGGGAGTTCTTTATGATGCAGAATATCTTCCTTTGTTAGCTGAAAAAGTGAATAAAGAAAATCAAATCTGGGAAATTACAAAAAAAGGTATAGAGGGAAAGATAGATTGGGTGGAAGGTCTCAAAGAACGTGTTCATCTTCTTAATGGTATAGATTATGATACATGTGTTGAAGTTGCAAATTCTTTACCAATAATGACTGGTGCCAAAGAAGCATGTCTTGCATTAAAAGAAGCTGGCTGGAAAATAATGGCAGTTTCCGGCGGCTTTACAATCATAACTGATAGGTTAAAAAAAGAGTTGGGTCTTGATTTTGTTTTTAGTAACGAACTTGTATTCAAAGATGATAAGCTCGATGATGTTATTGTAAATGTTGATGCTGATAAAGCAAAATCAGCTATGATTAAAGTCAACGAATGGAATGAGAAAAAAGAAGATATTGTAGCAGTGGTGGATGGTGCAAATGATGTAAAGCTCTTTGATATTACTGGTTTTGGAATAGCCTTTCGTGCTCAAGATTTAGTTAAGGATTTAGCTACAGTAACTCTTGATGAAAAGGATCTTTCAAAGATTGTAGGTTTGATTAATACGCATTATAACCTAAAACTAGAATTACAAACACTTGCGTAGCCAATCTAAATGTTTTAACGGTACGCATCCAGAAAAATATAATGGTATTAGAAATCATTCCAATAAAAATTCAAAGAGAAATTGGAATTGACGCTAATTTTGTAGATTTGATTCTAGAATCATCAGAAATTAATGATGGTGACATACTAGTTTTCTCCCAAAAAATAGTTTCCAAGAATGAAGGTCGTATACTAAGTTTATCATCTGTTAATCCTTCACTTCTTGCTGATGGTATAGCTAGTTCATACGGTAAGGATCCCAGGTTGGTAGAATTGATACTTTCAGAAAGTGAAAGGATAGTTAGAATGGAAAATGGAATAATTATAGTTAAAACAAAACATGGATTTGTTTGTGCTAATGCTGGTATTGATGAAAGCAATGTGCAAGATGGTTATGCTACGTTGCTACCTAAGGACCCAGACAAGTCAGCTAGATTATTGAAAGAAAGAATTGAACAAAAAAATAGGAATTGCTGGTCTTGAACCCATCTTAGATTATAATGGTAAGCCTGATACATTTGGGAAGATTATGCAGGTAACAGCTATAGCAGTTGCTGATGAGGTTTGTTCAGCATCGGAACTTGTAATGGGAAAAGTAGAAAAATGTCCCATTGTAATAGTTAGAAATTACAACTTTAATTTTTCTAATGCAAAAATTCAGAAATTATTACGATCAGAACATGACGATCTATTCCGATAATTCTAAATAATTATTACACTCAAATGAATATGTATTATCATGTCACTAAAGACAGAATTACATTGTCATAATATTTTTTCTAATGGACATGTAGGTGCCCTAGAACCAATTCATGATTGTAATGTTACTATTCCTATGCAACTAGAACAGGCTCATCTGGCAGGTCTTGATGTACTTTTTGTTACTAATCATAATACTATTGATGGATACAGACAAATTCTTGAATATAAAAAAAATCATCATAAATTTGATGCGTTGAATGTGTATCCAGCAGAAGAGGTTACAACTGATAATGAATCACACGTATTAGTTTATGGCATTGTTAATTCTATCAAATCAGGACTCTCATTACATGAGATATTAGATGAGGTAAAAAAACAGGATGCTGTAACTGTTGCACCACATCCATTCAGCTTAATGGACGCATTGCGTGATGATTCAATATATTGTGATCTATTTGAAGTGTTTAACAGCTCTAATGTTGATGTATATTCGAATCTTAGGGCAAAAAAATTTGCAAAAGAAAAATCATTGCATCTAGTTGCAGGTAGCGACTCTCATGTACAATCTACCATTGGCAGATCAACTAATCTAATTCATTCTGAGAATAAATTGGATAGTATCATTTCTGCAATGAAACACCACAAGATAACAATTGAAAACACTGGATACATACAACCCAAAGAGGCATTAGAACACATAAGATACAAGATTCAGAACTCAGCTTTTTTCATAGACAAGTATACGGCACAGTTTTATCCACGAGCATTAGTACCAATTAAATTTCTTTATAAATTGTATATGATTAATCCTGAAGGCATATTTTGGAATATGTTTTACAGAATGTCTATAATCGCACTTAGGAGAATCTCTAAGAAAATAAATTTTGAGGGGTATGATCACCGTCTATTTCGAGAACGTGATTTGGGAACCATAGCAAAAATGATCTTTTAATTTATTGTTCAGCAAATATTGATATTAGTTAGTTTTTACATATAATTTGATTTGGTTGTACTAGAACTTCATGGATCTGGCGGTCATATTTTTGCAGATGTTACCGATGAGCAAGCGAAAAAGGCAGACCTTGGCGTTGGCAAATGTTTTCTAGCTCCAATTGGTAAGCTTGAAGAGCAAAAGATGCAGAAATATTTTTGCAAGAAATGCGAGTCTGAGTTTGGTGGCTCACCTAAAATTCAGATAGAAGAAAGTCCCAATGAACCTGTTGCAGATGGATTGATTTTGAAGGAAAGAGGTCAATACACATGCGATAAATGCAGTTCAATAATTGGTGAATATCGTGTATTTGAGCAAGGATAGTAAGACTAGATTTTTGCAAACGAATATTCTGGTAACTGTAAATCACCAAAAACATCTGGATGAATAATACCAGCTAGTATTTCAATACCAGTTATGGTTCGAAGACTTGGTTTACTGAAATATGAATTTGCATCAACTGCATAAACATTATTTTTCTTAACAGCTTTCAATTCGTTCCAATTTGTATTCTTGGCAAGCACATTATTGTATTCAGATATTGTTCGCTTGACATCAAAACCACATGGCATCATTACAATAACGTCTGGATTTGCTTCCTTTATCTCTTCTAACTTCATCTTCCTTGATGGCATTTTTTCTGAACTTATCAGATTTTCTCCACCAGCAGTCTCAATCATCTCTGGAATCCAATGACCCGAAGTAAAAAATGGATTCACCCATTCTATTGCAACCACCCTTGGCCGTTCTTCAAACGTTTTGCTCTTTACAAATTCTAGTCTCTTTGATAGTGAGTCAACCAGATTGTTACCCTCCTTTTCCTTACCAACTATCTTTGAGATGTCCTTGATACTTATCAAAATTTCATCAACATCATGAGGATCCATAGTGTAAACCACAGGTTTTTTTTCTAATACCTCCATAGCCTTTTTTACATGTTCGGTATGTGCAGAGCAGACTTCGCAAATGTTCTGAGAAATAATTAAGTCAGGCTTTGCGTTTATGAGATTTTCTTTGTTTAGATTGTAAATCTCCTTACCATCAGTCATTAATTGACAAATTTTGTCATCAATCTGTTTGCTTGACATTGAATCTGGATCAAATACAGAGCTAATAACTCGTGGTTTGGATTTAGCGTTATTTGGATAGTTACATTCATGTGTTACACCAAAAAGTTTGTCATCTGCACCCAAGCTGTAAATTAATTCAGTTGCGCTTGGCAGAAAAGTTACAATTCTTTGTGGTCCCATAATTTACCTATCCACACCTAGGAACTCATTAGTTTTTTGTTCTCTATCTTCTGACCGTATTTTTCCAACAAGTTATCATAAAGTTTTTTTCGTTCTAACTTGAGATTTTTATTTTCATCGTACATTTTTGTAAAGAAACAACCAAGAACTCTTTCATTATTGTCATCGAAAAATCTTACACTGAAGCTTATGCGCTCTGGTTTTTCCTCCATCACGAATTCCGCACGTTTTATCATGTAAGGGTTAACGTGCATGTGGCATGGACCATCGTTATCTCCTATTGTTATCCATTGATCTTTTCGGACGGTAAGAACACTACTATGGAAAATGCTCTTTACGTACCAGATCCCCAGATTTCATGGGCTATGT
>LUMJ01000713.1_pt2 | contig 17049 bp, 22 predicted proteins | sample 729631 | NCBI WGS metagenome assembly LUMJ01 (sample SAMN03860266, study PRJNA289734) | marine metagenome | biome: seawater column; feature: ocean; material: water; isolation source: Red Sea water column Station 22 - depth 500m | place: Saudi Arabia: Red Sea | collected 2011-10-15 | depth 500 m | reverse complement strand
GTCCGGAATCGGTCGGCGAGGAGCCGATGGCCGGCGGGTGCCAGCTGGTCCGGGCAGAAGACCACCAGGTCGCCAACGGTTCCCCGATCTGCGACGACCTCCGCGGCCACACCCACCTGGGTCCGGTCCCGGCTCAGTTCCCGGGCCACCGAGATCCACGACAGGCCCACCAGGAGCAGCAGCGCCAGCGCGGCGGCCTGCCGGGGCAGCCGGGCCAGTCCGACCGCCGCGGCCAGCACCACCGGGACGAAGCAGAAGACGGCGTAGCGCCCCTGGAAGGCGGTCTGGGTCACGAGGCTCACCCCGGCACCCAGCGCCATCGTGGAGATGCCGACGCCGGCCGCCAGCCAGAGCCAGGGCAGGTCGGCCAGGCCCAGTTCCGCCCGATCGCCCCGCGTGCCGAGGCCCAGCGCGACCAGGACGGAGAGCACCACCGCCACGAGCAGGGCCTCGGACCCGCGTCCACCCCCGAAGGACTCGAGGGCGAGGGCCACGACCACCGTGGGCCGCGGACCCGGCGACCACGGCGTCCCGGTGTGGGCCAACTGGTCCAGGAAGACCGGCAGCCAGGGCAGGAACGCCACCGCCAGTCGCCCCGTCGCCATGGCGAGGCCGAGGCCGCCCAGCAGCACCGCCACGAGGAACAGTGCCCAGTAGTGCGTGTAGAGAAGGGCCGCCACCACGAGGCCCACCGCAGCCAGGTTCCGTCGGGTCGGTCGCCGCCACGCCGCCTCCACGGCGAGGTGGCCCAACAGCAGCAGGACGACCAGCAGGGCGTACATCCGCGCCTCGGTGGCGTAGCGGATGGCGAACGGGCTGGCCGCCAGGACGCCGAGCGCCAGACCCGCCACCCGGGCCTCGGCGTGGCGACGGCGGTCCAGGCGGCGAGCAGCAGGTAGAACAACGGCGGGTGCCCGTCGTGTCGGAGCGCGTCGACCAGTCCGCCGGGGGCACGGTCCGCCAGGGCCACCGACTGCGCCTCGTCCAGCCAAAGCGGCGAGTCGGCGACGAACCGCAGCACCACGCCCACGACCACGGCCAACACCAGCACGAGGATCGTCGTGCCGGCGAGGCCCGGCCATCGGGCGTCCCCCGTCGAGGACCTGGTCGAGGACGCAGCCACGGCCCCCGATGGTACCGGGCGACCGGAAGCCGGTGGGTATGCTGCGCGTCAGCACGAGGGCCGGGCTGGCCGCCCCTCCCGGACCCCCGGCCGACGAGCGACGCACCCCATGGACCACGGCGAGCCCACCCACCGCGACACCACCGGGGTCCCTGCGTCCACACCACAGACGGTCGTGATCGGTGCCGGGCCCGCCGGCCTGACCGCCGCCTACCAGTTGGGCAAGGCCGGCCTACCGGCGACCGTCCTCGAGGCCGACGACGTGGTCGGTGGCATCAGCCGTACGGCGGTCCGCGACGGTTGGCGCTTCGACATCGGCGGGCACCGGTTCTTCACGAAGGTCCGTGCGGTCTCGGACCTCTGGCACGAGATCCTCGATGAGGACGACTTCCTCGTCCGGCCCCGAATGAGCCGCATCTACTACGGCGGCCGCTTCTACGACTATCCCCTGCGGGCCGGCAACGCCCTGCGGAACCTGGGACCCATCGAGGCCGTGCGCTGCGTCCTGTCGTACCTGTGGGCCCGGGTCCGGCCGCCACGCGACCAGAGCAGCTTCGAGGGCTGGACGGCCGCCCGATTCGGCTGGCGCCTGTACCGGACCTTCTTCAAGACCTATACCGAGAAGGTCTGGGGAGTGCCCGGCGACCAGCTCCAGGCCGACTGGGCCGCCCAGCGGATCAAGAACCTCTCGCTGTTCCGGGCAGTCCTCAACTCGCTCCTCCCCCGCCGCAACCAGAAGGACATCACCAGCCTCATCGAGGAGTTCGAGTACCCCCGCCACGGTCCCGGGATGATGTGGGAGCGCTGCCACGAGAAGGTCGCCGCCCTCGGTGGCGACGTCCGCCTCGAACACCCGGTGGTCCGCATCCGACATTCCGCCGGCCGGGCGCAAGGCGATGGGCCCGGCGGTCCCGGATGACGTCCGCGCCGCCGCCGACGGTCTCCACTTCCGGGACTTCATCACGGTGGCCCTGGTCGTTCCCGAGGAGGACGGGTTCCCCGACAACTGGATCTACATCCACTCCCCCGACGTGGGTGTGGGCCGCATCCAGAACTTCGGACGTTGGTCGCCGTTCCTCGTCAAGGACGGCCGGACCTGCCTCGGGCTGGAGTACTTCGTCAACGAGGGTGACGAACGTTGGAACGCCGCCGACGAGGACCTCATCGCCACGGCCAGCCGGGAGATGGCGACCCTCGGCCTGCTCGAGCCGGCCCGCATCGAGGCCGGCTACGTGGTCCGGATGCCCAAGGCGTACCCGATGTACGACGCCACCTACCAGGCCAACGTGGGCGTCATGAGGGACTGGCTGGCCGAGCACGCCCACAACGTCCACCCGGTGGGCCGCAACGGCATGCACCGCTACAACAACCAGGACCACTCGATGCTGACCGCCATGCTCGTCGTCGAGAACATCCAGGGCGCCGACCACGATGTCTGGCAGGTCAACGTCGAGGAGGACTACCACGAGGAGATCCGGCCCCGTCGCCCCGGGTCCCCCCACTGAGGCGGGGATCGTCCGGCCATGGCCTCCATGCACCGCCTTGCCGGCCGCCTGACGCCCTTCGGCCGCCACCTCGGCCTCATCGCCATCGCCGGCCTGGCGGTACGGCTTCTCTACGTGCTGCTCGTGGTCCGCGGCAACGAACTGACCGGCGACGCCCGCTACTACCACGAGGCTGCCAACCTGCTCGCCGACGGGCTCGGCTTCACCGAGCCGTACCGCTACCTCTACGGCGGCGGCCACGAGTACCTGTTCGTCGAGGACCATTCGCTCATCGCTTCGACCGCCAACACGGAGCTGCCCATCGGACACATCGAGCCCACGGCCGGCCACCCGCCCCTGTGGGTCCTGCTGCTCGGCCTGGCCTCCCTTCTCGGCGTGACGAGCGTCCTCGGACATCAACTGGTGTCGGCCTGCGTGGGCGTCGCCGGCATCCTCCTGGTCGGACTGCTGGGTCGACAGGTCGCAGGCGACCGGGTCGGACTGCTGGCGGCCGGCATCGCCGCCGGGTACGCCTTCCTGTGGCTGAACGACGGCTCGATCATGTCCGAAGGGCTGGTCGTGGCCCTGGTGGCCGCCAGCACACTGGTGGCGCTGCGGGTCGGCGACGACCCGTCCCGCCGCAACCTCCTGGTCCTCGGGCTGCTCGGCGGCCTCGCCGCCCTGACCCGGGCTGAGCTGCTCCTGTTCCTCCCGGTCGCCGTCCTGCCCCTCCTGGGCAGTCCCGGGGTGCCGCCCGTCGTCCGCCTCCGACGCGTCGGTGCCGTGGCCGCGGTCGTCCTGCTTGTGCTCTCGCCGTGGCTCGTGCGCAACCTGGTTCGGTTCGAGGAGCCCGTTCTCCTCTCGAACGGCTCCGGCGTGCTGTTGGCCCAGACCAACTGCGACGCCACCTATTACGGCGACAAGGTCGGGTACTGGGAGCACCTCTGCCTGCTCCCCCAGCCGATCGGCGAGGACGGCCAGCCCCTCGACGAGTCCCAACGCGACGTCGTCTGGCGCAGCCGCGGCCTCGACTACGCCGGCGACCACCTCGCGCGCCTGCTGGGGCACGCCATGCCCCGACGCGTCGCTCGGGTGTGGGCCCTCGACGCCCCGGTCCAGCAGTTACGGGCCGACATGCTCGTCGAGGGTCGTTCCTTCCGGGCGTCGGTGCTCGGCCTGACCCAGTACGCCTTCCTGGTCCCGGCCGCCGTCGCCGGCGCCGTCCTGCTCCGTCGACGACGCCGCCCCCTCCTGCCGCTGCTCGCCTGGCCCGCCATCGTCACGCTCGTGGCGGCCGCATCGATGGGAACCACCCGCTACCGGGTCAGCGCCGAGGTCACGATCGTCGTCCTCGCCGCGGTCGCCGTCGACGCCCTCCTGCGGTACAGGCGGGACCGCCGCGGCGCCTCCACGGGCTGACGCCCGGGGCACCCCTACACTTCGCCCGATGGCCCATCCCGTCAGCGTCACCCTCGACGTGGAGGACCTGCGTCCCTCCCACGACCTGCCCGAGCGGGCGGTCCTGATGACCCACCGGGTCCTCGACCTCTTCGCCGAGGCCGGAGTGCGGGCCTCGGTCTACGTCGTGGCCGACCTGGCGGAGCGGCGACCCGAGCTGGTCCGTCGGGCCGCCGACGACGGCCACGAGGAGGGACTCCACGGACACGAACACGTACCGCTCCCGATCGTCGGCGCAGACCGTTTCGGCGCCGTGACCCGGGACGCCCGGGCACTGCTCCAGGACCTTTCGGGCCAGTCCGTGGAGGGGTACCGGGCACCCATGATGTCGCTCGTGCCCGCCAGCAACTGGGCGGTGCCGATCCTGGCCGACCTGGGCTTCACCTACTCCTCCAGCACCCTGCCGGCCCCCAGCCCCCTCTACGGCTGGCCGGGCCTTCCCCGTCGGGCGTTCCGATGGGCGGACGGCCCCGTCGAGCTGCCCTGCCCCCTCGTCCGCCTGCCGCTCCTCGACCTGCCCTACCTGGGCGGCACCTACTTGCGCCTCCTCCCCGATGCCGTGCGCCGCCACGGCACCCGCCGGGCGGGACCCGACGAGGTGCTCTGGACCTACTGCCACCCCTGGGAGTTCGACCCCGACGAGGCCTACCACCCCCATGAGCACATCGGGACGCTCGCCAGCCGGGTGGCCTGGCTGCGCCGGAGCCGCATGGAACGACGGTTCCGGCGCCTGTTGGGAGAGCCGGTCGGCCCGCCGCTGGCTGATCGGGTGCAATCCCTGGCGGCCGCCGGCCTCCCGGTCGTCGATCCGGCCCAGCCGCCGGCCCTCGGCCGGGCTGCCCGCCTCGCCAACGGTCGGCTGCGCAGCAGCTGATGGGCGCCCCGCCCACCCCGCGCCTGCCTGTCACCTTTGCCGGACGGCTCGCCCTGATCGCCGGCCTCGGGGGGTTGCTCCGGGTGCTCTACGTGCTGCTGGTGGTCGCGGACAACCCACTCAGCGGGGACGCCGCCGGCTACCACCACGCCGCCAACCTCCTGGCCGACGGCCTGGGCTTTCCCGAGCCACTGCGCCACATGTTCGGGGGCGTGGACCTCATCGTCCGTGACGGCGCCGACATGCTGGTGGCAACCCCGATCGGCCACCTGGAGCCGACGGCGGGCCATCCGCCCGTTTGGACGATCCTGCTCGGGATCGCCTCCTTCCTGGGGGCGGTCACCGTGCTCCAGCACCAAGTCGTCGCCGCCCTGCTGGGCATCCCCGCCATCGTCCTCGTCGGGCTCCTCGGACGCGACCTCCGTTCGGAGCGACTGGGCCTCGTGGCCGCCTCGATCACCGCCGGCTACGCCTTCATCTGGGTCAACGACGGCCTCCTCATGGCCGAGACGGCCGCCATCGCCGCGGCCGCCGGCACCTCCTGGGCGGGCCTGCGCTTCACCCGCGATCCCTCGCGCCGACGGGCGGTCATCCTGGGGCTCGTCGGCGGACTCGCTGCCCTGTCTCGGGCGGAGCTGCTGCTGATGCTGCCGTTGCTGGTCGGGGTCGTCCTGGTGCGGGCCGCACTGCCCTGGCGGGAGCGCCTCGCACGCACGGCGATGGCAGCTGCGGCGACGCTGCTGCTGCTGGCACCCTGGGTGGTCCGCAACCTGCTGGTGTTCGAGGAGCCGGTCTTCCTGTCGAACGGTGCGGGCACGGTGCTGGTCCAGTCCAACTGCGACCCGACCTACCACGGGGAGTTCCTCGGCTACTGGCGCATCGAGTGCGGCCATCCGCCGCCCTTCGGTCCGGCGGGCGAGCACCTCGACGAGTCGCAGCGGGACGTCGTGGTCCGGGAGCGGGCCATGGCGTACATGGGCGACCACACCGGTCGGCTCCTGACCGTTGTCGTCCCCGCACGGATCGGCCGCATGTGGGGCGTCTACGACCCCGCCGACCAGTTGCGCCTCGACGCCCTGGTGGACCGCCGGCCGCTCGCCGTCTCGACGCTGGGCTACGTGCAGTACCTGGCCCTCCTCCCCCTGGCGACGGGCGGTGCCCTGCTCCTGTGGCGACGACGTGAGGCGCTGCTGCCGCTCGCCGGCTGGATGCCGATCGCCACGTTGACGGCGGCGATCTCGTTCGGCAACACCCGCTACCGGACGGCTGCCGAGGTCTCCCTGGTGCTGTTGGCCGCCGTGGCGGTGGATGCCCTGACCGAGCGTCGCCGAGCCGGTCAGGCGTCGCAGCCGCCCGGCGGGTCGTCGTAGCGCGGGTCCGAGGTCCACTCGCCGACCCACCACTCCCCCTGCGGGTGCCCGGCCGTTGGATCGCCGACCTCGACAACCGTGATCCCCAACGTGTGGAGTTCGTCGGCCACGAGTTGTCCCATACGTGCCGCCCCGGTCGGGCAGAGGTGGCCGTCCGGGACGCCGTCGCGCAACTTTCGGATTGGCTGGAGCGTTCCGTCGAGGCCGAACCGCTGCCGGACGAAGGTGCCGTCCGCTGACGCCAGAGCCCGGTCGGAGTCGAGGTAGTCGGCCCCGTGGACCTGTCCGAGCGCAGCCCTGACGATGCCGTTCAGGTGGAGCCGGTGCTCCTCGATGCCCTCGTCGGGCGGTGTGACCGGCATCCCGATCCAGACCAGGTGGGCGCCGGAGTCGATGATCCGTGCCGCGACCTCCTCGACGCGTTCCCGGTAGGCCCCTGGATCGTCCATGGCCTCGTCCAGGTCCCAGCCGCCCAGCATGAGGGTGAGCACGTCGGGGTCGGCGTCGAGGGCGTCGCCGAGGTACTCGTCGAAGCCGGGGCGCAGCAGTCCCACTCCACCGAACGACCGCGTGTCGACCGTGACGCCATCGATGGCCTCGAGGGCGGCACGGATGCCGGGATCCGCATCGAAGGCCACGCTGTCCCCCAGCGTGACCACGTGGACCTCGTCGCCGGACCGGTCGGAACCGCAGGCGACGAGGAGGGACGTTCCGACGAGGAACGCGAGAACGGCCGATGCCCGCGTCACCATGGCCGTCACGCTAGACCCCTGACGGACCTCCCACCCGGTACACGACGTCCCCGGCGTCGACCGGGCCCCTTGTAGGCTCGCCCGCCGATGGACCGATCCCGACTCCGTGCCGCCCTGGGACCGATCCTCGTGCTGCTGGGACTCTGGATCGCCCTGGTGCCGTTCACCCGCCCACTCCCGGGCGGTGCAGACTTCCAGCTGGAATCGACGCCGCGGGTCGGATGCCGGTCCCCGCTCCTCGGCGCCTTCTCGGACGACCGGCCCACCGGCACCGCCTACACGACCCCGCGTCCCATGAAGGGTGATCCCACCATCGAGGTCGAGGTGCCGTGCGGATCCCGGGCCCGCTTCCGGCTCGGGCTCGGCGTCGTCATTCTGGCCGGAGGCGCACTGGCGCACCGGAGGTCGCACGTCCCGTGAGCGACCTGTCGGCCACCGTCGACCTCATCAACGCCGTCTTCGCTCCGAGCCCGCCCGTGACCGCCGAGGACCTCGAGTGGTACTACCGGGACAACCCCGAGGGCGCCGCTGCCGTGGGACGGGTGGACGAGGCTGGCCGCCAACTCGGAAACTACGCCCTCGTTCCCCTGCGACTGGACCGTGCCGACGGCGCCTCGGTCCGCGTCGGCCTGGGCGTGGACCTGGCGGTGCGCCCCGACGCCCGCGGCACGGGGGCGTTCCGGCGCACCGTGGAGCACAGCTACGAGGAGGGTCGGAGGGCCGGCCTCGACGCCATCCTCGGTATCGCCAACGCCCAGTCGGCCCCCCGCATGGTCTCGGCCATGGGGGAGCGGCGCCTCGCCCCCCTGCCGGTCCGCCTCCTGCTCGCCACACCGTGGTCCCCGGCCTGCGAGCACCACCCCGTGACGGCCACCCTGCTGGCCGATGGCCCCTTCGCTGAGTGGCTGCCCGCCGCCACCAGCCCCTCGGGCCCCGACTTCGTCGCCACCTGGACGGCCGACCTCCTGCGCTGGCGCCTGGCCCGCCGCCGGACGGACTACGTCCTCCACGTCCTGGACGAGGCGCTCCTGGTGAGCACCCGGACCCGGATGGCCGGCGTTCCCATCGGCGTGCTCCTCAAGGTCATTCCCCGCCGTCCCCCGGAGCACCCGCTCCGGAGCGGACCGCTGGTGGCGGCGGTCGGCGAGCACCACCGCACCCCGTTCATCGTGCATGCCGGCACCAACCCGGCGGTGCGCCTCCGGGGCATCCCCCTCCCCCGCCGACTCATGCCGAGCCCGCTCGAGGTCGTCCTGCACCCGCTCCACCCCGGCTTCGACGCGGATGCCCTCGAGTTGGGCGGCTTCGAGTTCTTGGACTTCGACGCGTACTGAGCCGACCGGCTGAGGAGCGCCCGCAAGGGGCGGTACGCGCCATCGACGGTGGTCGCCGAGCAGCCCGGTACCGTGGCGCCGTGCGCACCGCCGCCGTGATTCCCGCCTTCAACGAGGCCGAGGCCCTGCCGACCGTCCTGGCCGAACTGGCCGCAACGCTTCCCGACCACGAGGTCATCGTGGTCGACGACGGCTCGACCGACGGGACCGCGGCGGTTGCCAGGGCCGCCGGCGCGACCTGTCTGCGTCTTCCCGTGACCCTCGGCATCGGCGGCGCCCTGCGGCTGGGCTTTCGGCACGCCCTGGCGTCGGGTGTCGACCGGGCCTACCAGTTCGACGGCGACGGACAGCACGACCCGTCTCAGGTCGGCGTCCTGCTGGACGGCCTGGACGACGCCGACATGGTCGTGGGTTCCCGATTCGCCGGCAACGGCGCCTACCGGGTCAGCCGGAGCCGGGGCCTCGCCATGGGCCTGCTTCGCTGGCTGGTGCGCCGGACCACCGGGCAGGGCTTCAGCGACACCTCATCGGGTTTCCGGGCCTTCCGGCGACCGGTGCTGGAACTCTTTGCCACCGAGTATCCGGTCGAGTACATGGACTCCGTGGAGGCCCTCCTGCTGGCCCACCGCCGCGGCTTTCGCCTGGCCGAGGTTCCCGTCACGATGCGTGAACGCCAGGGCGGCACCCCGTCGACCAGGAATCTTCGCCTCGCCTACCACTTCGTCCGGGTCCTGATCGTCCTGACGGCCGGCATGGGGCGCCGACCCCGCCCGGTGGCCGCGGCATGACGGGCACCGCGCACGTCCTCGTCGCCGTCCTGGCGCTGGCAGCCCTGGCACTCATCCTGCGCCTGGTCCGCATGCAGGCGCTCAAGGCCAAGTACTCGGTGCTCTGGCTCACCGTGGGCGTGGTCCTGTCGGTGGCGGCGGCGGTTCCCGGGGTACTGGACCGGGTCGCCGACGAGGTGGGCGTCGCCTACCAGCCGGCCCTGTTCCTGCTGCTCGGCTTCGGCTTCCTCCTGCTGCTGGCCATGCACTTCTCGTACGAGCTCTCCCGGTTGGAGACCCGGGTCCGGGCGCTGGCCGAGGAACTCGCCCTGCTGCGCCACGAAGTCGAGGAACCCGAGGAAGACTGATCCGGCCCTCTCAGCGTCGGGTGAGCCACCCGTCAGCGACCAGTTCCCGCTCGAGTTGGGCCGCCAACAGGTCGGCCCCGACCTCGAAGAAGTGGACGCCGTGTTCCTTGCGGAGGGGAACGACGCTGCCGTCGTCCTCCACGATCTCGTCCCGATAGTTCCCCGCCTCGTCCCCGAGGACCTCCATCGAGTCGAGCATCGAGCCTGCCGGTGCCCAGGCCGCCATGGTGTCGTGCCAGACGTCGTTGAGCTCGGCCACGGCGGCGAAGCGCTCGTCGCGCATGGCCGGCGTGGTCCACCAGTAGACGTGGCCCCCACCCGCCAGCCAGTGCGCCACGGCCTCGTCGGCGCGGTCAGCGAGGACCTCCCGCCAACGGTCAGTCCCCGGCGGCAGCGCCTCGCCCTCGATCACATAGCTCTCGAATTCGTTGGCCCCGATCATCATCACGATGACCTCCGGCCGGGCCCCGGCGACCGACAGGGCATAGTCGGTGAGGACAGGCTTTCCGACACCCCCACGTCGGCAGTGGTGGTGGCGTGCACAGCCGTGGTGGTCGGGCTTTCCGACACCCCCACGTCGGCAGTGGTGGTGGCGTGCACAGCCGTGGTGGTCGGGCTTTCCGACACGCCCAGGTCGGCAGTGGTGGTGGCGTGCACAGCCGTCGTGGTCGGGCTTTCCGACACGCCCAGGTCGGCCGTGGTGGTCGGCGTCGACGTGCTGGTGGACGTCGACGTCCGATCCGGGCGGACGGCCGGGGGCAGCGTGGTCGGCGTCGGAGAGGTGTCGAGGGCGTCGGCCGCAATCTGCCGGGGACGGTCGAGGGAGAGGGAGCGGCTGAGGCGTCCCACCGGCTCCGACCAGGCAGTGGCGATCGTTCGCCGCCAGCCCTCCGGCTGGGTGTCCGCCCACGTCTGCACGCTGTCGGGAGCCAGCAGGCTCCCCCCGAGGAGGACGATGAGGCTCACCGCCAGCATCCGGGCGGCCCGCCGTCGGGCTGCAGTCATGGGATGGCGAGCGTACCGCCGTCGCCCCCGTCGGGATCGACCACCCACAGTGGTGGTTCGGCCACTGATTCGGGAATGGTCTCGCATCGCCGCGCCGACACGACAAACCTTGTACCTGACAGATCTGCCGTTCGGTCATTGGAGACCGATCGGCAGCTGCCAATACAAAGGGGATACAACCCAATGATGTCAACCATTTTGACCCTCATAGTGATGGGCATGATCTTCCAGGGCGTGATGGCCGTGGTCGACTCGGTGCTCGACACCGTGGGCGTGAACGGAATGCTCCGAGGTCTCCCGGTCGTGGGCGCGAACCTCACCCTGATCTGGGCTTACCTGTTTGTCGTGATCAGCGATATCGGTGGCTGGGGCTACGGCGCCACCACCGAGGTCCTCGGCATGGGCGAGTTCGGCTCGGACGTGGGGTCCGCCATCGCGATTCTGGCGTTCATCCCGGTCAAGGACGCTGCTATCAGCGCCCTCGGCAAGGGCGTCGCTCGCGGTTGATCGAGTAGCTGGCAACCCCCCGTCGCCTCCGGGCGGCGGGGGGTTCCGCCGTTTTGGGGTCAGGCGCCCGTCGGTGGGACCTCGAGAAGGTCCACGCGAACGAACAGGCCCGTTGCCCGTGCCGTGCACTCGCCGGCGACGTGGACCTCGGCCCAGGCGCTGACCTTGCGGCCGTCGACCGCCCCGATGCCGCCACGCCAGGTCGTCGGCACCCCGATGGGCGTGGGACGCAGGTAGCGCACCTCGAGGGTGCCCGTCATGGCCCCGCACTCGTTGGCCACGAGGGCGGACCCCATGATGTCGTCGAACAGCAGGGCGATCACGCCGCCGTGCACGATGTTCGGCGGGCCGGCGTGGGATGCACCCAACGTGCTGGTGGCGACGACCTCGGCATGGGGGTCGCCTGCGACGACCTCGACCTCGATCTCGGGAGCCACCGGGTTGAGGTGGCCGACCGCCGGGCTGTAGGAGAAGAAGGCCGAGGGACCGAGGTCCCGGAGTTGGAGGGGGTTGACGTTCCCCCGCAGGGACCCCTGGGAGACGGGACCGGCGTGAACGTACGGCTCCAACGAGTCAGCCACCTCCCCGATCCTCGCTGCGGCGCCTGTGGCGACCGCAGCGTCGGCATCCAGGGTCCGCACGGCCCGGATCAGGCGCCGGGTCTCGGCCACGAGGACCTCCAGTCCTTCTCCCGCCCCGGGCTGCTCCTCCTCCACGGCGTCGCATCGTAGGGGTGTCGTCGCGGCGGCCCCAAGCCGCCATCCGGCGGAGGACTGCCGCAGGGCCGGGGGTTGCTACGTTCGCCCGACGGAGCCACGGCGGCCCGGAAGGAGGACAACGATGGAACGATTCGACGGGCGCGTGGTCGCGCTCACCGGCGCCGCCTCGGGCGTGGGGCGGGCCACCGCGATCCGGCTTGCCGGCGAGGGCGCCCGGGTCGCCGGCCTCGACATCGACGAGCCGGGCCTGGCCGAGACCGCCGAGTTGGCTGGCGGCATGGCCACGATCCGCTGCGACGTGGCCCGGCGCGACGACTGCCATGCCGCTATCGAGCAGGTCGTCGCCGACCACGGCCGGCTCGACGTCTTCGGCAACATCGCCGGCATCGCCCGCAGCCACCACGTCCCGGACGTGACCGAACAGGACTGGGACCGGATGGTCGCCGTCAACCTCTCCGGCGTCTTCTGGTGCGCCCAGGCCGCGATCCCGCACCTCTTGGCCACCGAGGGGGTGCTGCTCAACATCGCCTCGAACGCCGGCCTGATCGGGCAGGCCTACACGGTGCCCTACTGCGCCACCAAGGGCGCCGTGGTCAACATGACCCGGGCACTGGCCATGGAGTACGCCAAGACGGGCCTGCGGGTGAACGCCATCGCCCCCGGCGGCGTCCAGACGCCGCTGGTGGCCAACTACCAGATGCCCGATGACGTGGACTACACGCTGATGGCCGGCTACATGGGCTTCCGGGCGATGTCGCAGCCGGAGGACATCGCCGCCGTCTTCGCCTTCCTGGCCTCCGACGAGGCCCGCCAGGTACACGGCGCCGTCCTCTCGGTGGACGCCGGCCTGACGGCCGGCTGAGGCTCGTCCCGACCCCCGCCCCGGGTCCGGCCGGTACGGTGCCCGATGTGGACCATCCCTATGTGCTCGGCGTTGACCTGGACGGGGTCTGCGGCGACTACACGACTGCGTTTCGGACCGTCGCCGCCACCGAACACGGCGTTGACGAGGACCGCCTCCCCCTCGAGCGTTCCTGGGACTTCCGGGAGTGGGGCCTGACCCCGGAGGAGTACGAGCGCATCCACCTCCTGGCCGTGGCCGAACACCGCATCCTGCGGACCATGCCGGTCATCGACGGCGCGGCCGAGGCCCTGTGGCGGCTCTCGGACGCCGGCGTGTGGCTCCGCATCATCACGCACCGGCTGTACGTCAACTGGAGTCACGCCATCGCGATCGCCGACACCGTCGAGTGGCTGGACCACCACCGGATCCCGTACCGGGACATCTGCTTCCTCGGCACCAAGCCCGAGGTCGAGGCGGACCTCTACCTCGACGACGGACCGCACAACGTCGAGGCCCTGCGTGCCACCGGCAACCGGGTGGTCGTTTTCGAGGCCCCCTACAACCGCCACCTGCCGGGGCCCCGGGCGCTCGACTGGTCCGAGTGCGAGCACCTGATCCTGGTCGACGCCGCCGAGCAGGGCTTCAGCCTCCAGACACAGTTGCCCGGGCTCGAACCCGGCACGAACCGGCTGCCCAACTGAGGCGTTGCCGCCCGCAGTTGCCGGGTGGCTCAGCGGCGTCCGAAGTCCGGGGTGCGTTTTTCGGCGAAGGCACGCGGGCCCTCCTTGGCGTCCGCCGACCCGAAGACGGCCATGCCGTACTCCTGTTCGTGGGCGAACGCCTCGGCCTCGGTCATTCCGGGCGTCTCCCGGAGCGTCCGCAGGACCGCCTCGACGGCCAGCGGGCCGTTGGCCGCGATGGTGTCGGCGATGCTCCGGGCGGCGGCCAGTGCCTCGCCGTCGGGGACCACCCGGCCGATGAGCCCCAACTGCTTGGCCTCCGGTGCGGGGATGTGGCGGCCCGTCAGGAGGATGTCGGCCGCCTCGGTGAACGGGATCTGACGGGCCAGGCGAACCGCCGAGCCACCCATCGGATAGAGGGACCACCGGACCTCCGAGACCCCGAAGACGGCACCCTCGCCCGCCACCCGGATGTCGGTGCCCTGGAGGATCTCCGTTCCACCGGCGATGGCGGTTCCCTCGACCGCCGCGATCACGGGAACGCGCGGGTGACGGGTCTTGAGCAGGCCGTCGTAGATGAAGCCACTCCCCTCCCGCTCCATCCGGCCCTGCACGTCGTAGTCGTCGCCGTCGTCGGCGTCGCCGGCCATGGCCCGCAGGTCCATACCTGCGGAGAAGTGGCCACCGGCGCCGGTCAGGATGATCGCCCGGATGTCAAGGTCCTCGTCGACCAGGTCCCAGGCGTCGGCCAACCGGGCGAACATGGCCAGCGTCATGGCGTTGCGGCGATGGGGACGATTGAGGGTCACGGTCAGGACATGACCGTCCTTCTCCACGAGGCAGTCGCTCACCGTCCGCCACCTCCGCAGGCCAGCGCCTCCCTTGCCACGTCGAGGTCGTCGGGGCTGGTGACCCCGATCCAGGGTTCGTCGGTCCGGACCACGTCGATCCGCAGGAGCCCCTCGGCACGCTGCTCGTCGAGGGCCTCGGGCAAGAGGAACTCCGAGGACGGGTCATCGGCCACGATTCGTCCCTCCTCGGCCCGGATGCCGTGCGTCTCCACCAGTCGTGCCAGTTCGCCCTCCACGACGTGACACACGCCCCGGGAGACGGCGCCGGCGCTCGAAAGCGTCCGTCCCAGTTCGAAGGCGAGGAGCACGGCGCTGTCGGCGCCGACCTCCCGGAGGGCCGCCACGGTGCGTTGCACGCCGGTCGGACCGTAGTGGTCGTCGGCGTTGAGCACGACCACGGCGCCGGGGCAGGCGGCGGCGGCGCTGAGGACGGCGTGTCCGGTCCCCCACGGCTTGCGCCGGGAGGGGCCGAAGGCGTCCTGGTGGACGATCTCCAGCGGCAGGTCGGGGCCGTGCTGCTGCTCGAGGTGGGTACGCAGCACGGCGTCGAGTTCCGAGCGAGTGACGACCACCACCTTCCCGACGCCGGCCTCGAGACCGCCGTGGATGGCGTAGTCGAGGAAGGCCTCGCCGTTCGGGCCGACCGGCACCAGTTGCTTGTCGCCCCCGAACCGGGAGCCCAGTCCCCCGGCCATCACGAGGAGCGTGATGTCGGCCGGGTTCACGCCCCTTGGCCCTCGCCGCCCCGCTCGCCCCGCAGGAAGGCATCGCGCGCGGCGTCGCCCACGCCGAGGAGGTTGAGTTCGTACGTGAAGCCCTGTTCGAAGCGGTAGCTGCGGTTGACGTCGACCGGGTCGATTCCATTCATGCTGGCCTTGGCCGCCCGGATGGTGGCACCGTCCTTGCCGGCGATGGCTGCTGCCACCTCGCCAGCCCTGGCACGCAGGTCGGAGGCGGGCACCACGTCGAGGACGGAGCCGTAGCCGTGGAGCTCGGCGGCGGAGATGGTCTCGCAGCTGTAGAGCATCCAGCGTGCCCGCTGGACGGGCACGAGGCGCAGGAGATGGGTGGCCGCACCGAGGGCACCGTTGTCGACCTCGGGCAGGCCGAACACGGCGTCGTCGGACGCCACCACGACATCGGCGTTGCCGGCCAGGCCGACTCCCGACCCGAGGCAGTAACCGTTGACGGCGGCAACCACGGGCACCGCGCACTCGTAGACCGCCCGGAAGGCCTCGTAGCACGAGCGGTTTGCCTCGAGGATCCCCTGGTGGTCGTCGAGTGCCTGCATCTCCTTGATGTCCACCCCGGCGCAGAAGCCGCGCCCCTCGGCGCAGAGCAGCACGACCCGCACCTCGGGGTTCCGCCGGTAGCCGTCGAGCCGGTCGGCCAGTTCGTAGGCATCGGCGATGTCGAGGGCGTTCACCGGCGGCTTCGCCATCACGAGCGTGGCGACGCCCTCGTCGATCGTCTCCGTGATGGGCACAGGGCGACCCTAGCGCCGCAACAGGACCGACGAGCCGTGCCCGAAGAGACCCTGGTTGGCGGTGACGCCCACCCGGGCGCCGTCGACCTGACGCTCCCCGGCCCGGCCGGACAGCTGCCAGGCCAGTTCGCAGATCTGGGCGATGGCCTGGGCGGGAACGGCCTCGCCGAAGGCGCCCAGGCCGCCACTGGGGTTGACGGGGATGCGGCCACCAATGCTGGTGGCGCCGGATCGCAGCAGTGACTCGGCCTCGCCGACCTCGCAGAGCCCAAGTTGCTCGTACCAGTCCAGCTCCAGCGCAGAGGAGAGGTCGTAGACCTCGGCCACGTCGACGTCCTCGGGCCCGATGCCTGCCTCCTCGTAGACGCGGGCCCCGATCGACTCCTTGAAGGTGAGGTCGGGCGGATCGACGGTCGCGGCCGAGTCGGTGGCCAGGTAGGGCAGGTCGATCACGGTGTCGGGGTAGGTCGGCGTGACCAGTGAGATGCCGGCGACCCGCACCGGGTCCTCGATCCCCATTCGGCGGGCGTACTCCATCGAGGCGACCACCACGGCGGCACCGCCGTCGCTGGTGGCGCAGATCTCGAGCAGCCGGAGCGGGTCGGACACCACCGGCGAGTTGGCGACGTCCTCGACGCTGAACTCCTTGGGGTACCGGGCGTTCGGGTTGTGGACGCCGTGGCGCGAGTTCTTGGCCTTGACGGCGGCGAAGTCGTCGGGCGTCGCACCATGGAGGGCCATACGACGCCGGGCGTGGAGGGCGAAGTAGACGGGGTTGGTGGCCCCGACCAGGTGGAAGCGCAGCCAGTCGGTGTCGTCGGGCCGCCGGCCCTCGTTGGGGGCGAGGAACCCCTTCGGGGTGGTGTCGGCACCGACCACCAGGGCCACCTCGCAGGCGCCGGAGAGGATCTGCCCGCGTGCCACCGACAGGGCCGTGGCCCCGGAGGCGCAGGCGGCGTAGGAACTGGCCACCTGGGCACCGGTGAAGCCCAGCGCCCGGGCGAAGGTGCTGCCGGCCACGTAGCCGGGATAGCCGCAGCGGACCGTGATGGCCCCGGAGACGAAACCCACGTCGCGCCAGTCGACACCCGCGTCGTCGAGGGCCTCCCGGGCCGCGTGCACGCCGTAGTCGACGAAGTTGCGCCCCCACTTGCCCCAGGGGTGCATTCCGACGCCGAGGACCGCGATCTCCTCCATCAGGCGCCTTCCCCGGCCTGGTCACCGGCCGCGACGGGCCGCCACTGCCAGGTCAGGTATTCGTGCTCCTCGTCCTCGTAGAGGACGCCCAGGCAGAGCTCGACCCGCATGCCGACCGCGAGGTCGTCGGTCCCCCAGTCGGGGTGCACCTGGCCCAGCACGACCATGCGCTCCTCGTCGAGTTCGACGGCGGCGATGGACACCGGCTCGTAGGGTTCGGTGATCACGAA